>JAABUI010001694.1_pt1 | contig 12536 bp, 11 predicted proteins | sample 5559111 | NCBI WGS metagenome assembly JAABUI01 (sample SAMN10711870, study PRJNA513365) | rock metagenome | isolation source: Antarctica rocks | place: Antarctica: Victoria Land, Buttleship Promontory
CTTACGTGTGCCCAGTATTTGCTATTAACAGTTTGATAGGTCTGAGGACTACTCTTCTCCGTTCATCCTGTCGCAATCACAGTCTTTGTCGTCCTTGACAGCGGTCTATAGTCCCACACTGTTAGGTGCCAACATCCGATATTCACAGTAAATGGCACCTTACGATATCGAGAGGGTCATGGTTCAGAAAGACATCGGGGTCTACATTCGGATCAAGCTGCTCCTGCCTATCAACTAAGAACTCATGCACGACACATAGGAGATCTGCCATCATTCCCAATAATCCTAGACCAAGCATGCATCGCAAGTGATTGTCGCACTTTGCTACTCCAACTTTGAACGCGCCCGCATCCCCTGCCCCTCTGGACCTTATGACATTATACTGCACTCACTGGCTGGCTCAACGTACCGTTCTCCCTTACCTTCTCAGCCTTCTTTATCTCAGCTTGCTTCCGGGCCTTTGCCCGACGACGCTGTGCATTCCGCTTAGCTGTCTTGGACTTGGCGGGCTCCGTGTCTACAGATGCAGGCATGTCTGTGACTGCAGTTTCCGGTTTCTCGGCTTCATAACTAATAGTAGATGGTGCTGGTTTCTCAACTTCGCTCGAGAATTCGGAAGAAGTGGGGCTCGTGGACGGCGTTGATACGGTCACGTCGTTTTTCGAAGCTGCCGAGACAGTCCGCGAATGGACGGATCCAGTGGATGCTGCATGATGAGATTCTTCTTGAACTGTGGAAGGTACAAATGTGTCTTGAGCGTAGGGCGTATCGAAGTTGGAGGAGAAGGCTTTGGTGATATGATGCTCCTCGATTCCGTGAGGGATTTCGCAACTGGTAGAAGCCAGCTCTACGGGACTAGTCTGCCGGCCGTCTGCTGCATTCCCAAAGTGTGTAAGTGTCCCATCTATCATCGCATTCCCGTGCCCCTTAGCCAAGGGGCCCTCCGTAAATTGGGAATCCGTCGACCTCGGAAAGACGTGAGAAAGGCTAGACCCCTTTTCTTCTGGAGCGAAGTATTGCGTTAGACGCTGGTCGCTAACAATGACGGCTCGATCACCGGGATTAGTGCCTTCCTTAGCCGGTGAGTCATATGTGGTAATGGCTCCCGACGGACCGTCTCCTGGCGATTTTCCACCTTCCTTAGCGTCGCTTGAGGCGCCACGGAGTATTCCAGGTCCACTACGTTCAATCAAAACTGACATGTCTGTGTATCCGGATGCGATGAAGGCGTGAGATAGCACGCTGCCGTCTTCCTCGGAAACTGAGCAAAGTTCGCCGCTCTCGGATTGCACCTGAGAGTGTGTAATCTCCAATTCACTGGGCTCTCCAAGCTCTGCGTCAACTTCCATAATCTGTCCAAGCTTGACTTGATCCTCTACAGTGCCAAAATTTGTCAGAGTGCCGTCGAGGAATACCAATTCTTCAACCAATGCCGCTGCTGGATCTGAGACGGAGGCGGATGAACACATGGTGAAGACATGCGCAAGACCGCTACCCTCCTCTTCAGGAATAGAGTAGGTCTGGTCCTCAGTAAAATTATTCTGTTGCACAACCAGCTTGACTTCAATAGATTCTGAGAGGACATCTACTGGACCTGCCGTAATGTCGTTGGTCAAGACGTCTTCGTCGAATTCCTCTGTCGTAGAAGCTTCGTCAGACGATGCCAAGATGGCAGATTGTGGGCCTTTGTCTTGACGCAGATCCAATATAGTATCCGCCGATTCAGTGCCTACCTCTTCAAGAGATGGGATCTTACTATCTTCAATACACACGGGCTCATTTTCGGGACGAGCGATTTCGTCCTGTGATTCATCAAGCGATTCCTCTTCCCTTCGCTCCTCAAAGTTTTGGCCCAAGTGCACTTCAACTTCGCTCTGATTTTTCTTGCTAAAGTTCGAAGCAGTGGGTAGATGAGCTTTTCCATCGATGTCCATCTCATCAGATTCGATACCAATGATGGCAGGGTCGTGATCCTCACTATCTCGCTCCACAGGTTCACCAGGATCCTCTTTCGCTGCCGAGCGCGTGTCCAGCAACGTGGTCTCCATACTAGTCTCTGTGGCGACTGATTCCTGCCCGGTCTTTGTGCTATCCATGCTAGGGTCGAGTGCCTCGGGATTCACGAGGCTTGTATCATTGGGGGAGACGGCACTCTCATCCGGAGAGCTGGTAGGCTCATAACTCCTAAGTACATCAGCAGCTCTGCCGACGAGACCAATTGTGCCGTTGGTGTCGAAATCGACTTCGGCACGCTGCAACGCATTCTGGAGGTACAACAAGTTCGATAATAGATCGCAACCCAATTGATGCAATTCGGCGACAGATCGGGTGTCAATTTCAGGTTCGAAAGCAGAAGGTACATCTTCTGCCTTTGGATCCGGCAACACCAACTCGGATATCTTGCTTGAAGCCGAAGCTTTTCCATCTGCTGACAATTGCATCTGCCCTTTTTGACATTCGATGCTCTTGATGGCTTCTCCTTCGTTTTCTAGCTTGACTGCGTCTTTGGATGAAGTCTACGAAGAATACAGCACTCAGTAAGGGAGAAGGAGTGATAAGCGATGACGGAGCTTACCTTGCTAAGACCAACATGACCGCAGCAGCAAACTAATTTCAAGGCCGCAGCTGGATCACTGGTATCTTTCTTTGCACCCTTCGAGACATCCTTGCTCTACAAAGATCAGCACATGTCGCTACATCCTTTCCAAAAAAGGACATACCTCTTGATGTGGGTAAATGTCCGAACGAACGCTCTCTACGGCCGTCTTCAGAACATCCAATAGAGGTATCAGCGCCTCATATAGTGGACGTGGATCCTCAAGCAACGACATGATTTTGAGACGGTATCCTTCGTTGCAATCTAATGTTGATGATGTAGTGTGAAACTCAAGATCTTTGCCCTCAATTGTATGATTGGGCAAAGCCAGCAAGGCTTCTTACCCTCAGTGGTATGAACTGAACAAATTAGATCGTGCTTGGTGAGGTCAAACGAGATGACAGTTGCGTGAAGAGTTGTAGCGTTGATAAAGAGTTGAAGTTAGGAAGAGGGTAGAATGCTTTGAATACGAAGAGATGATGGTCGCGCGGATGCAATGTTGACACGAGACTCTTCCAACACCGCCCAACGTCATGTCACGATGTTGAAGATCTTTAACATGATAATTCTGTGAACCAATGAGATCTGAGATAGGATGTACTCACGAAGTGTCAATTCTACAACATCCAATGTAGAACTAGCTAGACCATGGCGCGAACCCAACACATGACCGACCTGACAGGCCCTCGGAGCTCTACTTTTAAGTTGTTTCATGCCTCAGGCCCATGTGGATTTTGAAGGACTTGGCCTTTGTGATGGAATCCTAGAAAAGCTGTAGATAGACTCCGCTGGCTTGCTCGTCGATCGGTCAAAATCAGCAATCGATAAAACGATGCAGAGGGACCAGATGCTTTTTCAAATACTTCATCCATTGTCTCATTGCTGAAAGATTTTCAAAGTCGACGTCTACATCGAGTCTGTTTCTTTTCGGATGCATTATTTCGGGCCTGAAATAGCCTTCGAGAAAGCGCTCCTCAGCCGCTACTTTCACTGATCGCTGTCGGACAGTCTGATGCATCGTAGCTTGCTTCAGACACATTCGTACCAATCCAGCAATCGCTGTTGTACTTTATCTCATCGCTTATCTCTCAGTGCTTTTCCCAAGAACACCGAAGCCACAAGTATTTTAATAATAACAAAGTGACTCGATCAGGTTCTCGGAGCGCGATCTTATATCGGCACCAGTTCATTTTCGATTGGAAGAATATGTATGTCTATCCCATTAATCGCCAGGGATCTCGTTTCAGGGGTTAGCCTAAAGTCCGGGGCCTAATTAAAGTACTTTCATAATTCCTGGGGGAGGCAGCGGCTCCTAATCGGTACCCATATGGGTCGATTTAGGGGCGCCTGACCCCGGAGGGGTGAGTAACCTACAGACCAAACGAGATCTAACGAATCAAGCCGAAGAACCTCCAATCGCCTTGTCTCCTATCCCACATTCGGAGCTGCGTACAGGTGCCTTTTCTTGCTCAGTTCGATGGTGTCTGCGAATGGCACGTCTCATCTTTTGCATGTCATATCATTCAGCCATGAAAAATCCTTTTCTCTTCAACGAGAGCTCCTTTCCAGCCACAGAGGAGCTCAGTGTGGCTTTCAATTCAGCCTCGTGTGTACAGCAACGAGCTCAAGGCTTTTTCTAACAGTCATGCCGCTAGTGTCACACAGCCTTGTACCACTCCCATTTCGGTAATTCTCCACGACTCCGCCACGACCTTGAGTCACCTTTTGGGAAGCTGACACGATCGTAGCCAATCAATCAAAACTTACTGTATGTCTCGCACTGGCTATGCAATTGTGCTATAGTTCATTCGGAACCTATTCGGACATAAAGATGACAAGGCTACGTGCCAAGCCTCGAGTGATACCGATGGCGCTACTTCAATCGGACGAGAGCTGAATGTAGCACCAATCAATTGATGATGAGGCGTCGCATTTGAGACGACCTCCGTCGCATGATCAGCTTCGACTCTAGGTACTGAGATTGACCGCGATTGGGGGCCATGGTGGCTTGATCGTTCGTTATAAATGCTGGCTCAACCCGTCATTCTTCCGCAATAGCCAAACTCAATTGCTCCATTACACATTTGACGATCCCTTGCAGGCTTTATTCGTATCTTGCTTAGCTCCACATATGGGTACCCCTACGTCGAACGGCCTAACCGTCCGTATCAGCAATCTGCCGCCAGAGACAGATCAGCTTGGCAACGATGTTCGGCGGTTTTTCGATGGTCGAGTGGGTGCGAGTGGCTCTGTTGTCTCGAAGAACGGAATCGGCCACGTTGTGACGCAAGCGAAGAGACGAACGAAGCAGACCACTGCGACGTTTCTAAACTTTGATATTAAGAAGCAGGCTCTCGCAAAATGCGACAAAACAGCCTTCAGCGCCGAGCACGGCAACGGTTCGGTCATAGTTGACGTCGAAGACGAGTTCATGGGTCTCACCACCTTGTACGCACCAGCACACGGGGCCGCCAATCTAGAGTGAGCGCATTGTAAAATCACATACTGAGTTGCGCTAACCGTGGAGTAGTATCGTTGTTCTGCACGGTCTCAGTGGACATGCCTGGGACAGCTTTTCCAGCACTCATCATAGCCGCGAAGGCATCAAAGAAACATGCTGGCTTCGCGATGAACTGCCAATCTTCCTCGAAGCCCAGGGTAGGGGCATCCGTCCCAGGGTGATGACTTTCGGCTATCATGCCAATATCTGGGTCAACCACACAATCGATGGTCTTGACACACCGGTGTTCGACCTGATCCACAGTCTCAAAGTCGAGCGTGAGGTCAGTTGTCGTCTTTTGTTCGTGGTTAGTAAACTACTGACTAAGAGTTCATCAGGATCCTACCAGACCACTGATCTTCATAGGACACAGCCTTGGAGGCATAGTGATCAAACAAGTAAGTTCAAGTATTGTCCGTAGCAAGGGCCAACAGACCTAATGTATACAGGTCATTGATGAGATGATTACTCCAAACAAACAGACCAATCCAGAGTACAAGACTCCGATCAGGGCATGTCTGTTTCTTACCGTGCCGCATCGAGGCACGGGAAACGCGGACTCATTCGGCTTGTTTCTAACAATACTCAAGAAAGCAACCCTACCTGGCATGGGTCCAAGCAAAAAATACGTCAAGGACCTTGAGCTGAAGAACAAAAAGCTTGCGGACATTACAGATCGTTTCATTCAGCTTTTGAATGGGAACAAGATCCAGGTCATCAGCTGCTATGAGAACCGTGACTACGCCGTGGGAAAGGGCAAGGTATGCAAGTTTGCTGAAAGAGATGCAATTACGTAAATCCGAAAAGTTTGGCTAATGACGGCTAGATTGTTAGCAAAGAGTCCGCTACTCTGGATTATGCCGGCCGAGAGCAGCCACCTCATCCCATTGATGCAAATCATAGCAATTGCGCGAGGTTCGGCAGTGCTAGCCAACATCCCTTTGTCGAAATAGCCAACGAGCTGGCGGAAATTGCGTCTACTGCCATTGGCAATCTTGTCAAGGGTATCTCACAGATTGACATCGAACAAAGTCCAGCATCTCGTAGTCAACATGGCCGAAGCCGTCAGAACTCAGACAACTTCCACAGTAGCTCTATCGTAATGGAACCCCAAGAGCGCGGAGTGGAGCCAGTCTACTTCCAGCTCACACGATACGTTACTGTTTTTCTCGTTGATGACTCCACTTCAATGGAGGATATACCACAATTTGAGATCCATAATTGGAGTGAGACAATCAGTGCGCTCGTCGAGTGTGCAAGCCTAATTCTCGGCGCTCGAGGGAGACTGAAGGTTCATTTCTTCAACTCGCCTAGGTCGAAGGAAAATATATCCGGAATTGATGAATTACGGGATCTTTGTCGTTTCCAACCAAGAGGAGATACGCCGACTTACCAGCGTCTGAAAAGGCACCTTGATGAGTTCATTGAGGCCTTCGAACACCTCAATGCTAGTCAGCGAGAAGCTCATCCGGGGCTGAACTTGATTATCTTCACGGATGGGGCACCCGAGGGCCCATTCGAAGACATTGAAGAAGTCATTGTCGATACCGCTATTGAGCTCAATCGGCTCAAAGTGGACAAGTATAAGCTTGGCATTCAATTCGTGCAGATTGGGAATGACGAGTCCGTTACGAATTTCTTCGAGCGCATAGATAATGATATCAGAGGCGAGCATGGGTTGAAGCGCGACGTAAGCAACTTCCCAGACACATTTGCTCATGAACAGAGCCACTCACGATTTCATTCAGATCGTAGATACAACACGTTATGACCAGGCGGCAGCCGACGAGGGTACGTATCGCAAGATCGTGCTGGGTGCCATCGACAAAGGCCAAGATGGTAAGGGCTCAGCCAATACCAAGCACTCGCTATCGAGCGCGCAGCAAGCTTATGGTCAATCTCATACCGACCCCCGAGTGGAGATTGGCCATTCAGCCCCGGCACCTTACCAGTACCCGAATCCGCGTACTGGAACGACGACAGGAAGGACAAATACACGATGAGTCAGGAAAATCGTTGGTAAATATTTGGCGTTGATCTGATTTGACCTTGATTTGCATGGTCGGCGTTTCTTGTAAGACGAGCGTCTCGCCGTGGAAAAGGGCTATTGTGATTAAGGCGAACGGAGCTTGAAAGGAGTTCTCCCAGTTCAAATAACGAACAGACATCCTTTTCGATGCAAAGAAGTGAACTAGGTGGGTTTGTATTAACCTCGGACGCATACGCTAAACTAGTGGCCGCTGTCTGCTAGCGCTCCCGTTTTTCTCATCTCGCTTTCCTTGTCCCGTCCTTTTCAATCTTTCCATTGTCTCTCCTTCACTTGCACCCCTTTCCGCGTAATTTACTGCCGAGAGAGCTCAAAGGATGGCAAAGATCGCAAATGATCCACAAATGCGCTCCAATGCTCTGTGGGGTGTCCACAGCCACTGGTTACCAATACTCGTTTGGTTACTGGGCATCGCGTGGCACACCGTGATCTCGGTTATTTCCGACTATTGGATCCTCCATCCCAAAAGAGCAATCCATTCGAGATCCGCCCCCAACATGGAAATCTGTCAGGGGAAGTGTCAGATCGTGGCTTGCTGAACTGGAATCTGGTCACTTCAGCTAGCGAATCATGACCCTGCTTGCTGGAAATGGCTGCGCGGCCCAGAATCGTCCTCCAGGACTGGAACTTTTCTTTGGGTCAAACAAAGTTGTTGCTGTTGCCATTCTTTTGGTGCTTCAATCACGGTCTTTGCAGTGTGCAATTGCCTCTACGGCTTGACCTATTCTCGTTTTCGTTGCTCCTTTGCTCTTACAGTCATTACGTCTATTGGTTTCTAGCTCAACATTCTCCAGATACTAGAACTATGTTAATCTCTAATACTTGGCTCTTAAGCCTTATCTTTTCAGCTTCAGTCTTCGCCAGAGTCACTCCTGAAGCCAGAAGAAATGCATGTTACACCGACAGCTGCTCCAAAGCCCTGCTACAAAACGCTAATGAAGCAGCCTCTTTCTGTCACGCGTTCGAGAAGACTGGGCATTAACGTCTGAAACGGAGCTCGGCACAAACATGTCCACCTCCAACATTTATACCATACCCAGAATTTGCAAGGCCATGTTTTGAAGCGGAGCAGGACACGTCTCATATAACGGCTGCTTGCGACTGTATCTCACAAGCTATGCCCGGGTCGTTACCAGCATCTGGCCTGGAATTAGGCACGGGCTCAAATTCGGGCTCAGGAGTTCCATCTGGACTTGGCCAGGAGGCTGAACAGCCAGCTGGCTCCCATAGCGCTGGCTTTGGTGCACCAGCACCCATTCAGCAGATCGTGACTACTGAGATGTATAATTATCCACACCTTCAGCATGAAAGGCGTTTGTTAACGATGTTACTTAGCGTTTACACCACTGTGACCATGTGCCCTGTTACCAATACGCTCAGATCAGGCCCGACTTCAGTATTATAAGTCACTCAATTTACCTCCACAATTACCCAAACCACTACTTTGACGATCTGCCACAATTGCGCGGTTGCGACTACCACACCCATCTCTCCCATGTATGCTACATCGAGTCCTGCTGCGGGCAATGCCCCCATAAACCAAATTCCGTCTACACACGTTGCTGGGAAGACCATAGCGATTCAAAATCATCCGGTCTACTATAATTCTACTGGATCATTTGGCGCTTCAGTTCTGTACCCGACTGCGTCAGGGGGCTCAGGCTATCCCCTACCAACATCGAACTCGCACGTATCCGCCGGCACAGAAGCAGCACCCAGCTTACTCAAAACCCCTTATGGCGTCAGCGACTGCATCATCCCCTAGATACCTATCTAGCAGTGGAATCCAGACCCTACGACCAAAAGGTACGGGCAGTTCTAGTTCTAATTCCCTCCCGGCCTCAGGGAGTAGATCAACGATTCCCTACCCTTTCTCCGGCACACGCTACACAAAGTCTGTCTCAGCATCTAGCATCGGCTCAGCAATCACATATCCTTTTGGCACAGGTACTGCATCTAACACACTTTCGTCGCCTTCGTCTGGAACAGGTTATCCAAAATCGCATAACTCTACGTCCGCTTACTACCCGACGGGATCATCGTCTAGACTTAGTCCGATAGGATCAATTATATCTTTCACTAGAGCTCCTGTTTCCTCCGTCTTGAACTCTGTCGGATCGTTCAGTCCTATTTCGACCTTCAGCCCGACTCTCATAGCATCATCTGCTCCCACCCCAGTCTTACCTTCGATCACAGCGCCATCAGTCAACCCACCTCCGGCTGTGACATCGCACACTCTAAGCACCACTTCCCGGACCAACATTCTCCCTCGGAGCTACGGGAAGCGACCTCGGCAATCTGTACCTCGTCGTGGGCTCAATATCGGCAGGTGATGACATCCTCTACTTTACGGAGAATGATGAAACAAGTGGCGCTCCCACCTTCGGTATTGACGCGGAGGGTCACCTGCTTTCCAATGATGGTACTCTTAATGTGGGCATCGAGTCAGCACAATTACCTCTTGGAGCTTCAAATGAATACCTCGTCTTCAATTCCGAAGATCCCAGTAGTAACGTGGAGTCAACTTGTTCGATCACTGACGATAACAAATTGTTGTGTGAGAATGCGGACAATGTTATATTCTATGTCTGTCCTGCAGATCAACCTCAAGCAGTTAAGGTTGGCCCTTTCGAGGGAACACCAGACGATTGTCAGGAATTGACTTTATTGGTGATTCAAGGAGACTAGTCCACCTCGACCTCCGCAGTCGTAGCGCCGAAAGTCAATCTGCCGCGAGTGGTGACATCTCTCTTTTCAACGGTAACGTTCGCAGTCTACCTTCAGGCCGTTGAATGTTTTTCCTGGTCAATTTTATCCTTCTAGTCTCAGGCCGTGATCGGCGTACTGACTCAGGCTTTCATGGTGATATCTATGAATTTTCAAGCTGAGAAAGGGGCGGCCGAAACCTCCAAACTTGACGACTTTGGACATTTTCCATCCGCCTATGGGGAGGGTGTATATCCGTTCTTGGAGCGACGGATACCAGGTGGCAGGAGCACAATTTGACGGCGGTCTCAAGTATAGACCACATTCTGAGTACTTCCACAGCAGTTGGTAGAAAATCAAAATGCAGGAAGCAAGCTGACCACAGATCTTTTGTTTGTCCTGGTCCAGTCTTCGCGCTCCGATTCAAGCCTACTTTACCAAGCCCTAGATGTGAAGTGGTCACGTTGACCGTGGATGTTACTTTTCCAGGCACTGAAGATTGAAATTACTCTGTCCATCCGAGATAGGTAATTAGCCCTTACCAAGTGTACACTACGACTTCTACCTCCTGCTTGCCAATACTCTAGTGATAATGTGTGTTAGCCACTGTTGCATCTAAAAGTCCTAGTTTCAAAGTAATCCATCCAGGGGCAGCAGCTCAAGATCTTCAGCGAATGGTGCCACGGCTATATGATTGAATTACTCCTCTCGAATCTGCTATTGGTAAGGCGCAGCTACTCTCCCTGCTGATACAGATGATTTTAACATCGATCTTTTTCTCTAAAACGTCACATCTCCAGGAGGCTCGCATAGGGACTTGATCCATGCCCAGGCAACTGCCACCTCGCATCTGTCCGGTTAGAGCTCCTAACAATCCCATTACCTCCAAGCGGCTCCGGGATTCTCTTCAACAAGGCGACAACAAGCACCCTCTTCTTCCCCACAGCACTCGCGCCAATAGTCGCAACCTTACCAGCCTTGGGCTCTAAACAAAACCTCACAATTTCCCGCGCTGTTAGTCCCACATCGTGAGCAGAGACCATGTCTTCTTGATCATCCTTCATTGTGTCGACTAGAATTTTACAATCGTTATTCATCGACGGGGCTGTGAACGCATAGGGCAGTTTTCGGCTTCCGGGCCCGAGATTAGGCTTGCGAGACCATCTAAATTGCTCGTCGTCTTCGAGTTTGGAAATGGCGAAGATGTCTTCGATGAGCTCGTGGCAGTCTGTCAAATCTGGGATCTGACTTGGCGATGTGGGCGGTTTGTAGCAGATGACTTTGGCGAATGCCATGTGTGCCAGGATCGGGAGGAGGGCTAGTACAATGAGCAGCATGGTGCGAAGAATTTCGTAATTAATGCTGATAGTTAATCATTCTAGGGTACGAATTATCATGGACTGGCGCTGGGGATTTGCAAACATGAGAGAACATCCTCTTCCGTGATTTTGCCTAGATGCGTGCGGCTCTCGCATGCTCGCGTGCTGAACCGTTATTTGCGGGATAAAGTGAGCAAAATCTCCGATACGTCGGAATTCTGTCGCCACTACACCATCGTTACTCTAGCATTTCGGAACACAATGACAGATCGCAAGAGATTGGAGGTCCGGAGACACGTCTGCAATGCCTCTCCTACAATCATTCTGCTCTTGCAGACGGTCGTCTAATAGATATTTTCATGTAGCGAGATGAGTTCGCGCTATAGTCCTTTCGGGAATCCAGTTTCTCGCCTCGAGCATTCGCCTGTCTGTCGCAGTTCAACAGGCAGACCTAATGAAACTTCCAGCCTGGCTCGAAAGCGCTGATATTTGCTTTGTATATCCAGCAATTTGACTATATTTGTAAGCCATATAAACTAGCCGGCTTTCGTGGTTGCTACGGCTTACAACTTTGCTAGCGACGTTCATTCCTCGATTCATATCTACCTAATCGTCCAGGGCGAAAGTGTCCGAGCCATTGTGGTGAAATGCTTCCTCGAGACAATGCTTGCCCACTCACATCATTGAGATCGAGTTCAACTAGAGATTCTAAGATCCCGTCACATCGGGTCATCGACCTCGGACTATCTTAAGATCACCCATCTCAACAATAATATACTACTCATACTCCCGAATTGAAATTTCTCCGACAGGAGGCCCTCTACCATCCCGACCTTCAAGAATGAATGCTTGCAGCTGAACCCGATTGCTCCGCATCCACACTGCCAGAATCCGTATTGCTTCCTCCAGGATTCCGAGCGTCAGCGTTCGATACGGTCCATGCTCATCGTCATCAGCCTGAAATTCAACATGACCCTGACGGACTGAATAGAGCCTCCCGACCAGAGCTTCATCGCCCCATACGTGTTTTTCAATAATGACATGGACGTGTACGGTATTGAGAAGATATTCATATGAGGGCGGGAGACGGGCATCGGGTTTGTATTTGATGAGGAGGAAATTCTCATGCTCAGGGAGTTGTAGAGTTGCGAATCTAGTATTGTTCAAAGTGGGATCGGAGGCATTCAAGAGGCCTCCATTGGTCTTCGCCAAAGGCCTGATGACTGGCAACGTCTGAGGGAGCGCTGTCGCATGAAAAAGTAAGGCTTGAATGAGGTATAGGATACAAAGGATGGAGTGCATTGTCCAACAGAGAGACTGAACGGGATTGAGCCTCGAGAATCATGGGCGTGGCTTTTGATACCAATG
>JAABUI010001696.1_pt1 | contig 12533 bp, 19 predicted proteins | sample 5559111 | NCBI WGS metagenome assembly JAABUI01 (sample SAMN10711870, study PRJNA513365) | rock metagenome | isolation source: Antarctica rocks | place: Antarctica: Victoria Land, Buttleship Promontory
TCCTGCTCTGAAGCGTCTTTGCACTAAATGCCACAGCTCTCCCTGCTTGCAGCTACACATTCCGCTTTGAGCTGAGATGTGTGACAGTCCTACCAGGGCTAGCTGCCTTGCTTGCTACTAATGTTCTAATGAGCAGCTGCTGTCTTGCCCTGCCACCGCCGGCCTAGTGGTGGGATTATGCAGCTCTGACACTTCTGCTCTGTTGCTGCAGGCCCATAGAAGTTGTGGTCCTTGGCATTTTACACAGTGATCATCTCTGTGGCTGCATGCTCTCTGGACAATTTCTGCAAGGTGAGATCAGGTCTGTCATGTTGCATGTACGCTCAGAATTTATGCAAATGACACCAGCATGCATGGCAGCCTTGTATCTTGCTGCCCTGGTGCTATTCATGCAACCCCATTAGCCTGCAACTCAGCAGAACTGTGAATATGATCTCACTGCAGCTGTGGTATGGCTTGCAAACGCTGCTTTCACCGAGTACTGTGTTGTGTACATCAAAGCATTGTGTGTATTGTGCAGCAGTCACATGCCTACCTGGTAGGTCAAACTCAGAATCACTGCAGTAGGGTAGTGCAGGCTGTGGGGATGCAGAATTGCATACTTGCTGCAATTCTGTAGCTCGACAGTGACTTGTTGTGACCATCGAAGGCAAAGTTGTCGCTGAATCATTGCTCTGTGGGCAACTTGCAGGAAAAGGCATGGTGTGATGGAGGGTTGGTTTATACAGTATGTGCAATGCTGCACAGCCGAAAGTCATGATGGAGGTAGATGTGCATGGTATTTGCCATACCTCCGGTTCCATCGCTGATGCTGACTGCGACGGCTCGTCTTGACTGTGCTGTCTGCTGTTGCATGTCATCAGCTCAGCTGATCACATGTCTGATTTCAGCATCCCTTTACAGCATAGCTATGCTCGTTTCAATTTGGGATATGGGTGCGCAAGTGCGGTCTATGCAAGCTCAAATTCTGCAGACGGCACATGCTGCATAAGAGCAATTGTCAGGCAGAGATAAGCACTTAGGTTACAAAGTGCAGGTAATGCATGTGCAAGTACCTTGGTATTGTGGCAAGCCCCTCACAAAGAGTCAAGGTGTGCATGTGTAATGGAGCAACCTGTCATGTTGAGCATGACACAAACCAGATGCTATTTCAGACTGTTTATGCAGCCGCACAGGGTCAGCAATCACATTCAAACATGGTGATTTGACACTTTGTAATGCTGTGCAGCATTAAACAAGATGCAGCCTTGCAGCATATACTTGACTGACTGTGCAGCCTGGCTGTCTCACTATGTTGCCCATCAACATCCAGGGGCGCTCACCACATCTAAGTATGCATAAACATCACATGCTCGAGACATTGTTAGAAGCCTTGACACTGCCAAGCTGTTGTGCTAAACAAAAGAGTTGCAGCAGGTCATACAGATGTCGGTGCTTAGAAGCAAGCTTGTCAGCTTGTGCACATGTCAACTGCTTGAGCGGCCCTGAAAACAGCTTACAAGGCGAAAAGGGCCGCCGGCTCTGTACCACCCAAAGGTGCAGTGAAACTGGCAAGGGCCCTGCTTTGACATTTCGTGTTGGGCTGCAATCAGACGCGTCGCAGAGCTGCGGTCTTCTTGAACAGCCTTTCCCAGTCTTTGGTCTGCTTCCCTTCTGCCTAATTACAGTAACTGTTTTGAATGTCTCTGTTGGCAATCTGCATTGCAAAGCCTAGTGACTTCAGTAAAGCTGGATTGTTAATACAAGGTACCTTGCAATCCTGCAGGTGATAGACACACACCAGACAATTTAACAAGTCTGGCATAGTATCGCAGCCTGTATCTGCATCTCATGGCCCTTTTGATATGTAAACTCTTCTCCTTGACACCATGGTCTTTAGGGAATGCAGAGCATGCTAAGGGACAAGTCTCAAAAAACAGCTTGTGCGGAAGCAACCACTTTGATGCGCTACTCTCAAGCTTGACACTGAAAGTCCTGAAAGACTTTCTGCTTGCACAGCTGTGCTCCATAGTTGTCTCGGTTTGTCCATCGGCTTATTCAGCAGCTGATCAAGACCGAGGGATCTTGCGAGGGAATCCTGTGCGAGGCTATTGAGAGTTGTCAGCTCCAGGCTCAGCTCCAGGCTCAGTTTGCCCAGACATCGATGGCGGGTGCACTGTGCTCGAACGCGCTGAGCGCTGAGCGAACGCTCTGCTAGAAAAAACATACAGTATGCAACTGGCGGCCTGCCACAACACCAGGGGTTGCCTGCCAAAGGTCCTAGTAGTCCCTGAGGCGGGTGATTCGGATGAAGTCGACTCGCGCTCCGCATCCGCTCCGCTGCGAGCCGACTCAACCGGATTGATTACAGCGGGAGCCGCGGCAGAGGTTGTATGGCACTGTTCCTATAGTTTTGAGAAGGTCAAAAGAGCTCTCTCAAATACAGGAACTGAAGTGGACAACAACATGAAACACCGGCGTAGAGTAACAACGGGACTAGCACCTGCCACTGTTTAAGGGTGGGCGCATTCACGCCATCGGTGACCAAGGGATGTCTCTCCAGTACGTTGCAACAGCGCATCAGCAGTTGGTACACACTTTTGAGCCATTCTGAGAGCGTGACTCGTCCAAGGCTCACTGTCAATCTGCAGCAAGGACGCACGTACGGTCACTGCACAAGGCTCAGACATTAGTGCCCGATCGATAAAAGAGCCCGCCCTTGGGCGACAGCAACAAGGCATCCAGGAGCAGCCGGCTGACGTGAGCTGTACAGCAACATGTTGCTTGTTACACAAACAAGACACGCTGTAGTAACGATGTAGGTCGCAGGCTTTACGGTTTCTGCACAGCCCGGCTCAGCTCGGCTCAAACTGAGCGTTGCAGCGGCGCAAAGCAGCACCGATACACCCCACAATGACGCCACACTTGGCGCAGAGCTTATTGCAACTTCAGTCTGGCAGCATAAACCTGAATGTGACCAGCTCGCTGTTTTAGAAAGCAGCTTCATCATTATGAAGATCAGCATGAGCACAGTACCGAAGGACAAACGTACATGGTCGCTGTACTCTATCACTCGAGGTCCCTGTGCTACTTCAGCCCGGCATATGACCTCGGGCCTCAGCTCCGGAGGCACAACATCGTCGATTCCAAAGTGCCTCTTTCGCCCGGGGGCTACTGCTGCCGGCGCTTGGCCGCGCCATGCGTTGGGCAGCGTGCTGTTGCTGGACCTGATCTTCATTGCGTCCTGCCTGCGACATTGCGCACTAAGTGTCTGCATAACGTCTATCCGCACTCACCGCACCACGTGGCCGCCGCACCTGCACATGGCTTCCCGCACCTGCACATGGCCTCCGCACCATACATCAGGAGGCCATGTGCAGGAGGCCATGTGCAGGAGCCCATGTGAATCCAAAAATGATCCAACGTATCCACCCGAATTATCCAACGCACCCCAAAAAACACGCGTACCCCCAAAAAATGGATTCTTCAACAACAATTCTTGTGGCGCCAAGATTTGAGAAGACCGCCAAACTTTTGAGAACAAGCAGGGAACAGTATAAGATGTTCCTGAGGGGTATAGCACTCGTGGCAGGCCGCGGCTTCTTGCAGTGCACTACACTGATACAGTGATGCAGCTGTACATGTGTCTGGGTACACCTCAGCAAAGGTAGCTATGCAGCAGCACAGCTGCACTGCACCTGTCGAACAGCACGAGTACAACTACACTATGACAACACAGCGATGTATCCGTATAGCTGGACCCTGGCAATACAGCTACACATCGGCAAACAGCTGTAGAGCAACGTGATGCAATAGGCAATGAAGCAGCAAGTCAGCATTTGAGATAAGTCGTTAGAACTCGGACAGATATCAATAGATCAGGCATCCTTAGCAGCAATACAGTTGCAGGATACATGTGCAATGCCCACATGCACATGTTGCGGCACTTGAGCGTCAGCTACAACTAAGAGGTCTTGTCACACATCAATGATATCAACACTGTCTAGGCTGTCTAGCGCATTCGACATCTGACACTTAAAATCCTTACTCCAAATCTGATGAGCAGACTGTTCTCGCTCTGACTGGACGCGTTGTGCTTTGGACAGCCCTGCAAAGAGGCTGTTGGACAAAACCTGCAGCCAACTCACAACAAGTCACAAGCTGTGCTGAAGTCTAGGTACAATAAGCACAGCTTGTATGCATGGACACTTCTAGGCATGGAAGGATGTTCAGGCCCCAGCCTGAAAGCTACTCTTGCCGCAGCCTATCTGGAAGACAACACGAGTACATGCAGCAGCCGCAAGCAAGAGGAGGAGCGTGAATGTACTCACATCCTTCAGGGCTGGTCTTGCAGTGGGATTGCGCTGCAGCATCTGCCGCAGCATGCTCTGGGCATTGGGCGGCGCACTGATGCTCTGAAACAAGGCTGGGTTGGCTTCAAAAGGGAGTGGGATATACCCCAGCAGCATGCTCACCACCTCGCCCTGGTTCGTCTCCTTGTTGAACAGACGCTGACCTGCACAGAGGTCAACCTATTGCAACGCCTCACCATTCACACTCACCGCTCACTGGTAAGCTACACCTGAGTCTGATGCGTGTGCATCTGTCACCAACGACGCCTTGATGATACTTGATGTTGCCAGCATCAGGCCATGCGCAACACTACTGCTGAAAAGCAACATTCATGACAAGTATACATGTGTCTACACTGCAAAAAACCAGCAGCACATGTCACCTGTGCTGATGCACAAGTATGGAGCAGGCACAGAATGCAGCATCTCTTGTAAATCTTGCTGTTTTGATATTGGCTTGTGCAGACCATATAAAGCATTGCAAGCAAGCTATGAGCAGTCAGGAGCTCGTACCACAGAGAACTTCATAGGCAATCACCCCCAGGGCCCACACATCTGCAGCAGGGGTGGCAAGGGGGGGCTCCTTGCCTGACTGGTCACCTTGCACTATCTACAGACAACACTCAATCCTTGCCATGTATGGACAACAGAGCCATGCTGCGGTCCTGTCAGGCGTCACTGGAGACATTGGCAGATCCCGTGTGCATGTACGTAACTACAATCAAAGCGTGTAGGGAAAGCTTGCGGGAAATTTGTGTACAGCATGCACAACCTGTTGGTGGTGCTGTTGCAGATGCATGCAACCAGCACAGTCAAAGAGACACGAATAAAGGTTGAGAGTGCAGTTGGTGGGAGTGACCTCAGGAGCAGCATAGCGCAGGGTGTAAGACATGTTGCCACTGCGCGCTGAGCCGGTGTGAGACCATGTGGCCAAGCCCAACAGCTTCCATTGCTGCTGCTCGTTGAACCATCCGAACTGGACAGGCTGCAAATCACAGTGCACCACTCTGTGGATGTGCAGGCTGTGCACTGCACACAGGATGTTGTATAGAGTTGATACCTGCAGCAGAGTACACAGCAATGGAGTTAATCTGACTCTGATGCAAATGGTCAATTTGACTGCTGCACAGCACTATATGCATGCCAGCTCAATGACAGCTCATGACTCAGCACAGTTTCTGCAAGCTGAGGGATATGAAAGCACTCTATCATCCAGTCTTGCAAGCTTTTGCTATCTGTCTGAGCTTAGAATGCCATGCATGCAGCATGCTGACACCAATAATTTGCTTATTTGCCGCTGTGTGTACATTCCAGCAAAAAGGGTACTGAAGGATGAAACCAGGAACTATGATTGTAAGAAGGCAGACAAATGCTTGCATGCAGGACACAAGACTCTTGACACAAGCAAGTCAAGAGTTGCTCCAGCTCAAGCCTGCATTGTCCTTATTTCACAGTGGGCCCAGCTGTGCATGTCAGCAGCACTGCTTCATACCAGAGGGGCCTAAGCAGCGCTGCAGTGGAATGCTGGACAGGAAATTATGATAGGAGCTTGCCTTGTCAGACCAGGCAGGGACTGTAGCTTCAGCACGTGCATTGGAGAGCCAGTGGTCCAGAGTGCAGGCAGGGCGGTCAATGAGCAGGCAAGGGGGGCAAGCCTGCCCAGCAAACTCCCCAGCTGTTGCACTGTAGCTCTCTGACAACCCTTTGGCATCAGACAACATGCCATTCAGCTGGTGACTAAGCCGCTGCTCATCTCAACAGCTTTCACAACACATCAGCTGATAGTGACGCAACTGCAGGCTATAGTTGCGATGCAGTTCTGGGTGAGGCTGGTAAGTGTCATTCAAATCATGGAGCATCGCCACCATGCATGCTTGCAAAGGTCATGGGCAAGTCACAGATCAAAACATGTGCATCAGATCATGGAGCCTCGCCACCATGCATGCTTGCAAAGGTCCTGGGCAAGTCACAGATACAAACATATGCATCAAATGCATGCAATGTGATGAGCTGAGGTTATGACCTGGAAGGTACTCTTGTAGGGTGATGGTGGGGGTCTCAAGCAGAGCCTTCTCTTGCAAGTAATCCACGCCACGTGCAAACAGCTTCACAGACAGAGGGTGGCCTCTGTCCACTGCGCGTTGAGCACTGCATAGCACATAGGCAGGCCCGGGCCACCCATGTGATTGCATACTGTACTTGCCCTTGAAGCTCATGCCATCCTGCATTCAGCTTTAACTTATGCAAATGAACAGAAAAGTGATGGAAAGCAGACTTGTATCTAACTCTGTGTATGCTGAAATGGTGTTACAGCAAAGCAAACCAGGCAAGCCAAACTGTCTGTGCAGCTTGTGCACAAGGAACAGCCAGCTGCTGTACAAAGTTAGAGGCTGCACAATGCTGTGCATTTACCCACAGATGTGCTGCGAGCATGCTATACAGACAGTAGTGCAGTATTAGTGCAAAAAGCAAGCACAAGCAATGTACAAGTACCTGCATGTGGGCGTTGACAAAGGTTTGCACTGGGCTCAAGGCATCGTGCTGCTGGTTCTCACGTGCCCGCACTCGAGCCACCACCCTGTCCACTTCCTGCACCATCACAACTGCCTTTGGCAAGCAAAATCCAACACTGCCTCAAATTGCTACTGATCATATTGACTGCTAGGATGGCGATGGCGTTGTTGCTGATGTTGAACACAGAATGACTTGGGCCACCTGGTGTGCATGTACAATAACCTTTTGATATAATAGTTTTTGCTATAATCAACGAGAGTTGCGGGCCTGTGTACAACTATTACAAAGAGCAGTGAAAGCAATTCTTTGTCACCTTTGTCCAGATCAAGGTTGGGACACATGCCAGATTCTATGATTTCAAGCTCTTGATCGCGGTGTTACTCATCATGTCAAAGTAATGCTGATTCAATATCATTTGAGTTTCTGAAAAGTGACACCTCAATACAGTGACAACTTCTCTGAGAATAGATATAGCCATTATATCAAAATTACTGTGTACAGATTCAAGAGCCAGTGAGAGCCACATGTGCTTACTCATCCACTGTACAGACACACAAGGATGCAGATGATGCAAGGCATCAGTAACAGCTACTCACCATGTTCTGTCCAGAAATGCCGGCTACTCTGAGCTGGGGTACAGGGAAAGGGACGTGGGATGCCAGCGGGGTGCCCTCCTTGGGCTGAGCAGCCTCGGTGCGCATGACCTGCAGCCAGTTCTGGCCAGAGGTGGTGCGCATGGGGGTGGCCGTCAGGCGGTGCAGCCAGCTCCTCTGCACTCGGCCTGCTCCCACCCTCACCCCACCTGCACCATCACTCACGCGCTTGCACATTGACTTGAAATATTCCACTGTACAGGCTCCATGCGCAGGTCCTGCTTTGACCTTGTGGCACAAGGCAAATGGTAAGCAGTGTCTTCCACAGCAGAACTTGTTTAGCAGCAGGATTGGCATGTATTGGCCTTGGTACAGCATTCCTGGTGTAGGCACGACAAGCATCATATTGACAACCAACCAGCTACAATTGGTTGCAAATATGATGTGGATGTTGACCTGCAGGTGCATGATCTGGTTCCGGCATCATGATGACCTCCTTTGGGGCTTCCACATCTTCAGGAGCAGGCCCTCGGGCAGAGTCCAGGTCTGTGTTGAAGGGCACGCCAGAGGCACTCTTGCTGACGGCCTGCCCTTGCTGACCCTTGCTGTCCTTCTTGAACCACCACAGACATGCGGCCAGACCTGCTCATCATGCCCAACAACCACTCAAATCACACAAACAGAGATTTTATGCATAATGAACAACAAGATCTGTACATTCTATACAAGCCTGACCTCTGCAGCCACATCTTTGCACTTTTGAGAGGCTACTGTAAAGCCTGCTGCGTAACATACAGGCGTGTTTCCTGTTGTGCAGAGCCATGCACCATGGTGCAGGTGGTGAGCAGCAGCAGACAAAGTCTTACATGCAACAAGGGCCATGCCCAGCACCACTGGCACAGCAATGGCTGCAGCATGCCCTCTGCTGTGGTGTCCTCCAGAACTGGAGGCAGCGCTGCTTGGAGTCACTGCTGACAGTGTGGATGTGGCAACTATGGTAGCACCTGTTCCTGCAGTCACCAATGACTGTTTGGCAGCGCTGCTGCAGTCAGAGCGGAAGTGCGAGGCAAGGAAGGGTTTACCAGGCCCTGTTGGCTGAGAGCACACAGACTAGACTGCACTTGAGCTAATGCATAAAAAAAGCTTATGACTGGAAAGGGGGTGGGCTGATAAAGTACCTCTCAAAATCCTGGCTACTCTGGCTATGAGAGATGGAGGAGAGGCAAAAACTTCAAGGCTTCTATGGCTTGCAGCTTGCAAGGGAATGCCAACACTAATGGTACCAGCAATTCCTGCATGACCAGATGCTAAGTTACACACTTGCACCACAAGGTCTGACCTAGCACTCTTTGGCTGGCCATACTGTGTCATACTGTAAAGTACGCATAAAAGACATAATTGCCACAGAGCCTGGCGCCCTGTACATACACAGCAAACAAAAACAGACGACCATGCACTGCTTTTTCTGCTTATGCACTAGACAGTGAAGCTATGCTGCACATACCAGAAGCAGTGAAGAGAAGTGAAGGGCCAGAGCTGTTGAGGGCTGCCAGCATGGCAGATGTGTCATTGCAGCTCTGGCACAGGATCTGAACATTGGCATCAGCATGCGGCATGCCAGCTGCAGCTTGCAGAAGGCTCCTGCGACCTGTAGTGCTAGTGTGGTTGGCAGGAATTGGGAAAAGCGAAGGGTTCATCAGCGAGCCACCATTCTGTGAGTAAGAGGCTATGCTGACACCCACTGCTCCTTGGGCAGCACCAGTCTGCATGCCATCAGCCACAAATCAAATTGCGCAATACTTGAACCCAGGTATGGACGTGCTTTGCAATGAACAGCTTATCAAGGCTCTGGGATTGCCAAATTGGATGATGAAGTGCAGCTCCTGCACAAATGTTGCTGTGCACAGTGCAGGCAACGCTTGCAGGGTCATAGCATGAGTCACATGACATCACCATCAACTATGGTCAACAGCGTTAAGCTCTAATGCAGCAAGCTATGACATTACAATAATGTTGTGTGCAAGGCTGAGGCGTGAAAGCAAAGGAGGCATGACAGGTACTAGTTTTGTCTGATGTCAATGCCTTACATGAAGAAGTGCTGAGACCAGCTCTCGCTGCAGAGAGGCAGAGAAGGGCAGCACGCTTGCTCCTTGCACTCGCACTGTCAGGTTGAGGCGGTCCAGGTTGGGGCTGTAGACAGGCTGAATAGGCTGCAGGCTGGATGCAGGAATCTGTGAAGCGGGGCCCTGAGCTGTGGTGTTGGTTCCAGCCACCTTCAAAGTCAGGTTGTACCCTGCAGCAGCATTGTAACACTGTCACCAGGTGCTGAACTTCATGCTTTCAAAACCAAACATGTTACCCAGTCAGTTTGCCTGTGACTCACAAACAAATGCATACTTGGCACCAGTTTGTAGAATGTTTGAGACTATGGCTGTACTTCAGGCCTAATTTGGCAATCAGCCAACAATGTTGCGCCAGGAGTGGACCTTTCTGTTGCATGCCCAGCAGGTAGGATGCAGGTCCACTCCCAACCACAGCCGACAGCTCACTTTGGAAATTACTGTCTTGCTGATTGACCAACCAGAACCTGCATGTCATGTGAGGCACAGTCAGTCTGCCTGGGGACATCAAGACACCATGCTTGAGGTCATACAGAACTTGTGCAACAACATAGTAGGATAGAGGATGTGTTACTGTCTCAACTTGTGGATAGAGAGGAGTGCTGACCGGTTGATAGTGTCCACCTGCCCCACACCAGCAACAAGGCTGTAGTTGGCTTGCAGAGTGTCCACAGACAAGCCAGAGGGATACACCAAGCTTTGCAGCACGTATCTGCACACAATGCTTGTATTGGTACAATACAATATGTGCTGGCTTCAGAAGTGCTGCCTATGTCAGGCTTCAGTGCGTACTGCATGAAGTGTAGAATGGAACAGCTCTTGCAGAAGCAAAACCAGTGAGGTGTCATGACACACAGATGCCAGCAGCTGGTCTTAGACATGCAGCATGCTAGCACCGCAGGCCATGTTCACCTATGGACGTTCAGGAAAGCGTCTGTGTCAGCTGATAAAGGACTTCCTTGCAAGGTGATAAGCACGTCGCTGCATGAGAAGCGACTGCTGGAGTCCTGCGCATCATGAGACACTTGCTTTTTCTTGTACAGCAAGACTAAAAAAAGAAAGAGTAGAAACTAGTTGTGGAAAATTTTACCACCGTAACAGCAGGCGCAGGAGCAACAGATTCGGGACTTGACCCATTGACAAGGGGCAGGGAGGGGGCAGACGTTGCTACAACAGGTGAGCTGAGCAGGCCTTGCACCACGTCTGACACTGATGGGCTGGAGCCAGCAGCCGCAGGGGTTAGCTGTCCTAACCCTGCATACCAAGCAGGGGCGTCTACTTGTGCACAACTTTTTGACACGCCAACAGGTTGCTGCTGGCAAGAGGAATAAACACCTGGCCGTAAGAAAGCAAAGGCTAAGAAAATCGTTGCACACCAAGTCTGGGGTTGCGTCATGGAGTTAAGTCTGCAGCACAGACACAAATGGCGCAGTCTGAACGCACATAACGTCAGCAACGAGTCTGCTCTTAGTCAGGTGACAAGTCAAGTCGTCCGTTCGTGTCACATGGTCTCAGCACGGCAACAGTGGGCAGCACCGCACCTCACTCTCGACGCATGCGAATCAAAGCGGCATCGCCAACTGTGCTATAGCAGGCGTGCCCATTATGGGGACTGCGACGCTCCAATATGATTGAGGACGACGTTATGCGGGTGAGCGGTTCCCAAGCTACGACACAACGTGCACAAGGTTCAGACAGCAACTGAAGGGCGGGTCAATCCAAGAGGTGAAGCTGACGTCTGTATGCAACAGCAAAGGTGGCAAAGATCTTGTACGTTCACGCCAATGATGCGGCTGTTGCTGTGTTATCGTCAGCGCTGACGGGTATATTTTGCTCTTGGCTCTGTCGACTTACCCGCTTTTGGCTGAGGAAATGTTTGTTCGTGTCAGTGAGCGTTTCGCGCCTTCCTGCAACCGGTGACTAACCACGAACCTGACGATGAAAGTGTTAATTGCTGTTCCTGCTTGCGAGAGCTATGCAACAGCCAACAACGGACTCTGATTGCAAAAGTGCTGTTGTGGAACGTGCTGCACATAATTTGACGAGACTTCATCAGGACATTTATTTCTCTGTGCTTGCACACTGTGCCAGGCCCTGCCAGTTGTTGCAATGACAGCTGCAGCTGTGCATGTACATGTCAACATAGTATATGTATGTAAAACATGTATGGAGTATATGTAAGTCTACGTACACGTATACGCCATGCAGGGAACTCTTACTTGCAAGCCAATTGGCCACTCGAAGCTGTGCATAGCATCACGGTCCCCACCTCATATATGTGCGCAACAGGTAATGCCACCAAACTTTGTTCGAGCTGTGATACAGATTGGCAGGCAGCTACCATCAATGATCAAGCAAAGCTATTCAAGTCGACACTGCCGCAGTCTGTAGCTGAGCTGTGTCAAAGCCTCATACATCTTGATCCATCAAAGCATCAGTTGGTGCATTGTATCATGCATAGGTACTACTGACATAAGCTGAGTACATAAGCTGAGTACTCAGCTTATGGCAGTGTTAGATTTTGGAGGACATTGCAACCAACTCCTCTTCTACACAGCCTGTTTCCCTATCGTCATCCATGACCTGGCACAAAGTCTGCTTCTGACCTTGTTTACACCTCGGCTGCAGCTGCATGAGCAGTCCCTGAGACGTATGGATGGTAGCCCCCTGCAGCACCATAACTCGTATACTGAATTGTATTACTGGATTGCTGCTCACTCACTTGTCCTAACGCAGCTCACTCATCACTGTGCTGAGCAGGCTAGTCTGTACATGTTTTGTGGGTTTGCACATGCAACCAGAAGCGGGTGATCATATCCTGGAGAAGGCATCTGCGTGTGCCAACATCTACATGTGTGCATCCTCAATGTCAGCCATGGCCACCAGAAGCAACACAGGGGCAGAGTCCCTTGAGCAGAGCAGATGTCAGTCTACCGTGGTCATTGTGACAGGAGGCGCCTCGGGATCCATGCTAA
>JAABUI010001697.1_pt1 | contig 12528 bp, 8 predicted proteins | sample 5559111 | NCBI WGS metagenome assembly JAABUI01 (sample SAMN10711870, study PRJNA513365) | rock metagenome | isolation source: Antarctica rocks | place: Antarctica: Victoria Land, Buttleship Promontory
TAGTGTCTATCGTGTATTTGCCTAATGTTCTGGTTGCTGTCCTGTTTCGCTGGTCGGTACACGTGTCATCAACTCTACCAGTTCTCAACGCTTTGGTCTCGGAGCTGTCGCACTCCTTAAGGGGGGGATCTCTTAGCTCTCCTAACTACTGCAAGCAGTAGTAGGAGGTTCGTAGCCAGCACCACGTACAGGTGGATCCCATTGCTGGCCTAGGAAGTAGGTTATTTCGTCTAGATACGTTATTAGCCGCTACTTTAGATAATTTTAAAACTTATATTTTAGGAGTTTACTAATAATTCTAGGGCGCCTACCTAAGTTCTTACTCGGTGTATAAATAATACTATAGTAACACTACGTCTTCTTTATCCTATATAGGGTACTTAGACTAACGTTATAAAGGCTAGCAATAATAGCGTCGATACTATACCCTAGCTCGAACTTATACTAGATAAGGACGCGAATTAGCTCTAGTATAAGAGGTACTATAGCGATAGCGAGGGGATACTACATAAAGCTAAGCTACGTGTATAGCTTCAATTTTAACTATTTGGGAAAGATCTATAATATAAACATAGTACATATACGCTGTTCTGCTCGATTTTGGTGGTTGCCCCGCCTAAATTTGGTGCGCGGGCCATCCGTTTAGCGCAAGTCTCAATGGCAATGAAATCCATTGTAAAACTGGTGTGTCTGGCAAGGATCTACATTGCCAAGAAGTCGTAACAATTTTGAGTACGCTAAATTCTGTAACGGAACACGTTAATGCTCCCGTACCTTAAATAGAGCTTTGCGCTTTCAAACGCAGTCAAAATGAGCTAAATTGATTGGGTGGCTGCGGAGATATCCTTGATCCCAACTCCCCGTTTGCTTCCAAAGAATCTGGCGCCCATGCTCCTTCTCCATATTCAGTTGTGCTGATAATGCCACAAAGGTCTCGAAGTCTGCCAAACGCACTTGGCACATCTTTACCTCGTAGATTCATGATCTCCGACGATAAGGTGCTTTCTTACTGCTTCGTGGTCAATGTATGTGCAGCTAGAAATAGTCAGAAATTGACTCTTGCTGCAAAGGCTGAGAACCAAGTCACTTACTTGCAAGGTGGTTCCATTCATATCGAGAGCCTCAAAAGGGGTAGGTAATCAATGGCAATATCTTCGTCTGGGAAAAGATCAGCACAGGAATTGATCGCTGGAGGGATCGAATCGAGTGGAAGATTTGTGAACGGGGTAACCCGGCTTTGAGGTCAGCGAAGCGACTGATGGGTCTGGGTTCATGAAGAAGACGATCAGCATCGCCACCTGTGGGGCCATCCATCGTGTGGTTTGCTTCTATACAGCTCGAGGTGCTGGAAGTTTGGCTCGGCCATCCTAAAGCTTGATAGCCTTCGTAGTCTAGTATGCTTATCGAAGCGGGTTGTTGTAACGATTGATTGGAGCCGGGCTGCAAGTGAGTATTTGAGGGCGGGGCGGCAAGGATGTTCCGTTGTCGCGCCTGAGAAAGCCCGCTTTCAATAGATTTGCAATTCTATGATTGCAAGATGCATCTTGGCTTCTTTCGTTCTAGGAATCTGCCGTAATCGTCAGGACAATGCCACAGACAGGAGTTTCCAGCCTGCATAAGCCAATCAGCGGCAAGATTAACACGAACATTGAGTAGATTGTCGATCTGACTTTACCTGAACCATTGGATGAAGGTCCGAAGGCTTCTATACGGGCTTACTAACCGCGAGGATGTGGCTTTCCAAGCTAGGGAAAGACAGAATGCCCCAAGAAGACTAGGTCAGGCCAGCTTCGCTATCAGGCCGGAGTCACTTCACTCAAGACGCGGAGTTTCCGAGTGCCAGCGTAAGTATATATAACTTCAAGCCGCCCACGGCACCGGCAACATCTGACTTCCTTGCTGGACTCTTGCAGGTGACATTATCACTATGAAGGCATCCGACATCATCTCTCTCGGAGGAGGAGTATTCAAACTCGAAGAAGGATGCTGCGACTGGCAGGTCTGTCACTCCGACAGGGCACAGATACTCTATGGTGGGATACATACCGAACTTGGAGCAATGTCCGCCAAAGAGGACCAAGTCTTGTGAGTCGTACGGCAAGAATTGTTTGGCTCTTAGATACTAATTCATTCAAGCCTGCCTTTAGGGTTGGAAAACGATCGACTCACAGAGCTACTGGTCAGCCATGAGGGCAAGTACTGTGATGCCGACGGAAACGACCACAAGCTTCCCAGGAAAGTGTGCAACATTCTCACGACGTTGCGTGTTGGACAGCAAGTCATGATCGAAGACAAAGAAGCCAGCAAGATCTAGTGCGTGCACCTCTGCAGTCCTCTAGTGCTTAAGCTGACGATGAATAGTATGATTAGACTTCAAGATGTCCTCAAAAGAGGACCAGGAGGATCGATGATGGTAGGTCCTACGTATAGGTTCTACGAAAATTACTGATCCTCATGACTTAGAGTCTCCTTGGAACAGCCGAAAATACTTCCCTTCCCCAAGCACTCGCGCCAGGGTTCTCGCCTGGCCCGTGCGAAGTACTCTGCGCCCTTCAGAGGGAGAGTATTGTTGAAGACATCATTCGAGACAAAAGCACCCATGCTATTCCAGATGTGCGAGACATCTTCAGTGCTACCTTGATCGTCCTCGACTGTGGGCTTTTATCTTTCGATAGCCTTCGAAAAGACCTCTCTCTTCACAAAGTTGAATTGGTGCGGGGACGTGATGTGATAAATTCACTACAAGCACATGATGGTAAACAATACTCCGAAGCTGAAGTGGTCGGTGGGATTTTTCGAGTGAAAGAGAGTGTGCAACTCCACTGTTGGGAGCAGGCTTCGCATGCTTATGATGAATTTGTCCTGGAGCACATTGTGAAGCGCTAAGTTTCTGTGGAAAGAGTCGGTCTTGTTGTCGTTCTTGATAGATGTCGAGCAGGAAGCTTCAGATGCAGGTATTGAAGGCAACACTTTAGACTCTGTGATAGCAGGATTTTGCAGCGAATGAAAAGTTTACCAGAGCCCTCTGTTGTAATTGCAGACAGGTCATGCAGGAGGTACAGTCGTGTATTTGTCGCACCTCTTGCAACAAGATCACAAGCGTGGAGTTTCAGTATTTCAAATCTCAGATGAAGCGGTAGGTGCATTGAATGATACAGATCTATTTAGGAGTATGTGGCTGCTCTTTTCTTCAGAAGGTACTCACCTGCATCTATCGGACCCCATTTCTTTGGCTCTTGGTCACTACAGCAGGTTGGAAGAGGCTCAACGACCGTGGCGGCATCAGGGAAGCTAAAGAAAGCGATGCTGTATCGCTCAGGAACCATCCACCCCGAATCATCACTATCCTGAGCCGTCCAGACTGAGCCCGGAGGCTCTAACACTCGATGGACTGTGTTTTTCCACCGCCCGTTCGTCCATCGCATCAGCAAATACCCAGTGTTGACTATGATTGACCCACGTTTCGGATCAACATGTACAAATTTCCCGCTCTTTTCGATACCAGCACTCGTTGTCTTGTCCGTGGAGGACATATCTGCTATTTGGAGACCACCAACATCTTGCTGAAAGAGAAGTGTCAATGTGCCAAAGTCGGAATGCGCTGGATTGCGGACGAATTCCCCTGACTTTAGACGCTGGGCAGATATAGCTGGGTAGCGAATGAGGCTGGATACGAACATGGAGCCCGTATGGTGTTGACGTAGTGAATCCTCAGTGCATAAGCCAAGGGCGGTAGATAGACACTCTAGTAATTTGTCTATAACCTTGGTACAGACCTGGTTCCTTGTCAGCGAATTTGAAAACTACTTTGAGAGAGGATGTACCTGATGAAAATCTGTTGCGAAGTCACGAAAACCTGGTAATTGCTCTTCTTGCGGCCAGGAGCCTAGTAAATCGTCCCTTGGATCACCAAAGTCGAAGCTCTCCTTCATACACGTTTGACCGCGTATTTTCTCTTTTCCTACTCCAAAGTATCCCTGTTTGAATGATCGAGGTTCTGGGCTGAGTGTTCCTTTCTCAATCTCTGAGAGGTTGAAGAAGCGCCTACTCTTCAAGTCTCATCGTTAGTCTCGACAGGAATTCCACACGTAAGGCACAGCTCACCCATTCGAAATATGTGTCAATCTTGTCCTGATCAATACCATGGTTGAGGAGATAGACGAACCCCACAGATCTCAGCGCGTTGTCAATTTCAGAGATAACCTCTTGACGATCCGAAGTAGATACGGCGAGAAAGCGACTGAAGTCAATGGCTGGAACCTCCGAATACATTTGAGCATTTGGAACAAAGTAGCGATGAATGGACATGAGACAAAAGTAGTTCGGGTTGCCGAAAGCGGAGACGGAGAATTATGTAAGCGAGACTGCAGCTAGCCCAGAACACCCCTCCATTGATGACATCATAGCGACGCATATCGCTCGGTCACTTTACACAGTCGCCTCCCATACCCCGCTCCTCCAATTTCGGATATATCGCAATCTGACGACGTTCACATCGACACACACTTCGAACGATTCAAGCATGCAACCGAAGTTTTCCGAAGGACAAGAAGAAAGCACAGTGATGAGAAAGTTGAATGCTTTGGTCAAAAATGGGTGGGAATTGGACGAGCAAATAGGCGTCCAGAAGACATATCATCTTAAGACCTACACCAAGGTTTTGGTAGGAAATGTAACCAACCGTCGCAGACTCGGTTAACATTTATAGGACCTACATCACCTCGTTGGCGTGGGAAGCAAGTCCAAAAATCACCATTCAGTAATGAGCACTGTAAATCTGACACTCTCCTGGCTACATCATGACAAAGGCTTACATACTCCCAGAAAACTGGGTCTCTCACAGTGTACTGGACAACACACAATCCCCGTGGTCTTTCTGCCAATGACACAACGATGGCAGAATATTGCGACGAGCAAGCGGGGGTCATTGGGATAGTAGACCAGAGTGATGCCAAACGGTGTGGCCCTGGCCCATCTCCTCAGATATAGCAAAGGACTGGGCGGCCGTGAGTACTTGCGAAGCTGCGGTAACATATGTCGAATACATTCCGCCGAGTCCACCATAACGTTCTCGACGGCATTTCTAAAGCTCCACTGAGTGAAAAGCTCTGAAACATGCTCCCGCAATTTGCCTAGTCGGTGGCTGAAGATATCGCTACCAACGAGAATTTTAGGATGCGCCAACATCAGCGTCTGAACAGACAGTAATTTTGTGTCAAGCACGACCCAGTAACCCATCCAGCTTTTCTGAATATCACAGACGCCAGCAATATGTAGTGATTGGTTTGAGCCGATAGACTCATTTTGTCCGCTTCCGAAAGAAGATTGATGGATTTGGTCGATGATGGAACCGATCGAGTTGACCCAGAAGGTCGAGAGGCGAGATTCTTCCATAGCTGCCATTGCCTTGACGCTGACATGTTCTCTCCTTGGGAATGACCCACCACTATGGTCTCTCCGGGAGAAGTTCTGAAGCGAGAGCGCGTCCAAGTGCTTGACGGTGACCCAGTTTGAATCGTCACCCTTGTGCTTACTCCAAAGAACAGTATTGCTCCTCAGGACAGCGATGCAGACATATGGACAGCTGTGTTGAACCTCATCCTCGATCCAGCAGACGCCTTGGTCCTTCAACACGGGCAGCTTCGCAGACGCATCCGAGCACAGGAAGCAGGTTGATCATGCGCTGAGAGAAGAACTCCTCCCAACCCTTCGAATCGATATCCCTAACTTCATCCCCGCCGTCTTCGGACATATCCCCCAACTCGACGAGTTAGCAGACACAGTGTTCGATCGATGTCAAGAGGAAGATACCCGGCTCTACATCAAAGGCAGCGGTCGGACTGAGTGGCCTCCAAGTGCCAAGGAGGACCTCGTCCTGGAGTGGCTGCAAGACCTCATGAAGCATTTCGTGGCGTGGACGAACGGCGTTCATCATGCTGCTTCCCGGCAGATCTACAAAGGACCAAGCACCTACCTTGATGGATCACCCATTAAACGGAAGATGGACGTCGGTGTCATGGCATGCCATGGACAGAGCAAGACTGACCACGGGATGACCTATAAACCAAAGTGTAACTGGGCTCAGATGCTTGTAATTGGTGAATTGAAGAGCAATCCCATCGAGGATATAATAGAATAATCGAGAAAAGCTCTACGCCTAAGCGCTAATTATATAAGTAGACCTAACTAATAACCTATTTCCCCTTTAATATATTTATACTATTATAGTAATTAACCCTACGTATCGTTTTATAAAAGAAATTAGAAATGTTAGAATAGTATGGAGCGTCGGATAGGCATTACGTATTGGGCGGTATATAGAAAGAGGGCTAAAATATAGATTTACAATAATTTGGGAGTAAGAGAGACTTAATCTGTTCTATTCGAAAATTGATTCAAACCAAGCCCGATAGTTAGTGTTAGCCCACTCGATAAGTAGTTCCAACCCGGCTATGATCTGGAATAAACCCAAGAACGACTCCGAAGACCCGAGTCTGAACTTCCCATATAGACCCTGGCACAAACACAAATTTTAGCGACAGGCGATAAGTAGGGAGAGTTGGAAGGAACGAACATTCTCCTCCTCCGTTCCCACAATCGCGGAGAAAAACATATCGTGGCCGTGAAATGTTAATAGTGGCATTGTAGGTATCTTCATGTCTTCCTTCGCTCGTAGCGCCAGTATCTGTTCCATCTTTACTAGACTCGCGCCAGCCCAGATGGCATTTTGCACGTCCGAAGACTGCCCGCCCGTGTATGGAGGCTTGGTCTCCATATTGATAGCAATAGGTGTAGCGCGCAGGGCGTCGTACATGGTCTGGTTGATAGACTGTGCATTTAATGGGAAGCGAGAGATGGTGCTTCGGACTCGTTCTTCCATGGAGCGACTGAGATTCAGGTGGATGGCGAAATCGACCATTTTGCTTTGTAGCGCGGTGCCCGTCACATGCGCTACTGACAGCGACTTGGGCTGGATGCGAGCGTCGGTACTATTGTTGTGTCAGTGATTGATGGCTCAGGCCTGGGCTGAATGATAAACACACATATTGAGCCATCCTACAAGTCCCGCAAATTCCGGGTTGCGCGTCACTATCTGTAGTAATTGACTGTGGACGCGGTTGTTCCAGTTTACCTCAGTCATGCCCTTGATTGTACACTCATCTGCACTATCCCATAAGGACTGGACTTGAACTCCCAATGATCGCTCGTACTTTAGCTTGTCAGCGGCCGTGTTGGCTTTGGGAGCGTAGGAGAAGTCCGGAGGCCAGTCCTCTTCGTCCAGGGTCCCTTGGATGAACTTCTAGCAAGACGGACTCTATCAGTAGTATATTATAGTCGAAGAGACTTCTCGCACTTGCCTCTAGATGTTGCGGGATCACTCCAATACCCATGCTGATCTCCCTTAGTCTCTTGTATTTGTCCAAGACTCCACCAATTTCTCTCGCAAATTTCGCGTCGATGTGGTAAGGTCTGGTTGGTTTCTCCGCCATTAGGAGGTCGCTCATCTTCTTGACAGGACTTCCACCCCTCTTGCTTGATGCGCCACTCTTGTTACTATCGACTGAAGATTCGGTAGAATCGCCATCTGCACTTGGCCGAGGAAGCATAAGCTTGTCCAGCACCCTTCCAGAACGTTTTACTGGTCGCGGTGTGGCCTCCTCTTGCTCCTCTCCATCTAGCTCACTCTGATCCTGCTCTTGCTCTTGTGATTGTTTGCGTGATGCGCGGCCCTGTCGTCTGTTTGCTTGCCCGGAGGGCGTAGGTGAGGGTTGAATGGTTGTTGCAGGCTGACGCCGACGCGTCGAGAGTGGCTTGGTAGTCGGCGTTTCGTTTGGGTTCGACTGTTGGGGAGGTTGTGGAGGAGGCATAGCGTTGCCGCTTGTTTCTTGCAAGGCCTTCAGGCGTTTGCTGCTACGTCGTAACGCGGGTGCTATCGGGGCATGAGGATCTTTGAGGATGTAGAAGTCTTGGGGTGCTGGTCGCTTTGACGGTCGACTGTCTGGAGGCTGCGCAGAGGAGGCATGAAGGCCGTTAAGCCATATCAGAATACTAGAATGGTCTGACATAAATGGCAAGGATCACTCAGGATAGTGGAGGCGGAGGGAGGTGGAAGTCATGATGTTGAAGAAGTTGTTGTGAGCTGTTGCTGTTGCCAAGAGCTGGCCTTTCTAAAGTCTTCTCGTACGGACATTACCGGAGAGAACCCGTGGTTCGATATGGTCAGGACACTCCTCTTCTTTTCTTTTCTTTTGCAGTAGCCTCCCATAGTAAGGGGCGCGTAGAGACGCTGGCCAGTCAACATCCCTTTTAGGGATAGCGTTCCTTGGGTTTAAAACGGAAGCTGAATCAGCTCAAAAAGCCACTGTGGCTAATAGTGGCGCCAACCTGCCAAGATGATAATGCGGAGGCTGGGAACGCACTCAATGGAACTTGCTGTACATTACCAATAAAGGATGTACAGGACCACAGTAAGCTAGATTGATGATCTATAGGTATGATCAATTCATCTGAGCGAAACTCCGGCTGAGCCGGGCTCATAACCTGTTAATTGTAGAGGTGGAACACTTGGTTGATTAAGCTATGGAGTGAGTGAGACTAAATACATAACGGGAGCAGCCGCTCTTGGCGCCAAGCTTCTCATTATTCAACACGTAAGATATAAAGTCTAGAAATTCGATACGAAACTAATAATAAGGAGCTTCTCGTAATTATTACAATATTTAAATTATAGCGGTACTACTTTAAAGATAGTTTATATAAAATAGTCTTAACTAATTATAATAACTTAAATAGATTTATGAATATTAAGTAGTTAAATAATTAGTAGGCGCGCTAGGTAATAAGACTTTTATCTTTTAATTTCTCAATCTTTTATTATATTAGAAAGAATAATCTAGTTAATTACCCCTCGCGTTATTCGAATTATAAAAGCTAGAATAGCTCTTTAGATAATATATTACTTATTTTATAATAAAAGCTATTAAATTTAGAAGACGCTAATTAAGGCTTTATTTTTACTATAACTCGAAATATACTCGTAGATATAAAATATCTAGATATAAATAGTACTTTACTAGTATTAGATAGTATATTAGTAAGCGTTATATAGAACCTAGTATATATAAAATTTATATTACTAGGGTCTTTAAAGGGCTAGCAATGGGATCCACCTGTACGTGGTGCTGGCTACGAACCTCCTACTACTGCTTGCGGTAGTTAGGAGAGCTAAGAGATTCCCCCCCTTAAGGAGTGCGACAGCTCCGAGACTAAAGCGTTGAGAACTGGTAGAGTTGATGACACGTGTACCGACCAGCGAAACAGGATAGCAACCAGAATATTAGGCAAATACACGATAGACACTAGCAACGCGGCGGTAAATAGCTTACCTTCGTCCTCCTCCTCCTCCTATTCCTTCCTCGAGAATATCAGCGGCCACGGCGTCAAGGATTGACGTGACACGGTCGTAAAAAGTACGAAACGAGACCTATCTATTACTACGTGCCTACGCGCACGCATAGAAAGAGCATGGGATATATATAAGAGCTGAAACATTACGCTCGAGTAAGGGCTCCCATCTAGCTGCCTTCTAGATGCTAGTGTATAGTGTTAAGCTGTGAGGGGCCTTACCCAACCTAAGAGTCAGAAGACGTCGCACTATACGGGGCCCGGTGGAACTATTAGTCTGCCTCGCCGTTTAACGAGTAGGCAATCATATAGGTACACGGCGAAACCTAGGCATGCAGAAGGACCCCTATCGGCATTGCCGATGCCAGACCTATAAGGATATAGGCCTATACTGGGGTACCGGCGGGACGTGCAGTCCGCTACGGCTAGGGAGTAGAACACACGTGTACGGTCAAGAAGACAGATACGTCGATAGGGAAAGGGTGGCATTCTGCGATGGAATACGGAGAGGGGAGGGCGTGTAAGCACGAGGACAGCGATCCTTATTAAGTATATTTCTACTGGCCGCGAAGCGGCAGTTTGGACTATCATGTACGGATATATAGACTAGGAACACGTGTAAGTTCCTACCGTGGTGTTAGGAGCCTGGCGGTACCACCGTAAGGCTAACAATTGGTGGAATGGTACGGATAAGAGGGAGTTTTTGACCGGTAACGGTTTTCTCCAGCGGCCAACGAGCACATTCGGTGCTCGGGGGTAGAAAACATAAGGAACACCCTTATAAGCAACGTAGTAGTAGCTTAAGTAGGCGTATAAATTAATTAATTAAGGGTCTTTAAAGATAACTCTTAAAAAAGTATATTTATGAATAATATATTTATCTTAGCTTACGGAATTAATACTTAGACGGGAAATTCTAAGGCGTTTAACCGAAATATTAACTCGAATTAATTATAATATAATAAAGAAACTACTTAACCCTATCGCTAGTATTATAAACTTATTAGAAAGCGAAGACGGTACGATAACGCGATTATTAGAATATATTATACTTAAAGTAGTATCGCCTTTTCTAGCTTTATTTCTATTAATAGGATCTTAATTAAAAGAACCAGCCTTAGCATAAATTAATATATAAATAACTAGTTATAACCTGAAAGATTTTATAAAATTCTTAAGTAATTCTAATATATACGTATTCTCTACAATACCGAACCGCTAGAGCCTTTCTTGTTAATAAAGTAGAAAATATTATTATACTTTATAATTTATCCTTATAAATCTATTAGCTAATAAATAATAGTATAAGTATTATAATAATAGATAAATTACCCGCTTATTTATCTGGGAGTTAGTAGCGGTTCGCTTTTAAGACGATCTAGGTTATATTATTATATAAATATCTCGTTAATAATATTTATCCTAGCTTCTAGATCCTTATTTATCTTAATATAAATAATCTTAGTATCGATATTACTTAGTCGGGTTCTTATTTTCTTTTATTCTCTTAAAGAAAAGACTTTCTTAAGTGTTAATTATTTTTTATTTTAATATTAATTTCCGCCTTTTTCTTACTATAATTATCAACGTAGTAGCTTATCTTATAATAATTATAATACTTAATATTCTTAATATTTTTTTCGCTCGTACGAGTCGTATACGTTCTATTAGGGTTTTGTAAGGACTAAAGCCGCTGGCGCTCAGCTGGCGGCTTATTAATAATATAAAAGACGTAAGGTAGTTACGAGGTTTGTTCTTGAATCCTAGATTGCAGTAGAAACTAATCTCTAAGGATTCTAACAAGTCGGGGGAATACTGACTCGACATACTATTGCCAAGAGTCAGAACCTCGCAATGCTGAGGGTCAAAACCCCGCATCGATAAGCAGCTAAGGAATGTTGTGGCGAAGGTGGCGGTGCGTAGGCGCATGCAACGCACTACCACTTTACACTAATCTCTATAATTTAAAACCGCGTATTCTACCTTAGTATAAGAAATATCTACTCTCGGAAGCTAGTTTCGAGTTCGGTCCGTAGTCGTAACCTAGCGGTAGACTACGGTAACCGTATATTAGTACCGTTACTCGCTATAATTTCGTACGAGAACTTATACTACTACCCTTTAAAGTAACTCTTCGATATCCCTAAGTATAGGTATAATTCGTAATAAGGTACTTTTAAAGTAAGCCTAAACTCGTAAGTAAACTTATATCTATTTTCGTATCTATATTTACTACGCCTAAAATCGAAGTAGGGTTTACTACTAGATAAGTAGGGTTAGATGGCTAGCAATGGGATCCACCTGTACGTGGTGCTGGCTACGAACCTCCTACTACTGCTTGCAGTAGTTAGGAGAGCTAAGAGATCCCCCCCTTAAGAAGTGCGACAGCTCCGAGACCAAAGCGTTGAGAACTGGTAGAGTTGATGACACGTGTACCGACCAGCGAAACAGGACAGCAACCAGAACATTAGGCAAATAGACGATAGACACTAATAACGCGGCGGTAAATAGCTTACCTTCGTCCTCCTCCTTCTCCTATTCCTTCCTCGAGAATATCAGCGGCCACGGCGTTAAGGATTGACGTGACACGGTCGTAAAAAGTACGGAACGAGACCTATCTATTACTACGTGCCTACGCGCACGCATAGAAAGAGCATGAGATATATATAAGAGCTGAAACATTACGCTCGAGTAAGGGCTCCCATCTAGCTGCCTTCTAGATGCTAGTGTATAGTGTTAAGCTGTGAGGGGCCTTACCCACCCTAAGAGTCAGAAGACGTCGCACTGTACGGGACCCGGTGGGACTGTTAGTCTGCCTCGCCGTTCAACGAGTAGGCAATTATATGGGTACACGGCGAAACCTAGGCATGCAGAAGGACGCCTATCGGCATTGCCGATGCCAGACCTATGAGGATATAGGCCTGTACTGGGGTACCGGCGGGACGTGCAGTCCGCTACGGCTAGGGAGTAGAATACACGTGTACGGTTAAGAAGATAGATACGTCGATAGGGAAAGGGTGGCATTCTGCGATGGAATACGGAGAGGGGAGGGCGTGTAAGCACGAGGACAGCGATCCTTATTAAGTATATTTCTACTGGCCGCGAAGCGGCAGTTTGGACTAT
>JAABUI010001699.1_pt1 | contig 12509 bp, 9 predicted proteins | sample 5559111 | NCBI WGS metagenome assembly JAABUI01 (sample SAMN10711870, study PRJNA513365) | rock metagenome | isolation source: Antarctica rocks | place: Antarctica: Victoria Land, Buttleship Promontory
TCTGCCCTGATGCTATGTTGGGTTTTGGCTGTAAGAACTTTGCCAGCAAGCCATGCAGATCTCCATCTGGGGCTGTTGGCTTCTGCAATGCTTCAGCTGCTGTCAGGACTTCTGCACCATTTGGGAGTGATGCCTTTGGCCTGGCCAGGGCTGCTTGAAGCAGTTGCAGAGCTGCCTCCCTGCATTGCCGAGCATGTCAGGGCTGTCAAGTTTTGCATATGCATGTTGGAGCCCTTCAAGCACAGCATCAAGCTGAGTGAGAGGTACCTGACATGATGATTGACGTACACATTCCTCTTGCTAGGATCCAGAAGTCGAAGGCAGCTTGCAATGCCCCTAACACAGCATGCAACTGCTTTGCCTGCAATCAAACATCATCAAGATCAAACTGCAAAATTTGCTATGCATACACACATGGCATGCTTCCTGCTGTAATCACGAGCATGCTTGACAAAAGACAATGATCATACATTATGACTGGCCAGAGCATGACAGACCTTGCAAAGCTGCAGGTCCTAGTTGTTGATCAGCAGGGAGGACTTTGCTCACTACTGCTGTGCAGCACTCCAGCCACGACACCTGAGCCGGTGATTCAAGTCCTGCAGGCCACAGCAGTTGATGGGTGCATCGTCTTTCAAATCTGAGCGTAGCTCAGGCACGCACCTTGCAAATCCTCGACACTAACATCTAGCAAGCTGTCCATGCTGTCGGTGAGCATGCTGGCAGACCCTCGGACGTCTAGTTCCTACACGCAGCGCAGAACAAGAAGGATGGCTGGGTTGTAAACAGTCGCGTGGTCAAGACACGAGTTGATTACTTCTGGGCGCAAGGTACGACGAGGAAGACTCTGCACAAGCACAGCCAAGCACGCGCAAATCAAGCAATAGGACAAGGTCGTGCAGAAGTGCATAGATTTACATATGACGTGTTGCGGCAGCAACTATGCCGCAAACGTAGCGACTGTTGACCTAACACATATACCTGATCAGCCATGTCTCCGGACTGCAAGCTTGGCGAGAGGAATACGTCATACCTGCCTGGTGCAGGGGCACTTTGACGCAGCTGATAGCTATTTTTACGAGCTGCAAAAGGACTCCTGACCTGCCGATTGCAGGGTCATCGTCAGGTGCTCACAGGGCAATAGCAGGGCGTCAGGTAAACGGCCTGCAGTGCGCGCAGGGCAGACATGGGCTCGAGATGGATTCATTTCACACATCGGCAGCACTATTGACGCAATTACGGGACAATATCCGGAGCGGGGCTGCAACTAGAACAAGGAACCTGAGGCAAGCAGGTGTCAGCATGCTGTAGAACATGCATATGGTCAAAATCGTTACCGCACTACGTCAGAATGCGGATGAAGATTGGCGCAGAGACTGTGGCATTTTGGTTACTAGGGCTCCTCAACAACTCAGGTGCCCCTGTCCGGTCTTTCAGCCCGCACGGACAGCCCAGCAGTGCACTGCTGACATGCCTTTCTTTCTGCAGTGTATGTAATCATGATTGCTGGAGCCAATGACATCAGCTCAGGCGCAGTGGGCCTGGTGTACTTTTGTGCAGTGTTTCCGGCATTGCTGGTCAAGCTCAGCGCCCCATACTGGTAATGACATAGATTAGCACTCCGCGCAAGCGAAGCAGTTGTGATGCCCTTGCCATGACTCAGCTGCTTGACGCAATGTTTTCTGCCCTGAATGGCAGCAAATTTATGCTCAAAAGCTTTGCGTGTCACTTCAGGTTCCACTTGATATCATATGATGTCAGAATGACCGTTGTTGCTGTGATGATGACTGGCTCATACCTGACAGTGGCGTATGGGAGGCATGTGTCATGGCAACTGCTAGGTGTCACCTTTGCAGCATTCCAAGGCGGCCTTGGAGAGGCTTCCACTCTAGCGCTGTGCTCGCTTTATGACAGCAGAAGAGCGCTTACGCTGTGGTCAAGTGGAACAGGCTTTGCTGGTGAGTAACCAAAGTACAGTCACTGTCTAGTGCATGCTGTAATCTGCACACTTTTGCTGCAGAAACACTGACATCATGGCCATGTTGTCAGCTATTGTGTGAGCAGTACCTCACTATGTTGTGGCTATAGGTATCTGCAACACATATGTTGCTGAGTTGTCTTTGTGCTGAATCCAAACTGCACCAACAGAATGGAGTAGTCTGCATGTCCGATGTAACCTGCTGCATTGCATTACTGCAGGGGTTGCTGGCTATACATGGGTTGCTGTCCTGCATCTCTGGCTTGGATTCACCTTCCGCACAACGCTGCTGCTAGCAAATGTCACCTCAGTGGCATGGTTGTTCATCTATCACAAGGTCCTGCCACCACCCAACCTGGAGGCCGTCTCACAGCTTCACACGCTGACAAGCAGGGGTGATAGCACTTCACACCTCCCCCAGGAGACAGCTGCGTCTGATGGTGACACAGACGCGGCAGATGCTTCCTTGCTAGGCTTGGAGGCAGAGTCAAAAGGCGGGCTGGGCAGGAGGCAGAAAGATGCTGATGTCAACCTGGCAAGTTGCAGAGTGTCATTGCAGCAAACTGATGTCTGAGACATGAGTGCAATGCTGTGCATCACTTTGCCATGCACTGATTCTCTGTCTGACATATTGTCATCAAGCAACGAGTTGTTGTGCAGTTTCTTAAGAGTATATGAGCATTGTTTCCTGGCTGACATTTCCACCACGCTCAGAGCATGACAGCAGACCTAAATGCCACCCTATACCTTTGTACAGCCATGAGAAGCACTTGCTGGGGACACAGGCTTGTTTTGCTGTCATGCTTTCCTGTACATGCACTGATGACCTGAGTTGTCATAGGAGACACCAGGCAGCCATAACAGTCCTGCATGGCAGCCCAATGGTGCAAATGGCATGACCAGGAGGGCCAGTTGGCTGGATTTGGATCATGCTGCATCATCAGAGCAGCCAAGCAATGCAGCCTTGCTTGGAGATGAAGAACGAGGCAGGATGTCAAATGGTACGATACCTTCTCTATGTTGCGCTGTGATGCAGCATTGTTCTGTATCTATGCCATCACTCTGCTATATAGTATCTTTTGGCAAGCTTGCGAGCGCAAAGTGAGATTGGCAAACTTGGGCTGATGCATATTGTGCAATTCAGCGACTGCTGATGGTTGCAGATGCAGCCAAACAAAGTGTCTGGCTCAACACCATGGAATCAGCACAAGGACTATGTCCTGTGTCAAAACCAGAGCTTGCTTCCCATGAGAATGCTTGGCTTGTAACATCTGGCATCTGTCTGTAGCTAGTCTAGCCAGGTTGTAGCTGCCCAACAGATCTCAAACTCTTGGATGTCAATATTGCCAAGCTGTACATGTGCTTGCCTGAGCATATTTGACAGCCCCACTTGAGAGCTTGGCACCTTGCACAAATGGCCAGGCTTGTACAATCTGCTGCTGCAGCAAATCCGTTCTGCTCAAGTGCCATTTACAGTCAATGACTTGCATATGCAGATGGTGATGTAGCAACATCAAGCAGGCAGCAGAGGGCCGAAGACATGGCATGGGGAGAGCGCTTGTTCCAGACACTCAAACTGTGGCCGTACACGGTGCCCCTTGTGGCTGTATACTTTGCCGAGTATGCAATGCAGACAGGCACTTGGACAGCTATAGGTATGCCATATTCACGTGACTCCGACGGGCCTGAGCAGCCTGTGAAATTTTGATGTGAAGTGTCTTCACATGCGCATTCGGCTTTTGAAGGCAAACACAAAGACTGTGCTCGTGTTGCTTGATGCAGGCTTCCCAGTGACTGATCCTGCAGCTCGGCATCGCTTCTATGCTGCTTCTAACTGGTGCTATCAGCTTGGTGTGTTTGTCTCAAGGTCATCAGGTCTAGCCTACCAGGTGAATTTCTGGCAGATGGCGCCAAAGTCACAAAATTGTGTAGTCTGACTTCAAATTCTTGTTTGATCTGACTACCTATTTATTTCCAGCTTCTTGCGACCTCCACAAGCTGTTTACCAACACCATGCAACTCCCTGTAGGGAGCTATACTACCTATCATACATCATGTTGGTAAAAAGGTTACGCTTCCAGTCAGGCATGAGCAGTCCTTACCCAGATGGTTGCACACTGCATGCAGGCAACTGTGCCTGTACTCTGGCTGATGCCAGCTTTGCAGCTCTTGCTGTTGCTCTTCTTCACGTCAGTTGCCGTCTCCCATTGGATCTACAATTGGTTGCTTCTTGCACCATGCCTGATGACAGGTACTGCCCAGCCCTACTCAACATCATTGTTTTGCTGTTGTGGAATGCAAGACTCTTCCACTTGTTGCCCAGCCCAGTTCCTGTCAGAATTTTCTATGCAGTGCCAAGCAACCTACCACCCTGTCTGTCATCTGGTTCTGAAGGCAACACACAAGCTTGCCAAAACTTCACCTGTTGACGCCATGCTATGAAAGCTTCTCAAATCAGGAGGGGAGCTGTCTTGGTTGCACTTCTGCAAAATTGGCTTCTCAATATTTATTTTGTGACACATGGCAGGCTTAGTCACACAGCTCCCGTTTCGTCTGACGAACAGCCAGTCAAGTGCGCAGGTCTGCTAGGTGGTGCAGTATACGTGAATGCCTTCACGCTGATTTCCCGCCATGTGGATCCCTTGATGAGAGAGTTTTCATTGGCAGCTGCTTCCTTGGGAGACAGCCTTGGCATTGCCTTTGCTGATGTTGCAGGAGTCCTTATTCAGGTCAGTGCATACTCTCTTGCAAGCTGTGATGAACAATCAGCAACACACTTTGGCTTCTGGATTGGAAGGAGGCTTGTGAAGGGTTTGCATTGCCAGTGCATTGTGTGCTCAAGTCTGCGCTGCATCATGTTGAGGCTTGCTACAGAATGGAACGCTGCATTTGAGCGGCAATCTGTGCACGCACAGCTTTTGTGTGTTCTAAAGGTTGTTTCACTGACATACAACCTGTATGTTGACTCTGTTGATGATATGCTCACAGGCAGTGAAAGTGAGCAGTGCTCTGCTTACGTGAAGCAATTTGCAAACCTGCAAGCTGGTCCTCTCATATTGTATCAGTTATCTTTTTATTGAAGACTGTGGTGTTGAGGGTGTTGTTTTTCAAGGATGCTCTGTAAGTCTTGTTTAAGCATGCAGCAAATCAACGCAGATGTGCTGTGTGCAGGGCTGCTTATACAAGGCAAACAGGATAGCAGGTGCTAGCTTTTCATGTTAAGCCATGCTCCGCACTTTGACACACACCACTTCAAGCACCAAAAACCTGCCAGACACAATGCTGTCTGACACCAGGGCACAGAGTTCATGGCATGGTGCACAACAACTGCGTGCTCTGATACAGATATGTTTGCGTCAACAACTGCAAGGGTAGAAGCCCATTGCAGCTGTCAAGTAGGCGCTGTACAACATGTTTACGCAATATACCAACCTGTCATGAAAAGTCTTCAGCATGTGAGAGAGAGACAGAGGTTCTGTGCAGTTTGTAGTCTCTCTTATCTTGGAAGTATTTCGGAAGCATCGTTAGGGTTTTTTACCCTGCTGATAAATTTGCTCAGAGGCAAATTTATAACAGTCTGTGCAACAACACATGACTCGTGCACTGATGCAATCGAAGCGGCAGGCAGGCTAAAGGCAGTATAGCTAGAAGCATTGTCGAATTTATAATCGTCCCTGTCTCGAGTTTTCGCTCTTGAGCGTCACACTCTGGTCTGACCTACCGTGATCTGGTTGTCTGCTTGAACCTGCGAAGTTTGCTGGTGGCTAAAAAACCCCCATCCAGGTATCGATGCTGCTTACATCTGACATGTGCATCCAAATTTCGTCTGCACCCTCACGCTGCATCATCCCCCGGTGTAGGTCAGGAAATGCTCTTGTCGCATGCAGGGCAGTGGCAAATACCTCTGAAGCACCTGGCACCCGCGTATGGCAGTGGAACCAAATCCTAGTGCAGAAGGTTACGATCCTTTCCTAGGATACGGGTCTTTGATCGTGGCTTTGGTCCTGTTGCACCTGGGGGTGTTCATCTTCTGGTTGTGGCAGGTCACAGGGGCAACTGCTCGGCGTCCTAAAGTAGCTCAGGACTAAGCCAGATGCATAAAGTAGTCGGCTGAAAAGGCATTGGCATAGCACATCATTCCTATCAGCATTAACTGAGGACTGCAGCTATCCTATATGGACACTGTGCTGGGGGATCACACCTCAACAGCATCACACTTGCACCGACACAGTCACCACTTTGTCCCTCACCATGGCCCAGAGATCATTCATGGTCATGAAGCATACAAGGAGTTGATTGTGGTGCTTGTGATAGGGCACTTGTTCCTTGTTGCACTCTTGTATTGGCTGTACAGTAGCTCACAGAAGCAGAGTACTAGGAGGCGTCAAGCTAGATCTAGAATGCAAGCGGCTAAGGTTAGACAGGCCATGACAGCCAAACTTGCTATTGTATGAATGCTGATGATAATGCCATCTCTTGTGTCTGACTGTCAGCACTCGCTGAGAACTTTGACGGTTCCAGACTACTCATCACACTTCATCAGCACAGAACTGGCTATTTCCTTTTATGGGCTGGTGAGGTATAGGACATGCTGCACGTCTTCAAAGTAATTAAACTGCAGATTTCTTGCAGCAACGATGCCATGTGATGTTTGCTTGTCTGACTGCAGGACAGCACATATATCAGTGCATAACCTCTTGTTTGTAACATTGGTAGCCTGTAACTCAGTAGCTAGGCTGGAATCAGAAGCTGGCAGTAGGCACGGTCGTTGTCCTGCTTGCTTCCAACATCAATCTCAGGTCGCTGTGAGCAGAGGTCCTCCAAACCACACACACGAAGATCCAGGCTGTGTGTAGCGAAAGTTGGGATGCTGTCGAATCAAAATGTTTGATTCAAGGCACTGCTGTGCTCAGCCAGAGTCACAACTATAGCAAAGATATGCCGAATGTTCTTGTCCTTGCCAGTGAAAATGCAGAGTGTCGCCTGTGCTTTGAAGCACTCAGCGCGTGTACGACATCCGGACGATCCACACCTAGGCAAAGAAGCCGTTTCATGCCAAGCAAAGCCTGCAAACTGTAGCAGGCATGTGGTCTGACTGCACCAGCACATGCCTGCCTGACTCACTGCCATACTTGTCAGCTCTGAACAGCAAATGAGCTCTGAACAGATGAGACCAGTACCAGGACACAACGTGGTTCACAACCTTCTTCAAGAGCCTGAGCTGTAAACTTGAACACTATACTCATGACCTGCCTCATCACCCACTGCTTGACTTCCACAGTCAATATTGTTGGCAGGAGTTGACCTTGATTGAACTGTATAAAAGGTGATCATCATTGCAAAGCTTACTCAAAACTGGGCTACTGACTGCCTTACTGACTGCCTTACTGTCAAAAATTTGCATCAATGCCTGCTGCTGAGAACTTCTCTGCTAGCTCCCCATTGCTGTAAGCACCCACCGTATCTGTGAACCAGAGAAGTGCAGATCAGTCAATTGCAGACCTCACATATATGTGTATATATGCAGATGCTGCATATGCTACAGGTATACAGCATATGCTGGCTGTAAGCCAAGCTCACCGTCACATCCCCCAATGAATTCCCCGTTGATGAATACTTGAGGAACAGTGCGTCGGTGTGTGATGGCTAGTAGCGCATCCATTACCTCTTCCCCTTCCACTGCAGGACGTGTATGTTACCAGGACAGCACAGACAAAATAGAGGACACAGAAGTGCATTAAGGAGGCAATTGAGGCAGCAACGCCACTTGATGTTCACAGCTTACCAACTTCATCTAGCTCAACTGCTGTGAAGTCCACTTTTAATTTGCGGAACAGTCCTTTCACCTGCAAACCCAAACAGAAATACTTCAATTTCCTGCTTTCTGTGCGTGAGCTGCAGCGCTTTGCACATCAAGGAATGCAGTTCAGCAACAAAGGCCAGCCTATATATGTCAGCAACTCATGGGCAGGGTACCGACCTCTGCACAATATGGGCACCAAGTTTTACTGTACACAATGACAGGGTGTTGTTGGTTCTTGTCCTTAACCTGCTCCTCCTGCATAAAGAGTGACTTCTTGCATATGCATAATTTCGGTAAGCAAAGAATTTCTGTCTTGCCAGTGAGTGCCACAAACTACAGCTTACCAAACTAGATGCAGAAGCCAAGATTCGGTTCGAATGCTGGTAACTGAGACCTGAAGGTCAGCACCGCGCAGTCAGAAGCATTGCCATATTGCAAGGGGCCGTGAACGTGAGAACGACGAGGGTGGCCTTTTACCTGAAGGTCGTTGGTCTTTGAGAAAGGGTGCAGTTCGAACCTGCTGGTCAATGCGCGATCTGGCTCCCAGAAACGGAGCTTTGAATGTATAAGTGCTTGATGGAGGTGATGCACAGGCTCTGGCAAGAGGCTGGCAACCCGACAGCCAGACCCTACTTAAGGACATGGTGTGTACTCCGGCTCTTAGCGCATGCTGGGACTGGCGGCACTACGAGACAAGTGAACTTCGCTATCCTTTGTGCTTGCTGCTGTCAGTAAGTCGACCACCGCGCGCTTAGCTGGGGGGAATAAGATTCAGGTGCATTTGACCAGGCATTTTTAGTAATCAGGATTGGACGGAAGAAGAAGCATCCAAGTTGCCTGAGAATCATCGAAAGTGCGGGTAAATCAAAAGCTGTGACTGAGGTGGTTCAAACGGAGCTTTGACAGAACAACGCAGAAACGAAACCCGAGGCCACTCTATGTCTCTGGCATACACAAACATATACAAGCTGCGCAACGGAAATCAACATAATGTACTACAGGCAGCGGCTTTTATCAAACCACTCGTCACACTTCATTCTATGCATAGAGTGTGTAGAAAGCTGACGAGCCCATCACAAACTTTGCCTGCATGGGTTGACGTATGCACAGCCTGGGTGAAGCGGAGCAAGCCATGCTACAGCAGCTGTGCATGACCCTGTCACTTGACACTTTTGTCTGAGTCAGACTCAGGAATAAAAAGCAGATAGGACCACTGTCACAGCTGGAGTGTGCTGATTTGTGACTTTGATGATGAGTGAATTGACTGGCCCTTTGCTACTCTTCTTGTCATTCCATCAGCAGCCTGCTGTTTACGTAATCTGGCATTTTGCTACATTCCATCAGCAGCCTGCTGTATACACTGGTGTACTGGCTCCACCATCCAATGCACCTGTACAGGCACAAATGCTTTTGGGAGTTGAGACACCACATTCACAACAGTGTGTGAGAGCTGCGCACCAATTGTGCATGTCGGTGCTGAGGTGTAACACAGAGTGGCAAGATGCAGACAAGCCCTTGCATAAGCACTGTGCAATGAAGACACACTTGAAGGGTTGCACAGCGCAGAAATTGAGTGAGAGGCAGTCTTTGCTGCCTTGTTGAGTGATTGATTAAGTCAGCAAAGACTGCCGCACACAGGATGTCTGCAGCTGATATGCAATAGACAGCACTAGTGCAACAACAGTCTGCAATCCACAGCACATTTGCCTGGACTGTATTGCACAGTTGCCAGTCCTCTCAACAGCGTCACACTGTGACAGCCATCAGCTAGTGGGAGTAGTAAACACTCCCATGGTAATCAAGACAACTTCAACAGTGCTTGATGAAACTATTGAAGGCGGCTTGGTTACATTGAGCGTCACGCGCTCAAAGTTGTTTCATGCAGTCACTGAGTATTTGTCAAATCGTGTATGCAAATTGGGGTCATTTGCAAGAACTTCAGCAGTCAAGGGTAGCAGAGCATTGGATAGACCAGGAAGCCGCCTCTGAGCCAGCATGTGGCAATACAGGCCTGCTTAAACACAGCTTTGATTATCTTATGCAGAAGCCAATATCTTGTTCTGGCCAGACTGTACAAGGCTCAGCAGCAGCTCAGCTCGAAGCAGATTGTGCATGTGAGTTACGCACCGGTACCTTGGGTGTTGCCCGTGTAAGCTGTTGAACTTGCAAATGTGTTACTTGGAGGATCAACTGCTGAGAATACCAGACACACTGGTCATTCCAACGGCATACTATTAGTCACTGGGATGATGCCATGCTTCTGCGCCACACTGCCAAGTTGAGAAGCAAAGGGTTCTAGTGCAGCCATGCATATGTTCTGGTTCCTCAAAACTGTGCGAATACAGGTACAGCTAGAACAAGCCGCACAATACCAACCTCCTGAGTAACGTAAACCTCACAGCAGCTGACTAGGAGCTATTATTGATGTCACTTGCTGGATTTTGATGTGCTGTTGCCTTAGCCAGACTATTGATGCAACAGGACCATGGCAGCAGAGATTTTGATGTGCTGTTGCCTTAGCCAGACTATTGATGCAACAGGACCATGACAGCAGAACTCCAGTCTAAGGGAAACACATAGTGCAGGGCACGTAGGCATAAGATGATCAGGTCTGACAGACATGATTCCCGCTATTGTATGACTGCTCTGGACAAGTCAAGTCGTCCATGCAAACCTTGATATGCATTTTGATATGCATTCATGTTGGCCTTTTGCAAAATGCCTTGCAGGCTGAGGTAATGGCATGGTTCCTTCCAAACTGCTGGGTTAGACATGCAGCACAATGCAAACCTTGCATCCCAGAGGTCCCTTTGTACACATGTGCTCTGTCTTTGGGTTTCAAATTGCATTACATGATACCCAACATTGATGCGTCATACATATAGGTATTTAGTACAAACATGTGCGACGTGATCATAGTGCAGCCTGATTAGATCACATAGCATGCATTTCAAAACTCAACTGATATTTGGCCTTAAGGTCTGCAACTTTATACAGCGTCATCATGAAGTGCTGCACGTACTTTGAAGCATATACATGCTGGCTTGGCAATGTTTTCTCTGGGTCCAAACGCTTTGTACTATATGCAGCCTGTAAGGTTGGCTGACAGGCGTGATGAGAGACATTGACAAGCAACAGCCAGCATCCTGGTAGTCATACTGCTTTGTCTGGCCGCAGCTAATCTTGTGTACACCTAGATAGGCCTACACAGATGTCTCATCGATATGTCTGGCCAGCCTGCAAAGGCAAACAACAATCAGTGTTGACACTGGCTGTTGATTGCTTTTGCAGGCTGAACACAGACAGCTGCTGTTTCAGAGCTGGCAGAGACTGGTTTGGTAGACGTATGGCAACAAGTACTTGAGGTTGTAATGGCCAGTGCATCCACAGTGTTTGGAACACACACATATATATATATATCTAGATGTGAGTATACATATATATTTGGTGTATACCAAACTACTCTTGGTTGCAGTGACCATGGTGGTAGCAACCTCAGCACAGAAGGTTATGCCATTTGTTGCCTCAGGATCAGAAATGACATGTTCGAGCACAATCTTGTTCTATGCATGTATCACACAGGATGGCTTTGCCCCACAACTGCGTTCTCAACTTCTTGTGACAACACTTGCAACAGTTCTGTCTATGCTAGCATTGTAGGTGTCTTCTCATTAGTCATGATTCAGTCAAGCACAATGGTGACAGCTGGCTTGATGCATGTATAGCTACTGTGGTATACTATAGTACGTACCCAAGTGAAGTATGCCTAAAATCATGTGGTGCTAACGCATGCATACAAGATGCTAGGAAACAATTGGGGATCATGTTGCAGCGGCATGCATGATGCCAAGTCATGTCTCAACATCCTGTATGCAGCCTGAGCTGCATGCATGCTGTGCATAAAAGCCAGTAGTCAATACTCACGTTGACTACTTTGACGTCATGCTGCACCCTTGCTCTAATAGGCACACCGGAAAAGCAGTTCAAGTGAGTATCGACACTGCCTTTTAAGCACCACATGCATGAGCTCAAGCTGGCATCAGGCTGACATCAGTTGCATCCCTTGCCTCAATCCTGTTCAGCATTCGCTGTTGCATGTCACTGTTAATATACAGATGTTAGGGCAGCAATCAAATGGAAAAGCGACATGCTCGCAACAGAAATGGATTTAGCTGATGGTTCAGGACACGCTTTGCAGATCGAACAGAAGCTGAAGCAGGAGTGGATCAAGGTGCAAGTCAGCTCCCAGTTGCCTCTGAGCAATTCGCAAAGCCTGCCATGCTTTGCAATTTGCCAAAGTGTTTGTTGCAAAACACAGCGTAGCTGCTGAACCACTGGCTCATGATCATGTGAGCGCAGGCAGTGGTTCAGGAGCCACGCTACACCCTGCGATCGCATGAGGTGTTTTCCTTCAAGATGCCACATGCATGCAGCCTTGCCTCTGTATAGTGTTGCCAAATGCTTGTTCAAACATGCTTTCTCAATGCGTCTCAGATGAGCGAGTCCCTGACAGACATGCGCAAAACCTGACAGACAGTCTGTCAAATCTGTATTTATGTCCCCATAAGAGGCTTGCGCGTATTGTGAGTCTGTTGTTGCATATGTCGCTGTGCTTGCTGGCCGAAACAGCTCTGATGCTGAAGGCATGCCTGGATACAAGCCACTTCAAGGTGTTACCACAGCTTTCTTCTCGTGTGTTAAGCTCATTTGCAACTTGTTGTGGTCAAT
>JAABUI010001701.1_pt1 | contig 12497 bp, 18 predicted proteins | sample 5559111 | NCBI WGS metagenome assembly JAABUI01 (sample SAMN10711870, study PRJNA513365) | rock metagenome | isolation source: Antarctica rocks | place: Antarctica: Victoria Land, Buttleship Promontory
GAATGAGGTAATCGGAAATGAGGACGTTCAGCGCTCTTTGAGTGAGACCGCGCCTGGTGTACGCAGGGGACATGTTGTACCCCACATCCCATGTCTGGTTGACCCATTCATGCGGGGAGGGATCCGTGATGGGTACCGGTTTGTCGGTGGGATAGATATGGATGTCGCCTAGTATTGATCAGTCAAAGCCGGCAAGAAGACAGTACATACCTATCAATTCACCGGAAGGGTGAAGTCGGATGACGTGAAACGGACATCCATCCATCGGTCTCTCCCCAGCCTTCAACCGGGCGATGATGGTTGAAGCGGAGGATATGTACTGTTCGACTTGTTCTTGGGCGAGCTCGCGCGGAAAGCTGGAGCGGTCAGTCGACGGACGAGCTGTACACTGGGCGAGATGACTCACGGGGTGGGATTTCGAATGTTGTTCTCGGATATTGCGGGGGAATTGAACAGGGTAAACTGAGATAGGTCAACTGATTCAATCGAGAAAAGCGAGTAAAAGTACCCATGCGTCAACATCCGATTGTCGAGGTGGGGTGATGCGAATTTCGGCGTTGAGCACAAGATAGGGCTCTTCCCGCTCGTTGTCCCACTGCATGCCGGTTGAGTAGTCTAAAAGGATGGATGTCTCACACGTCGGAAAGAAGCAGGTCCTGACGCTGTTCAGATCCGACTCAGATCCCCCCCTGTTCGGAAGCTAAAGCTGACACCGATCGCGGGAACACCGTTACATGCACCTGCTTGTCAGGTTCATGGATCTCCATAACTTCCAGTCGGACTTGGTGAAAGGCTTCATGCACACCAGGAGCACATCCGAGTATCATGATCGTACACGTTGCGACCTAGCGATATGCAACTTATTAAAAAAATGTCAAACATGCTCCGAGATCGACTGGTTCTTCATAACCCAATCTTCCTGGGGGACTTGCGAGAGGGGCATGCGATCTGACGGGTTAAGCCGAAGAAGCTGATCGCATTAAGCTGGGAAGCAGGCCGGGCCAGAGAGCGCATACCTTCAGCATGAACGACTTTGCATCTTCCGATACAAAATCAGGATAGCGGACATCGCAGCGGCAAATCCTCGATTGAATCACTGATCGGGTACGTCAACCAGGATCGAAGGGATGATGAGAGGAACTTACATCTCGCCCCCAGAGCCTGGTCTGCACCAAAGGGCTCTTCGCCGCACACGAATTCGAAGCACAAAACCCCCAAAGCCTGAACCCGCATTCAGCCACTGAAGGGGGGACTCGATGCTCACCCAGATGTCAACGGCGCGTCCGTATGGTTGGCCAAGGATGATCTCGGGGGAGACATACGCCAATGTGCCAGCGAGCGTTCGTTGACTATAAAGAGGAGAACGCATTCAGCTCAGTGGAAGAACATAGTTTGAAGTCTGACCTGTCTTCCTCAGGCGAGTGGACGCTCCACCCAAAGTCGCCAATCTTTACCTCACCGTCCAGACCTAGGCAGCATGAATGAGCTGTGAACAACTAGTAGCGAAGCGCAATCACCAAGCAGTAGGTTCTCCGGCTTGATGTCTCGGTGGATGACGTTCTTGGTATGAAGGTAGGCAAGTCCGTCGGCCACTTGCCGGATGTACTAGACATGATGCTTGTAATGATGGGCGAAGCAACGAGCAGCCTGCTCACCAGACTGCTCCGCCTTTCGGAAAATCTACCCGACTTCTTCAGATGCTTAAACACCTCTCCATGAGCTGCGCCGTCTATCAGCTTCAGGGAAGAGAGGGCGCCAAGCTGAAAGGAATCGACGTACCGGCAAATTCCATCATCAGGACTATCCGATGAGCGTCGTGGAACCAATCATATAACCGGACGATGTTTGGGTGTCTGAAAGCTTATCAGGATGAGAAAAGGGGATTCGTGGCGCGATTGCCGACCGTAGATGCTGCATGATCTGCTGGCCATGTGAGCGGTCTGACTTGAATTCATTCACAGACGGACCTCGACTTCTCGCCGGACTTGCTTCTCGACCCCTTTCGACCTCACCTCGTCTTTGGTCAAGCACTTGAGGACGAGAACGAACGGGTCGATCGGCGAGCGGAGTCGAGCGAGATAGACCCGTCCAAAATGGCCTGACCAGACAGGCGTCAGGACTTGCCAGATATTTAAGCTTACCTCTGCCAATCGGGCGACCAATGTCGAAATCTGTCAAAGACCAAGCTTGAGTACACTTTGCCCTATCATGCGACTCCTTCAGCCTTCTTTAACGTGATGAGCCTGTTCAAGGTACCCTTCGTTGTCGTGGTCAAGCTGCTTCCTGACGTGTCGTTGTCGTGTGCTGGGACCAGGCACCAACTCCTTTTCATGATGATCGAGCCCTCCATCATACGACCCAATGTCGAGTTTGATCATCTCATAGTTCTTTCGAGGTTCAAGGTAGAATTATCAAAGAAGATGTTGACGTAGTTGGTCTCCACGTGTCACTCCAGGCACCTTCGAGCTGTGTTGGATTTATCCCCTAACAAGACTTTGTAGAAATCTTCGAGATGATGGAGAAGCTGCCAACTAGGCCTGCCAGCTAGATACCCGGTGTGCCTTGGTGCGTCCAAAGACGGGTCTCATCCCAGAAGTCTTGGTTCCGCATTTGATCTATCTCAATATCTTATCTGTAGACTTCTGTCGTCAGAAGAGGGCAGTTCTGTTTCTCGAAGCCGAGGTTCGGATTCGGTTCTTCTTTCGCTTCGACGAAGAAACGTCATGAATCATGAAGCGGTTCCTACCGAGGTCTCTTCACCGCACACGGCTTACCCTCGACCTTCCTCACGCACGACCTCCACCGCCACTCACGTCCGTCCTTCCTCTCTCAATCACGGGATCGTCCAGCCAGATTGGCGACACCTTCGTGCAAAAGCTCTTCAATACGAAGAGAACCTACTAGCCTATACCTCTCAGGTCAAGCCCTGGGACTTGGAGGGCGCACTGCTGAGTCGTGCAGAAGTCGCCGCAGTCAGCGGACTGACCTGGCACGTTGGCCTTTGGGATACTTTTGCACTGCGGCTTGCCATCTTGTATGACGCCCCGATTGACGACCAAGCCGCGCTGGGCGAGTGCAAGGCGACGGGTCCTGCGCTTCCAGGAACCGCTTATGGTGTCGAGTGGTCATTCCGGGTCCAACTTAGCTGACTGTCTAGGTCTCGGACGTATATTCAGTCGGGACCTCGCGAAGTTGCTCGGCGGTGACTGTTCGGCAAGGTCGGATACGGCAAGGGTAGCACATTCAGCTTCAGTTTGTCGCATCGAGAAGCCCGAACCCGATAGGGTATATGAGCCTTTCAAATCGCCGAAGTGAACAGGCTTCTCCTTTCATCCAGGGAGACGCTGACAAGATGGTAGAAGCTGCTTCATAATCTGCGATCCAGGACCGTGGTGGGATATGCTCAAAATTAACATACAAGTCTGCTAGCCTTGAATTGTCACCCAATCCGCTTTGACGAAGAAGCTTGCGACCGCGTCGTCGAGGACCAATCGTCTGGCCTCAACTCGCATGTCAATTTCGACATCATCTTCGTCCGCACGGAACAGATCACAACCGACTGGCTTAAGCAGATGAAGAAGCTACAGCCAAAATCCAAGGTGAGCGCCATATGTAAAGACAGGCTAACCTCAGTTCTTGACCTGGTTCGGAGTGTCGATCTCGCAGAAACGATGAGAAGACTCGATCTCACTGCAAGTCAGGATGTGCAATGATCTGACGCGGCTTACGTCCCTTCAGTGGGCATCCATTGTGGCGCGGCCGATTAACTTCAAATCGCTCTATCATGCTCTTCGTCCATGGAGTCAAGGTGCTGAACCTCATCCGATGCCGGTGGCGCCGAGCAAAAGCAACAGCACCATCAACAGGAGTCTCGCAAAGGTGAGGTCGAGGGCGAGAATGAGGCTGATCGCAGACCTGTCCACTCGATGTCCTTCTCATCGACGACAACGCCGTCAATATTACGGTCGGCAAGCGGATATTAGCGCTGTTTGTCTACAAGTCATCGCTTCGGCTGCTGACGGTCAGGCCGCTCGAGGCGGCAGAGAAGAGTCGATTTGATCTCATTTTACTGGATCTCTAATTGCCTGTCCTGGACGGTTTCAACGCTCAGAAGCGTATCCGAGTGAGCCCCTTGGCCAGAGATCCTTGCATCGTTGCGCTCACTGCAAACGCAGATCAAGTCAGTATTTCTGCCAGGATCATAGCTGATCCTTAGATTACCCAGATTCAATGCGCCGAGGCGGGTTTCTCCAATTACCTCTCCAAGCCTCTCGATATACCGCACCTTTTGGGCGCCGTTCACGAATACCGTCAAAAGATTCACTAGGGAATGGCTCGCTTACACCCTGCGTTCGCGACCATCCTGGACCATCTTGGCGTTTGCTTTCAATCTGATGAAAGCCTCCGGTGCCTCGTGTTTCAGATGGGCCCTGGCCGTGCCTGATGATTGGAGATTTCCTGTTTCCAACGCATTCCGATATTCCTCTATCATTCTTCTCTTCTTCTTTCTTCTTCCCCTTCTCTTACGATATCTTCTTTCTTCTTCCCCTTCTCTTACGATACCTGTAGATCGCCATTGCATTTCTCGTAGCAGATGGTGATATTGCTCCATTCGCAAGTAACCTAACATCCGAGGAGTTATAATGGAGCATCAAAGCGGCTGGATCTCGAGAGGACCGAATGACAGAGCGACATGGAAGGGGTCTGAGAAGATGAGAGACCGGTCAGAAGTGTTTGAAAGTGCGTATTTTCATTATAATGCACCTCTTCGCTGTACCCTTGGAAGATGGACAGCTCCCGAGGGAAGCCAATCATCTGTACCTCAGTCTTGGTGGTGTCCTCAAACACCTCAGCGGCAACGTCAAGCGGCTGATGACGCCTTGACAGTCATCCTTCTTCATCTCCTGAAGCTTTCACCTGATTTGATCAGACCCTTGCTTTTGGCCGGTAATCGCAGTCTTCATCAGACCGCCCTCAAATTCGCCTAAAAGATTCTGGAGGTCGAGGTGCCTGTCCCAGGAGTCCTTCAGCTGAACCAGCAGGTAGACCACGGGAGGAGTAGAAAGACCCGTTTGGAGTGTATCACTCAGTGAGATGATCCTTGCCTTCAACAGCTGGGAAATACTGATCGTCCCTCCCCCATCATCAGAAATCCCCAACTCGCCCAACATGTCCTCACCATCAGCTTTCGCCACCCCAAATCTGATCCGCTTCCGGCACAGCACGCTGAGCATTGTGAATATCCCACAATACAACCTATTCCAGAATCGGTTGACGGCAAGCACGGCCGAGGACAAGCCTTTTACCAAGCGGCGAGACTTATATCCCTGTGCCAAAATACAGACGAGCTCCGATGGGAGACCTGGCTAGGGGTAAGTAGCGGTATGTGGAAGGTTCGTGATGGGTTTTTCTCGCATATGGGATGGTCATTCTGACGAAGCCAAAGGCAATCTCGACTTTACGTACACTTCTCCGTCTCATCGTTCTTCCTCCTCCGGTCCATCCAGCTCAAGACCACACTCAACCCACGCATTTACCCCGCATTACGCCCGAGCCTCAGCGTCTGGTTCCGCCTGGCTTCCAGACCGTGCCGCTTACGCCCGAGCCAGAAGATTGGGATGAAGATCCTGTCCATGGGATAGCAGATGAGGCAGCCTCGGTGCCACCACGAGCTGTGGGACGGGGAGGTTGGGGACTAGGACCCAGCTGGGAGAATCTGGAAGCGCTCACATTAGGTGGCCTGAGCTCGAACGGCGTGAGTATTGTCGCATAAAATTGCATCAGTCGGATGGGCGCTTTTGGAATCCTTCGCCACCTTGAGCTGGGCACGACTGGTACGAAACTCGGGCGACGGTCTCAGGGCAATCATCGAGGGGTGCGTCACGCTTGAGAGCCTCCGCCTGAACGACGTGCAAGGTGCGGAACGGGGCAGAAGCTGTGTTCCTTCTGACACTAGGTTGCAGGAAGACTGGGCAAAGATACTTGGCGAACGATAAGGGTGTGGCCAATTTCTCTGCGAAGCCTTGAGATCAACATCGCCGAGAGTGTCGTTCGTCATTCGTGAGAGGATCGCTGGCCCAAAGATCTGGGTTGACGAGAAACAAAGCTGGGCTCTTCAGCACTTGTCCACTATCCATTACGTACCCCTTGGTCAGCTTCAATGCTTCGCTGTCCGACGGATTGTTCATCCTGTCGCGCTGCTACCGTTTCCCCCAGTCGACGTTGCGATCCCGCCTGTGCAGACGGGCCTCAAAGCAGAGCCAATTTCCTTGGAGCTGCTCGAGAGTCTGGTGGCTGGTGGTAACAATCTTCACGAGCTATGTTTGGACTGGTGGGAGATCGATACGGTGGCCCTTGAGGCGTTGCTGCGGACGACAGGGGATCTTCGGAAGCTCCAGGTGGCAGTGAGAGCACCAATGGCCCACTTGGTGAGTGTCAGCGATTCCTGGATATGGACTGATGGAAGATCGGCATGGGAAACGCGTTCTCTGGTCTGAGCAAACTCGAACGACTAATCGCAACCAGTCCTGCAAAGCACAATACCGCCTGTGGACCCAGTACCGCACGCACACGTACACGGTCTTATCCCGACCAGGATTTGGGGGACCTGCCTCGTTTCCTGGCAGAACCACATTGATATGGTGGATCCCAGTCTTCCAGACGTCCGGGACTTGAGAAAATTTGTCCGTCGCCTCCCACGATTGAGATCTATGCTTTGGACTGGTCGCGGTGGGAAAGGCGAATGGCATTTCTCGAAGAGGTCGACTCTGGTCGGTGTGGAATTCGTCCATTCGGCGGTGCTCACCCGGGATACGTGGGATGAATGCCAGCGACCAGCGCCGACTTTCGAATTCGAAGACGTCGACGAAGCGGCAACAAGTGTCCTCGAGACTGCCACACCGCCATTTAGTCCCGATAGTAACGAGTTCCCCTGTCTACCTCGCGCTATCTCAAGCAACAGCGCATTGCATCGTCAGACGATGCAGACCCATCCAAGGGCGCCTTGCCTTCATGATAAGCAACAACCGGTGCCTATCCTCAACGTGACGACAATGAAACAGGCGACAAGTCTCGGTGTTGGCCTGGATCCCTTAAGCGACAACGGCGTGTCGGTCGGTGTCCTACGGAATTCCGATGCGATTGCTGAGAGGATAAACCAGCACAAGAGTCCAGCTACACACCGCCGAGCATCGACTTCGGATGTCGCGTCGAGAACCGTTTCAAGCCGTCGGGTCGAAACGAGCGGTCCCTCTTCATCAGCGGATGTGGCTCATTCGTCACACGTACTACGAGGCCGCTCCACGCCTCCGACAGGTTCTCGCGCCTCCCAAAAACAGAAGAGACAGGACAGCGTAGCGAAGTCCCTCGGTCGCGGCAAGACGGACATACAAGGGATTGTCGACATGAGCGTCGGCTCCAGTCCTCGCGCCATTCCGGGCGCGGGGCATCTCCAAAAGAACCTCAATGAGCCGAGATTCAATGGCGAAGATGCATCTGTATCAGCTGTGCCACCCAAACGAGACCCTAATGGCTGGGCTACCATAGGAGACCCCAAACGAGGATCGAGCTCTACTCAATCGAAGACAATTGCGAGCAGCGGGAATGGACAGCACGGGAGGAAGTAGTCCTCTGATGAGTATCGCTAGGAGCGTGAAGGTTCCAAGGCTCAATATACCATTCGCACCATGCAGTGATAAATAGTCTGGAATGTCGCTACCAGCTGTCAGCTCACCCTCAACCCCGGACGTATTTAGCTGTTAGCCTCAAGTGAACGAAGATCTGAGCTTCACAAGGGAAGTTGAGGCATCCGCATTGTTGCATGCGCCTCGTCAAGCTCACGAGGTTCTACATCTACGCGGAATACTAAAACGATCACGAGCAGGAAAGTAAGTCCAGGTGAGAAAAGTGATTCCTTGCGTAGTGATGTGGCTATCGAGTAGTGGACTCCCGCCTGCTCGCCGACCTCTGATAGCTGGCCGGTCGATTCCGCTGACATTCTCGCGTCCTGCTTCAGCCTCCTTTCATGCCCAAGGCAATCACAGATTCTGCCGTCCAGTCGGCGGACTTAGTCTGGGCGATGTCGACCTACGAGCCAACCGAGCTCTGAGACGAAGTGGTTTCGGATTTGAGAGACAGCCGACCGGAACGATGTCACTAGGACTTGATCTGTTGCTCGTGGATCCGCTGCTGATCGCACGACATTCCCCCAAGCCGAGCCTCCGCCTGACCAACTCAAGTTTGAGGCGCCAAGGGTGGAAGCAAGGTTGCCTTCTGACAGATTGTCGAGGCCATCGGCCCAAACGCTGACTATCGAATGCGGATACATGCCCCCGCCTTGGTTGACATCTTCGGATACACTGCTCAACCACGAAGTCCACGATGAGAGTACGGTGTGGGCGAGATCAAGTATCGGCTTTCCTGAGGTGGATGCGTCGGATGAGTTGGGAGCGATGTGTAGGATGGAATATACGTGGATGGTGAGGGCATAGAGGAGGGAATAAATGGTCTGCGGGGAAGGGCGAGGTTGGGATGTCGCAGGAGGGGATGTGAAGAATGTCAGGTAACTTGTGGCCTGATCAAGGAAGTCAATACCGTCCCTCTTGGCTTCTATTCAATGGAGAAAATAATCCGATGACTGACCATTCCACAGAATGCTTCCCCGTCTTTCTTGGCCTTTTCCCATCTTCTCGCAGGATCCAATCCTTCGTGAGAATCACCAGCTGAACGGTGAACTCGACTCATACACTTCTCTAGCACCTTCACGCAATCGCCCAAGTCAGGTAGTGGGATTTGAGGTAGTATCGAGGCGCTGAGGGTGGGATTTTTGGAGAGGATATCGAGCAGGATAGGAAGGTGCGCCGAGGGGGGAAGGGTAGCTAACGTGCAGGTCAATCTCGCGTTACGGACTTGGGACATCGAGATGCTTACCGAGCAGTACACCAACATCAACTTCTCCGGCGGATCTCTCAGACACCCCATTTTCAGTCAAATCATCTCGTCTGAGGCGCTTGACTTCTTTCCGAGAACCATTCGTTCTACGTGACGGGTTGTTGATCGCCAAGGCACCTACGGTAAGGTCCTCCTTTTCGCTGCCCTTCCATAGATCCCTTGACTTCAGCCGAGGAGACGAGCTCACAGACGAGGTTGAGCGTGGAGACGAGGAAGGACTGGGAGATCGTGATAGTCGGGTTCGTTTCAGTGACCTCTGAGCGGGTTGATCAGACGAGACTGCTGCCTTTGACGTCGGCGAGAACCGCTTCGTTGAGGAGAAAGGTGTGCCCGAACTGGATCCTTCTCCGAGGGAGGGGATGCCATTGCCACCGAATTGGCCGGCATGTAAACCGAAAGACGCTGCCGATGTGGGATAGCCAAAGCCAAAGCCGAGGAGTGAAGGACGAGAAGCTGAGGTGAAAGGGAGAGCTGAAGGAGGTTGTTGAGTGAGAGGATGAGCCATCGTTGGGGGGGGGGGATGATCAGGAAGGCAGAGTCGGGATCAAAAAGAGCGATGGCGGATGCGGGAGGTCGAATCGTCGGTCCTCGATCAAAGGCATATCCATGAATCGTCTGGCCGGCTGTACGTGAGCTCGTCAAGTATTTAGCAGTGTGATGAGGATCAAAGAAGAGGGAGCGAAACTGAACGGGAAATGGTAGGCCGCGGGCGTTGTCAATCACGTGACTGCCTTCTGGTACATTTAGTCAAAATCGTACGAGTGCTTCACTCATTATTTTTGCCCAGGATGACTACCGCACAAAAGGTGAGCTCGATGACGTTGAAACGATTTTCCACCCGGTACTATAGCTAAAGATTCACTGCCGACCTGCAGATCAAGGATGTTGAGGATGAGATGGCGAAAACGCAGGTAGGCGGGATCATCTCCGTACATAATGCTGCTCAACACGTCCGAGACAGAAAAACAAGGCCACCGAGTGAGTTCGAAGGGTTCCTGATGATCACACGGAGGATGTTGACTCTTTGCAAGGTATCATTTAGGCCAATTGAAAGGTCGCTCCTCGCTCTCCTATCTGCGTTTCGTGATCCAAGCTGACCTTCACTATGCAGCCAAGCTCGCAAAGCTTCGTCGGGAGCTCATCGCACCACCAGGAGGAGGAGGAGGAGGAGGAGGACCTGGAATCGGTTTCGACGTTGCCAGAACTGGTATAGCTAGTGTTGGGTTTGTAGGATTCCCGAGTGTTGTGAGTGGCAGGAGATTAGATCAGATCTCTAGCTTGAGATTGATGCGGTCTGCAGGGCAAGTCGACTCTCATGTCGAAGCTGAGGTACGCCTTGCCCTTCCATAGGATCGGTAGTGCGGTCGAGGATGAATCTCACGAGTTGCGATGTAGCGGGACTCATTCCGAGGTGGCCTCTTACGAATTCACTACCCTCACAACCGTCCCGGGAACTCTGATCCACAATGGTGCTCGAATTCAAGTACTGGATCTGCCAGGTGAGTCATGACGCTTCGTCCATCAGCGGCCTCCTTTGGCGCCACTCTGACGCAGAATGACCAGGAATCATTGAGGGGGCGAAGGACGGGAAGGGTCGAGGGCGACAGGTCATCGCAGTCGCTCGGACCTGTAGCCTGATATTCATCATCCTTGACGTGCTCAAACCCCTCAACGACCTCGCCATCCTCACCAATGAGCTCGAAGGGTTCGGTATTCGGCTGAACAAGAAGCCCCCGGCAATCACAGTGAGAAAGAAGGAGAGTGGTGGTGTACGTGGACGAGAGCGCATTGGCCTGATCGGGAGCACGCTGACTTCGAGACTTAGATCGCGGTCACCAACACCGTGCCATTGACCAAGATCGACGCTCAGGAGATCAGGGCTGTCCTGTCCGAGTATCGGATGAATAACGCGTCAGTCTCGATACATCAGCCTGATGCGACTATTGAAGACCTCATCGACGTCGTTGAGGGAAATCGGTCAGTGATGGACATTGCTACCAGCATCACCGCTGACCGAAGGTACGGGGGTGTGTAGCGTCTATGTCCCCGCTATATATGTCCTGAACAAGATCGATGCGATCAGTATCGAGGAGCTTGACCTACTCTATAAGGTGCGAAATGGCGAAGACACGCTTCTTAGCATGCGACCCCGTAGATCCCAAACTCCGTGCCCATCTCTTCCCAAATGTGGCTCAACGTCGATGAGCTTCTTGAGGTCATGTGGGACAAATTAGACCTAGTCAGAATGTGCTTTAGCTGCTGATACTGCATGATGCCTTGCTGACAAATGGTAGTTACACGAAACCTCGAGGTCAAGCGCCCGACTACTCCACCCCTGTTGTCCTTCGACGAGGGCGATGTTCGGTGGAGGATTTCTGCAACGCCATACACAAAGATATCGTCAAGCAGTTTCGAACAGGTGAGCATTTCCTTCGAGGCCTGCCATCCTGCTAAACACAAAAGCGATGGTCTGGGGTGCTTCCGCCAAGCACTCACGAGGACAAAAAGTGGGCCTGGAGTACGTCCGATCTTCTTCATGTTTAAACGTCGCCTGATGTGTTTCCCAGACACGTTCTGGAGGACGAAGAGTCAGTCCGACACGTGCAAATGCATTTCTCTATACTGATTCTGCCTGTCGACAGCATCATATGCATATTCAAAAAGTGACAGTCGCCATTTACAGCGTGCCGAGCTTCGCATCTTCCATGGTCGAGGCCATCGCTAGGCTTGACGGTATGCTCCATGATTAAGGACAGCTTCTACCACTCGAGGAAACGAGGTTTAGCACATGTTTCGAGCCTTCGGACATGCTGTAAATGAGATGTGCCCGTGCGTAGATGCAGAACTTGCTCGCATTCAAGTGAATTGACATCGGTATGCTGCTGTTGAAGTTCACAGGCTGATTCCTGTGAAGACATCCCAGAAGCGTAGCGTGGGGCCAATAGAGTGACGCGAACGGAGGCGGCCTAATATGGCAGACTTCCGTAATGTCTGACACCAGGAGTGATGGGTTTTGTCGCGTATAATTAACGAAGGACTTGAGGCCTCTCGCCAGACAACGTGTAGCATGGTGGACCCCCGTCCATGACATGTCAAGAGTTAAGTCCATGAGGACTTCAGGGTCAGATTAAGGTTGAATATCGGCACCGGGACTGCGCACGTCAAGTCACGTGACCGAAAGACGAGATCGCCTTATTCTGATCCCACTCGATCCGATCTTGCGGTCACGCCAAGCAGATCACGCAAGCGGTCAAATAACTCACGAGGCAGTCCTTTGGTGAGTAGATCCGCAATGTTGTCTGCTGAGGGGATGAGAAAGTATTGTCTTCGACTCGCTCGCGGAGGAAATGATGGCGAAGTCCAATGTGTTTGGATCGTTCGTGATGGACCGGATTTTTTGGAGAGCGCAATGGTACCAGCGTTGTCGTTCATGATGGGGAAAGGTTTGTTGCCAAGACCAAGCTGAAGGTCATCAAGCAGAAGTCTAAGCCAGATAGCCTGTCGTGCTGCATCTGCTGATGCCATGTACTCTGCTTCGGTAGTAGACA
>JAABUI010001704.1_pt1 | contig 12483 bp, 13 predicted proteins | sample 5559111 | NCBI WGS metagenome assembly JAABUI01 (sample SAMN10711870, study PRJNA513365) | rock metagenome | isolation source: Antarctica rocks | place: Antarctica: Victoria Land, Buttleship Promontory
AGATTCGAAATCACCGCCCCAATGATCGTACTCCGCAGATGTCCAGCGTGGAACGGTTTCGCGATGTTCGGAGATGAGAAATCGATGAGCATGTGTTTGCCCGAGCCTTCGGTTGTCGAGCCGAAGGCTTCGGTATGGGATGTGGGGTTTTGGAGGGCGGCACGGGAGGAGAGGTTGATTCGGCGGAGGATATGGTAGGCGAAGCTCTGTTTGCTGCGAGGGAGGCGTCAGGCTAGCTCCCTTTGGCGAGTGGAATGAACCGACTTGATCTGGAATATCAGGAAAGCACCGGTCTGGGTGACTTCGGAGAGGCAAGTATCCGGTTGGAACTAAACACAAGACCCGCATCAGCAACCGGTAACGCCAGGAACGTCTTGCTGGTAGAGCTCACCGCATCAAGGACCTTCTTCCCCCACTCCGCCGGCGGTCCCTTTTTATACCTCGGGATAGCCACCGCCAAGTCCGCTCCTTTCTTTGCTACCCTCTCCGAATCAATCTCTGATCAACCAAGGGAGCGAGCTGACTCACCTGTATCAACACCCGCATAAATCTTCGCTGGGTCCTCATCCCATACCTCGCCCACGAATTTGGCTACCGCTAATCGGAAGGCGTCTTTGGGTGAGCGGGCAGGGTCGGCTCCGGGTACATTGGTAGGAATATCGGGGAGGGGGTATTTCACAACGGGAGAGTGAGAGGAGGCGATTGGGGGAGCTGCAAATGTAGCCATCCTGTGCCATACGAGGTGACGGGTGTCTAGTCGAGGAGACCAAGGGATCAAGGGCCGAAAGAGAGGTAAAGGACGCGTAATGGTGAGATTGGCTTTCTTCAGGCGTAAAGCCGTATGAGATGGGAGCAGTCTTGCCGTAAACGGTTACCTGAAGGACCTGATAGCGACAGCTCGAGTCGAGGACAACGGAAAGTCTCGAGGAAATCCCCAGAAAATGATCACGTGACCTTGGGGTTGTGTAAGGTAGTATAGAAATCTGCATGTCATGACAACGCTGACATCGCGCGGAAGGGACCGTCATATTTCATTGAGTCATGATCCATGCCCTGCTACAATGCGACGATGCTAAACTTGTCATGCTATGCTGCTGTTCCTCATCGCTATCGCCCTCCTTACAGCAGGGTCTCGCCCAGAGCCGCTCTGGCCAGCGAGCATCCGATGGCGACGGTTTTGTCGATCGAAACTGGATCCAGTAGGGACGGGTTGACCTCCTGAGAAGCATCATCAGTGCGAAAGCAACTACGGACCTCCTCATAGACGCAGGAGGCGATCTTCGTGTACTCACCATGATATCCAACGCCACTAAACAGCCAGTCTCTGCGATTGCTTCCGTGATGTAATGACCTTCAAATGGTCAGACATGTGACAATGACACAGCTGAACAGCTCGAGTGATCGCACAGCCACTCACCTTCCCGAAATGTAAGACCTCCTCTGACTGGTGTGCCGGTACCTAAAACCACATCGATGATTCGCCTGTACCTGCTTGCATGACTGCTCACTAGGCGCAACAGTCGGGTCTAGCGCGTCCACGTCGAAACTGAGATGTGTCGGTCGATCTCGATTTGGATTCGCGTGATCCAGCGCCTCGTCCACGACCCTGCCGATGCCGAATTTGTCCACCTCGTGCATTGTGAAGCATTTGATCCCGTTCACTCTCAGGATCGCCTTTTCTGCGCTGTCGAGGTCACGAAGACCTATATATACACTGAGTATATCGTCAGGGGACAGATGAAGGAGTCCTCCGGGAGACGAACATGTCTTCGGGTCTGAGGCATGGCTTAAGCCACCTGAAAGGCTCGACTTCGCATCCTGCTAATCCGAGGAGGAAAGAGACTGGACAGCCATGGAGATTACCGGAGTCAGTGGTTTCCGGGGTGTTGATATCCGCATGAGCATCGACCTGGATTGGGCAATCAGTCTCGGCATGAGTAGCGGTCCCGGCCCCAAGGAACACGACGCATGTCCTCGTGCGGACCGCCAACTCACCCAGATGAGACATGCGTCCGGGTATTTCGATTTCGTACCAGCTACCGTACCCATCGCCTACACCGTGTATAAGCTGGTCGTGCCGTGGTACCTATTCAGGTACAGCTGATGACGAAATCCCACCAGCGAGTGATCCCCTCCCAGTGTCAAAGGCAGACACTCCATTCCCGCGATACGTCCCACCTCCTGCGCAAGCCGCTCACACACCGCACTGACCAACCTCGGCTTCTTGATCCTCCCAATATCCGGGTCAGGCAGACGCTGCCCCATCTTCGGTACCAGACTATTCGCAGGAGCTCCTGAATCGATCTCACCGTCGACCGGAGTGTCACCTGTGATCTTTGCGGAAAGGGGGGAAAGGGCTGAGATCGGGTTGTAGGGGATATCGATGAAGGATTGTTGGGTCTCGTAGTGGGCTTCCCAGCCGAGTTTTGCTAGTTGAGAGACTAGGCCGGCTGAAATGAGTCGATTGGGCGCAAGATCGACACCGGCGCGCCCTTGGCCTCCACTGAGGAGAAACGCATCAGCTATAGGTACCGTAACGCTGAATCGTGTGTTTACCTGAAAGGACAGCCAACAATCTGTACTGAATCGATCAGCTGCATTGCACCCGTGGAACTGACAAAGTGACAAGCATGCTCTCACGGGATGGAGGTCGCTAAGGTGACTTACCGTGACAGTGGCCGGCTCCTTCAGGAATTTATACCGGTAGTTTGGCGCCATAAGTCTCCCATCCGGTCTCGCTGTGATCGATAATTTTGGCTGTCTATCCGCTCGCCATGTATGCTGATTTCGCGTCAAAAACATACGACGTATCAGGGGGGCACTAGGCCCCCAAGCAGAATCCCTTAGCGATCCCCCAGGCATTCTTGCAGTAAGCATAGACTTTTGAGGAGAGGAAGACGGTTCGAAAGGGGATAAACCTGAAACCGCCGGTTTCATCAAGTACTCTCCCACGGTGTTCACCGGATCTCTGTGGCGCGTGCCAAGGAGTACGTTTGACCGCATTGTCCCCCAAAGATCAGTCAGCCACGCAGCCCAAGTTTTTCTTTGCCGTTGTCCACCGCCGTACCACGAGCTTCTCAAAAGCGAGAAGATCAGCGAGCAGCGAAACAGTGAGTGCACTGCCGTTTCCGGTAAACGCTGATTGACGAAATCAGCAGGATTGAAATCTTGCCTTGGCGATTGATCTGGACGAATCGCTTTCTCACTGTGATATAGAGCAGCATGGGGAAATCGCAATCGAAGCTGTCAGCGGACGAGCTGGCAGAGTTGCAGAAGAATACGTATTGTGAGCTCGACGCCGGTCATACGTTGCGGCCCGCTGACTCTCCGCTCCTCCAGTTGACAAGAAGGTACGGAAGGAGGCCTCTTAGTTTGGCTCTCTGAGACACTGACGATGTTCCGACCGTTGTTCATCCGTGTAGGAGCTGCAACAATGGGTCAGCCGCTAGACTATTATACCTCAGTCTGAGTGCTGATGTTGAGCAGTACAAAGGTTTCTTGAAAGACTGTCCCGGAGGACAACTCAACAAAGAGGGTCAGCACTCGTGCCGTCCCAGTAGCCAGACGGCTACGGCTTCTGGGTAGAGGGAGCTGACAATTGAGCTGGTTCACAGAGTTCAAGAAGATCTATCGACAATTCTTCCCTTTTGGCGATCCCAGTCAATTTGCAGATTACGTCTTCAATGTGCCTACCTACTCATTCCCACAGCTGGATCGAGGCTGATAGGCGATGAGATTAGGTGTTCGATGAGGACAAATCCGGGACCATCGAGTTCAAGGTACGCCATGCTTCTTCAATCACCCGCTGCATCACTGACAGATCCTTTGCAGGAATTCATTTGCGCTCTGTCCGTGACATCAAGAGGACGGCTCGACGAGAAGCTCAAATGTCAATCCCCCTTCTCCGAACTTCAGATCCCCGCTGACGAGCAATAGGGGCGTTCCAACTGTATGACATCAATCACGACGGCTTCATCACCTACGATGAGATGTTGCAAATCGTGCGATCGATATACAAGATGACGGGCCAGATGGTGCGGTTGCCAGAGGACGAGGATACGCCTGAAAAGGTGAGTACCGAAGCGCTGCCATGTACCTTCCCACAGGTGATTGTTGTGCTGATGAAGTGCTCCGTATGTTTTCAGAGGGTCGACAAGATCTTCCGGAACATGGATCTGAACAAGGATGCGCGGCTTACATTTGATGAGTTCAAGGAGGGGAGTAAACAGGATCCGACAATCGTACAGGTGACTACAGGACTCGTACTTGGGCATGAGGGTCGATTGCTAATGAACGCAGGCATTGTCGTTATACGATGGATTGGTTTAGCGATCCTTACCCGGAAGGAGACAGCTTGTGTAGGATGGAGACGTGGATCTGAGGGAGAACATCATACGTACTGTACTACCACCCATCAAAACATGCATAGAAACATCGCACTCGCTGTCCGAGTTGATTCATGTTCATTTGCATATGGTGTTGTATCTTATTCAATGTTCGACAACGCTACGCGCTACTTGTTTCTCCTTGCCGTCCATGCTATCTCTTGCCTACTTTACTCCCCCAATACCTTCTCCAGGAAGTCCACTCCCTCCTCGACCAGAGCAGCTGATACACCCTCCGTCTCCCGAATCCGCCTCACCGGTCTGACCATCGTCATCTCGTCCAGCGTCATCCTCTCTGCCGGACAGCTCGCCATCATCCCCCTTATCGTGCTCATGAGAACGCCTGATATCTGCGGCAGTCCGTCGCCGCCAGTCTGTCCTCGCGGTTGGTAGTGTTCGGTCAAGGCTGAGAAGTCGTTGTTACGAAGCTTGATCCAGCCGTCTCCGTCTAAGATTGCCTGTCAATACAAAGGCCCGACAGTGTTGCGGTGAGTACTCACTAGAGGGAAGCACCACGTTGAGAGCCGCTTCAAGCAGCAGTATGCCCAGACTGTCGACGCGTCAGTCGAGATCATAACGTACAATGCGGGAACTCACGAGAAGACGTCCGCCTCACTCCCCACCTGCGCATCTCCAAGCGCCTCGGGACTCAAATACTCTCTATCCCCCTCCACTTCGCGGCCGAGTATCGGGCTCCGCACCAAGCCTACCGCCTGCCTGTCGGTCCAAACGAATCCCCCATCCTGCCCAGTCGATGGTAGAGCCGGGCTCAGATCCGCTGCATATCCTTCCGGGCCCAAAATGGTGGAGACGCCAAAGTCTGCGATTTTGAGCGATCCGGCGTAGGTGATGAGGATATTGGATGGCTTGATATCGAGATGAAGCACGTTCTGGCCGTGTATATGGCGCAAGCCGGAGGAGAGCTCGACCAAGGTCTTCCATACCTGCGCCTCGCCCATACCGGCATAGTCCCCGAGGGAGAGGAGGAAGCGGGATAGATCTCCACATTCCGCAAGCTCTGTACGGATGAAGAGTCGGTCGTTGTGCTCCCATGAGTCGATGAAATCGATCACGTGTGGATGAGGTTCGACAGATAGGTTGCGGAGTATGGAAACCTCTTCGAGCTGCCTCAGACTTCCCCACGTCAGCAAGCAATCAAGACCATGGAGTTTAGGGTACCGATTCGTGTAACCGGTGTATGGCTTGCCAGCTTTGACAGCCCATAGCCGGCCATGCTTCTTATCACGTACTTTCCACACTTGGCTGAATTCTCCGCTGCCTAGAGACTGGAGCAAGACGAAGTCCCGTTCAAGCCGCCCGGCTATACGCTTCGCTGCTCCAGTTGGACCCGGCGGAGCTGACGAGCGGTGCGCTTTGTAGCTCGCGGCAAGCATCGGGTTCGAAGCGCGTGCGATCGGTCCACCAGCACCGGTTAGATCTCGCAGGCGACCGGGCAGGGCCATGAGCTTATCTAGCGGCGAAGAGATCGGTCCATCGCTGGATCTCGCCAGATCGCTGGACGGCGGAGTATGAAGCGCTTTGAGCGAGGTTGAAGAGGCGAACGGGTAAATCATGCCCATCCCCGAAGTGGGAGATGGAGTGGTCACGCCAAGTCCGATCGGCACTACTGAGCCTCCTGTCAGAGGACGCCATTCCTGTAAGAGAGAGACTTACCGCGGAAGGTGGGCTTGGTGGGAGTGGCAGGCGAGAAGGTACAATCCGTCTTCACAACATCACCGATGCTTCCACTTGGTCCGATCGTGAACATCGTGCTCCCCTTCCTGCGCAGTCCTCGCGTCTTCTGAGCGGCCCGTAGAGGATTTGAGACGTCTTTCGCGCTGATGAGGGAAGGAAGCTTGATCGCCGACAGCGATTTGAGTGGTCGGAGTGGTTCAGTCGCCTGGCCGAACTTAGGAAGATCAATGCCCGCGACACCTGACTTTTTCCTGACGAGACCAGTCGAAGCGAAAGCAGCTGGCGAGGGTTTGATGTCCGCGAATGGTGTATGCACAGTGAGCAAGCCATTCGTTGGTGTCCCGATTGTATGGTCCGTCACCGCGCGAGGCTCGGTAATCCCACGGCGCACCAGGGGTCTGACCGGACGAGGACGGGCGAAACTTGCCGCTGGACTGCTCTTTGTTGATACCTTGGCGGGAAAAGCCATCGTCTTGCGTCGGGTCAGGATGATTGGTGGGGTGAATGCGGTGGACAGAGACGGAGAGAGTTGCGCGGCTGAAGCCCTAGCAGATAAGAACTTTGAGGGAGAGGGGTCGATCTCGGAGCTCGACTCGCTCGAAGCGGATCTTGAGAAGGGTGTGGTTCTCCCCAGTGACCGCAAGGGCAGCATAGCTGCCGGTTCGACAGATTGTTGGATGCCGAGTCCGATTCCACTGCCGAATGAAGATGCCAAGTCAGCATTCTCTGTGCCCTCGATGTAGCCACGGTGCAGAGGACTCCCTCGCAATGGTCTACCATTCGAATGACTGGTCTCCGAGCCATTGTCTTCGGTGTCGGTCATGACCACCTCCAGCTCTCGCACCGCTTGCGCCGACAGACGTGGTGGTCTTGAGGTCTTCGTTCCCTTTGCACTGTCATTGTCCTCTTTAGCGGATGATAGTAGCCTGGGAAGGAAGTTTGACAGGGGAGATCGGGTCGCTTTCGCGGCAGACGGCGGTGGTTGGTACAATGCTGCTGCACAGTCCGACGGGGAAAGGGATAGGTGAAATTGCTGAAGCGGGGACACCTGTCCGGCCGGCGACTTTAGACTCGTCTTCTTGCCGCTTTGAGGGGAGAGGCCGGGACTCTGGCGCGCTGTCTTTGCTGACATCGGGAGGGTGCCGTCGGTATCATTGGTGACCGCGAGGGACTGCCGGCTAGGAGTTGCCGGGTCAACGTCTTCGTGGTCGAGGTCGTCTTCCTCTCCTCTCCATATGGTTACGATATTTGGTCGTACGTGGTATTCTCCGGAAGTGCGACCGAGAGACAATAGGGAAGCCGAGGATGTACCGCTACCGCTGAAGTCATCCAATGACGATGTGGACCCTGATGCCTCCCTGCGAGACCGAGAGGAGCGACGAGGCAATACAGTCGGCTGATGCTCGGGCTCAATCTCAGTTTCGAAACGTTCCTCGACGTCATTCGCTTCATCCGCCATCCACTCACTCCTCCCCAACCAGTCAAGTCCCATCTGCTCAAAGACATTTTGACCGCCCCGTTCAGTCATGACGCCCTTGGACGGCGACGTCGTATCGTATACGTATTTTCCTCTAGGGGTCTTCGTGGAAAAGGGGCTGCCGAGGAATGTCGGAAGATGGGGTAAGGGTGCTGTAGAAGGATAGACATGGTCTTTTGGTAGGCCGGTGGCGTAAGGTGTTCGGGTCATGGTCAGGTTGTCGCGACGGGGCGTTTTCGACATTGCTAACTTGATGGGAGTTTGCTGACGCAAAGATTTTGTTGGCGGCGGAGGGCGATGTTCAGGTACATGATCGGGCGAAGCCATGGCAGCCATGACAGCCATCGGAGGTGACAACCGGGATAACGAGAAATGAGAAAGTGTCTGAGACAGCTACGAAGAGATTAGCAAATGCATCAAGGGCGGCTGCCTTCGTGCAAGACGGGGAATTCGCGCAGCGCGCCCACTCACTGATGGGACCGACATCTCCCGCCTCCTTCCCGACAAGCCCCAGCTCTCCGAAGATCTCCCGGCACTCCTGTATGGACTGGTTGCGGCATGTGCATCGAATGTCACTCCTCGTCTGTCGCCAAGTGCGGGACGGCGAGGAGCGCTCTCTCCGCTTCGAAACCGGGAAGGTCCCGCACCCGAGGTGGATGAGACATTCGGTGAAGTATGGCTAGGCGTTGGAGTCTGTTTGACCCGCTTCGATGAACGACTGGCACGCGGGGATCCAGGAGTGGGTGTTGTCTCCCGATGAGGCGTGATTGACTGCCATGGAGCAGACGAAGATGTCGCCGTCATCGTGTTGCGCCCTCCTGAGAAGGCCGCGAGGCTTCAACTACGAATGACAGCGGCTGATAATACCGGTTTAAGATGAATGGATCATGGGTCTGATTGCTGTGCGACGAAGCGAAAGAAAGTGGAGATCGGGATAAAAGCGGAGTCTAGGAAAAGGAAGAACAGTCGCGGGTTTGATGGTCATGTCCGCTAGTTGTGCCTGAGTCCGGTCACAACAAAGCTTCTCTAGATGTTACCCCCTTTTTAGGCTTCCCTAAAGTTGGTCCTTTTCTTTGCGGGCCCAATTCAACCGTGCTCTTCCGCTGTTCTGATCAGACTGTATCCATCTACAATGAGGGTCTACCATTCTTATATCACAGCGGGTTTCTAATCCCGTGATATCCATCCGTCACCCTCTTTTGAGCAGGCAGTGGGCCTTCCAGATCAGACTTTGGCGATTTTCTACGATCAACGCTGTCTTTCCACCTATCCCAAAATGGCACCTACGAGTGAGCCATCTTTCTCCACCGCTTCCAGAAGCTTCATCATTCAATCAGATGACCATATCCCATAGAAGCATCCACTGCTGCATCCTCATCGAAACCTCCTTTCCGAGCGGCGAAACCCCCTTCCACCAAAGCTCCTTCGAGTCCACCATCTCAAGCGAAACCTACCTCTCGTCGAGGAGCAGCGCCTGTAGCAATTCCGGCGGCGGTGGTAGCTAAGGAGCCAGCTATTCCCGAAGGTGTCGAGATGCCAATGCAGGCCGATTCGAAGCCGAATGGTCAAGTGAACGGCGTTGCGGGGAAGCCGCCAGTGAAGAGAGGTCGAGTGGCGGAGTTGGCGGTTGTGGACAAGAAGCCGGCTCGACGAAGATCGAGCATGGGTATTGTTCTGAAGAACAGCATTCCTCAGCCACCTCGTGCGTTCAGCGTATCACCTTTGGGACAAGCGCTGCTCTGCATAGTGCTAATCAATCGATACCGTAGTTCCCTCTCGTCCTCACAAAGCTCTTTTCATCTTCGGCACAGGAGACATGGGACAATTCGGCCTTGGTCCGGACGAGCTGGACGAGATCTCGCGACCGAAGCTGCATAGCTGGTGAGCCTCGTTCTCGCCATTCATCGTTACGCGGTCGCAGCCTCGGCTGCAAACCCATTTCGGTTATTATCGGCTTTGCTGACCCCCTGACCTACAGGTTCGAGGAGCAGATCGGAGCTGGCAAGCTCAGCCGGGATAGCAAACCGGATACCGGCGGTCTTGAAGCTGTGGCTGGTGGCGGGATGCACACGCTGGCTGTCGACGAAGGAGGAAGAGTGAGAAGACATATCATCGGACAATCGTGATCTCACCATACTCAACCGCAGGTACGGTCCTGGGGCATCAACGACAACGCAGCTCTCGGGAGAGTCACAACCGACGTACCCGATCCAAAGGATCCATCAGCAGTCATCCCGAACGAGGATCTCGAGACCGTGCCCCTTGTTATCGAAAGTCTAGAAAAGGAGGGTTTCAGGGCGGTGCAGGTGGCGGCGGGGGATAGTGTCAGTATAGCGGTGTCTGACAAGGGGAAGGTTCGCGCATGGGGCAGTTTCCGGGTGAGCTGGATCTTTCAGGAATCATCGACAAGTGCTGACAAGTCTGCCCAGTCCAACGATGGTGTTCTCGGCTTCGACGGTGTGCCCGGACATTCCGCCTTTCAATTCAACCCCATCGCGCTTTCATCGCTCGAAAGAGCCAAAGTCGAGATCGTCAAGGTCTCCTGTGGAGAAAATCACGTCCTGGCTCTGACAACGACCGGCCACGTCTACGTCTGGGGCAGCGGACAACAGAGCGAGCTCGGGCGGCGAATTATCGAGCGACGAAAACTCAACGGACTCGAGCCGGAACGACTGGGCTTGCGAAATATCACCCTTGTATCCGCAGGGACGTTCCACTCGTTCGCGGTCAACGTCGATGGGACGGTCTGGGCGTGGGGCCTAAATACCTTCCATCAGACCGGTCTTAGCTCGGCAAAAGGTGGCAATGAGGACATCGCCAGTGTGCCGGCACAGGTCGAGGCGCTCTCCCCGGACAAGCATGACGGAGCCAAAGTCATTCAAATCGAGGGCGGGGAACATCATTCTATCTTCCTTTTCGACAATGGCGAGGTCTGGGGATGCGGGCGGTCCAACGATCATCAGCTGGGCATCGCCGAGGATCATCCGGCCTTTGAGGGGATTATGGAGCGGCGCGCCAAGGCGATGGCGATCAAGAAGCAAAAGATCGATGCGGCACAGAGGAAGGTCGATGCTGCGAGTGAAGGAGAAGCGAAAGAGGAAGCGGAGATGGAACTGGCAGGAGCGCAGGCGATCCTTCATGCGGCGTTGGATGAATTTGTCCCCCAGCCAGTGCGGGTGAGTCTTCCTTTACATCGGTTCTCTTCATGGCCTGACGGGCCGCGCAGATTTGCTTCCCGCCTGTCCCCGAGACATACGAAATTGTCCCGCCCTGCCCATCTTACGCCCAATCAAAACCATCCGATAATCCTATCGCCCAAATCTCGGCAGGAACACGGCACAACCTCGCAGTCTCGAGGTCGGGCCACCTCTACTCATGGGGTCTGGGCAGTAAGCTGCGTCCTTAGTTTGAGGACCCTCCTGATTTCTTGCAGTCCAAGCGCAACTAGGTCTGGGATCAGAGGAGTCTGCTAAAGTGCCGACGCTTGTGCGGAGCAAGGTGAGAGTTCCGTCAAAGGGCCAGCATGAACTGAGATCTCGGAGTCTCTGAGACCGTATACCGCACTCTACGCTTCGGCCGGAGGACAACATTGCGTTCTACTTGCCGAGCTCACCGAAGAGCCGAACGGTATGGACACAGATTCATGACAGCATCTTCCGGTGCGAGACGTAAATGGAGGAACTCAATACAGACTGACATGGGAAGGGCACGGACGACATGGATGACGCCAAATCTGTACGAAGGTCATCGTACTCTGACATGCATTGCATCTAGAATCTAAAAGCGGCAAAGCATCACCTAGCCTTTGTTTGATGTACGAATAGTAGAGCTTGATGCGTGCTACAATCGAGAAAGATCAAATTCAAAACCCCAAAAGCTGATCACAATGCAATGATGCCAAAGATCCAAATCAAAGCTCAATCCACATCCACTGCCAAACTCTGCGGCATGATCTCGCTCAAGGGCTCCCCACTCCCATTTCCATTCGGACTCCCCTCATGGCTCTGTGACGCGCGCGTAAAGATATTTTTGAAGTGTGCGATCTGATCATCGATCGGTGCGCCCTTGTCTACCACCACGCTCGATGGTCTTGGGGCGAGGGATCTACGTGGAAGGGCTTTCGAGGGATAGGACTCGCGTCGGGTAGGGGATATGGGATGTTCAGGTCTGGAAGGTGCTGCACGCTCTGTCAGTCTCGCACAGGTAGAAAAGGAGTGTACAAACAAGGATCGCCGCCGGACTTGCGTTGCTCCAGCATACGCCGGACGTAGATCTGAATGGTATCAGACAGCTGCGCGGCGATAGCGCTTTGTACATTTGCTTCCTGGTCTGGGTTGGCCTTGACGAAGGCATGGAGCGCATCGAGTTGCTAGATGGTTGAGTCAGCTCGACGAGGCCTGCAGTCAGTCAACAAGACTTACTGATGCCTGACCACCAGTCCGAAGGTTGCGCACGAGTTGTTCAGCTGCCGAGTCAGTCTTGGGCGGAGGTGACGGCTCGGACCTGTCGGACGGTACATGACTTGCAGCGGATACTGGGAGACTGGATCCCGCCCCATCGCTTCTATTTGTCGCTTGAGGTGGGTTCGGTTCCTGTCCGACTAGGCGAAACACATAGGTGTATACCTAGGATCGGAAGTGTCAGGTAGAACTGTTGAAGTCGCAAAGAAACTCACAATAGTCTCAGCCGCCTCATCTCCGAATTCAGCTAGCAGGATGTCGTAGATCTCCTGGTTAGTCTCCGTAGCGAAGACTAGATATTACGGGATCAGCGGGATCCTTACGCATTGTAGCTGCCTACACTCACTGATTATCCGCTGGATGATCGTCTTCACCGTCCGTAGGGGCATATCTCCCAGCGCAACCCCCTTTGCTGCTCTCCGTCGATACTCCGGCGGCCCCACGGCCTGCAGGAATTCCTCGATGA
>JAABUI010001705.1_pt1 | contig 12475 bp, 7 predicted proteins | sample 5559111 | NCBI WGS metagenome assembly JAABUI01 (sample SAMN10711870, study PRJNA513365) | rock metagenome | isolation source: Antarctica rocks | place: Antarctica: Victoria Land, Buttleship Promontory
TGGCAGAGCTGAAGATGTCATGACAGCCAGCCTGAGCAGCCGCGCACAGCAAGTGTTGGCTGTTGACATCTCAGAGCTGGACACAAAGCTGGTCACAGCAAAGAAGGGAATCAAGCCGTTTGGGCTGGTCTACAAGAACTTGTCCGGCATGACATGATCTCCAGGTGCGGGCTCAGTGTGTTCACGCTGCAACCCATCACATAAGGTACAACACCAGTACTAGTGTTAGCATGTAGTTACCAAAGTATGCCTGTTTGGGTCAATTTTAGTTAGGTCAGCGGTTGTACACTGCAGTAGCTCTGCAGGGCAGTTTGTTTCATAGCTACACTTTGCTTCCTGACATGCATAAGATAGCTTCAGAGCACATCAGGTATTGCAGCAGTTTCAGCCTTTGTTAGATAGGATCAGACACTGCAAGCTAGACCTTGCTGATCGCACTTTAGCCACCTTCAGCAAGCATCATATCTTCTAGATGAGGCTGAAAGCATTCAGCCATGTATCAGACAACATCAGACATGAAAGTTGCTGATCATACTCTAATCAGTTTCAGCTAGTATAAGAACAAGGCTGAAAGCATTCAGCCATGTATCAGACAACATCAGACATGAAAGTTGCTGATCATACTCTAATCAGTTTCAGCTAGTATAAGACAAGGCTGAAAGCCTTCAGCCATGTATCAGACAACATCCGACATGTAAGCTGAAAGTTGCTGATCATACTCTAGTCAGTTTCAGCTAGCATAAGACAAGGCTGAAAGCGTTCAGACAGGTGTTCAGCCGCGCTTCGTTCCCATAGTGGTGGTGGTAAACAAGGAATGGAGCCAGGCTGATTCGGCAACAGAATCAAATGGACCATATCAAACATGGATGTCATATCACAGACAAAAGAACTATAGACCCCAATGACACAGTAAATCCTGACCACGACATCAAACCCATGTTCAAGTATGTCCCTTTTAAAGAGTTGGAGGGGTCAATGTGTTTGGGAGACGATGGCGGACGTGTACAACCCCTCTGGCAAGTTATGCGGCTCAATACTATGCACCGCGTCCGCATCCTCTACAGCGCCTTCAGACACTCACAGTTGCACCAACCTGAAACACACAAACATTATGGTCATCTGGACTTTCCAACAGCGATTGCATATTTATTGAACAGATCCACCAATAAACCAACTGATGGAAGCAAGCTAGCAGACCAGTGCACAATCCCGTACAGATACATGCAAGCATTCAGGGACGGTTTAAGCGTGACAACTGAAAGATTTGCCTCCCCTCTGAACTTCAACCCAGACATGAAATGCTTCTTTAGCATGCATGCAGAGAATGCACTGTTTGGAGCCAACTTTGATGCATACAGCATGAAGTGGACCGGCACATCACAAGTGAAACCTGAATATGAGGCTGTAGCCATGAAAGAGGCCATGAGATGGGCAGTCCTAAGTGCAGAGAAAGCTGCAGCACCGGTGCTCACTGCCTTTGTACTACCATGGTGGGATGACAAAGGCAGCTCCTATGCAAGGTGGCTATCACACCAGACGGTGCAAGCGATTGCAACAATTGATAGAAGCAAGTTCAAATTTAATGCCCAAGACACTGGCTTGTACCCGCCCTAGCACTACTCAAAGGCCACAAGTACTCCAGCCACAGCGTGGTCACCTGAAGAGCAGCCAACCAGTGAAGAGTTCAGCAACATTTTTCATAAAATTGATCTCTCAACTCCGCCCAGATGAGATCATATACATGAAATGGATGAAAGCAGAAAGAAGGTCCCACACATAAGTCTAGTCATTGGCTCAGGAGTATATTGGGAACACAAGCCTGCAAACCTGAGTCTCAAGGTACATCCATATTGAGCAGAGCATGCTAAACAATATCAACAGGGCCGAACTGGTAGCAATTTTGATTGCCCTCAGACACTGCAGATCGGGAATGACGGAGAGCATAGCAACAGACTCGAAGTGTTCGATGCAGAAGATCGGCATTCACCTAAGGTCTTTGACATAGACAGTTGACGACTGCCATGGACCAATTCTTGAAGCGATCGGACACGAGCTCATGCAACGGGCACAAGCGGGCGATGAGACAATCCTGCTCAAAGTGAAACCGCATATAGGCATACACGGCAACGAGTTAGCTGATAAGCTTGCAAATGAGGCAGCAGATACATGCTGCATGGGCAGACACTTTGACTATGACCTATCTAATGACTACACACAATCATTCAAGGTTGCAATAAATCATTCAAGTCCAGACGGCAGAGGGGCCAGCAGAAACCAGAGCTTGCATAAGAGATTTGGATGACTCATTGAGAATATCTTTGCATGACAAGCACAAACTAGGCCAGTCAGACCAAAACTCACTGTACTTTCAGCTATGGGACAAGGTGCAGCCACTCAGGGTCAAATCGCACAGTGATGCGCTGTGGACAATGCCAACCATTCCAGAATCACACAAGAGGAACATCTGCAAGCATAGGATGGGCCAAACCTGGAATAAGAACATGGCCTTTTAGAGGCATGTGCTATACATGCCTCAGCAACCAATAGCCATAGACACACGATGCCCGCTCTGCAGAGGTGAAGACTCTCAGGACCACATCTTTGGGAGCTGCATGCACCCAGACATGAGCAAACAATATATAGCTAGACATGATAAAGCCATGAGAACAGTCATCCAAAATTTCATTAAAGGGCAGTGTGGTAGTCACTACCTGATTGTAGATGTAGGAAAAATTGAAGGACTCAAAGATATAGGCGTGCACAGCAAGAGAGTTTGAGCATTTGTACTCCCAGACAGATGTTTACAAGCAAGGGGCTTGGACCCTACGGCGGAGAGGGTTTTCTTGCAGAGTGGAGCGGCAGATACGCAGAGCAAGATGAGGCCAGACATGCTGATAGTGGAAGTGACAATGGCAGAACAACAGCAATACTTGCGCCATGTTGACAATTCTGGATCCAGCCTGACAGCCTTGACACCAGTGATGCCTAAAGGAAGTCCAAGGAGCATAAAAACTGTTGAAGGAGGATACTGCCCTGATACAAGATATGAGGAAAAGCCGCAAGAAAAGGAAGCACAGCATGAAGCATTGATGGGAGCTCTTAAGGACTATGGATACAATGTTACCACACTGCCTATACTCATAGGACAATCTGGGTCACACTATCACACTTCATGCTACGCTTTAGCAAAGATTGGTATAGAGCATGGACCTGCAGGCAAAGTTATGTCCAAATTGCATGAACACTCTGTTTTGACATTTCACAAGATTCTTACGTCTAGGAGAGTACTAGAGAGGGAGAAGACAGACAAAACCAGACAGTATAGGCCTGAGCTACCCTAGGTTTAGGATTTGTCCTTTCCCTTTGGGCTATGGCTAATGGTCATAATTTTGGGCTGCCGTCTTAGAAGGCCCCTGCTATGATCGCTGAAAAGTGTACACTTTTCCCCCCTTTTTTCCAAGCTTGTGCAGACAGCAAACCTTGCTTTCAAGTGCAACCACCTGCAGAGGCTCACACAGCCTACAACAGTGCCTGTGCAGGACGTTACGCCAGATTTTGGCCCTCCCCTTGCCGTTTGACTTTGAAGTCCCTGATCGCTGACTGCATTTCTGCTGACTACCCCAGATTTTGAATTAGGTTTGGATCTGATGATGTCTGCATAGCTCAATGAATCCCCGCCAGCACATTGGTCTGAAAGGCGTGTGCAAGGGATGCAGCAGAACGCTCTCTGCTACAGAAATGCAAGAGTGGTGTAAGACTTTGATTGCAGCTGTACATTTAGATTCCGCTGTAATATAAATATTCATATGTCAGTCTGCCGAAAACGCATAATTCTGAACTAACTAAAAATTGTTTGACATTAATTTCGGACCTGTGGGCGCACAAGTAGAACGCAAAGTCAAGCGTGCCAAGGACATTCCCTGTTTGTTTGCGCACAATGTTGCTGCCCTTTGCGAGGCGGATGTTGCGTTGGGGGATGGCGATGAAGAGCCTGATGGTCAGCAAGTCACCAGCCTGCATAATTAGGTTTGCAAGTGGTATGACTGCTTAGTTCACAGTGATGATAGACAGTTGTGTGAGCTGCGTGCTCCTGACTTGTCTCTCAGATCCCTTGCAATAGGGTGTAGGGTAAGATTTCACGCACACGACTTGGAAGGTCAGCTTGACACGAAGTTAGCTTCAAAATTTATATTCGACCATGGTAACTTGTGACCCCATGATAAACTGTAACCCTTCCTCAATCTTAAACAAAGCGGCATTGCTGCATCGTGCGGTGATAGTGTATGAAACAAAGCTTGGATTTCGGCTAAAAAAGTTTAGCCTCACATCCCTAACATAGAGTGCAACCAGCATGTGAGCAGAAACGCAAGCTAGTCAATCGGTCAGTGCCAAGAAACCCCCATCCAATGCCAGATCCAACGCGTGTCCTTGGCCATTTACCGGAATCAGCGGGATCCTATACTAATCCTGCTATACGAGGAAACAGAACAAGCCCTGAGCGCCCCCAGGCACCTACAAATGGCAGTCTTGTTTTTCAAATTTGTGTCACACAGCGAGTTTCAGGGTTTCACATTCAAGGGGGAAACACTTGAATCACGTACGGTAGAACATTAGCTGTGTAGAAATTCTGGTCGCTACCCCATAGGAATTTCATTTTGTTGGTGCTACACTTCGTGCTCTTAACCGAGAGGCCGATTGAAACCGAGATCTGCATTCTTCAGATTGGGCAAATTTAAGGCGACGACAGCTCATGCCTTGCTTTGAGACTCGCCAAGTGAAATTGTTTGAACCAGAAATTTGCAAACACACCAGAACCGTCGAATGGTCCGTAATCCCACGAGTCCAAATGACCAACGGACAGCCTCAAGAAGTCCGGCGTTGTCATCACGGGAGATGACTGCCGTAACTCGCCAAACAAATGACTAGGCAGAACTACCGGAACTGCGCCCATTAAAAGTGCCTCCCATGTGCGGTGGCAGTCAATGCCATTGCCGGGAGGGGATAAGACAAATTTGCTATTCATCATGTCAGAAAGATACTCCCCATGGTCGCTGTTAGATGCAAAACGAACCTTCCCGTTTGGGCCCCACATTTTCAGCGCATCAATAAAAACTTGCCTTGTAGGATTGGAAGAGGTCCCTAAATTGACATACAGTCGCGCTGGTCTTGCTTTTTGGGCAAGAAGACCCTGGGCATGACTCATCAGACGATCCATATTGCCGTGCTCATGTTGCCGGTTGGCAAAGCCTATTGGCAAAGGGTGAAACTTAGGATGCGTCGCATCGCCGTTTTGGCCATACCAGGCCACCAAAATCGAATCGTTCAGTCTGGACAGGTATTGCCCGGGCGCAGCTTGATCAGAATTGTGGGTTATCAGGATGTACGGCGTCCGTATACTGGAGTGTCTTGAAGTGAAAAACTCTTCTAACATATCTGTTTTCACGAACACCAGCTGACCCGGTTGCATCGCAGTTGCGCTCCAATTGTTGTTGCCAGTCTCATCGAATGTCCAGTGACAAACCGAACGAAAGGTATCGCCAGAGATGAGAGGATACGAGTCCGTTCGCAGATGGTCCGCAGGCGGTGATCGTACAGGAAGTAACCGTGGCGTAGCCGTGCTAAGCATCAGCTGCGCATGTATGAAAGCACTTCTCTGCTCGTGCCAATCATCCGAACCTCTAGGCTGACCAAAGACATGATCCCAGACGGCAGAATCACCGTCATGCAAGCCAGGCAGGTAAACAAACAGAAACAGCCCAAGTAATGCACACAACATTAGCAATATCTGCGGGTGAAGCATACGAAATATGCTTGTGGTCCAGCTGAAAAGTGTCAGCGTCTTGCTGTGATGGCAAATCAGGCTCAAGAAAGCAGCCGCCTATCGTCGTACTTGGCGACGCGGAAACAATCGAGGCTGCCGCAGCCTGATTAAAGATGCCACACTACTGGTGCCATTTCGTGTCAGATTGAGGAAGGGTCAAGATAGTATGCATACAAAGATGGTCTGTTGTAATAGCCTACACATAATGAATTTAAGATGGTAATGATTCAGCCGCACATCTCAAGAAAGATATTATTCCCTATTTTTCACAATGATACAGCCTTTGCAAGAAAGCAAGAAAAGAAAAGAAAAAGACGACGCCGCTAGGCGATTCAACGTAGAGAAGCTTGAGGTGATTCCGAATTGGGCCCAAGCTTCCCTTGGCTTGTTCTCAGGTCACACTGCTTAGCGACTGTGACTGCTAAGATCTGTGACGCACTGCAACATGGTGTTGTTGCTGTTGCCGGCGTCACGTTACGCTTGAAAAGTTTTGCAACTTTTGGCGTGTGCTGCGCAGGCGAGCTGACACGACCGCAACGCTTGACATGGAAAGTCTCAACTGACCTCACATGGGTAGATTGACATGCTCTCGACGGGTTGGGAGTCCTTGCATTGCTTAGGCTCTACAGTGGGGACATTAAGTCTCGGTCGGTGATATAAGCAAGTTTTGACACTCCTGTGAAGCGCAGTTCTGATTGCAAGCGGCATTCCCTGTAGGCAGACTGCCCCGTTGTGCCAATACAAGTGACAACACAGCAAACACAGGTTTTGCTGCACAGGCTTTCCCTCTTTCAGAGGCAAGCTTGTCCAGGCAGCAGGTTTTTGTCATTTCTGTTGCGAAGGCTGTTGCTGACTGCACATTGTGCTGCAGCACAAACCGCATACTACAGATGACAGTTGTCCTGTTTTGCCACGAATGTCGACCAACAGAACATACCAGTTCCTTTTGGTCTTTGCACACAGCAAGCTGCCAAGTCAAGGCTGTGTTTCCAGCCCTGTTTTGCCTGTAAACTGCTGTCGTCTTCACCGATCAGCCACGAGCGCTGAATACCTTTTTCGCGGCGGTGAGCCCGCACACAGAAAGGTGTGCTGATTGGCTTACTATGCCTGTCAGCATCGGCCAATCATCACAACCCTCCGCAGTACCGCCGCAATATGCAGACCTGAGCCCCTGGGTGCTCGAGATTTCTCGTCCTGATGCTCACGATATACAGCTTGAGTCATAAGATGTGATCCGGGGCGTGAGGTATCCATATTTGCGATCGTACTGTGAGCGGAGCGCTGCACCAATGCTCCGGTGCGAAAATCTTGAAGGAAATGCCAGCGGCGCCTCAACGCATCAAGCTTCTACCACGCAAACGGATGCGTTTGAACTGGTTTCACCGGAAGATTTTACCATCCGATTTTTCCCAGAAGGACTTCAGGAATAGCAAAAGGTCTCAGCACATAGCGAACTTTCATTAGTTCTTTTTACAAAGAACGCGCCCCATCGTGTTAAGACGCAATACCACCTGGGTTATAAGGATCAAACCCATCAGCTCCCCATGAAGGTGCAACTGGTTGAACACTACCAGTAATACCATAAGGGTCAGATACCCAAATTCCTGTGGACCAAATAAACCAGTAATATGAAAAGCTCCAAATCCAAAACATGCCAATCCAGAAAGAAAAAACCGGGGCCCTCAAATATTGAACGGTGCCTCGGAATGCTTCTCGTAGCCGATGCTCCTTGCCGTTTGAACGCCTCTGTTGCCTAACCGGGCATGTATGTCTGAGCAAGCGCCGCAAGCAAACAAGCTGGTAACAAACTTGCTACCATATGCAAACCTAGCAGCATACCCTAAGCAAAGCCAATTTTTGCTTTCACCAAATTCCAATGTCTGCATAAGCAAGGTTGTATGTATGCTTAAGCAAGCTCAGGCAAGCTGTGTATGTCAGGCTGCCTAGCCAAGCAGCAAGCACTGCCTGCAAATTTGTCAAGTAAAGCTTAAGCTACAAAGCTTGCTGCAGACCTAGCAGCATAATGTGAGCAAGCCAAGCTACCTGCTGCCAATGCCTGCAAAACAAACTTTGCCAATCTCCATTGCATGCCTATGACTGCCTGCATTTCCCTGATTATGCTGTATACGTATGTTTGCCGGACCAGACAGCTAGCTTTACCTAGCAGTGCAAAGCTACACAAATGTACATATGGAATTGTGGCAGCATCACACATCGCAAAGACATCATGCTTGACAAGCACAATCAACTGCCAAGCTTGAAGCTGACTGCCTCAGCGGCAAAGCCCAATATGACTGAATGGACATATCAATGCAATTTGCCATTACTGCAAGGACAGCAGCACTTAATGGCAATCCGCTGCAAAGCATGCTTTGGAGTTGCCAGCATGACATTAATGTTCTGCAAACTAGCTGCTTCAGAATATGCGCATCTGATGGCATGAAACATTGCCTGCACTGACACAAGCAGACACCGAGCTTGACGCGGGCAATATTCAAAATTATGTGCGGAGTTCATCAAATCAACAACCTTAAGCCTCGAGACTTATTTAGCTCAAAACAGCCAATCATGCTTAAGCAATTTCACTGCAGCATTTTATCTACCAAGCCAAGCATGCCTTTTGCAAGCTGAGCAAACAATGGGTACAGTACTGCGTGCAGACAGCCAGCAAAGCATCACTGGGCTAGATTCAATTGTTGAGCAAGTGCTGTATGCACACCTATGTGCTCAAACAAGCAGCCATCAAAACTTAGGGCAGCCCTAGAACTGCGTGGGCAACTGCAAGCAGCATGCAAGCCTAATCGCACCCAAACACAATCAGCATAGCTTGTTACACAAGGAGCAGCCAACAACGCCTGGTGTACCTGTGACAAGCTCTGCACAAAATAAATCAAATTCAATGCATGTATAATAGCATCCAATTGCAACAAGTTACAACAAGGCAATACACAGCCTGTAGCTACATGTATACAGCTCATTGCAAACAATACTGCTCATGCTGCTTGCTATCATACAATACTGTTGCACACTGGTGCACTGTTGTGAGTCACAGCTATCAATTGACAATAGCTCATCACAAAATTTTAAACAGCCCAGTATAGCTTAAGACATACCTATGTATACGGTGTTCATTCTGTGAGGGTGTATCAATGATCAGATACACATATGCACATACTTTTAGCAGTTCACCTTTGTGTCTTACTTGCACAGAGCATTGGCACTAGATCACAGCTTCCAGATGGCATTAACAGCTTACAAAGCAAACTGTTATGCTTTATGCGTTATGCAACAATGCTGAATTTACATAGCCTAGTAGTGTACGCATGAAGAAACACACCCAAGCGTATAACAACCTCTTGCTTGCAAAACGACCTCATATGCTCTGAGATATGCAACAGTGCTGATTTTCAGGATGGCAACACACCCAAGCGCAAATCTTTGGCCATACACTCTTGTTTGCTTACATGCACATATGTATGCTATGTACATGTACATAGCATTGGCCTTCACTGGACTGTAGCTTCCAGATGACACCAACAGCTTACAAAACAACTTTCACGCATTGAGTTATGCAACAACGCTGATTTGATGGTGTGTCGATGAGGAAACATATCCCAGGGCATATGTTCAGCAATATGCTGGTGTTTGCTTGCATGCACATAGCATTGGTACTCTCTGGATCACACCTTCCAGACGACACCAACAGCTTGCAAAATAACCTCTTATGCTTTGAGATATGCAACAGTGCAGTTTTTTGAAGGTGTGTTGAGGGCAAAAGACACTCACCACCATATCATTGGCAATAGGCAGTTACATTACTGCATGCGCATAGCTGTGTGCTCCTGTGGATTACAGCAACCTATTGCTACCAAGCTTGCACAGTATAATGGCTTGTGTGCTCTGAATAGTACTGAGTACTGCTCCCAGCTACTGCTAATTTCCATTACGTGCTGGATCTACAGCACCATCAAGCAGGATTTGTACAGGCCAGCAAGGAACCAAGGGGCACGCTCACAATACCTGATTGATGACAGGTGAGCTCTGGGCAACAGCACTTCCAAGCTGCAGTGCAAATGAATGGACTGGCCAACAATCTTGCTCACTAAGCAACAAGCAAGCAACGTTGTGTATCAGTTAACTTATCGATACACGGTGCACGCCTGGATACCTATGCTGCGGATTGTCAGAATGGCAACAGCTTGCCCACAACCCCTGCAGACTGCAAAGAAAAGCATGTAGCATGGTCACTCCTAACAGTGGATGGGGAAAACATGCAAACCAGCGTATATTACGCAGTAGCCAGTTACAATTGCGCATGCACATAAACTTAGCCTCTTCTGAGTCAAAGTTGCCTAATGCTACCAAGCCTACACAGGAATGGCTTATAGCGGAAGATGTGCAACAGAGTGGTTTTTTGTTAAGGTGTGTTTAGGCAAAAACATACTCACCACCATATCTTTGGCATTAGACAGTTAAATTCATGCATGCACATGGCTGTGTGCTCCTGAAGATCACAGCTGCCTGATGCCACCAAGCTTGCTCAGTACAACGGCTCACAGCAGGAGATATGTCACAAAATGATTTTGAGGGTGTGTTCGTGCTAAAACATCATTTTGGCATATCTGTGACAATACGCAATTACATCACTGCATGCGCACAGCTATGTGCTCCTGATCATCACAGCAGCCTAATGCTACCAAGCTTGCACAGTTTAAGGGCATGTAGCACAAGATCTGCAGCAGAGTGGGTTTTTGGAGGTGTGTTGGGGCAAAACTCAGACACCACCATATCTTTGGCACTATGCAGATACATTACTACATGTGCATGGTTGTGTGCTCCTGTGGATCACAGCTGCCTGACGCTACCAAGCTCGCACAGTATAATGGCTTGTAGCGGGAGATATGCAAAAAAGTCGTTTGTGAGGCTGTGTCAATACAAAAACACTATTTTGGCTCAGGCATTATGCAACTGCTTGCATAAACACGCATATGGAGTGACTTCTCTAATGAAAAGCTTCCAGGGGACAGCAATAACTTGCCACAAAAACCAAAAAAGCAATAAAACTTTTGAGCATAGAAAGCAGCAGGCCTATAAGAACATAGGATATTGCAATGCAAACAATGTGAAATGCAATCTAGCAAGAGCTGGCATGCGCATATCATTTAGACTTGCAGCTGAAAAAGACACTAGCAGCTGAACGAGCTGCAGCTTGGTCCGCACAACAAGCTTTCAAGGTACTATGCAGATGAGCACTTGGCATGGTGGGCCCAGCAGATGGCGCTTTAAGGCAATCAACAAGATACTCGAAATAGCACGAAGCAGCATCCCCAATACAAACTCCAGGCTAGCCACACAGTATATATCACAGTGACCTCTAGATCCTTGTAAACGCTTTAAGGCAATCATGGCGTTGCCTGCTGTATAGCAATGCAAAGCTTATGGAACAACCCTCACGATAACAATAAGACATCAACAGCAGCTTCTGGGACTGGCAGACCTCTCAACAGCCCATGTTGAGGATGCAAGCAAAATGGCCCAGAGTTTAGGCACAGCAGGTTGCTCTACCTGAAAGATTCAGACAGGTAGCATGCTGACAGCTGCCAAATGGCTGCAGAATACGCATGCTCAAATACACAGCTGTCATTCAAGAAAGTGACAGGGCAGACAGCACAAAAGACAAGGGCAACACAGTTTGAAAGCAATGACTGTCATGCTCAGCACGCTGTAGTGAAGGGCTCAGGTGAATACCATGCCATGATAGGCCTTATATGGGTTCCTGAAAACCTTGCAAAGGCATGAACTGTGTCATTGAAGAAGCCAGCAGTTGCAGTGCTTCTGCATAGACAGTCAATGATTTCTCTTCATGCCAGCTGGTCACACTGCGTGAGAGACAAGCTGGTTTGTTATGGGCTCAGAATGGCTGCATCCTTTTATTGCACGCAGTATGCAACCTTTGTGAATTGGGTGTTAGTTAGTTACACATTGCCTAACCAGTTGAATCTGAGCCCAGCTGATTCAGACTCTGCATTATAATTATTCATAGGCCATTACATGAATGATTGAAAATGCTGAGTCCAACTCAGGCCAAACATATGAGCTGAGGATGGCAGACATTGTAACAATGTACTACTCTGAGCATTCCAGTAACCCTCAAGTACAACAACCAGCCCTAATTCAAAGTGATTCCGCCTGACTACAATCAATCCTTTGTCCCGGTGGTCGGACGCTAAATGACTGCTGGCTATTGAGTGAAAGGTCTCGGGTTCAAACCTAAGGTCTGAAGACTTTGACTTCTGCCTATTTCTCGCTAGTCGAACCCGTGACATACTTCGGAACCCCGGTCGACGTCGCCGGACGGTCAAGCAGGTAGAGCACATAATGTTCGAAATCTTACGGGCTTAATTGCCTCGGGCTACGTTCAAGCCTTATGGCGCGTTCCCGTTATCACGTTTAACCGCGTAGGATTTTCTTTTCTTTTCTACAATCAATCCTACAGTAGAGATCAAAACTGCATTCTAGGCTGTACGGCACATTGACTCTACAGTCAATAGCTAGCTGCCATTGGTCCTGAAATTGCTTGTAGGCAACAGTACAAGCTGGAAAATGTTATCACAAGCTCTGCAAGCAGTGTGCAAGGTGCATTGCTGCTCAGGG
>JAABUI010001707.1_pt1 | contig 12469 bp, 15 predicted proteins | sample 5559111 | NCBI WGS metagenome assembly JAABUI01 (sample SAMN10711870, study PRJNA513365) | rock metagenome | isolation source: Antarctica rocks | place: Antarctica: Victoria Land, Buttleship Promontory
CCTAACGTTGTCACGGTGAGGGAACCAACACACGGCCACATCTTCAGCCTTGGCGGTGGGACCAACCGGACGCCCCTGGTTTTGCTACACGGCTCAGACGGTACGGAATCCGACCTCATCGATATGGCCGATGAACTGGCGTCGGCAGCGCCGAAGCTAGGCATCCGCGGAGCCGTGACCACGAGCAGCGGGTACGCCTTCTTCCGGCGGTTTCCAGATCGCCGGGTCGACGAGGAGGACATGCAGGAGCGAGCGCCGGTGCTGGCGGAGTTCATCGCGACGTCCTGCGCCAACTACGGTCTGACGAGACGACCGATAGCGATTGGTTTCTCGAACGGCGCGGTGATGGCCGCCGCGTTGTTGATGACCCATCCTCGTCTGCTCGCGGGGGCCATCCTGTTCCGACCGCTTTCACCATTCGCCGACGACCTGCCTTGCCACTTGGACGGCATGCCGGTGCTGATAGTTGACGGCCGGTATGACAGCCGCAGATCAGCTGGTGATGGCCTACGGCTGGCCGGGAGGCTGCGTCAATCCGGAGCGCTGGTGACGCATCGCCTGCTGGCGGTCGCTCACTCCATCACCGTCGAGGACTGCGGGATTGCACGCCAGTGGCTTGAGCCACTTCTGCAATGAGCGCGCCTACGCTCCGCATGTCGCGCGAGGGCTGAAACCCGTTCCGGATGCGGACCCCGCCGCGGTAATGATGCGGTCTTGGCCCATCACCGGCCGCAGTGACGCCAGGTCGTAGCCGCAGGGGGATCGCCTACCGGGGCAGCGCTTGCCACGGATTGACCAACTGAATACCGGTGGATGTGAAGTCACTGGTATTGCGCGTGGCCAAGGTGGCATTCCGAGACGCGCAGACCGCCGCGATCTGCGCGTCAGCGGTAGCGATGGGGTGCCCTGTTGCTTCCCGGCCTGCGACGATCTCCGCGTAGCGGTGTGCAGCTCGGACGTCGAAAGGCAGGATCACGTCCTGAAAGTCGGCGAACACGTCGATCGCCGTCGCTGTGAGCTGATCCCTTCGACGGCCCGCGGGTAGCCGAGCGATACCGTATCCGACTTCGGCGAGCGTGATGACAGTCGTGTGTAGTCGCCCCGCTGCGGCGGTCCAGGCGAGAACTGTCGGGTCCGGATCTTGGCGCATCATCTCCGAGATGACGTTCGTGTCGACGACGATCACGACGGAGTGGACAAATCAGCCGCACGAGGCATGTCCCGCCGACGCGGAATGTCTAGCTCGGCGCCTCCGATGGATCCGAAACGCTCCCGGATGGCCTCGGCGAGGTTGAGGCGATCGTCGGCATCGGCGGTGACAGCATCGGTCAGAATGGCCCGGACCTCGGCCTCCATGGACCGCCCGTGCCGAGCCGCCCGCACCTTCAGACGACCGGCAACATCCTCGTCCAGGTCTCGCACGCTGATCGCAGCCACGGCACACCACCTCTTGCCAGCAATGCTAGCAGGATCGCCCGGTCAACGATGGTCGTTCGGGCCACTTCTTACCTCGATGGGAGAGGTGGTCGGTGGTGACCTCTGCCACCGCACAACGCCGGCGCGTCGCGCCATCACATCGGCGGCTACGACGGCGAGGAGGATGAATCCCGTGCCGGACGAATGGTTTCGAAGCCCAGCATGGGACGAGGCGGCCCGTGCCGACTTCGAGGCCCGCCTCGGGCGCGCACGTCCGTACAACCGGCAGCAGTACTTGCGGATCAAGGGCCTCAGCCTCCGCGCTGCTGGGAATGTTGGGGCTGCGCGCCAGCTGCTCGAACGCGCCACTGAAGACCCAGACGCTGCACTGTTCATGACGGTTGCGGCCTGGGAGACCCTGGCCGACATGGCCGCCGAAAGCGGCCATCGGGACAACGCCGAACAGCTCTACCGGCGCATCCTCAGCGAGCAGCCCAGCCTGAGTGGGACCACCGGCAGCGTCGAGATCTCGCTCGCCGAAAGCTTGCTGGACGGGAGAGACCCGGCGGACCGCGACGAGGCGCTATCGCTCCTGAACAGCTGGATCAAGCGCAAACAGTTGAAGTTCGACAGCGCCCTGTTCCGCTGGCACCTCGCACTCATCCGAATCGCTGAGGCAACGGGCGACGTCGAGACCGTCCGACGCGCGGCGAATACAGCGCTCACCCTCGCCGATCGCGGACCACAACTACCCCGTCATCCCGACGTCGGGCTCGTCCAGACCGACCGCGCGACGCTGAAGCGACTTCGCCAGCTCGCCAAGTAGTTTGCGCCGCGATCAGAGCCTTCAATCACAAGGAAATCAGATGGGGCAACGGCCCGGCTGGGTGTCGCCGTCGGCGGATCCGTGACCGGTCACGGATCGTTCTACGGTGCGCCCAACTGCCTGCTGGCGATGACAAGATCGGCGGATGGATGACCAGCGACGCGCGCTATGGGACCGAGAAGCCGAAACGTTCGACGAAGCGGCCGATCACGGGCTTCGCGACCCGGCCACACGCACCGCTTGGCAGCGCCTGCTTCTCCCACTGCTGCCTCAACACCCGCAGGCGGTCGCCGACCTGGGTTGCGGCACCGGCACCCTCACGATCCTCCTCGCCCAGGCCGGCCACCACGTTCACGGCGTTGACTTCTCCCCACAAATGCTTGACATCGCGCGCAGCAAAGCGTCGAACGTCGCCCCGGCACCGATGTTCACCGAAGGCGACGTCGCGGCCCCTGCCCTCCCGGCCGGCTCCTTCGACCTCGTCCTGAGCCGGCACGTGCTGTGGGCAATGCCCGACCCGCTGACCGCACTCCAGAGCTGGAGCCGACTCCTGCGGGCAGGCGGACAACTTCTGTTGATCGAAGGCAACTGGTCGACCGGTGCCGGACTGACCGCAACCCAAACCCTGTCACTCCTGCGCCAGCTCGCCGGAGATACCGAGCTGCACAACCTGGACGATCCGGCCCTATGGGGCCGGCAAATCACCGACGAGCGCTACCTGACAATCACCCGCTCCAATAACCCGGCCGGATAACGGGATCGGTGACCGGTCACCGATCCCGCTGTGGTGACCGCAGCGATCTTGGTCGGAAGCCGCCAACGGAGAAATCAAGGTGGAGGTGCGAGATGCTGAGCGTGTGGAACGGATCCTGCACCTGGCCGCCGCCGACCTCATCATCGAGCGACCGGACGGAAGCGACGAAGATGTGCACTTCCCTCAGGCGCTCGCCCATGCGGTGATAGACGGCTACTCATCGCCGGGCGAGACGGTGCTAGACCCGTTCGCCGGCTGGGGTACGACGCTGGTCGTGGCCGAGAAGCTCGGCCGCGGCGCAGTCGGTGTCGAACTTGTTCCGGAACGGGTCGCCGCCATCAAGCAACGGGTCAGTCCAGCCGCAGTTGTTCTCGAGGCCGACGCCCGAAACCTGGACAGCCTCCGCCTTGGCCACATCGATCTGTGCTTCACCTCGCCGCCGTACATGAACGCAATCGAGCACCCGCAGAACCCGCTCACCGCATACTCGACACTCGACGGCAACTACGACACCTACCTCACCGAACTGATCGGCGTGTTCCTCGCGGTGGCACGCCACCTGCGGACGGGCGGGCACTTGGTCATCAACGCAGCCAACATCCGCGCAGGCGAGGTCGTCACCCCACTGGCCTGGGACATCGCCCACGCACTGACCCCGCACCTGCCCTTTCGAGGTGAGACCTATCTGGCCTGGGACCAGCCGCCGCCCATGTTCACCGGCGACTACTGCCTGGCCTTCCAGAAACCCTGACCAAGTGGACATCTTGCGGGTACCCGATGAGACGCGCGACGATTGCGGTACCTCTGGTCGGCACGATATTGCCGGTCAAGGATCGTGCTACGGGACGGGTCACGAGCGGCGCGTCCGGCGACGGGTTACTCGTAGTGCGTCCACATTCGCAGGACATGCACGATGTGGCGATCGGGGAAGATCTCGTAGACAAGCCGATGCTGGATGTTGATCCGTCGCGAGTAACAGCCGGCTAGATCCCCGACGAGCTTTTCGTACCGTGGAGGTGTAACAAGCGGATCCTCGGCGAGAACGTTGAGAAGCCCTTGGGCCCGCTGCTTCAATCCCGACGACGCGAGTTTTTTGGCGTCCTTCTGTGCCTGGCGCGAATAGACGAGCGTCCAGCCACTCACCAGTCGAGTTCTGTCGAGGCAGCCTCAACACCCTCTGCTCGCGCCGCACGGATCGACTCGGCATATCCCGGAACGGCCTCTAGGAAAAGGGTCTCCTGGATCGCCTGCCAATCGGCCTCGCCGATCAACACGGCATTGCCCCGCTGCCCGGTGATCGTCAGTGGCTGGGAATCCTCGTTGACCTGGTCGATCAGCCGGTACAAGTTAGACCGGGCCGTTGTTGCACTTACCGCAGTCATGTCAACCACCTCCACCAGTACCGTACGGCATTCCGTACGCGCAATCAAGCTGTGTCCCGACCGCCGCCCCAGCAGCATCCGCCCAGACACCCGGTCAGCGTGTCCCGTAGTGGGATCGCTACCGGGACATGCTTGGACAGCTGGACGGAGGCCACCCCGGCGGCCGCGTGATCGGCGGCATCGGTGTCGCTGGCTGATCTGGGGCTCGCGCCCTTGTGCACAGGCGGGCTGGGGCCAGCCGCTTCACGCCAAGTGACTGGGAGCAAGTTGGTCTCATGAGCAGGTGACGCGGACTCCGGCCGTCTAGAGTGCATGAAAAGCTAGCCATATGAGAGAAGCCCTAATATGTCGCGTCAGCAACTGATTACAGCCCTCAACAGCGCACAAGCGGCCTTTATAGTCGGTACGGGCGTGACCATGTCTGCGACCGATGGTGCAGATTGTGCTAGCTGGGTCGGTCTGATAGACCATGGAATCAAGTTTGCTCGCGGCGTCAATGACGAGCTCGACACGGGCTGGGAAGAAAACGTTGCGGTCGATCTCGAGCGCGGACGCACTGGTCATCCCGACTCGCTGGTATCGGCCGCTCAAAAGGTCAGCACGGGCCTTAGTGGCCCCCGTGGTGTTCACTTCCGCAGCTGGCTCACCGAGGCAGTCGGCAGTTTAAGTGTACAGAACGACTCGGTTATAAAGCTTCTAGCGACTTGCGCTGTTCCTATTCTCACTACCAATTACGACACAATAATTGAAGATACAACAAAGTTCAACTACGCGCTGGCCACCGATACGCAAGCGTTTCAGCTTGCTCTTAGCCTCCGGACAACGGATATCATTCACCTTCATGGATGCTGGAGGACGCCAGAGTCCGTCGTCTTTGGCGCCGAGTCTTATGGTGCGACGACATCAAACACTAGTTTGCAAAGCGTCATGCAGGCCTTGACCATTACCAAGTCTCTAATTCTGGTGGGATTCGGGCAAGGACTTGAAGATCCAAATTTTAGCCAACTTCTAAAGTGGTTGCGTACTCATCATCCGAACTCTGCTATTAAGCATTTTCTATTGTGTCGCGAGGCTGAGACAGCCGCCTTGCGCGATCACTACCGAGAGACATCTATAGTACCGGTTGCCTATGGAGATAATTACGACGACCTACCCAGATTTCTAACCGCACTTCTTGTAGACGCCCCGAGCCTCGTAGATACATCAGTAGTACGTAAGTACCCGCCCATCGCGCTTGAAGCATTGGAAGCGAAAGTACGGGAGGAGACGATCTTAGCAGACTTTATGGCGGAAGTAGGTTCTAAACAGATAGATCAGCTACTGATTCCACCTATCTTGCTACCTGTACCCAGCGAGGAGTTTGCAGAATCACTGCGTGGATCCGACGAACATGGCCGCTTGACTAGATGTGATGCCAGCGAGGAGGCCGAAGCAGGCGGGATGATGGTCGTTGTGGGCGACGGCTCAGCTGGCCTTAGCTCAGCGCTCCACTGGCTCATCGCCAAGAAATCGTCTATCGACGGCGATACCTCTCCGGTTGCTCTCGATTTTAGCCAACTGAGCGCCGGACTAAAGCCGATTGAGCGCCTTGTCAGACGCGAGCTTGGCGGAATTGGGATTGACATCGGACGTCCGAGTTCGCCGCTGCCCAAATTAGCCATCTCGATCGACAACGTGGTGGCGCGCACAAGCACGATGTTTAGCCGCATGGTCGAAGAATTACCTCTTCAGGTGGCGAGCATGACCATCATCGGATGCAGAACCGGTACGGAAAAGGACCTCTCTGAGCGACTAACCGCTGCAGGGGTCGAGTTCCGGGTCCGATATCTGGGACGCCTTAACAAAAGTGACGCGGCGTCTTTAGCTAGACTAGTGGCCCCAAGTCAGGCCGTGGAATTAGCCAACCGTGCCTTGGCGATAGCTTCCAAAGAATACTTGTTACGCACTCCACTAACCATCGCTCTTCTGCTGAATGTGCTGCTAAGGGGAGACCTAAGCCTGTCCGCCGCGTCAGAGACGGCGCTTTTGGATGCCTACGTAAGCCTTCTGCTAGGACGAGGGGACCCACACGACGACGCGCGTCTTTCCCTGGACTCCCGTGATCGGGAAGAAGTGCTCAGCGCCTTCGCAGCCAAGTTGGTCGAACTTAACGTAGGTTCTCTTCGCGAGGCTCAGGTCATTGAGGTCTTCGCGAATATGTTCGAGTCTGTAGGATGGTCAGATGACCCGATGGATGTTTTAATAGACCTAAGAAATCGACACGTACTAAGCATTAGCAGCGGACTAGTGCGTTTCTCGCAATCTACGTTCCTACACCTATTTACCGCCAAGTACGCCTCAACCAATGAGCAGTTTAAGTCGAGCCTTCTGGATAAACCGCTCTACTACGCTGGTGCGATTCGCCACTACGCTGCATTAGCGCGAAATGATGGCAGCACTTTGGACATCGTTAGTCGCTTGCTTTGGTCGGCGTCCACAAGCGGCGAGATCACAGCTGCCACGACCTTCGAAGAGGTTCCGCCTAGTCACGATTTAATTGATGCGTCGAACTTGGATGAATTCGTTCATCGGATGGTTCCTGAGGTTCGACGGCGCCCCCTAGGTGACGCTGGCCACACGGAACCTAAGCAGACGGATACTGACTGGCTAGACAGCCTGGTTGACCTCGATCCCGATCCCTTTCCTTCAGAGAACTTGGAGGATGGGCCGCCCATGTACTTAATCTTCACAACGCTGGCGTTAGTTTCAAACGTTATCAGAGATTCCGATATGGTCCGTGATCTAGATTTGAAAAGGCGGGTACTGGCGCGCACGTTGACGGTGTACGGGCAGCTTGCCGAGTTACTTGACCAAGATGAAGATTTTCAACAATATATTACATCGATGATAAGTAAGCTGCTCGAACCTCTTGAGCTTAAGAAAGGAAAGCTTGACGAACTAGTAGCTGAATTCGCGCGAGCAGCCGGAATACTTACAAGTTTCGGCGCGATGATGGCATCGCTATCTTCACGGAAGCTATCGAAGATACTGTCCCAGGCCTTTGAAGACCCGGACATTTCGGAGGATGTAAGGGCGGCAGTGATGGGGGCACTGCTTAGCTTCGATCTTCATGAAGAAGGATGGGCTGCGTTGTTTGTCAAGGTGCACGAGCGATTCGCCCGCGTTGGTGCCGTATCAAATGTTCTGCGCAGGTTTGCAGAAATGTCGTACTACGCCCATTCCGCCTCTCCAGCTGACGATAAGGACATTGAGTTGTTCCTCGCATCGCAAATCACGAGCGACTATCGTTACAATAGTAACCTGGATCAGAAGAACGCCCTTAGTGGTGTCGTAGACAATCTAAGAGTTAACCGTCGAACTATGCAGATGCAGGAGTTAGCGGCAAAGCGAAGGAACGCGCTTTAGAGGCGGATAGCACCTGTTAAGCGTCGGCAAGCGGGTAACGTTTGCTGGTGCTCTTCGTCCGGAGTAATGCAACCTGACGGCGACAAGCTTGTGATCCCATATCTCGGGACCCGAACGACCGGCCAGACGGGCCGAGTGCCGCAAGCCGAACGTCCTACGGTGACAGTTCGGCGATGGCCACGGCTCTCTTCCGGACGATCTTGGTGCCGCAGGAGGATGGTCTACCGGACCGGCTGCGAGATACTTCAATCGATCCTGGTCGGAGCAAAGCCGGCGCCTTGGGATCTACTGGATTTCGTGACGGCGTGACCGGGCGCTTTTCAGCTCCCGCATGACCGCTTCATCCGCGCTCGGGGTGCGAACCGAGGCCGCGTTCAGCTGTCCAGGTTGGCCGGGATTCAGAGCCAACTGGGCGTCCGAGACAGCGAAATCCCCCAGAGCAGCAAGGTCGACGGCCACGACGTAGCCGTCGGCACCGGCGTCGACGGCCCGTCGAACCGGACCGGGAAAGAAAACCCCCAGATCCGCGTCTTCGACCTCGGTCAGCACCACCCGGGCCTTGGGAAACATGTGCTTGAGCGCGGAAATCGTCTGCGCGCTGATCACCGGGGCGATGACGATTTCGGTCGAGAGTGGGGCTTTGCGAAGGTCGAGCACGAGGAAGCCGGGGCCGAGTTGCTCGCTGAGCCGGGCCTGGGCATCGGCCTTGAGCATCGTGGTGGCCACGACGCGGACCGCAGGCAGACCAGCATCACCCTCAGAACCATCCGCCTGCGTCAAGCGTGGCCGACCAGGTCAGAAAATGATGTGGCGGCCAGCACCCGGGTCTGCCAGTTCGGCTGGTGTGTGGTGATCTCCGCGGAGCACCAATGTCTCGGTCGGTAGACCATCCCTCGCGGCGACGCAGCGGTCGACGTTGCTGTGCCGGAACGCGCGCGCCTGCGCATCATCGGCTGGGTCGTCGACGAGGATCTGTCCGTTGATGGGCGCCGTAGCTCCAGGGCCGGCACGTCCAAGAACACATGCAGCAAGGGATGCCCGGCATCCGTGATCAGCCCGAAGATTTCGTCGCGGTACATCGTGTCCACCAGCGTCATCGGCACGATGAGTGTGCGGCCGTACTTGGCGGCGAGCCCGATCGGAAGTCGGCGACCAGTTTTCGCCACAGCGGGATGTCCTGGAAGTCGCCGCTCGGCGCCCGCGGTGCCCATTTGACCAGGATGGCACCGACAAACTCCGGATCGAACGGCAGCCCGTCCGGGAGCCTGCGATGCAGCTCCTGGGCGAGCGTCGTCTTTCCCGCACCGAAGGCCCCGTTAATCAATCCACACAATCATGGTCGTCCTGATCCTCCCCTGCGCGACCGTCGTGACCCATCAGACCGTTACACAGACCATGACCGCAGATCGTGAGGTACACGCGAAGCCGCCGCCAATCTCGGACCGGCGTGGACCCCAAACGAACGGTGCTCCTACAGCCGCGTTGACCACCCCTTCGGTCGGTGTGGGGCTAGCTGCCTGGCCGGGACGACGCCGCGGCGATCCGTTCCAACTCGGCACTGCGGGCCTTCCAGAACTGCGCATCACGGCCGGGCAGCGGCTGATTCGAGGGTTCCACCCCCACCGCCCCGTCCAACTGCTCACGCAGGATGTCGGCATGCCCGGCGTGACGAGTGGCGTCGGACAACCGGTGGACCATGACGTTGAACAACTGGACGTCCTCATTCCACCAGGGCACAAATCCAGGACTGTCTATCCTCAGCGCGTCGATCGTGGCGTCGACATGTTCCCAGACCCTCTGGTACAGGCCGACGATGCCCTCACGGGTTTCGTCTTCGGTGGCCCAGTGATCGGTGCCCGCCGCGTTCTTGTCATCCCATCGCGGGAGCGGTTCGGCGAAGGGGCGCGCGAAGACTTCACCGAAGTAGCGGGAGTCCCAGACTGCGTTGTGCTTAACCAGGCCGAGAAGGTTCGTACCTGTCATCGTCAGTGGACGGCGGATGTCGTAATCGGGCAGGCCGTCCAGTTTCCAGACCAGCGCCTCCCGTACCCAGCGCAGATGCTCGTGCAGGTGGGCTTTGGCGAACTCGTCGATCACACGGATCAGCCTGGCATATCCAGATGACAACAGGTTCATGGACACACCTCGTCCGCCGATCGGTGACCGGTCACCGATCGGCGACTCGGTGCGTCAGGAGTCGGCTCGGTACAACCACTATCATTCCTCCTGGAGATCCTACGACAAGAGCTCGGGCCGGGTTCCGGCGTCCAGTGCTTCGACCGCGGTGGTCGAGGATCGGCCTTCGGGCGCCGCCGCGCCGAGGACGCGAACAATCTGCCGGTGGCCTCTCCGGTCGCCGCGCACGCGGTAACAGCTCGGTCGGCAGATGCCACGTCAGCCTGTTCGATTCCGGCATCTACGAACTCGTGTCACCCTCTTCGATCGCTCGCAGGCGCGCAAGATCAGTGGCACTGAGAGCCTGCTGGATCAAGAGGGCGCCGATCGGTTCCGAGTCGGGGCCGGCGAGATGTAGCCCTGCATAGCCCCGCAGTGACTCCAGCAGCGTCTCTGCCAGTTCCTGAGTCTGTGCACAGGCCACTCGGTAGTCATTCGCGCTGCGCCAACACGGCCGATCCGTCCATTCCGCGTAGTGGGACTCGTCGTCCACGGGTGTCATGGCGTTAGCGATGCTGCCGAGTCCCATGTGGGTGTATTCAGATAGCTCGCGGTAGACATGTTTGAGACCGGGCGCCTGGTCCTTCAGTGCGGCGAACATCGCCTGGAACGATTTCCGATGAAACTTCGTCGGGCCGATGCCGACCACTGTGGCTATATACGTTGGCTTCAAGTTCGCGTACATGATAATCGTGGTGAGTTCCGCCATGGCCCGTAGCAGCGGAAAGGCGGCGTAAGGGTTCTCGTTCGTGATCTCGCGGAGGATCGCTTCGTGCAGGCCGCGCGCACGCGAGGCGAAAGCCATGAAAGCCATGTGGGCGACATGCATCGACTCGGCGCCTTCCATGGCCGTCTTTACGATCTCGGTGTATTCGCCGACACCGTCGGATGCTCGGCGGAACGCTTCCTCCGGGTTCATGAACCCGGAGAGATCAAGCATTGCTGGATCTTCTCCGCGAGCATCCAAGGTCAGCCACCGTCCGGTTGCAGCCTGAGTAGCGGCTCGAGGTGGCTCTCGGCATCCAAGCTGCGTGCCAGAAGCCCGACTAATCGCTCCGCCACCATCGCCGGCGCGGCATTCAGTTCGCGCGAGCTCGCCCGCGCTGTCCCCAGATACTCCGCCGCTTCATAGCCGTTACCCAACATGCCTAAGGTAGTCGAGCGAGCCGTCTGGCTGTTTGAGATTGCGCGAGCGCCCTCCAAATTCGTGAGCGCGACGCCGACATCCCAGCCAGCCAAATGTCCGGTTTCCTCCGAGATCAGCCGTACGTAAGTCAACAGCTCGCGGACCATCGCGGCCACCATGTCGATATACAGTCCGGCGAATATGATCCCGTTGAAGCTCCGGTTAGGCTCGCCGACTTTCCCAGAGAACAACCGGGCGGTGCCGGACTCATCCAGGTCGAGGTCGAGATTCCAAAAGTCGGCGCTGCTGGCGAGGTCAGAACCTGGGCTGCGGGCCGTTAAGCGGGCACCTGTGGGTGTCCTTTCCTGGTTCTGAAGCCTGCCGAGGTATGGGTCGGCGGTACTGCCGTACAGCCGCTTCAACGCCGCACGAACGTTCACATCGGCGGCCGCGCGCATCCGAAGCTCCCGAAGGTTGCTCTCCCACCCGGGGACGCCGACGATCGGACGGCACATATCCGGCCACCCCCCGACAGGATGCGCTACCGCGTAAAGCTGGAGCGTCACGGTCTCCGTCGAACGACGCGAGCGGTGGAAGCGCTGCAGCTCGCCATGGACGTCCAAGCTCCACGACGCCCTTCGCGCGAACAGCCGCTCGACTTCGGGATCCGACAGTCGGCGCTTGGTCTTGTCGCCGCGCCCGTAGTAGGCCCCTTCCACCTGGTGCGGGGCCAGGGGCGAAGCGGGCACATGGACAAGAACGTAGCCGGAACCAGCAGGACCAAATGTTGACGCGACGACGGTGCACTCGACCTGAAGCGGCGGCTGGACTCGAGTGGCAGCGACCTGCTCGATCCGCTCGCATAGTCCTTTCAGGACCATAGGGTCTCGCATAGTCCTTTCAGGACCATAGGGTATAGCGGTTCCCCACCACTTGCACTCTCATCCACGCCGATGAGCAAGGTACCGCCGTCGACTGCGAACGAAGCGAGGTCGCGTGCCAGTTCCGGGTTGGCTGACTTGCTCTCGCCAACCTGGCGCTTCAGGTCGCACCAGTTGCGTTCATCGAGCATGCCGCTGGCAAACGCCGCTCGCAGTTCGGCCTCGTCCAAGGGGAGCCACTTCCGACGGAGCACGTGTTGATCCACGGCTTCAATAATCCACCTATACACGACGAATCTGATCGCACGGACGTCTCGGGATCACGGTCGACGCCGGACCGGTCAACTCGGCTCTTCCGCTACGGACCGCATGATCGCTTCCCCAAATGGGCTTTCGACGCTGGGCTCCGACCTGACCCGTTTCCAGACCAAGCCGCCAGCCTGCTACCGGGCCTCCTGGCAGTTACCCGGACCGGACTCACACCGGCAAGCGACGACGAGCTTC
>JAABUI010001709.1_pt1 | contig 12459 bp, 8 predicted proteins | sample 5559111 | NCBI WGS metagenome assembly JAABUI01 (sample SAMN10711870, study PRJNA513365) | rock metagenome | isolation source: Antarctica rocks | place: Antarctica: Victoria Land, Buttleship Promontory
CCGCGTAGTTTCCTATAGTACGTCGGTGCTCTGCTCCTTCCGAACCCTAATACACCTAATAAACTCGACTGGCGGCATTAGTCTAAAAATAACTATACGCTCTTTCGTATGGCTTAGAAAGGGCCTTACGTTGTACGGAGTCCATTTTTCTTTAATATTAACTTGGGACTTATCGAAACTGATTCTAAGCTAGATAAGAACTAGGTCAGCTTTAGGTAGATTCGACTAAGAACGTTATAAGATCTAGACCTTGGCCTTAGCCTCGGTTAGAAGCTTAGTGTTATCATCCATAATGTTCTCCTCTATCTGTACCACATATTTTGTAGCCATGACCGATCGGCGATGAAGGCGAGTAGAGAATTCTTATGCAGAGTTTTCTATTCCGTCCTGACGAGAGCCGCACCGGGAGAGAGGCTAGGTCTCTATCTAAGCTCGACGGATATAATAAAGGTGTAGGTGGTGCAGAGAGTAATGTACGTCAGATAGTATCACCGCCGACGTCGCCTAGGAGCTGGGGTTGTTTAGCGCATAAAGGTCGAAAGAGTTAGTGTTAAATGTTGTAGAGAAGTAAGGCAATGTTATATTCCCCTCGAATAGGGCGCTCTAATAAAATAGGCAGTGACGAATCTGATAGTGCGGAAGGTCTAATTCGCGCAGAGTTTGTTAGCCTTTAAGTTATTATTATCGCCAATCATCATTAAGGCTAGGGAAAGTTTATGAAATACCGCTTCAAGCCGTTGCTGAATTAGGTGTTGCGGACGTATGATCTTGCACAGGTGCGATGGGGGGTGGTTAAATAATAAATTTTTGTGGTGACGAAGGGCCGGTTGAAAAGGCTTGCCCCGCAGAATTTTGTGACGACGACTATGTGACCCGAAAATCAGGCCCCTGCGCTGCGACGTGTTTAGAGGTGTGGAAGTAAATGCGCCCAGCACGTATAAGAGGTGCAATAAAGATGCCCAACGTCGGCTGCGCCTCGGGCTTACGGTGGCGGAACCATTCTGCAAGGTGGCTAGGAGTTGGCTCACTTCTCCTTTCCGCCTCCATCACAGCTGGCGTCATTTTAACGGACACTCCTATCGACGAATTGGCCATTATAATGATAAATTGGACAGTTATGATAGATGCTCGCTTAATGCTAAGTTGCTACGGCCTAAGCACTCTAAGAGATGTAACTATGACACGATTGCCATGCCGTGAACAGACATCCTATATCACGCGCTCCTTTTAAATCCCTTCTTCTTTACTTTGCCACTCGAAGATTTTCTAAGTGTCCTAAATCCTCACGTATCATCCTCGTCGACAATAGTAGCTTCGGCAGGCGGCTTAGGCTCAAAAATAGCGGCTTTAGCAGATGGTCTGTCACGCGAATCGTCGCATTTTCCATCTTTCACCTCCACGTCTTCGAATATTCTTTGCTTTCGCTCGTATGGTGTGCTTAATAAATCGTGCACATGATACTTTTCTATGTTTATATTAAAGTCCGCCTTCTCGTCCTTAAGTCTAAGGGGTATACGTGCACCCTTTTATCTCGTAGAATATCGCTAACTCGATAATCCTCCGAGTTTATTCGCTACCTTAAAAGGATGAGGATGAAATCGTGATAGGAGTGCCATCGAAGGAGATAGGAACGCTTATAGGGGGGGTTGTTCGAGAGACTATAGTAATGAGGTCGAAGACGGCGTTCTAAATGTCGATATCGGAGGCTTGTTTAGCGATAAGTCGTAACAGCGCACGGTAGTGTTCGTAATTGTAACGGTCGCTTTAAACGAGTCCGAAAAGTTTTGATAGCTTAGTGGCTACGTTGCTGTTTCCGATCCTTAAGCGAAGATTAAGTGCCACCTCGTGGCCCTATAAGATAGAGAGGAGTCGCGATATTGCTTATCGAGGTCCTTGATCAGAACTGTCGATAGCGCTATCGTAAGAGAGATAACCGGGCCTATAAGTCTGCTCTATTGTTCGAAGTGGCTCTCGTAAATAATCTAGAGAGTTGGCCGCGATCATGACGCGATCATCTAGCGAGAGGTTGGCCATGTCGAAATAGGAGGCGCTAGGCCTGATCTGTACCGAGTCTTATGTCTTATCGCGTGTTGCTAAACGAGACTGCGGGCTGTGGTGAATGTGAAGTCGATGGCGGAAAGGTTAGAGATAAGGAGGTAGCACGCGACATTCCGGATGACTAATAGGCTGTTAAGGGCAACCAATCGCTCCTGCGCTAGAAGTTCTAGTACCAGTGCCACCAACACTACCCCAAATGCTTAACCTCGCAGCATACTACAGCTGCGCCGTTATCGAGCATTTCTTATACTCTAAATCGCTAGCTGTCCGACCCTAAATGCTCGCTCTCCTACTACCACGATCCTCACCACTAGGGTTCTTATCACCCGCTTCGCCCTTTATACCTTCTGCCTCTAACCCCGTTTCTATCTACTCCCCTACCCATCCGCCGTTCTTATCGCCGAGCCTCCTATACCTATATAGACCATAATAAGACAAATCACAATACGCTTCGTAAGATCTAACGATCTATACGAGCATAGACACTCGACAGATATAGATCTAGTAAGGCTAACACGCCTTTATAATGGTCGTATAATTATCCGTCGCGGCTTAACTAGCCAATATAAACCCAGTCGCGAGACTCTTTATAATCGGGTATTGGGAAACTGTCTTATACTTATGCCGGCGGGACGCTTATTCTCGTAGGCGGTTTAGAGGATTTTCCAGGTAATTTGAAATGGTTGTGGAATCAGGATATGGATCTGGCCATTCGATTGTAAATTCGTTTTTCGGAAGGTGTTAAGCTCCGGAAAAATGGAGTAAGGTAGCTGGGGAGAGGATTTTAGTGCATGCGTGACGAAGCCCTAAATGGCAATGCGCGGAAAGCGGACATAGTTGTACGCCGAGGGATTGTAGAACGTACCTCTTTATCAGGCGTAAGACTAGTCGGAGAAGGAAGTTAAAATAGTTGCTCTTAAAGCTCCGGTTATTAATAAAGGCGTTTTCTCTCTTATGGACGTTCGCTCTTACGAACAGGCGTAAGCGACTTTTTTCGTTTAATACCGCGTGGTTATGCTGCTATAGGTTGTCAGCTGAAGAACGGTTTAGAATGTATAGTGGCTGTTTTACCTTGGTTTTTTAATAGGTCCAGCAAAGGTTGCTGCCTATATCTCTTAACGTCTAACTTTACTCGTAGTAGGGATATAATGATTAGGAATAAGGGGACGGGAGGCGCACGTCTTTATTACCGCTAGTGCGTTATAGGATGGTGTTACGAACACGCCGACGGAAGGTGTAGTAGTTGGCAGGCAATAAAGCCTTAGCGGCGGCACACTTTTAGGGCTGCGATAGTAACCTAATTTATTCTATGAGTCATCGGGATCATCCGCCGCCCGCCTAAAACACATCGTTCTACTTTTAGATTGGCATTCACGCTTATCCTACCCAGTCTCAACCCATCTAGCGTAACAGCATCGATCAGATGGCGAGGAAACCTTTCTATACGTTTCTTAACTTACATAAGAGATAGGAGTCCATTAACATTACACTACAATCTCGCGTCTCTCCCTCACCCTCGACTCTATAATGCCGTGTTTAGAATCGTTCCCGACTCTATCGCTTACCTTAGCTATTATGAGCTGCCTTCGAAGTCGGCCTTCCTCCTCCTTATGTATCTCAGTTATCTCTTAAATGACGTCTACACTTAGCTAGCCTTTAAGATAGATAAAAATGAAGGAAGATAAGGGAGATCCTACCGGGTTGCAGAACATCACCTCTAGTTTATAGGCATTCTTTAGACTTCCACAGGCGGAATATGATTCATGACTTTCGGCCTAAGACTTATGAGTCTTACCGTGGCACTAATTAAGTGGGTAGGAGGGTGTAAGTGTAAATGCCCACTACGCGTAAATAGGCAGTCTGCATCTGTAGGGTCGAATTACCACGCTAGTGATGCGTCAAAAGGCTATCATGATTATTAAAAGCCCGAATACATAATACAAGATGAGGCAATAATGCGTTCGAAAGCTAATAAGAGATTACTAATTAGTGAGCTAAGTCTCTCTTTAATATAGGGGAGTTAGTCTGTAACTGCGATTCCAAAATCGCCCACTAATCATTAGTTCCAAAACCTATTCCCCGACTACTTCTACGGAAACACCTCTGCATCTCTCCACATCGTGAGGATCAGCTTTCACTCAATTTGCACCACACTAGTCAAATGCCTAAAAGAGCTTAGCCCCCAACCCCTCCCGACTTACCTGCGGTGCCTTCCGACTCGAGAAAGAAAGTATACTACCCCGCCGGGAATAGGGTTTATTATTATCGACAGGGCAGTAAGAATCCACTGATGAATCCCTTTGATTAATTCGTAACTAAACTCCCATAAGGTAATATATAGCGGACGGGGATAGTGGATAATAGAACCTCTAGTACTCAACTCTATATTGTATGTCACCTCGTAGAAGTTTTGAACTTTTACGTCAAGTGCCTAAAGTCAATCACATTCTAGATACGGGACGACGCTTCTGGATAGAAGCTAAACATCAATGCAGAATATATACGGGAAAGAGTCTAATCTTTATAGAAAATGCGAACTAGGGGTATCGGCTTACTTTAAGGTTATAAATCTTATTCTTTATAGATTTCTAAGAGCTTTTTAGTAGCTTTATAGCTTAGGTATCTATGATCTGGTCCGCTCAAGGAATATATTAATAGCTCAACGTCGGGCTTAGGACTCGCTCGTTCAAAAGGGGAGAAATAGTGAGCGCTATTAGGGTTTTAGACAGTTACCAATCCACGCCCACAATTTCTTGTCCGCAACGAAGATATTGCCATTGCCTCTGATCCCGTGAGCCGATGGTTTATAGTATCGCAGAGACTACTAAGAGACCAAAGTTAACTTTCTTATAATCGTTAGTCTCCATATATCGTCACGGAAGTATTCCCTCTCTAATCTAGCTACCTATTCTATTCCCTAGTCGTCTTCTTTTAATTCGTTACGCAATAATATATATTGCTGCGACGACTACCTTAAACGAAAGAATTCTGAAATGCCTCGATCATGATTTCCAATAGAATCCAAGAGGGCTTTAAAGAGATTATAATCCGTAGTTGAGTTAAAGTTTAAAATACGAGAGAGTAGCCATATCGGACGACCGCAACTTAACGTCCTATATAATGTCATCTTAGTTTCGCTATTTTCACGTTGTATATTCTCTTAAACTGCGTATCGAAATCCATTTTCAAATATAGGCAAAAGTGATACATCGACTTCATATCGTGATTGCGGTAGACTAGGGGCGGTGAGGAGTATAGATAAAGGCACAGAGGAATAGAATGCCCAGTTAATTATGCATATAATATTAAAACCTTCATCAACGAAGATATTATCGACGCTGAAGTCAGGGTGGTGGAACGAGAACCGGTGTTTATAGTCGTTCGAAGGAAATTTTAATACGTCGTTCGTCCACCTTATAATTATTTCTGAAAGCACCTCTCTAGCAATAACATAATCGGTCCTATTTTCTGAACCATTAATCTTAGACTACACGGTAACGAAGTTACTCCACCAATCTGACGCTTTCCGAAATCCAGCATAGTCATCGTACTCACTTCGCGCGGGAATAGGCGCAAAGAAGCAGTGATGACCTAATTGAAGATATTTCACATATTCTAAAAATGCTGAGATATGAGCCTCGTAATAGTCCCTCTTAGATTTGAAAGCTCCACGATTAATATCTCTAAGTGAATATCGTTTATTCAGCAGTAGACCACGGGATAGATAGGTCTTAATTTAAAATTTCCCATCTTCCTTAAAGAGTGATCCAGCCTGATCGAAACCAAGTCGAGATAGTTGCTATATAATGACGCCGAGCTGGAACATAATCTTTGTCTTTTATTCGTGGGACACATTAGGCTTATCTTTCTCTGAGTCCTTCTATATGCGCTATAGAGGCGAGCCGTGAGCTTTACTTATAAGGATATATAGGATGCCGATATCGTTATCCCTAGAATAGCTATTTGATTGTTAGCCCGATCTAAACTTGAATGGGGAGAATGGCTTACCTATATGCAAAGACTTTAGGAACGGGGATTGTGCTGTTGGCCCTAATATATATAAGAGTAGCGGCTTCACTAGCTAACAGTAAGAGGTTCGTTTTATCCGACTTAATTGCACCGTCGTCTCGTAGGGAACGGAGCACCTACTCTACCCCGTTACGGAACGAAACTAGGATTGTCTAGTTAAAGCTACTATATACTAGTACCTAAGAAGTGTCGCAAAAGCAATGCTGCCCTCTACGAAGCTTGCTTACGAAACGGCAAAGAGCAGGCGCATTAAAATCAGCATATTGGAAGATGCTTGCGCGTTCACACTTAGATGGTATGACGCGTAGAGGAGGCTCTATGCTCGGAAAATGGTTATAACTTAGTGATAATAAGAACATAAAGGCAATGTATCGCCAGAAGTTGCTAGCGGACTGGGATTATGTTCGTAGACGTGAATAGCTAATCGGATAATATAATATCTTACGTAAGTATACTAAGAATTTTAGCTTTAACCCTAATCTAAAATTAGGGAGCCGTGCGCGAAGTGCTACTATAGCTCGGTGCCGATTATAGCAATTCCTTGCCAGATGACTATAACCACCCCTTACCAAATGTTAGAGGCTTTTAAAACGCTCCAAAGAGCCACTGGCTGCAAAGATTCGTAGTGGAGCGAAGATATACCCAGCCGATTCTATAAACGATTGGCGAGGTGGGATTCTTAGGGCCATCCGGCAGCGGAAGAGGTAGCGACGGTGCCGGAGTGTCGATTGGTTCTGTTCGGGGCCCACATAGGATCAGTGCACCGGTGGGCGAGTATGAAAACATCCTCATGATCGCTAACGGTTTCGGAATCGCTGCACATTTACCATACCTGAAGTAGCTGATACACGGCTATAATGCACGCAAGGTTCGCGCCCGTCATATTCATTTAGGAGAAGAATTGCTCCTAGGAGCCCCCTGCTCACCGGTCCGAAAAGCTCTACGGAGGCCCCCTCTACCAGGCTTTAAGATCTCCTAGGAACCCTCTCCTAGGAGTTTACGGTGTTATAGAAACTTTCCTTACCGCTGCTAAGCTTCTAAAATCGATGTATGGTCCCTACCCTTATCTCCGTTGCCAAACAAAATTGAATTTACAGCCGTTTAGAAAGGCTCTTAGGATTATAGATCTGGCAGTGGTGAACTCTAAAGTCGGACTGGAGCCTCTCCCAAGCTTTATACCATATAAAACGGATATGAAACGAGTAATTATCTAGAGATGGCCTAGTGTCAGGTATGCTTACGGTAGCTTATAGTAGTTTTAGATGCGAGGCCTTATAAGGCTATTAGACGAAGCTTCTAGAAATAGACTTCCTAACCTCGAGGTTAGGAAGTCTAACTTAACCGATCTGGCTTATTAACTTCAGATCTAAGCACCGTGTTGACATGGCGCTTAAAGTGCCACGACGGATATATGAGCGACTTATTGCGGTCATTAATGACTTAAGAAATGCTATTAGGTAAGAAGCCGTAAGAGCTTTCTTGGTCTCTCTTACCAATGTCGAGCCCGTGGAGTTTGAGCCGGAGGCCGCAAGTTGCGACTCCTAGATGGAGTTTATTAACGAAGATTTTATAAATGATGCCAGCGAGCCTTTACAGTCCACGCCGTTATCGCCTTCCGGCAAAATTAAAGATCTTTCCTTGTAAACGATAGGTTCATAGACTGAAGCTGACACACCTTGTCTAGCACTATCGCCTCCGACGGCGAATCCTCTATCCCTCGTAAGGAGCACTACGCCAGGGCCTTACGAAGAACCTGCAGCGCGTTAGAAGAGAAGGAGTTCCGATGACAAAATAATAGAAGTAGTCGTGTAAGGCTTACTACGGAGCGATCTTCTAGATTACCTTGAAACCTATTAGTAGGCTTTGACGATGGAAGGAATATATACGATGCCGTCACGTGAGGTGCTTACATAGACTCTAGAAGGTAGCTCGGAATAAGCTCGTCGACTACAATGTCATCTCGCCCTCCGACACTTAGATATTAAAGACGACCTACATCAATGGCGACGATCCATCGCGGAGAGAAGAAACCTAGATAGGTATAATGCCTTCTTCACCGAAGCTTAGGCTAAGCAAAGGGTCAGGAAGTACACACGGCGTAGCGGGGAGAGGAGTAGTAGTAAATTATATAAGGACTACCTTACTCATATCTACGCGGATCGAACTCCGAAATATTATAAGCGTGCGAAGCAAGGTCTTCAGAAGGACCTACGGAATAGGCGACGATAGTCGATACTTATCGATGGCTTCGTTACTAACAACGGCTATAGTATATCCGGGTTAGGATTAGGTTTTCTCTTACTCTATGGGCCTGCCACCGCCAGGAAAATATAATCTACTCCCCACTCAATGGAAATACTGCTGACGGGTATATAAGATACAATACTACAAAATACAGCGATCCTTTTTAGAAGGCTTTCGTCACGTATATCCACTGCTCACGCCTAGACATACTGACGATGTGTGCGATTCTACGGTCAGCAGCGGGAAGCCTAGTACATGATGGTAAGCTACGTGACGACCTCGACTTAAAAGCTATAGCGCTGGGCTTGAAGCATTATATCTAGGAAGAGAATATTATATAGTGGACCTCGTGGTGAGCATTATAACCATGCTGAACTACTAATATAGTCCGAATCATTATGGCCCAAGAGTCATCCGACGATCGCACCGAACGGCTTCCTTCGGAGACAATCTTAGCCCAGGGACTCGTCAGCGCTTATCTAGACGGTGCAGGAGTAAATATTCTCTAGAGCTTCCGGTCTTACTAAGTTGTGTTTAGGACGGACTAATAAGTCTTAAACAAAATCTACGGTTAATAAGGTCTAGAAAAAAGGGAGCCAACTTTGGCTTCCGTAAGGTAAGTAAGGGTAAGCACTAGATTTCTCTATGCTTCTTCTCACAAACATTAAGCAAGATCAGTCCGAGCTCAACTTCATTATTAATCTACCTCATTCACCCCGCGACTACCTAATTACACCATTAACCTTATAATATGCCCTACGCAGCCAAAGCAAAAAATCAGCAATTCGCTCGAAGGAAACCGAACTTGATAAAGAAAGCTAACCAGCTAGCGCGATTATACAACGTAGACGTAGTACTAATCATCCGCAGGAATGGAAAGTATTATACTTATCGATCGACTAATCATAAACAGTGGCCTCCTAGCATAACAGAAATCGTACGTATAAACCTAACACATCGATCTTAAGCTAATTCCAGCTTAGAAAGCATCGTACCCGTTGCCTATTAATCTGTTATCTAAAGACTTTGATTACACCGTTCGTGAAGTACCGTATAACTCAAATGTGGAGGACCCGTTAAATAAGAGGTCTGGTTCGGTTGAAGCTTCGGAAGGCACATGAATGTTAAGGGATCTGATGTCGGCAGTAAGAATAATACGATATGGTAGCGACGTTAAGTAGGATGGGTAGAAGTAGGATAGAAGAAGCAGAAGGATGGGAAATAGGCATACGTTAGCCGTCAGCCATATGAAACTTCTAATATATACATAGCAAGAATATGATGTTTCCGCAGCTAGCACTAGCATTTCCATCGTCATCCCAGCAGACACCTTGGCCCTTCAACTAGCAACTTCGTAAGAGATAACTTAATGACGCGCTGAGACGAGAACTTATGCCCAGCCTCGGACTCGATATCCCTGATTTCGTCCACACCGTCTAAGGACGATTTTAGTTGGGCTAAGTGGCCTATAAGTGTATTAACTTCAAGACCTTTTAAAGCAGTTAATGGTATAGGCAAACATGGATACGGCTTACATCCTATGACTTACCGGTGGATCTACTAAGGTGCTGGTATCCACCTTATTGGGTCCTCCGCCAAACGGAAGATAGACGTTAGTATTATTGCATGTTAAGGACTGAGCAAAAGAGGCGATGACTTTCGAAAGTGGTCTTTAAAGTATATAGTTGCCGCTCGAGGAAAGTATATACGCCTATAAATTCCTTACCTTTGCTAGGTCTATCATCACGTCACTTAAATCATCTTATAGTAATCTATAGAAACGTAACTATTACCTCGAAAACGCTTCCCACACTACTTACAATTGCTAGGCCTCCTTCCGACATTTCATCGCTACTAACCCGTAGCACGGTCATTCCTTAGCTTCTTAGATGCTCGCCCAGTTATTTGAGTAAAGGAGGTGGTCGGTGTAACTTCTTGCGAGCCCACAAGGCTTAATGGGCTGTCATCTTAATCCAGCATAAATATAGACTCGGCGTTTAATTCCTGAGAACTCTAAAGGCCTAATTATGAGAAAGAAGCAGATTGAGAAAGGTTAAAACTGATATCGGGCGGTAAGTCATCGACGGCCGAGCAGAGTCTTTTGTGGTGAAGGGGTATCTAATTATCGTAGACATTCTTAGCGAATTTATAGGCTATCCATCTTTCTTTGCCATCTTCGCTAGTGAAAAATAATAATTTAATAGGGTGTCGATAGAAGGTAGTCTTATCCCCTTCGATCACGGGGTAGTGGCCATAGATTCTCACGGAGGTATAATCGTGCGAGATCGAAAAGGCTAGGATCTCCCGGTAAAGCTCTTTCTTACGCTTCACCGCTTTGTAGAGCTCGACGATACCTCTTACGGCAACAGTCATACTATAAGCGTTCTGTCGGTCAGCGACATCAAGTGCCGCAGCACCACACTTCACCTCACAGGTAAGGAAGGGAAAGTACATCCGCGTTATAGCCATAAAGTAGGTGGTGGATTTAGAGCCGATCTCACCCACAAAAGGCTCGAGCTTTTTAAGTTGTTCCTCTATAAACGCAGATCGCCCGAATCCCACGGAGTAGTCGGGTTACGGACGAGTACCATAAAAAGGGATTACACTATTCCAGCCTTCGTTAACGCTTTCGTATAAGTAATTAAGGTGGGTAGCACCGTAGATGGCTAGGTTTTGCGCCGAAGGGACGACTAATCGAGTAATATCTTAAATAATTATGGCCTCGTTCCTATTTCGGATCTTTTCGCAAGTCTTATCGAGTAGGTCATCACGAAACAGCGAGTTCTAAGGGACTATCTGCTCGGAATAAAGTAGCCCCTCTAAATGCTCTTGCTTGCATCCATCTTTAAATTTATATATATAGCTGCCCTTTTTCTCTAGGCTAATTTCATACTCTATAGTCCTATATTAAGCACTCTTAACTTCCCTCGGCAGTTAATCACTGGGTATCTGAAGGCTAGATTCCGAATTCTTACGGCGAAGGGAAGATGAGGACTTCTTCCTCGCAAACAGATGTTATAAATAGTGAAAACCGTGTATTAGTCTGAATGGCTCTTTTAAGCAATACTCTTATAACTAATCCCTTTGTTCGAACTCTTCCCGAGATCTACCCCTTTCGAAATCTTCCCTTACCTAGCTGTCTTGTTCGAAGTACTCCTTACGCCACCTTCCGTTCTAAATCCAATACCGGAGAGGGTTAGTACTGCTCTCGCTAGTGTTACTTACCGCCTCCCGACGCAGTTTTTCCTCAGCAGTGCAGCTTAAAGGCGAGGTTCGCGGTCGCTTCGAAGGAGGCCGGTCTCGGTCTTAAGGAGAGGAACGTCTAGCTCCGTGCTCTCGTTTCCGTTTCTAATGGGGCTTTAAGGGTTTTTAGAGGACCTGTGGACGTTCTAAGGCCTCGATCATATCAGCGGTGTGATAGGGCATAAGAAAGGATAGAGGAACATACTTTTCTATCTCCAGGGATACTTATGTGGTGAGGAGGGCAGTATTTGGATTTCTCGAACGAGATTGCTCTTAAATAAGGATTGCTTACGAGATCGTGTTTCTTATAGGCGTGCGCTTTTGCGAACGGCTTGTTTTTTAATGCCTCGAGGCTGCTTCCCTACAGACGGTCAGCTCAAACACGCAGTGTAGACTCCGAGCACTCCACCTTAATCCTTTAGTACTAGAGGTTGCCGCCCATTCTTCTTGATATTTAACTTTGCTTAACCGCGGGCCATATCGAATTAGAATGGAGGGGTAGGAGATGTCTTTATATAAGCACTAACTTGAGACTAGATAAGATAGATATAGGGGAGATTAACAGAAGATGGTATAGTAAAGTCTTAGCAAGATGCACGGTGCTAAATTGTTATTGAGTAGAGCAGCATATAAGTCATAGCCACTATTCCCGGTGCAGATATAAGCGCCCGGCGATATTCCGGATGACTAATACGCTGTCAAGGGCAACTAATCATTCTACGCTAGAAGTTTTATGCCACCTATACTACGTGAAGCCTAGACGAACTAAGCGGACTCCGCAGGGGGAGTACTCGCAAGGGGATTACTCCGCACGTTGTGCCATAGAAACTTTCCTTACCGCTGCCAAGCTTCTAGAATAGATGTCCCCGTATGCTCCTGGGAGAG
>JAABUI010001711.1_pt1 | contig 12456 bp, 20 predicted proteins | sample 5559111 | NCBI WGS metagenome assembly JAABUI01 (sample SAMN10711870, study PRJNA513365) | rock metagenome | isolation source: Antarctica rocks | place: Antarctica: Victoria Land, Buttleship Promontory
GAACATGAGGTGATGGGCCCATCATGTCAGGGGCAGTGCTCTTGGGCCAGATGACTTGTGTTGTTTTGGGCAGGGAGCACTTTGTCACTTGCAGGTGAGTTTGTTCAGGAGTCTGGCACAAATGTGACTGGACAGGAAAGCAATGCTCTTTGCAGGTTTGTGGATCCCACCAACGATGTGACAGGCTTGAGTAGGTATCGTAAGGCATTGACCATCCTTTTTGACCCTGCCCGGTCAGAGGTGAAACTCAAGCAGATTTGGGTTTCTGGACCAGCAACAGTGGAAGCAGACTGGACCCTTGGGGGCATCCTGAAGCTGCCCTGGCAGCCGCGCATTCAGACCATAAGTGGCCACACAGTAAGTATGTCATTCTGCTGTGGCCTAACGCAAACTGTACATCACCACAGCAGTGCTTCTAGTCTGCAGACGACACCATACGCTCAATGGAAGCTGTGATAAGACTGTCACCCACCTGGGAACTAATCCCTGACAAGCAGTCTGTTTGTTGCATCCACCTTTGGTAGACTGCAGGCTGTATGCCATTGGGTTTCAGCTGCAGCTTCTGATGTGGCAGGTGTACACTGTGAACGAAGCTGGTCTGATTCAGAAGCAGGAGCAGCAATGGAGCATAACAGCATGGACTGCTCTGCGGCAAAGCTTCACTCCATCCTTTGGCCAATAGCGGCAGTGCCCTGTGCAGCTGATGTAGTCTTCAGCTGAGCTCATCTGCATGGGATGAAATGGAGAAAACACCTGCGACCAGCATCAGCCAGCAACACACTAGTTTTGCAAAGCACAATTAGTGGGCTTGCATCAGTTATAACATGGGATTCCTCTGAACAGAACTTGGTGATGGCTACTACTTTGTATAGAATGACTAGAATTGACGTCTAGTGCACACAAAAAGTGCATAGAATGCTGTCTGTCAAACACACTGCAAGACGTGACTGGTAGTGATGAAGACTTGTAAATGAGTCCCACCCACAGCTGACATGACCACCCTGTTGGTGATTGCCAACTAATGCTGCACAGTCTGTGTCTATGTCACAATCCTCTGTCATCTTCAATCAAAATGAAACTTACTACACTGACCTTGACAAACATATCCGGGCAACACAGATAGCAAAACTTATTTTTTGGACACTTGAGCTGACTACATCTGAAGGCTATGAGAATTTGATCTGGCATGAAATTCACTACTGATCATGGTGATGACGGTCATCTTCTAAGGCTTCTATACTTTCTCTTTTTGTCATCTTCTTCAGGTGGAGGAGGCACAGGTCTGCCTATTGTGAAGTCCCCGCTGCCATTGTTGAGGTTGGGTGGCATGAATCGACTGGAGGTATGCCGCACATACCCTGCATGGTAACATGCACTTGACGCAAACAGCTCTGAATGTTGTCCGGCACCAAGAAGCACAGCAATACGACAACGTAGCATGCATGCAATGCAGGGCGGTCGCAACAACATGTTTTGAGCATTGCAACTTTTGTTGGCACATACTGGATTGTCCCATGAAGTAACTGCAGAGACAAAAGGCATGAGCATCACAGCGTTGGCTGCTTTGTTGTGATGCGGCATGTGATACACCAGGCGTGGGGGTGAAACATTGAGGGAGCATTGTGAGGGATGCACAGTGACGGACGCACTCATAGATGTGTTGATGCCTGGTTGGAGCTGCGAAGCATGTGGCATCTGAGTGCACATGTGTTCTGAACAGCACAAAGCAAGTGCCCAGACAGATGTTGTGACATGCTGTGTTTGCATGAGCAGCTGACCTAGTCCATGGCATATGGTACACACATAAGAAGCTGTTCGTCGCCTCCCTCGACTGTTTGATGAGATAGAGCCCGTCCCTGTGCACGCTTTGCATGCCCTCTCAAATACATGCATGGGAGTCTGCAGCACACAGTCCAGGATGAAACAGATTTGCAATTACTGCAGATTCAGCACACACGATGCAGAAGTAATACAATGTGTGCGAAGCGCGCCAGTCAGGTCAACGCTGAAAGGCCTTTGCCTGTTACTCAGTATGCCATATACCTGGCAGGACTTCTCTTCAGGGTTACATGACTCCTCTTTTTCTGTTCGCGTCTGCATGTCAAAGGTTTGTGATTTGGCTATTGTTTCTGGTTGCAGGATGGAACACTTGTCTATGGGCCGCAGCGTTGTGACTGACACACACTCACCTGGCCATCAGGTGGGAGATTCTTGTACGGCCAATACAAGCTTACAGGCAAGTCCTGGTCCTCGAGTCTGTGAGCAACGTCTGACTCAGCAAGCTAGAGTCTGGACTCATAGGAAATTGGAGCCGAACTTGAGTACACACTGTCAACATACCTGTGATGCGCAGCTACACTCACGTTCCTGTGTGAATTGGGGACAGAAGAGGTAAGGAGGCGAGATGCGCTTGCCGCATAGGCTACTTGACTGCCTACGGAAGCAGGCTGCGGAGCTTGTTGCTGAGGCTGCCTTCCCAGCCAGCTGTGACGATGACTGGGCTGACGATAGCCGGGACTGTGAGTGCTGAGGAACGGGCTGGAGGAGGAAGTCTGGGACGTGCTGCAATGGCAATGAACCATTCGCGCAGGGCAGCCTGTTTATTTTGCAGTTTGTCTTATGCCGAAGGATCTTTATTGCATCCTCCGCAACAGACCGATCAGCAAGCAACAGCCGAGTATCGCAGAAGGACGAGGATGCACAGGCAAGTTCGAGTATGTCTACTGTGATGCAGAGCGTGTGTCCCGCTGCGCGTCGAAGTTGGCCTGCTATCAGTTGACTTGTTGACCAGCAGACCATTCAGTGATTCCTGGCCAGGACTGTGTGCAACGGCCCTCTCTTCTCGAAGCTGCCCTTAGCTCATGTGTATCCATTTGCACATGCAGTCAATCGCGGCCAGTGTTTGCTACCAAGATAGCAATTTGACAGGTGTCTGGTCCGCCTCGCATCAGACTCCAGGCAGTTGGCAGTGATGATGATGACTGACCACAGCAATTGGCAAACACTGAGTACCAGACAGCAGGGCAATATTGACAGCAGGGCAATATTGACAGCAGGGCAATATTGACAGCAGGGCAATATTGACAGCAGGGCAATATTGACAGCAGGGCAATATTGACATTAATGCATGCTTGCAAATGCTAAACCTTCATGCAATGAGGTCACGTTTGTTGGCAAGTTGCTGCCGCGACCGCTGTGTGTTCAAGTGCGGACTGCATTTGCGGTGCTTGTTACGACTTTACATGTGTTACAGAGCAGCCTGAGACCGTTATGTGCTTGTTACGGTTGACTAATCACGCTAGTACCTCGGTGCGCGCACCGGGTACGCGCACCGGGTACGCGCACCGCCGCACCCAACTTCAATAATTGCCGCACCGTGGAAACTATGCATGCGCAGCGCATGCGTCACAGGCAATCCAAGTTGCAAAGGTACAGTCACAACACAGTCTCTGAGTATCAGTCGTTACAGTCATTTCAAAGGAAGCAGCCGGAATGGAGCACACCATCAGTGACTATGCAGGGCAACAAACCATTTTTGAAAACTCTTGACGCTTGTACACATGTAACAGCAATATCAGCAGCTCAAGAACTACACAGATGAAGCAAAAGGCCTATCTCACTAATGAATGCTTACATTGCATGCTGTAGACAATATCTAGGCGCTAGCTTCAAATTGGTCGGCCTGTGAGAACTTTGAAGGCAGTGAAAGCCAAAGTCCCAAGGGTGCCCAGCTGCACATAGTTGGAAATTATTGCCCCTGGCAACCGCTTATTGGCATCACCAGAAGAGTACCCAAGAGAGTAGATGATACGACCTGCATATACTCAGAGGCTCACACAGTGAAGTCTGCAAAAGTCACATTGCTTGACATCAATCAGCAAGAACAGGGAGATGCTCATGCATAGCAGGGCGCACAAACAGCTTCCTGCACAATTGCCAGGATCATGAGTCACAGCAACTGAGGACAGCATGACCTGGCAGCCTTTGTGCAATCTGATTGTAACTCACGCCATTGGCAAACCGCTTGTGAGATTCCTGAGCAGCATGTGAATCACCTACAGCCCAAGCCACTCCCAGCACAGACGCCAGCAAGGGGTAAGCCTGTGCAAGCAGGATTTGCATGATCAGGAAGCTCGGCAGGTTCTCCATGGTATTTTGATGCACTCGCTGGGTGCAGTTGAACTTGACTGAGACTGCGTTGGTCCCTTCTGCGTAGAGCTTTGGATACTGTACACCCCTGGTCAGACAAGCATAGTAGGGTCAGCAACCTTGAGATGCAGTGCAGCCAAGCATGCTGATTATTCTGAGCAAGCTCTGGAGGATAGGACAGATGCGCAGCTGTGATCTATTCTGTGAGCTTGCAACACATACTGCTGTGGAGCAGGTCATTTTCAAACCTTCTGCCATAGTCATGACATGACATGATACAGATGCTTGACTTGTCTTACGCTGCCTTCCTTGCTTGAATAACCTGAAGCACCATCCACTGCACCACAGCAGCTGTGAAAGCCACTGATGCCATCAAGTACCTGTACGACAGGACTGAATGCAAAGCACAAACCATGTCAATCTTGCCAACCAGAGTTCCTTCCTGACTCACGCTTTGTGTCGATCAGTGGAGAAGGGCTTACCCATATGTCTGGGGCAAACCTGCTGCAGCTGTTGCTGCAGCTGAAGCAGATGCGACAGCTGGCCTATACTGACTGGTCTGGCGCCTTCGAAAAGCAGGGCTGCGGTTCAAGGGGCTACGACAGGCGACAGCCAGATTTTTGAGATTTGTTAAACGCTGTAGGCCTAAGACACCGCAGCCAGCGCGGAAATGTGCCGAACTCAGCGCTTGCATCTTTATCGTGGTGAGATGAGTTGTGCCACACAGTTATGCCTGTGCTGCTTGCCGACGCTGATCCCAGGGAGCACAGTCAACGAAGAATTCTGACTTCTGCACCATCAATCAGTCAATCGATCAATGTACAAAGTGTTTCGGAGCCATTGCACAGACTCGTACATTGTTTTATGAAGCGGGACACGGCGTCTAATACATCCGCGGCTGATTGATCAGCGACCATCTGTATTTCCCTTACACCGTCAGACATTACTTGACCCTTCACGTGCAAAGGAACGCGCGAGTTGGGCAGGTCCGAGGAACACTCGAGGCACCACCGTGAACGCACGACGACTACGGGACTCAAGTCCATATGAGTACCACACCTGAAGACAGCAATGCGTTCTTGGTCGTCGATGGTGGAATATGAGCATCGTCGATGCCGCTAAGCAACAGATCAGCACTGCTGTCTACACTGTCAAGGACAAGGTATCTAGTGGTCTCATAGCTATCGGGGGTCATTTACAGTCTGAGCAACCTTCGTTCAGTTGCTCAGCATGCCTTGTGTTCTCCCACAGGCTTCAGACATCTTGACAGCAGCAGCCCCTATCAACCTCAAAAAACAGGACCTGCTTGACCTTGAGTCTGGGGTAAGGGTGACTCATTTGCTGTCGCATTTTCCCTTTTTGTCACTTGACATCTGTTATGTGTCATAGTGCAATGTCACTCCATGGGAGCCTGAAATACACGCACAATGCAGGCCTGCCGAATTCAAACGCTGCTGCATTTGAAAACTTCACTGTGCGCTTTCAGTTGCCTCCAAGCCCAAGCAAAAGTCATGGTCCTTCCTCATGGAGCTACATTGCATCCTTCAAATGGGCCCGACCAATTGCAGTGCTGGTGTTGCTATACTGCGTGGCCCTCCTCCTGCTGCTCAACCTCTTCTGGCAATTGCCCAGCAGAGACACATTGTCCTCCAAAGCTCATCTGCAAGGTCTGCGTATCCTTGAGCTTGTCCTGTCATGTGCAAGCTGCAGCCTGCATGACACGCTGCTAATGTGACACCACTTGATGGGGAAGCATGGTTGTCATGGAGGTACATGATGCACCTGTTGCACATGCAAAAGAGCTGACAAGCTTTGACCCAGTCATATGTCAGTCTGCATGGCTGTTGCTGCAAATCACACATTGCAACTGGTTTACTCAACTGTACAGTTGCCACATCCAGCAGTAGCTATTACATATGACATACTCCAGCATGGGTTGGGTATTGCAGCATAACTGCGTCACATGATGCATGAAGCGCATCACATAACATGCGTTGTCTGAGATATGCTACTTTTGCATTCAGAGGATGAGGAGCTGCTGCTGAAGCTCCCAACCAACTTCCAGGAGGCACAGGCTGTCAAGGCCACTCTTGCACTGTACAAGGAGAACTGCAGTGGGCATGTCATTGCCCTCCTGATCTGCCTATACCTCTTCATGCAGGTGCAATTCACCTCACGCATGCTTGATGGCATTCACAGCTTGTCAGTAGCAGAACAGTCTGTCATAAATGTGCATTCAGTCAGGCCCTGCAGACACGTGACAACTTACGTCCATGCTTTGTGTTCCTTTCATAATGATAACAATATTACCCTCCCTGCGTGTTGCTCTCCCTGAGCACGTATATACTATGCCTTATATACTGTTCCTCATAATGGTTGCTGTGCTCCAAAACAAGCAATGTCTTTGTGGATGCAGGTGTTCATGATCCCTGGCGCTATGTTCATCAATGTATTGGCAGGCTCCCTGTATGGTTTATGGGGCACTTTCTGTGTCATTGCCTGTGTCAGCACACTGGGTGCTGGGCTCAACTATTGGCTGGCCAGATTGCTTGTCAGGGTAACCCTCTGTTCATAATGTTTGTATATCTGCCTATACTGACAGCTAGCAAACAGTTTACAACTCACACATTCTGAAGCTGGTGCATGATGCACACCTGGCTGTATATCCCAGCAACAACAGGGTTGAGTGCATTACAAACACCACAAGAGCAACAACAGGCTTGAGTGCATTGTCACAAGAAAGCGTTTATGTTCAAGGCTGCATGCTACTGTGCAGGAGATCTTGCTGGGACTTTTCCCTGGGCGCATAGATGCTTTTGGCAAAACATTACTGAAGCACAAGCAGCATCTGACTAATTACATGATATTTCTCCGTGTGACACCATTCCTTCCATCCTGTTCATCAACACAGCCTCCCCTGTTGTCGGCTTCCCATTCAGAGAGTACATCATGGGAACTGCTGTGGGGCTGCAGCCATTAAATTTCATACTTGTGCAGGCTGGCCAGACTCTGGGTCAGTTGCACAGCTACAGCGATCTCTACAGCTTCTGGAATGTATCAAAACTTGGTGTCTGTGCAATACTGGCAGTCAGTCCTGTGCTGTACCAGCGTTTTTGCACCAGCGTACCCAGAAAACGAACTTCTTTCAGAACCCCACGAAGAACAAGCTTGTCCTGAGCACGATTCACAGTTGTTTCATAGCAACGTGTTTATAGTGTGTTGCTGCTGTACGCTGTTGCCTGTCTTCTCGTTCTGCTTGCAATGCTAAGATGTGGCAAAATGTGTGTGCACAACATTAACATGATAAAGGCTGAAACCTAAACAGAAGCTATCAGTTGATAACAAATTTGTTGATGAACCAAGGCGGCCAACCTTGGAACAACTAAAGTATCACAAGAAGCGTCTTTGAGACATAGCTTACCAGCTTGAATCCAGATGTGGTCTAGTGACTCAAGACTTCAACGTGTGCTCAATGATGAGCTGATCACCAGTGCATGGTGTGATGAGAGGCAGGAAGCATAGAGTGTGAACAAACGGAGCAAAATAAGCGTTATTTGGAATCCTTATACGGCCTTTCGACCATGTGAGTCCAGCCTGGCCTGTGTACGTTTCTTGCTGCCCACAGCTCTAGAAATTTGCCTTTGCCTGTTGGCAACAGCGTCTCCATAGCCATAAAGATCTCCTCTGAAATGTCCTTCCCCTGACCTGCACACGAGCTTCACTTTTGTCAATGCTAAGCCAATAAGCAATGAGCACAGCCCTATGAGGCTACATCATGACCTCATGCTTATCACTGCAGATACATTCAGCATATCACAGCACTGCAAGCTCAATACATGTATGATAACCCGAGATTGCTCGTGACACAAGTAGGCAAATCATCGGGTCCAGCAAAGGCAGGACAGATAGCAACAGCCCTGTCTGCCCTGCCTTGCGATCATCACCTGCCCAAGCGACACCACGAGCGTAGTGCATCTGAGTCTAGCACACGGGCGCAGTCCAGACTGGGAATATGCAGCAGGCAGTGCACTCCAGCTCATGCATGTCCAATGCAAGTTCGTACAAGCAATTATGTATCAAGTTTATTTCTATAAGCACCTTTAGAGGCTCTCACGCAGTCAAAAGTGACATCAGGATTCCGTTGATGCCGAAGCTCAATGTCCTTGCCTTTATCTGCATGGACAGAGAATTGCCAGCAGAACGTTAGAGCATCTGGGCGCCATTCAAGTCCAGCTATAGTGCTGCTTGCGGGGATCTTACCGAAAAACACTTGAGAGCACATACACGCAATTCTCAGTCAGCTGCAGAATCTTGCAAGGTACACCACATGATAGGTTTGTGACCTTTAATGGCGTAATCTGATCAGCATGCACCTCTGTTTTGGACGGTAATGCGTAGCAATACACAAATACCTTCTTTCCTGAAGATGAAGAGCGTCAGGTGTGACTTCTGAGCGTAGTCTGATGGAGTTGTCAAAATGGTATTGTTGGCATCCATGTACACCCATGTCAGATTTTCCACGTACTGGTAGCCCCATTTATACAACTGCAGCCAACAGATGCATCTCTTCAGAATCAACAATACTTGCATCTCTTCGAAAATCAACAAGTTTGCATCTGTTCACACTCAACAATGCATGCATGCCTACTTATGCAGTTGTATCAAGTAGCTGGCAAAGGTTGCGCCTGCATGATCAACATAGGGATAGCCTGATGACCAAATGCAAGTCATCCGACAAGAACATCATGCCATGTGTGGACCCCACAATGCAATGCGTGCTATACAGCAAGAGCTAGCATGCAATTAGCATTGTCGTGTTTCCTTGCCTGCTTGACTACAGTACTGAGGTGCTCCTTCTCAGCCCAGATGAAAACAAAGCCAACAGGACACAGCTTGGGCAGGGGCAGGGCTGCAAGACGCGGCCCTGGGTCTATGTCAGAACAGCTTGTGGTGGGACCGCTCCAACCTGAGCAACAGTCAACCCATACAGGCAGACTGCATGGCACCACTATAATGCCAAGGCTTGGAATATTCAGGACCTCAATCAACAGGTGTCTGCACAAGCGGGTGTTCTGCCATTTCACTCAAAGCACAAGTAATCACTTCGATTCTGTGTCTTTCTGCAAGCATGCTCTTGATGAGGGTTCCAGATCAGGCTCTTTTGCCAAATGGACAGTGAAAAACAGGTCATGTAACAGGTAAAGTAACAGCTTGTGATGAAACCACTCCAACGTGAGCAACAGGCAACCCATACAGGCAAACTGAATGGAGCCACTGTAACGGCACATGCTTGAAGCACTGAGGGTTCAAGATCAGGCTCTCTTGCCAAATGGACAGTGAGTTTGTACCACAGATAGCATAGTTAGCATTGGTGAGCATACTCTGCGCTTTGCCATGCTATAGGCTGTGGAGGTGCACTGTGACACACCCTGCCCAGCAGCACACACAACAATCAGGGGTTACAGAGGCCACGTAACAGGTCATGTAACAGGTAAAGTAACAGGGCAGGCTGCTTCTTCAGCAACCTCCAGACGTACCAGGGTTGATCAGGACAGCTTGGAAGGCCTGCTTGAAGGGCTTGAAGTCGGCATCCAGCAAGTCTTCCTCTTCCTGGTAGGAGGTGCCCACCGACTGGCCATTGCTGCTGTCAACATTTTCAGTGTCTGCTGCTGCTGCCACTGAAGGCTGCTGTCGCACTGACGCTGGTATATAGGGCTTTACGGTGCGGCCCCATGACAAGGGCAGGGGATGGGGCACCTGGCAGACATAGTGTGGATTTGGACCTGTCTTGTGATGACTGTTTGTGGGGCCATTTGATGCATGTCATTGTCTTTCAGCTGAGGGCTGGTAAGATGGCTGCTCATGCTTGGAGTGTACAGATTAGCCAATATGTATATAGCAAGAGAGTTTGAGACAATACAGACCTGCAAGCTGACTACGGCTGTTTGTTCGCTATGCTAGAGACATGTGATGCCAAGACAGGATTATAGTCTGTGGCTAGCTGACCTTGACATGATACAGTGCATCCTTGTCAATGACCTTGACCTTGCGCCGTATGAGCGCCTGTGTTGTAGCATTGTAGTGAGTGACAATGTGCTGACCAGGCTTAGCATAGCTACCGCCACGTTGCCTGATCTGGCCGCCCTTGCTCTTCAGCTTCTTCAGCTTCTTCCAGTGATCACTGTAGCTCATATCTTCCTCATCTGGACATCAATGCATTGCATCAAAGCCTGACTGTACAAGGCTGTGACCAGCAGATACACTCAGCATGCATACCTTGGCAGGCAAGCATGCAGTTTTGCTGGTATGCAACGTAAGTCAGGACACCCTAGGCTTGAAGGTAATACTTGAGCCTTAAGCAATGGGGATGTGCAAGTGACACAGAGCAGATCAGGAGAGTGCATGACTTTCAGCAAGTCTGCAGCACTAAACATTATGCAGATGGTGGCACCAGTGCACAATTTGGTCTCTGAGTCAGCGTGTCAATCATGTGCTGACAGAACTAACCTGACCAGAAGCCTCGGAGATAGTCCCATTCATCCGTATCTGACATGTCAGAATCACTAAAGAAGTCATGCTGCTGGTCCTCTGCAGTCTCGTTTTGCATAAGATTCTGGTTGTTGGCCAGAGCACTTTTGACATTGAAGATACTGGTCTGTTTGAAAACCTCCATGAGCTGATCATCTGTCAGTCCAATGGCAGCAGAAGAACTTGCTTCAGGCTGGTCCACCTGTTCACCCTCTGTGTCACTTGCAGCTTTGGACGTGCTGGCTTCACCTTGCCGAGCTGCCATAACCTACAAACATGTCCAAAGTTGGGAAATGCACCTTCTTGGAAGGCTTCGTCGTTTGGCCTCCGGTCGCCTGCTGCATGTACCTTGTCTAATTCCTCAAACTTCTTCATGATCGCCTCAGGAGTTTCATCTTCCTCCACGTACCCCACATAATGGACAGCGCTGGGAGCTGCGGAGGCTTTAGCCCGGGATGAACATCGGCGTTTCGGCCGGCTGGCTCCGCTCCCGTCCTCCATAATTCTCTTCGAGTGATCACTCGAGTTTGCAGTAAGTGCAGCTGCGTCGGGTACGCGTAATTTCAAGATGGGCAAGAGAGGACTGGCTGAAATCCAAATTACGTCTCTCAGAGAATAACATGCAGAGTACGCTTGAGCGTCATGCGTCTTTTCATACACGGCAACGCATAGTGATGCCTCTCCCCTGCTTCCTGAGGGCGCTTGGCCAGGCTTTGTGCATAGCACCCAACAATGCTCATATTGAGCTTGTGCAATGTCTTCCAGTTGCCCGCTGCAGGCTGCTTGCGCTTCAGAACTTGCAGATTTGCAGAAATTGCAACGCACGTCGCATATTGCTTGACGGAGAGCAACGCAGTGCGCTGTGCGTGCACGGCTGCAGCGTCACTCTGCAGGTGCTGTGGAAGCTTCTGTTTGATCTAGGTCAACAAATAATTGTTGCAGGACCTGGTACGACGAGGCGTACTACCTCTTCATATGGCCACTGCATCGCAATCACCCAGTCATATGCTCAGAAAGGCACCTGGATGTCAAGGCACCGCTGGTTGGGCAGCTTCTTGTGTGGCGAATGACATCTGGCCTTCTTACCTGTATGGTATCATGAAATGCAGAACAGGTTCAGTCAGACTGTACAGTCAGGCGGTGCCACCAGATCTGCTTGTACTGAAGGACTCCACATGGTGCTGCTAAGAAACTCTGACTGTCTGATGTCTGCTGTACACTTGCCAAGGCTTGTTGGTCTTGATCAATGTACTTGGGTCAAGACTTCTGTGTATCGAGAGCATGATCTGTGACATCTGATCCATTGATACTCTTGGGGATGTAGTCTTATGGTTTTAGGTACCCAGGTATTGTCTTGCAGAAGCTGTGAAAATTAATTTTTGGCTTACGCAAATATTTACATGCTCAGGCATCATACATGCTTCTTCAGCAGAACTTAGGAAAATGAGTACACAGCAATAATATACAGTCAATTGCAAATGCTGAGCATGAAAGGAGACACTCATTCACTGCTTGGCATATAGTGAACAATTAGTGTGCATATCAATATTGTACATGTGCATAATGTACAAGTGCCTGGCCACAGCAGCTGAGCACCCTGCAGCCTTTCAGCATGCAGGCATCATGCTGAATGAGTAGTACAAACATGGCCGGCATGTCTTCGTTTCCCTGCCTGCCTGCAAGCAACACAGCAATGAACCTGCCAGGACAGGGCATCTCCTGCCAAAGTTGCAGACCCTTCACAAAGGTACAGTCATGATGTGCAGCGTTTGGCATGTA
>JAABUI010001712.1_pt1 | contig 12437 bp, 10 predicted proteins | sample 5559111 | NCBI WGS metagenome assembly JAABUI01 (sample SAMN10711870, study PRJNA513365) | rock metagenome | isolation source: Antarctica rocks | place: Antarctica: Victoria Land, Buttleship Promontory
CTCATCGAACACCGCCAGGTCCCGCCGCTCGTCGACGGCCATGACCTCGACCAGGCGGACTGGAAGGCACGTGCGGTGCAGGCACCAGGCGGCGCCCAGCAGGATCAGGACGTCGCCGATGCTGAAGCCCGCGGGGTCGACCGGTAGCCCGGCGCGGCGCAGCGCCGACGCCGACGCCGGTAAGGTTCCGCCGTTGAGGGCGATCGTGACGGCGTTGAGGCCGGCCCCCGCCCCAAGCACGAGCAGGCCCGGCACGCCGCGGTTGAGCCAGAGGACGACGGCCGCAACGACGTAGGTCAGCAGGTGCACCGCCACCAGCACCGGTCGCGGTCCCTCGACCACGACGTCGGTGATGAGGACCTGGGCGAGCAGGGCCGCCATCAGCAGGCCCACGGCTCGTAGCCGCAGGTCGCCGAGCCGGCGCAGACTTCCCCCTGCCGGCGGCACGAGCGCCACGAGCAGCAGGACCACCGCCCCCATCAGCACGGCGGGTCGACAGTCACGTCGTGCTTCGGGATCTCCACGGGCCAGGCGCTGTCCGCCGCACGGGCGGTGGTCCAGGCCGCGGTCCAGGCGATCGTGTCCTCGGCCTTCATGGGGCGGCTGAGGTGATAGCCCTGCAGCAGGTCGCAACCCAGCGGGAGCAGCTCCTGCCAGATCTCGGCGCTTTCCACCCCCTCGGCGATCACCCGAAGCCCGAGGTTGTGTCCGAGCTCGATCGTCGAGCGTACGATGACTGCGCTCTCGTCTTCAGCGAGCATCCCGATGATGAAGCTCTTGTCGATCTTCAACTCGTCGACTGCGAGCCGCTTGAGGTAGGCGAGCGAGGAGTAGCCGGTGCCGTAGTCGTCCACGGCGAGCTTCACGCCGAGGGCGCGCAGCATGGACAGCACGGTCACCGCCCGCGTCGGGTCGTTCATGATCGTGCTTTCGGTTACCTCGAGGGTCATGAGTTCCGCCGGCACCCGGTGCGAACGCAGGATCTGGTCGACCTGGTCGGGCAGGCTGAGGTCGGTGAGGTGCCGGACCGAGAGGTTGACCGACAGCGACAGGCGCAGCCCCGCGTCGAGCCAGCGGCGCAGCTGGGCGGCAGCCTCGTTCAGCACGACCAGCGTCATCGGGGCGATCAGGCCGGTCTGCTCAGCAACGGGGACGAAGTCGTCGGGGTAGAGCAGGCCGCGGGTCGGATGCTGCCAACGCACGAGCGCCTCCATGCCGACCACGAGGCCCGAGCGTGCCTCGCACTGGGGCTGGTAGTGCAGCAGCAGCTCACCGCGTTCCATGCCGTCGCGCAGGTCGGCCAGAAGCCCCAGCCGTTCCGGTGTGTGCTGGTCACGCGTCGCGTCGTAGAACGCGAAGGTGCCCCGCTCCTCCTTCGCGCTGTAGAGCGCAACGTCGACACGGGCCATCAGCTCATCGACGTCGTCACCGTGGTCGGGGCTCAGGGCGATGCCGATGCTGGCCTGGATGTCGACGCGCACCCCGGCCAGGAGGGCCGGCTCGCGAAGCACCGCGGACAGCCGTTCGGCGATGGAACGGGCAGTGATGCGCAGGTCGTCGCCAGCGCGGACCGCGGCGACCACCGCGAACTCGTCGCCCCCGAGCCGGCTAATGAAGGCCTGTTCGGCCCGGATCGAGCTGCGCAACCTGCGCCCGACGTCGACCAGCAGGCTGTCGCCGACGTTGTGGCCGAGCGTGTCGTTGATCTCCTTGAAGTGGTCGAGGTCGAGCATCATCAGCACCACACTCCCGCCGCGCGAGGTCCCGCGCAGCTCTGCCTCCAGGTGCTTGCGCAGAAGCGCCCGGTTGGGCAGGCCGGTCAGGGAGTCGTGCAGCGCCTCGTGCTCGCGCCGCAGGGCCACGGTCGCGCTCCGCCGTACCGCGTCGATCGGCAGCAGGACGAACAGTGCAAGCACCGGGGAGAAGGCGACGCCGACCAGCACGAGTGGCGCCAGTGACAGGAGCAGCCCGGACGTGATGACCTGGAATCGTGCATCATCGAGCAGGTGCTCCCGCAGCGGTTCGTGGCTGGCGAGGGAGACGGCTGCGCCGACCAGACCATGGTTGATCAGGAAGAAGGCGAGCGCTGCCACACCGAGCCCGATCAGGTGCCGGTGGGCGAAGTGCTGGGGCGAGTCAGGCAGGTCGCCGGCGACCAGGAGCAACGTGGCCCGTGCGGCCGCGAACGTGAGCGTGTACTGCGCGACGTTGAAGATAGGACGCAGCGGGTCCTTGCCCCGGCGCAGGTCGTCCAGGACAAGCGGGAGCCCCTGGGCCAGCACAACCACGCCGAGCGGCGCGACGACAGACAGTGCCAACGCGAAGGTGCTCGAGATCGTGATCTCGTCCGTGCGACCGGAGCGGGAGATATGGATGGGCAGCAGCTCCGATACGACCAGCGCAGCGACCAGCACGGTCACGTCCGCCGGCTGGTCGAGGTGTGCCGTCGTGAACAGCCTCATCACGGCGTACGACGCCACCGGGATTCCAGCGGCGCAGACGAGCAGCATGTACACGACGAGCCCGGTCGGGCGCGGCACGCCGTGCCGGAATCGGGGAGGGTCTGACGTCCGTCCCCGATCCGGTCGAGCAGTCACCTCAGAACTTGTGACCTGCGCCGACGACCAAGACGACGGTCGTGACGGAACCCGCGCCAACGAGCAGACGGGTCAGGGCGTGCCGGCGGATAGAGCTGATCATGACATTCCTCCGTGCAGTGGTGGGAGTTGGTCAGAACTTGACGCCGGCGCCGACGAGCAGCACCTGGCTGGGGACCGAGCTGAGCGCGACGAGGGAGCGTCGGTTGCAATGGGTGCGACGGGCGGTGGTCACTTCTCTCCTTCCATGCCTGTCGGGCTAGATCCGGCATCTGCCGATACGTAGAGTGTGCGTCCAGCTACAGGATGGAGTCTGTAGCCCGAACAGCCCATCTTTGATGAACAAGCTGGGACCGGACGGGCCGTAAGGCGGCACCGGGGTGGTCGTCCCCGGGCGCATGACGGGAGGTCGAGTCCTCAGAGCTACGGCTGGCTACACCGCTTGGGCCGGCGCCCAGAGCCATGCTCGATTTGCGACCAAGTGATGCGTTAGCCAAGGTCACAATGGCCGGTGCTGGGCCTTGCTCCGGAAGCCGCTGGAGGAGCAAGGCAGGGTAGCGAGCTCTCGACCTGTTCCCGGATCGGCTCCCGACGCAGGCGCGGAACCTAGCTTCCAGACACTCGCCGCAGATAAGGCCTAAGCAGTCACTTGTGACATAAGGGAGCTTATCGGCGGCGGCCTTTAGACCGGGGGAGGGTAGTCCAAGCACCCGCTGGGCGCTCAGCGCGGGCACGAGGACCTTCACACCCACGGTGTTGCGTCGTTCGCCGGAATCCAAGCCGCCACCCTAGGGCCAGCTCAAACTGACAGGGCCTGCCGTGCGGGCTTGGAGGCAAGGTATGTCGGGCTCCACGGGCCGAGGGCTGGTCCTTCTCGGAGGTCATAGGTTCGTGGCGTGCGCCCGTTGACGGATCCCGAACTGCTCCAGCGCATCCTGGTGGGTTTCGCGCTGGCCTATGCCGTCGGCTTTGAGCGGGAGCTGCGTGGTTCGGCGGCAGGGGACCGCACATTCTCCTTGATCGGCTCGGGGGCGGCCGTGACCGGGCAGAGCAGCCCGCAGGCCCTGGTCGGCATCATCACCGGTGTTGGCTTCATCGGCGGTGGGCTGATCCTTCGGGGCGGCGATGATCAGGTGCGTGGGGTGACGACGGCGGCGACGGTGTTCGCCACGGCCGTGGTCGGTCTGGTCGTGGGGCTGGGGCATCTGTTGATCGCGGGGGTGGTCACGGCCCTGGTCCTGCTGATTCTGGAGCTCCGCTTCATCCCGGGACTGCGATATCTGGATGCCCGCAGCTACCGCGGTCGACTACCTACTGACCGGGACACCGCCGGCACTAGGACCGACCCGCCCCGTCCGTAGCGGCGCCGACAGCCCGGCTACCGGACGGGTGCTTGCCTTAGTGCTCGTCCCAGTGGTCGTCGTGCGCGGCGTGCCGGTGCCCGTCGTGCAGGTAGTCGCTGTGATCGCCGTGCGGCACCACAGCGTGGCCGCATTCCGCCCCGTGCACGTGGTCGTGCTCGATGTGCGGGGCGTGCGCTTGGCTCTGTTCGCCACGGGCCCCACTGGTCAGGCGGGACAGGACGTATGTGCCGCCGGCGGCGGCGAGCACCACTGGCCATTCCAGGACTCCGAGGGCGCCAAGCGCGGCAGCGCCGCCGTACAGGGCGAGCCGCTCGATCCCGGTCCCCCCGGCGCCCTGACCGGCCCCGACTGGTTGGGCGCCGACCCGGGCGCTGACTTGGGGCAGGGAGACGCTCAGGCTGCCGAAGGGCAGCCGGAGGGTTGCGGTCGCCGGCCCGGAGCTCTGCACCTGCGCGTCCGCGACGGGCTCGGATGAACTCTTGGTGTGCTGCTCGCGCGCGGTAGGGGTGCTGTCGACCATGACGCTGTCCTCCTGTGGTTGGGGTGGCACTGGCTCTATCGTGGGGATCAGTTGCCGGGCGACTCGGTGGGCTCGGGCGGCCCGGTGCGCTCGGAGGCCCTTACGTGGGTGGGCTGGCCTGACGGGCGGCGAGGGCGGCCTGGACCATCTTGCGGTGCCGGTGTGCTGCCTCGTACCGGCCGACGGCCACCAGGTCGACGCCGCTGTCGTCCAGCCGTTTGAGGACTTGCGGCACAGTCAACGCGTCATACCCCGACCAAGGTTCCTTCGCCGCCGCGGACCTTGCCGGAGGGTTCGGCGGGGCAGGTGCGGGTCGCCTTGCCGAGGCTGCAGACCTTGGCGCAGCGGCCGGTCGGCGTACGGCCGGGGCGACAGGGCCCGGCGCGGATTCAGGTGGGGTGTGCGCGGCCGGCGGGTGGTCCAGCCGTGGCTGGTCGGTCGTCCTGGTGGCTTCAACGGGTTCGGGCTGGTCGGGCTGGTTGGGCTGGCGGTGGACGAGGAGGTAGCCGCCGGCGACGAGGAGGGCGACGGGCCAGTCCACCAGGCCCAGGGCAGCTGTGCCGGTCACCGCAGCCAGGAACGGCAGCCCAGTGCGCTGCTGGCCGCGGCCTCGCACGGCCTGGGCAGGGGCGGCTGAGATCTGCCAGAGGACCTCGGGCACCGCTTTTCCCCGCTGGATCACTGTGTGCATCAGGTTCATCTCGTGCTCCTTGTCAGTATCGCGCGACTTCAGGCCGGCGTGGGTTGGCTCGCCAGCATGGGCGGTCCACGGCTTCGGTGGCAGCCGCCTACTGTCGGGTGCGCCAGCTGCGCAGCGCCAGATAGCCCAGGCCCAAGGCGCCAGCGACGGGCCACTCCACGACCCCGGCCAGCAGCAAGGCGCCGGCTCCGAGCGCGACCGGGACCGGGCTGTTGGGCAACACCCGCTGGGCGAGGGCTACCGGGGCGGTCAGGGCGCTGACAACCTGGTCGAGTGAGCGGGTCGGCACCGTTGACTGGCCGGGGTCCCTAGTGTTGCTGCCCGGGCTGGTTGAGGTTGTTCGACCGGCTGTTGTTGGGGTGGTCATGAGCTGTTCCGTCCTGTCGGTGGGGCTCCGGTGATGGGGCGGCGGCTGCCGTGGGCGGGCAGCCCCCTGCTGGTGCGGCGGGCTCAGGCGGCGGCGTCCAGGGCTTCGCCCAGGGCGCGCAAGGTGCGGTTGCGGCGGTCGTCGGTGAGCAGGTGCCCGAGTCCGGTCAGCGCCGCGATGGGCCACTCGATCACCCCGAAGGCGACTGCTGCGCCCAGGCCGGCGTAGAACGCGAGTTTGTCCAGCGGCGGCAGGGTGACCTCGATGGCCATGTCAGCGATGTGGAAGTGCAGGTGGCTGCTGTTGGCGTCGGTGGCCTGCTGGGTCGCCTGCTGGTGCTGGCCGCTTTCTGAGCCGGCAGGGGTTGAGCTGCTGGCGGCTGTGTGCACCGCCGTGCGGCGGCCGGCGGTGTCGGTCATCGGTGCTCCTGGTGGTCGGTGGCGGTCAGGGCGTGGGGTGTTCCGGCGGCGGTGAGGGTGAGTGGCTGGGCAGCGGCGCGGACCGTGGTGCTGTCGGGACTGTTGGCAGCGGGCAGCAGGTGAGGGGCGACTGCGGCCAGGGCGGTGGCGCCGGTCGCGCATCCGACGACGGTGAGCCAGGCCAGGGGGTCCAGCGGGGTGCAGCCGAAGAACTGGCTGAGCCCCGGGACTTGGATGATCCCGGCCAGGGCGGCGGCCGAGCCCAGCCCAGTCGCCAACACGAGCGGGTTGCGGCCGCCGACGAGCAGGGTCTGACCGAGCTGGGTCCCGACCAGGGCAGCCAGTGCGATGGTGCTGGCCCGCCGCCGGGGGCCGGTGAGCCTGCCGACCTGCCAGGCGGCGAGGGCACCGGCGCTGGTGGTGGCGCCGCGGACCGCGATGTCGCGCAGCAGCGGCGCTCCTAAAGAGGGCACGCCGCCGGCGAGCAGCTGTTGGCGGGCACCGGGGTCGGCCGGGGTCGAGGCCAGGGCGATGGCCATGGAGGGCAGCAGGTCGGTGAGCATGTTCACGAGCAGGAACTGGCGGGTCCCGATCGGGGCACGCCCGGCCAGGGCGGTGCCGGCCAGAGTGAACGCGACCTCCCCGGCGTTGCCGCCGAGCAGGATCGACACCGCGTCCCGGACCCGACCCCACATGGCCCGGCCCTCAACTAGCGCGTCCAGGATAAGGCTGACATCGGGGTCGGTGAGGACTAGGTCGGCGGCGGTGCGGGCCGACACCGAACCGTGCGCGGCCATCCCGATCCCGACATCGGCCAATCGGATCGCGGCGGCGTCGTTCGCGCCGTCACCGGTCATCGCCACCACCCGGCCGGCATGCTGCAGCGCCCCGATGATCCGCAGCTTCTGCTCCGGCGACACCCGTGCGAACACATTGGCCTGGGCGACCAGGGCGGTGCGGGCGAGGTCGTCCAGGCCGGCGAGTTCCGGGCCGGTGACCACCTTGCCGGCCGGGATCCCGAGGCCGTCGGCGATGGCCTGGGCTGTCACGGGATGATCACCGGTGATCATGATGGTGGCCAGCCCGGCGGTGTGCAGCGCGGCGATTGTTGGTGCCGCCGAGGGCCGTGGGATGTCGGCGAGCGCGACGAACCCCAGCAGCGTCAGGTCCTCGGTGAGCCCCTCCGGGTCCGGACCGTCGCCAGGGCGCGGGTTTGCTTCGGTGTCCGGCAGCGCCTCGCTGACGTTGCGTCGGGCCACCGCCAAGACCCGTAGGCCCTGGCCGGCCAGGGCGTGCACAGTCTGCCCGGCCCGGTCCCGGCCAGCCCGGTCCAGCCGGCGCTTGCCGCCGTCGTCGCGTGCATGGGTGCAGCGGGGTAGCAGCACCTCCGGGGCGCCCTTCACGACCAGTCGGAGCGTGCCGGCGGTCCAGCCGAGACTGGCCGAGAACCCCCGTTCGGAGTGGAACGGCAACTCGGTCAGCTCTTGCCACTCATCGCCGTCGCGGTCCGCGCCCAACACCTGTTCGGCGGCGTCCAGGATGGCTTGGTCGGTGGCGTGCGCGACTGGTTGGGCGTCCGGGCGGGGACAGGCGCGGGCGGCGTCCCGCAGCACCCTTCGGCCCTGCGGGTCCTGCGGCGCCCACTGGCTGTCCACGCTGGCCAGCCGGGCCAGCCGCAGCCGGCCCTCGGTCAACGTGCCGGTCTTGTCGAAGCAGACCGTGTCGACCCGACCCAGTGCCTCCACCGTCCGGGCGGACCGGACCAGCACTCCCCGGGTGGACAGCCGGCGGGCGGCCCCGAGCTGCGCGACAGTCGCGACCAGCGGCAGGCCTTCCGGGACGGCGGCCACCGCCACGCTCACCCCAGAGGAGATCGCGGCCGGAACGGCCTGCCCGCGCAGCAACGCCAGGCCAGTCACCGCCGCCCCACCCAGCAGGGTGATCGGCAGCCCGCGACGGGTCAATTCCTCCAGCCGGGCCTGCATCCCGGCCGGCGCCCCGGCCCGCCCGGCCAACGCCAACGCCCGACCCGCCTCGGTCGCCGACCCGACCGCGACCACGACCGCCCGGGCAGAACCAGCGAGCACGATGGTGCCTTCATAGACCAGGCAGGCTCGGTCGGCGAGCTCCGCCCCCGGTGTGGCCTGGGTCTGTTTGCCGACCGACACCGCCTCCCCCGTCAGGCTCGCCTCATCGACCTCCAGGTCGTTCTCGACCAGCAGCCGGGCGTCGGCGGGCACCACATCGCCGGCCCGAAGCTCGATGACCTGCCCGGGGCGCAACCGGCTGGCCGGCACCTCGCGGACCGGACCGGGCAGGTGTACCGCACCGTCCCGTGGCCGGCCGCCGCGCTGGTCGTGCCAGTCGCGGTCCTGGTCGGCCCTGCCCGCGCCTGCCGGATGGGTGGGCTCGACGAGGCGGGCCGGCAGTTGCTGGTCCAGCAGTAGGGCGCGCAGCGCCTGGTCAGCGCGGAGCCGCTGAGCGCCGCTGATCACCGCGTTCGCCGCTAGCACCCCACCGACCAGCAACGCATCGGTCGGGGAGCCAATGACCGCCGACGCTGCCGCGCCGGTCGCCAGCACCGGGGTCAACGGGTCCGCCAGCTCCGCCCGCACATGCCGCACCAGCGCGCCCACCGGGGTCAACAGCGTGACCGGCATACCCAGCAGCGTGGCGACCGGAGGCCCCCAGCCGCGGCCGACAGGTATCGGCTCGCCCGCGGTAGGCAGCGGCAGGCGGGCCAGGACCTCGTCGGCTTCCAGGGCGTGCCAGGGGGTGTGCAGCACCGGTTTGGGCGGCGCGGTCCGAGTGACCTGCCGGGCGGACAGGCTGCCGGACAGTAAGGCGGCGCCGGCCGCGGCGGTCACTGGCAGCACGGCCCGGGCCGTGCGGCCGGGGCCGCCGACCGCGGTCAGCAACGCGCCCAGGAACGTCGCGGCCGTCGCCGAGGTCACCCCGCGGGCGCTGACGGTGTGGGCGGCCGGGACGGCCGCCAACAACCGCGGGACCTCCAGCAGGCCCGGTCCGCACAGCACGTCGGCGGCCCACGGCACCCGCCCGGCGGCCGGCACGATCCCGATCCCGACGTCAGCCACAGCCAACGCCTGCTCCTGCGCGGACACCACCGCCACGACCTGCCCCGCGGACTGCAGCCGCCGGACCTGACCGGTCAACGACGCCCCAGCCTCAAAGACCTCATCGGCGCGGCCGGTGAGTTCCGGTGCCGCCGGGTCCGCGGTCAGCACCAGGCGTAGACCGGCCGCCTGGGCGGCGGTCAGGACCGCGTCGGCGTACGGGTCGAGTTCGGTCCCGACCAGCACCTGCCCGACCGGGATGTCGTCTTCGGTCAGCACCTGCAAGGACACTCCGGTGCCCGGGTCAGGTCCGGATATGGGATGGAGCGCCAGCCGGTGCCGCTGCCGACCCCGAGGCGGCGGCAGGGGCAGGTCCGGGCCGGCCCACAGCAGCCGCTGCGCAGCGCTCCAGAGGTGTTCAGTCGTCCAGGAGTCGGCGTGCGCCACGGCGGACAGCACCAGCGGCCGGTCGTCGTGTAACACCGCACTGTCGACCACGACGGTGTCGACCCGGTCCAGGTGGCGCAGCGCCGCCGGGTCCACCACCGTCACCCCACGCCGAGACAGCCCAGCGAGCAGGGTGTCCGCGTAGGCCTCCCGGCCGGCCCGGGCCGCCTTGGGGGCGCCGATCAGCAGCACCCGACCAGCCAGGTCGGCGTTGCCGGTCGCCGTCAGCAACCCGCCGGCGGTCAGCAGCGAGGCGGACGCGGCCCGGTCGCAGTACCGCTCCACCACGCCAGGTGGCAGCGGCACCGGCCGGCCGGCCGGCTCCACCGGTGCCGCGGGGGCCGGCCGGTCCTCGCCACACAACTGCTCCTCCCGGGCGGTGAAGCCGTCCCGGCGGGCTCGGGCCGCCAGCACCGCCTGCGTCCGCTGGCCGGTGTCGACCAGCAACGACGGAACTCCCTGGGTCAGCCCATGCACCGCCGCGGTCGACACCGCCAACACCACATCCGTAGTCGCCGGCCCCAGCCTGGTCTCCAGCACCCGACGGAGCCGCGGCTGGTTATCCACCAGCACCACCGCCGCCGCCGCGCTGCCCGGCAGCGACGGCAACCGCACCAGCCGGCCAGCCACCGCGACCGACAGTCCCACCACGTCAGCGGCCAACGCCCACGCCTGCAACGTCACCGGCTCGCTGTCACCGGGAAAGACCACCTCGTCCGGCTGGTAGCCGCAGGTGGCACCGGCCGCGGCCTCCGCCGCGGCCACCGCGTCCACCAGGTCCGACACGCCCAGCCGGGCCGGGTCGAAGCGCACCACCACCCGGCGGGTCACCACATCCACCCGCGCCCAACTCACCCCGCCCAACCCGGCCAGCGCGTCCTGCACCCCAGCGGTGACCGCTGGGCACCCCGGGCCGTCCAGACCCCACACCTCCAGCTGAGCCCGGCCATCCACCGCCCAGACCCGACGCCGAGACTCAGCGCTGAGCAACGCGGTAGCAGCCCGCGCCACCGCGGCAGGGCCGGTCACCGCCGCAGCGGCGGCGCTGCGGGCCGCCTGAGTAGCGACTGTGCCGGTCGCCCGGGTCAGCGCCCACGAGGTCCGCGCGGAGGAGCGGACCAACGACGGGCCCAACCCACCCACCGAGCCGACCGCACCCAGCAAGCCCATCAGGGGCATTTAGGAGGCGAGCAGGACAGCAGCATCAGCACGTGCGGTCAGCTTCCGGCCACGTGCCGCTGAGCCGCAGCAGAGGGAATGGGCGCTGCGGCGCGGATCGGCTGGCCCGCAGCCGGCGGCGCGGAACCGGCGGCGGCGACGGTCCCGCGGGCCCGGTCAGCCACATAGGTCCCAGCGACAACCAGCAGCGTCACCGGCCACTCGACCACCTCCAACACTCCCAACGCCACCGCTCCGGCGTAGAACGCCACCCGCGGCAGCGACACACCCCGCAGCCCAGGCACGCCGGCCGGCGTTGCACCGACAGCAGGTACCAGGCCGTCCGACGGGGTCTGCTGCCGATCAGGACGCGCCGAGCGCGTGAACGTCGCGCTGATCAGCGGCAGCCGGATCGTGGTGGTCCTGGCGCCACCCGGCGCCGCCTGCGTCTCCACCGCAGGCTGAGCGCCGCCACTCGTCCCCGCAGACTCAGCCATGGTCGGAGGTGTGCTGTCAGCGCCGCTGATGACCATGGCCTACCCCTACGTCTGTCCGAACGAATGCCTCCCCGACCGGCAATAACCTTCCCGGCTGTGCGTCGTGCCACGATGCAGACGAACCAGACTGAAAGGTTAGACCTGCGCTATCAGATGAACAACAGCAGGCCAGCCGATGACCACCCAGCACGCCCCCGCTGGCAACGCCGGACGAGCAGCGCCGTACCGCAACGCAGCAGCCACCTTGGCGTTGTTCCAACGCGACAAGAATGAGCACGCACGCGGCAGAACTCAAGACCGTACGGGAGAGCGTGCGGAGCTGACCCGGCTGCGCCGGGGAAACAGGCGCGTGCTGCCCCTCACCGGGCGCTTCGCGTCGACTCCGTGGTCGGGTCCGGCAAGGGCGTGGTCCCGGTCGGCGGTGCTGCCTTCCGGTGGGGCGCCGCTGCCGGCTCGGGGGTCGCTGCCCAGGGCGATGCGCTCAACTTCCGAAAGTTGTTCGCCGCGGCGTTCGCGGTCGTAGGCCTTTCGTCCGCCGCGGAGCCCGAACAGGTACTTGGCCAGCAGCAGGTACATCACCGCTGCAATGTTGATCGTGACGCCCCGGCCCGGGTGAGCGTGACGCGCCCTTGGCCAGCTCGCGAACCTCCAGAGGCAGGAACACCGCGGTCGCGACGGTGGCGAAGTACTCCCCCAGCGGGACAGCAGCCACAGCCCGGCCGCCTCGACGGCCTCGGTGGCGGCGTAGCCCGCCAGCAGGGCCGCGACCAGGGTCAACCAGGAGGGCTGGGCGGTCAGGGCGTGCTGGAGCTCGTGGATCAAGGCGTCCCGGTCAAGCGCGGCCTGGATCGAGCCGCGGGAGGCCCTGAACCGCAGTACCGCGTACACCGCCAGGGACAGCAGCACCGCGCGGACAACCCGTTCCATCGCCAGCACCCGCAGGGTGACCGCCGAGCAATGGGTTTCGCCGCGCAGCACCAGCGGCGCCTGGTCGCGGTCAGACCAGCCAGGACCTCGAAACGGCAGGTGGGCCCCCCGGCGCTCGAGGCGCCAAGCGACCCGCCTGCTGTGCTGGGCTGGTTTTAGCCGTTGAGGTTGGGGTTGGGGTCTTCCTTCACCGCGACGCCGTTGCTCGCTGAGGAGCTCTTGATGCCGTCGATGCTGGTATTGGCGTCGGTGATGCCGCTGGCATCACCGCCCTTGAGCTTGCTGACCGCCCCGCTGATGGTGTCCCCGACCTTGGCCAACGGCGCCGCGACCGCCTTGCACAGCGTCGGGTTGGCCTTGACGTCCT
>JAABUI010001713.1_pt1 | contig 12431 bp, 13 predicted proteins | sample 5559111 | NCBI WGS metagenome assembly JAABUI01 (sample SAMN10711870, study PRJNA513365) | rock metagenome | isolation source: Antarctica rocks | place: Antarctica: Victoria Land, Buttleship Promontory
AGGTGGCGTCGTCCGGGAACCAGGACCGGAACTCCTGGTAGGTCCTCGGATAATCCTGACCGCCCACCGGGCGCAACTTCTCCGTCACGCGGAAGAAGTTACTGCACTCAAGCAGAGATGCAGGACATTGGTTCGAGGCACGACGACCGTAACAGACAGCAGGTGCAGCACACCCAGGCACGCCGCCAAGGCCTGGCCTGCACAGGTCCGCCGTCGGGTCCCAGGACCTTGCGGTAAATATGGATCGTTGCACGGGCCGGGGGCAAGCGGATGTCGCCAGTCCCGCGGCGGTGCCGACGGTGAGACGGTCACCGCGGACACGTTGCCTGAGGGGTGTTCCTAGTCGGCGGAGCTAAGTCGCTCATCCTGGCCGCTCTCCAGGGCTTGCGTCAGGCCGAGGTCCGCGTTTGCCTCCTGGCGCCGCTCACGTTGAGTCGGTAGCGGGCCATCCAGTCGCTGACGGCGTAGTGATCGGCGACCTGGGCGTCGGTCCAGCCGTTGCGGACGTCAGCACGGGCGGCCTTGCCGGGGATGAGCAGGCAGCCGCCGAGGTAGGCGGCTTCCTTCTCCACGTCGTCCTGCCAATCGCGGCAGCCGGTGGCGTCGATGGCGGGCCTGGGTTGATGCAGGAGCAGCGCATGCGCGGCCTCGTGGGAGAGGTTGCTTGCGATGCGGTCGGGGGCGTGGCCGTCGTTGTGCACGATCAGCCGTGCAGGTCCGATGAAGACGGTCGCCGCCGACAGTGCGGAGGTCTCCTCCTCCATCAGTAGGCGAACGGCAGCGGCGAGGCCGGGGGCTGGGTCTCCGTCGGCTAGGGAGGACAGGGCGAGGACGGGGATCTCCAGCGTGGTCAGCAACCGGGCTGGGTCGAGCACGGCGTAAGGGCTCAGACCGAGTTCCGCCCGGCTCTGCTCGGCGAGGTCCTCTGCCTCCTTCGTGGCAATCACTGGACCGTCTGATGAGCGCGCAGCGCCTCATAGGTCGCCTTAAGCACGGCCTCCATCGCGCTTGCAGCTTCCGGGGTTAGGTTCTTATCGCCCCGCAACAGCGACGAGATCATCGCCATGGGTGCTGCATCGCCGGCTGTCGTGCTTCGCTGGAGGAAGTCGTCTGCCCGCAGGCCCGCCCAGTTCACCAGCCGCGCGAGGCTGTCGACGTCCGGCCGCTTCCCCTGTGACAGTCGCGTCAGGGTCGACGGACCCACCCCCGACTCGGCGGCGATGGTCCGCCACGTCATCCCCCGGCTGCCGCGGACCTCGTCCAGCGCGGTGAAGAACGCCACCGCGTCGAAGCCAGCTGATTGATCGCCCATCCATGCCTCCACGAGTCGAACTGCTTGCACATGTCGAACCGCCGACCTACTGTTGCAGGAGCGGCATCAATACCGTTCTCACAACTTAGGCCTTGGAGGCCCCCATGACCACCCCCACGCCGCCATTAACAACCAGCACCCACGGCGGGCTCGGCTATGCCGCGCCCTACCGCGAGCTCACCCAGTACAGACACCTCTTTCCTGCTTTGAGCCCGATGCCGGACCCCGGCAGCCCAGCGACCCAGGCGCTCGCCGCATCAATGGTCGACACCGAGACCGCCGGGGCCGCGACGGTCGCCTGGCCCTCGTTAAGCACCGGCGACAACCCCTCGATCCCCGCCGGCTACACGTACCTAGGGCAGTTCATCGACCACGACCTGACCTTCGACCCGGTCAGCACCCTGACGGGCACCGTGCCCGGCGGCCTGACCGACCTGCGCACGGCCCGGTTCGACCTGGACAGCCTTTACGGCCGCGGCATGGACGACGAGCCCTACCTCTACGACCAGGACAACCCCGGCAGGCTCCTGCTCGAGCCGCTCCCTGGCGAGCCCGGTGCCTTCGACCTGCCCCGCAACAGCCAGGCACGGGCCATGATCGGGGACCCCCGTAACGACGTCCACGTCATCATCAGCCAGCTGCACCTGCTGTTCGCCCGGTTCCACAACGCCCGCGTCGCCGCGCACACCGGCGACAGGCGCGGCCGGCCGTGAGGCCTTCGCCAGCGCCCAGCGCGAGACCATCTGGCACTACCAGTGGCTCGTCACCCACGACTACCTCGACCACATCGTCGGCCCCGACCAGCGCGCCCACGTACTCACCGACATGTCCCCGGCCCCCGCTGGACAGCAGGGCAGCCCGGCGCACGCTCAGCTCACGCACTACACGCTGCAGGCCGACGGCGGCGCGTGGATCCCCTTCGAGTTCAGCGCTGCGGCCTTCCGGTTCGGCCACAGCCAAATCCGCCCCAGCTACCGCCTCAACCAGGCCCTCAGCCCCCTGCCAATCTTCGACCCCACCGGCAACGACCTGCATGGCTTCAGGCAGCGCCCCGGCCTCTGGACCGTGGACTGGAAGCTGTTCTTCCCCATCGACCCCGCCGTCCCCCCCCAGGCGAGCCGGCTCATCGACACCCGCCTCGCCCCCTCGCTGAGCACCCTGCCCCCCACCGTCGTCACCGACAACGGCCCCGTGACGCTGACCCTGCGCAACCTCATGCGCGGCATCGAGCTAGGCCTGCCCTCCGGCCAAGCCATCGCCAAGCACCTTGGCGTCACCCCCTACAGCGGCACCCTCACCGACCCCAACGGCATGAACCTGACAATCCCCGACCCGGCGCCCCTGTGGTTTTACTGCCTAGCCGAAGCCCAGATGCTCGGCGGTACCCGCCTCGGACCCGTCGCCGGAACGATCGTCAGCGAGGTCATCGTCGGAGTCCTCCTCGCCGACCCCGACAGCTGGCTCAATCAGGACCCCCTCTGGCTGCCCACCCTGGGAACCACCCCTGGGACCTTCACAATGGCGGACCTCATCCGCATTGCCAGCGCCGGCTAGCGACAGCTTGATGAGCACCGGCCGCGTCATCAGCGATCCGGTCACCAGGCAGGGTCAGAAGCGGCTGTTCTGAGGTGCGCTCCGCCGCCAGCCCCGGAGCTGTTCCACTTTTTAGGAAGTGGGACAGCCTCTTGGGGGGCTGGCGCGACGCGCTCCTGGTGTGGTGGGCGTCCCACAGGTCAGTCCCACAACAGCGTGCCGAAGACGCCGTATGAGCAGGACCTCCGGTACGGTCCGCCGGTGGAGCTGGGATACGCGCGGGTATCGACCGCCAAGTAGGACCTGGACCGGCAGGTCGACGCGCTGCAGCAGGCCGGGATCGTCGTGGTCTTGCCCAGCGCCCGGTAGATCGAGGTGCGACTCAACCCCAGCACCGCGCCGATCTGCTCGACCGTCAGCTCCCGCGCGTCGTACATCTTGCGGGCCTGCCGGACCTGCTCGGCGGTGAGCTTGGACGGCCGGCCCCCGACCCGGCCGCGGGCCCGCGCCGCGGTCAGCCCGGCCACCGTCCGGTCCCGGATGATCTCCCGCTCGAACTGCCCCAGCGCCCCGAACAGGTGGAACACCAGCCGCCCCCTGGTGGTGTGGTGTCGATGTTCTCCCGCAACGACCGGAACCCCACCCCCCGCTCGTCCAGCCCGGTCACCACGTCGATTAGGTGCCGCAACGACCGGCCCAGCCGATCCAGCCGCCACACCACCAGCGCGTCCCGGCCGCAACTGCTCCAGGTCACCCAGCTTCGGTCGTCGGTCCAACGCCTCCGACGCATGGTCGGTCCACACCTTCCAGCACCCGGCCGCGGTCAACTCGTCGACCTGCAGGTCCGGGTTCTGCTCGATCGTCGAGACCCGCGCGTAGCCCAGCAGGCGCGCTATGCCCCGGACCGTACCGCAAACCCCCACCACGCATGCTCGCGCTACGTACGTTCCGGACACCAGTTGCACGACACGGCTGGTCCCGAAACACGCTCACGAGCAGGCGAGCGTCAGATCGAGGGTGTGGCCTTGAGCTCGATGTTCAGGTGGGCCATTCGTCGGTGCGCAGCCGGGCGTACATGATCTGGTCGTGGAAGGCGCCAGCTCGCCACTGAGCGGCCCGCAGGACGCCCTCGCGCCTGAAGCCCGCCTTTGTCAGCGAGCGCTGCTCGGCGAGGTTAGCCACGTCGGTGCAGGCCTCGACCCGGTGGGTGCGGGGGTGCGCGAACAGGTACTCCGCCAGCTGGCGCTGTGCCTGCGTCCCAACGCCCCGGCCCCGGGCGGCTGACACGACGAGGATGCCGAACTGCCAGCACCACGAGTGCGACGGGCCCACCGCTGCTTCCACCACGCGACCCGACCGGCCCACTCGCCGTCCGCTTCGATGACGAGCCGTCCCCCGTCGTCGGTCAGGAAGCCGGTCTCGGCGAACTCCGCGGCCGCACCCCCCGTAAAGGGTGGGAAGCCGAACCACTGCAGCTCGCCCACGCCCTCCTCGGTGGAGAACTCGGCCGTGAACCGCGCGATGTCGTCTGCGCGGTATGGCCGGAGGTCGACAGCAGGCACGGGCACACATTACCGGCGTGGCCCCACCGTGACGGGGGTCTGATCTGGCCCCACCTGGCTTAGCAGGGAGCCGGACGGCAGGGGTGCCTACTCGCCTTCTGGTCCCATCCGGACCTGGTGAGCTTCGCGCCAGAGATCGTCCGTGCCGCACTCCATCACGGTGACGTCGGCGACGGTAACGGGCTTGTTCATGAAGGCGACCACGGCGCCCTCGACGGCGCTCTGGATGACGTCTAGTTCGGCGTGTGTACCCAGCGCGACAGTGAGATGCGGATGGGGATCGGGGAACTCCCCGCCGTAGGGCAGGCAAGCGGGAAAGGCCGCGACCAGCTGACGAGTGACCGCGCGGACGGCGCTGTCGGCTTCTCCGGTGAGGGTGAGGAACAGCACCCCGGACGGGAAACGGTTCAGGTGGCTGAAGGCCAGCGTGATGGCTTCGGTCCTGGTAAGTACCTGGCGAAGCTCTGCGCGCTGCTGCGGCGAGGTCGGAGCTGGCAGCCAGGGATAGAGCAGGGTCACGTGGGGCGGAGCACCGCCCCCGGCCGCAGAGGGGACGGTTGCCCGCCACGGCCCGAGCACCGACGTCAGGGACGGGACCGCGAGGATGAGACCGGACTCCGTCACCAAGTCGACGTTGCCATCGTCTGGTGGTCGACGCGACCTGTATCGGGTCGACCGATCACGACCGCGCTGCTTGTTGGGCTCGCGTGTGGGCGAGGCGGCAGCTGGTGGTGCCGGTCTCGATGAGTCGCCGCTGAAGATGAGGCAGTCCACGGTCGCGGCGCAGAGCCGGGGGGCTGAAGGTGGGGCCACCTCAGACTGACAGAGCCAGCCTGAGCCGCTGGTTGTGGCACACAGTTCCGCTACGTCCCGCAAACGAGTGATTGTGGGATGCCACAGACGTTGCGGTCTCGGACCACGCCGAGAGCAGCAGTCCGATGCTGCCGAGCATGCTGCGCAGCGGCGGCATCACGATCCGGAGGTCAGGGGCACCGGCGGATGGTCGTCTCAGTGGCGACGTCGTTTGAGCGATGCGTCGACAGCGGCGCAGAGGTCCTGTTGGGCCGACTGCTAGCCGGCCGACCGGCGCCAGGCGGTGGCCAGCCGGGCGACGCCCGCCACCAGGTCCGCCTCCGATGCCGCGAGGGACAGCCGGAGGAAGCCCTCACCGCCCGGTCCGAAAGCGGTGCCCGGCGCGACCGCGACCCGCTCCTGCGCCAGCAGCCGCAGCGCGAACTCCCGGGAGCCCTCGCCGCTGCCGGTGACGTCGACCCAGGTGTAGAACGCGCCGGCCGGCCGGAACGCAGTCATCCCCAGTTCACCCAGGTGCCCGATGACGGTGTCCCGGCGCTGCCGGTACGAGGACACCATCGCCGCGATCACGTCCGGGCCGGACGCGAGCGCAGCGAGCGCCGCGTACTGCGTCGGGGTGTTGAGGCAGGAGATCATCGGCTCCTGGGCCTTGGCCAGGGCGTCGGCGACGGCCGGCGGCGCCGCGACGTAACCCAGCCGCCACCCGGTCATGGCGTAGGTCTTGGAGAAGCTGAAGACCGTGAGCACCCGACCGTCGGTGTCCAGCGCGGCCGGGCTCACCGCCGGCGTCTCGAAGGTGATCTCGTCGTAGCACTCGTCGGACAGCACCCACAGGTCGTGCCGGGCGGCGAAGGCGAGCAGGGCCTGCATCCGGTCGCGGTCGATCACCGCACCGAGCGGGTTGGACGGCGAGTTGAGCAGCAGCACCCGGGTGCGCGAGGTAACCAGCCGCTCCAGCTCGGACACGTCGGGGAGGTAGCCGCCCGACGCGGTCAGGCCGTAGTGGGCTGCGTCGAGGTGCAGCAGCGCGGCCATCATCGCGAAGTTGGGCCAGGCGGGGTCGGGGAGCAGGATGCCGTCGCCGGGCTCGGTAACGGCGACCAGGGCCGCGTGGATCGCCTGCCCACCGCCGTTGCCGAGCACCACCTGCGCTGGATCGACCGCGAAACCGTTCCGCAGCAGGATCTTCTCCGCGAGCGCGCTGCGCAGCTCGGGAATGCCGGCCGTCGGGGTGTAGCCGGTGCGGCCGGCCACGGCGGCGACGTGCGCGGCCTCGACGATGTGCGGCGGTGTCGGGAAGTCGGGCTGCCCGACCTCCAGGTGGATCACGTCGGCGCGACCCCAGGCCGCGTCCATGATCTCGCGGATGCCGGACCGGGCCATGGCGGTGGCCGCCGGGTTAACCTGCCGGGTCGGCTTCACCGGCCGCCGTCCAGCCGGTAGAGCGCACGCACGTTGCCGGTGAAGACGGCCTGCTCGACGTCGTCGAGCCAGCCGGTCCTGGTCGCGGACCCCAGTCGCGCCCGGACCACCGCCCAGGCGTCGCGCAGGACGTGCAGGGCGAACCAATGCGTCTCCGGTGCGCCGTGGCCGTCACTGCCGACGACCAGCCGGCCGGTGGGGCAGAGGTCGAGGAGCCGCAGCAGCCGATCGGCGGTCGTCGCCGGGCTGACCAGGTTGGACAGCGAGAAATCCACCCACACCCCCGGCCGGACGGCGGCCAGGTAGGCCACCTGCTCGTGCCAGGGAAAGCCGCCGTGGATGAGCACCACCTTCGCCGCCTCCCCTTCGGGCGTACGCAGGACGTCGTCGAGCAGCACCGGGTCGGCCCCAGCCAGTCGCAGGTCGGAGTCGCCGAACCCGGTGTGCACCTGGAGCGGCAGGTCCAGCTCGGCGCAGGTGGCCAGCACGTGCCGGAACAACAAGTCCCGCAGCGCCTTGGCCCGCCGGCGGACCGGCAGCCGGCTGTCCAGCGACTGCTCTGCCGCCTGCACCGACGCATACGGGTCGACGGCCAGGCCGGTCCGGTAGGCCAGGACGGTCTTGGCCCCGACCGCCCCGCGCGCCGCCGCGGCGGCGAGCAGCCCGTCGACCGCGGCCAGAATCTCGGGCGTACGGGTACCTGCGCCGATGAGGCGGTCGACCAGCGGCTCGATCCGCACCAGCTCCCACATTGGCGCGTCGGCCAGCTCCGCGTAGGCCGCGACGCCGCGCCCTGTCGGGAAGGTCTCCGCCCCGGGGTCCAGCAGCATCCCGGTCAGGCCGACGTCGGCGAACAGGCCGCGTACGTAGCCGGGCCAGTCGGTCGCGGCCTCGGTCCGCGCCGCCGTTAGGTCCTCGACCGGGCAGCCCAGGTAGCCGGCGAGCTGGACCCGTAGCAGCTCCACGGCCAGCCGACCCGGGCCGAGACCGCGTCGACGCTGCTCTGCGGCCGCGCCGGTGGCGACGTCGAGCGTCACGTCCGTCGGCGTGAAGGCGGCAGCCGTCAGCGGGAACGGATGGGCGTGGTGGTCGATCAACGGTCGGGCCCGGTCAGGCCGCCGGCAGCGGCCGGGCATCGGCGCTGCGGAGGGCGTCCTCGCCGCCCTCCTCGCCAAGGATCGAGCCGATCCGCTCGACGGCGTGCGGGTTGCGGGACCGCAGCACCAGCACGGCCACCAGGCCGAGCACGAACCAGGCGAGGGTGATGTAGGGCGTCAGGTTGAGCGGCGCCGGCGGGGTCGGGTGCACCGAGCCGTAGAGCGCGGCACCGAAGATGACGACCCCCACGAGCGGGACGCCGGCGTGCAGCAGGGCGTTGTAGTGCTCATTCCGACGGAAGTAGACCATCCCGCCGACGCACAGCCCGATGTAGACGACGATGATCGACAGGGTGCCGAGCGTCGCATAGAAGTAGTAGACCGTCGTCGTTGCGGTGCCGAACGCCCCGCCGTCGGTGAAGCCGAGCAGGGCCGCCGCGAGCGTGCTGACAATCGCCACCATGACGGTGGCGTTGGCCGGGGTCTGGTACTTCGGATGCGTCCGGCCGAGCCAGGCCGGCAGCACGCCCTCGCGTCCCATCGCGAACAGCGTCCGGGTGCCGGCGGTCGCGGAGCCGACGCAGACGACAAAGGCGGACAGCATCCCGCCGATCTCCACCAGCGCCCCGAAGGGGCCGCCGACGAACTGCTTGGCGACGGTCTTGAGGGCGAACGGGTCGGCCCCGAGCTTGTCGCCGTGGTCCACACCGAAGCCGATCGTCATGGCATAGGTGGTGAACAGGTAGAGCACGATGGCGAACCCGGTGGCCGCGATGATCGCGATTGGGATCGACCTGCGCGGGTTGGCCGTCTCCTCACCGAAGTCGGCGGCTGTCTCGAAGCCGATGTAGGACGTGACGCCGAGAATGATCCCGTAGAAGACGCCGTTGAAGCCGCCGCTGACGGTGTGCGAGAACGTGAAGGGCGACAGCGTGTTGCCGCTCGTGCCGCCCTTGGCGGTGACCACTAGGTCGACCACCAGGATGACGGCGACGGTGATGATGCCGATGACGAGCTGCAGCCGGGTCGTGACGGAGATCCGCACGATCGACAGGACGATGAGCAGCAGCATCCCGACCAGGAACAGCGGGAACCACCACCCTTTGCCGAGGCCCAGCAGGTCGACCGCGAGCCCGGCCGTCCCCGCCATGGTCATGGGGACGAAGCAGATCAGGCCGAAGGCGTAGAGCCAGCCGGCCATGAAGCCGCTCTCCTTGCCGAGGCTGCGACTGGCGTAGGTGTAGGCGTAGCCCGCCGACGCCATCCGCCGGGTGAACCCGATCACGACAAAGGCGAGGGACAGGCAGGCCACCCCCCCTAGCAGGAACGCCAGCGGCGTCGAGCCACCGGCGACCGCCGCCACGCCGGGGACGTTGAGCAGCATGGCCATGCCGGGGGCCAGCACCGACACTGAGATGGCGACCGCGTCCCAGGTCCGCAGCGTGCCCTTGGCCAGGTGCTGCCCCTGCTCCGCCGCCGCGACGGTCGCACCGCTCGATGGTTCCTGGGTCATGACAGCTCCTTGGAGGAGAACTCCGGCTCGGGGGCGAGGACGGTGGTGGCATCGAGGTGGTAGTCGAAGGCGAGCGGGGTGCAGGAGCGCTCGGCCAGCCAGGCCACGAAGGCCTGGTGGATCGGGTGGACGCGGTAGGCGTCGAGGGCGGCTTCGTCCTCGAACTCGCTGTACAGCAGGTACTGGTAGCCGCGGGTGCGGGCTCCGGTCAGGTCGGTGCCGAACCGGAGCCGGCCCATGAGCCCGATATCGTTCACCCAGGACTCGACCTGGCTGCGCATGGCCTGGTCGTCGTCGGGCGACAGGTCCGCGGGGAAGCTGAACAGGACGATGTGCTGCAGGGCCACGGCTCGGGATCCTCTCTCGTACGCGGTCAGAACGTCTCGAAGTACTCGCGCATCTCCCACGGGGAGACCTGGGCGCCCTTAGCCGGTGGGTTGTCCTTGACGTCCGCGGTGTAGCGGCCCAGCTCGGCGCGCTTCATCATCAGGTAGTAGTCGAGGAACCCGTCGCCGAAGGCCTTGCGGTAGAACGAGTCCGCTGCCAGGGCCTTGATGCCGGCCTCGAACGAGGACGGCAGCGCGGCCACGTCGGCGGCGTAGGGGTCGGCCTCCACCGGAGGGGGCGGCGTCAGTCGCCGCTCAAGGCCGTCCAGCCCGGCCGCGATGTCAGCCGCGAGGTAGAGGTAGGGGTTGGCGGCCGGCTCGCCCAGCCGGTTCTCCAGGTGCGTGCCGGGGTCCCCGGGACCACCCTGCACGCGGACCATCGCCCCGCGGTTCTCAACCGCCCAGCTGACCCGGTCGGGGGCGAAGGAGTACGGCTGGAACCGGCTGAACCCGTTGACGGTCGGTGTTGTGAACAACGTCATCGGCTGGGCGTGCTCTAGCAGCCCGGCGACGTAGGAGCGACCGGCGGCCGACAGCGTCTCTGTCGTGCTCGCAAAGGCGTTGTTGCCGGCCGGGTCGAGCAGTGACTCGTGCAGGTGCCAGCCGGAGGCGAAGAAGTTGGGCAGCCCCGGCCGGCACATGAAGCTGGCCAGCAACCCGCGGCGCTGGCAGATCTGCTTGACCGTGCTGCGGAACAGCACCATCGCGTCGGCGGCGCCGAGCCCCTCCATCGGCCGGAAGGTGAACTCCATCTGGCCCGGCCCCCATTCGTCCTCCATGGACCGGGGCGGCAGGTCGACCGCGTAGAGCGCGTCGCGCAGGGCGGTCAGGCTGTCGTTGACCCCGTCGAGCCGCACCTCGGACAGGAACTGGTAGCCGTGCTCGAAGACGTCCACCGTCGGCGGCGGCGGCGGCGCCCCGGTCTCGTCGAGCCCGATCAGCGGGCTGGCCCGACGGACGATGTAGAACTCCACCTCCAGGCCGGCGAGGTAGCGGTAGCCGGCGTCGCCCAGCCGGGCCAGCTGGTCGCGCAGGATGCGGCGGCCGTCGAGGGGCATTGGCTTGCCGCTGCTGAAGTAGGTGTCGCAGAGCAGCCAGCCGGTCCGGTCGGCCCACGGCAGCACCTGGAACGTGGTCGGGTCGGGCACGACCACGACGTCGGGGAAGCCGGTGAACTCCGGGATGCCGAAGCCGCCGCCCTCGGCGAAGGCGGGCGGGAAGACGACGTTGCCGGTGTCGAGGCTGTAGATGGCGCCAGAGAAGTCGATGCCGTTGCGCAGGCCCGCCCGGGCCGCCTCCGCGGACAGGAACTTGGCCCGCGGGATGCCGTGCTGGTCGACGACGATGATGCGGATCGTGCGCAGGTCCAACTCGCGGATCCGCGCGCCGACCCGCTGCGCGGCCTCCTGCTGCTCGGGGGTGTGCAGGCCGTGCTCGGCCACGAAGCCGGTGCGCCCGATGCCCTCGGTGGTGCTGTCGGTCATGCAGTCTCTCCTCGTGCGACGTCGGTCGTACCGGAGCCGACCAGCTCGGCCACGAAATTCTTCGGCGGCCCCTCGGCGATGGACAGGTAGGTCTCGGTGCGCTGCACCCCGCTGATCTGCCAGACCTTCTCGAGCAGGACGGCGCGCAGGTGGGCGTAGTCGCGGACCCGGAGCCGGACGAGCAGGTCGAGGTCGCCGGTGACGACGGTGAGGTTCTCGACCTCGGGCAGCCGGCTCACCTCGGCCATGACCGGACCCAAGTCGTGGCCCTGCGACGCGGTTATGGCGAGGTAGATGACGACCGGGAAGCCGGCGGCGGCCCAGTCGATGACGACGCTGTAGCCGCGGATCACCCCGGTGCGTTCCAGCCGGGCCAGCCGGTCGCCGATGGCCGGCGGCGACATACCCAGCTCCCGGGCCAGGCTGCGCTGAGAGGCCCGGGCGTCCTCGGCCAGCAGGCGGAGCAGGGCGACGTCGACGTCATCAAGCCGGACAGGGGCGGCCGGCGGCAGGCTGAGGTGCACGAGCCCGGCGAGCGGAGCGTCCACGGTACTCATGCGACATCTCCGTCCGGCAAAAATCTGGCAGTTGGCAGGTGGTGCTCACGTCGCTCTGTCGGTTGCTCGACTTCTGCTGGCGCAGCATTTACGGTTGCGAGCACGCTGTCAAGGCTCATCTTGGCCGCCGCAGCCGGGGGACGAGGAGGACGCATGGCGACAACGACGACGCAGGACTGGTCCCGGTTCCTGGCCGCCCGGGCCGTCGCCGGCCACGGCGGCGACGCGCTTGCCGAGATCCTTGAGCTGGCCAACGCCACCGACGTCATCACGCTGTCCGGCGGCTTTCCCGCGCCGGAGACGTTCCCGGTGGCCGTGCTTGCCGAGTTGACCGGCCGGCTGCTGGCCGACGACGCCGCTGTTGCCTTGCAGTACTCCCCGACCCGTGGCCTGCCGAGCGTGCGGGCCGCCATCGCCGACCGGCTAGCGGCACGCGAGGGTCGGCGGCCCGACGACGCTGAGCTGATGGTAACCAGCGGCGGGATCGACGCGCTGGAGCTGCTGGCCAAGAGCCTGCTCGACCCGGGTGATGTCGTGCTCGTCGAAGCGCCCACCTACCTCGGCGCAATCATGGCCTTCGCCGGCTACCAGGCCGACGTTCGCGGCGTGCCGATGGACGAGGACGGGCTTGACGTCGAGGCGCTGGCGACGCTGCTCGCCGGCGGCCTGCGGCCGAAGCTGCTCTACACGATCCCGGACCACCAGAATCCGTCCGGTCGGTCGCTGGCGCCGGACCGGCGGCGGGCGCTGGC
>JAABUI010001720.1_pt1 | contig 12400 bp, 16 predicted proteins | sample 5559111 | NCBI WGS metagenome assembly JAABUI01 (sample SAMN10711870, study PRJNA513365) | rock metagenome | isolation source: Antarctica rocks | place: Antarctica: Victoria Land, Buttleship Promontory
GACGAAATGAGTATTGGTCGATGAGCCGAAGGAACGGCTCACCCGATACCGACAGCAGAGATGAACGTCCCCATGAAAGCGAACGTAAGAATCACCCCAAAGTTCCGGAAGAAGTTTTCCTAATCATCGTCAGCTCTGCCACCGCTCTACCGCTGCGACGCTGTAGCTCACCTGCTTCAGCTCGTAGCCCGAGTTGAGGATGATGGGAGGTAGCAGAAGATTGAAGAACAGAGTATGTTTGAACGACTATCCCCGTCAATCTTCAGCTTTCCACTTTCACAGGAAACCAGTCCCGCCTCACCAGCATCTCTCGTATCAGATGTCCGGGTGATAGCCGTATGACCAATCCCACCACCATCCCCGCGAAGATGGAGACCACTGTCTCGTGAACTGCGCGGATCCGCTTGATCTGGAGGTAGTAGGATGTGATGAGGGCGCCGATGAGGAGCAGGCAGAGGATACACAGACCCCATCTACCAAGGCGCATCTTCAGAGTCTTTTCGGCAACATGTAAGTCAAGGAAAGGAGGACGTACGAGGCGTAAAACTCCTCATCCTGGGGATTGACGGCTTCGCCAGAGGGTGTCGGCAGGACGGGAGCAGCAGTGGACATGGCTCCAGCTCAAGCGGCCGCGTGTTCCAAAGACTGATGCTTAAATCGGGTGGAGTAAGGAGAAAGGGAGATGACGGATTGTCGCGAATGGATATGATGGGCTGGCAAAGGAAGAAGGGATTGATGACGACGAGCTGCGTCACAAGTCGAGCAGAGGATGCGTCAAGCTTTGAGCGACCCGACTAGACCGACCGGAGATGATCCCGGATGCTTTGACGACTTCAAATCAAGCCAGAGAATGGCCTAATATTGATCAAGGACATCTGCGGTTGATCGCGGGGGCAACGTTGGCGGCATTTGCCGCTTGGTTGCCGACTCCAGATCCCATGTAGTACTGAACTTGACACACATCGCAGACAGGGGTATCAAGATGACCCGTATACAGATTGTCATACTGCCTGACCCGGATGATATTACTTTCGCGGAGCCTCGAGCTCCCCCCTGACCCTCTCGAGCTCGAATTGCGATCCAGCAGCTCGATCCTCCGCCTCCCGCCAAGATGTCTCATACCGTATTGATCGGGCATGCTCATCCGCCAATCGATTTTGGACGTGCACGAGCTCGTTCTGGCTTCACTTCAGCCAATGCCCCAATTCCATTCTTCGGGCGAGGTATTGATCTACCGCACTGACCTGAAGTTCCGATTTCTCGACCTCACGCTTCGCGATGTCCGCATCGGATCTCGCGACCTTCTCCGCGAGTTCTGCCATGAACTCGGCGGCGCGACGTAGGAGCGTCCCTTTGCCCATCTTCTCCAGTCCGCCGGGGATGAGGCGCGCAATCTCGCCTATCCCATCATTGATGTTTTCGCGTCTCCGGCGCTCGACCTCTTTCTATTACCGCGACGCCATCAGTCTAAGGCGTACTGAAGTAAGATGAGTTCCACCTACATGACTATCCTTCTTGACCTTGAGTACAGCCGTCGTCCCCCCATTCTCACCTTCTTCACCTTCCCGCCGCCTCTTCCGCCCACCTCCCCTCGTCCTCCCAGGAATTGTCTCACCCGCTAGATCATGATTCTTCTCATCCTCCACTCCCTCCAACTTATACTCCTCGTCCTGAGCGTCGTCCCCCTCAACACGCTCGTCTTGCCGCTGAGACGCGAGCAATCCTTCAAAGGGTTGATGATCATGATTCGATCCAAACAGACTCCCATCCTCCCCAGCTGTGAACGCCAACAAAGCATCATGATGTCCATCGAGGACGTGTTGGGCGAAATCGTTCAATCGATTCTCAGCTTGGGGAGAAAGATCGGGTTCTTGAGTCACACCGTTGAGGGTACCCGGATGTAATTGAGGGTCGAGGTTGCCAAATGAGTCAGAGGGAGAGGAGTCGTCGGGATGTTGTCGGGTGGACCGCAAAGAGTGGTCATTTGAGGAGTGAGGCGAGAGACGAGTGGATGAGGAGGGTCGGACGGCAGCGAGGGACATGGCTGGTGTGCTGAACTTCGTGAGGTGAGCGTAGCGGTGAGCTGCTGCCTGTGAAGCAGGAGGAATGGCCAGAGTGATGTTTCGGGGAAGGTGGGGATATGAGCAAGTCAGGTGACTGTGCTGGAGCTTCGAACCAATATCTCCTCGTGTTTTTGTGATTTTATCCGATCCCGGGCTCATCTGGGTAGTACCGAGCCTTTCCAGCTCGCTCAACACGCTCAACCGCTCGAGGATCGCCCTACAGCGAGCCCAGCCTGCGGATCGAGCTGGACCCACATCCTTGGACATGAACTCCCCATCACCAGCACCGGAAGAGCCGACCTCTCTCGCCGGGTCACCTTCGGACTTCCTGAAAAACATCGTGGGCAAGAGGGTGAAGGTGCGGATAGGCAGTGGGGTTGACTATCAAGGTGAGTTTGCGAGTCGTCATTTCTCAGCCCTCGCTGTCGTCAAGTGGTGTACTGTGGCACGTCTCGTACTCAGGCATCTGAGCGCTGCCTAATATCGTATACCTACCTTGACACCACGACGGTTCTACTGTGGCTGGTATCATAGCTCATTTGGAGCTGGCGGATTCTCCGCGGCAGTTGACTGGTATTGTCCTAGGCTTACTCACTTGTCTGGACGGATATATGAACGTCGCGCTGGAAGATACAGAAGAATGGGCAGGTGGGCGGATCACGGGACGATATGGAGACTGCTTCTTACGGGGCAACAATGGTTAGCTCTTCCCAATAGAGCTGAATGGTGCAGTGCTGACTCTTCTAAAGTACTGTACATTTCGGCACTGGAGGATTTGTAGCGAGTCACGTTGGTAGAGGGGGATATGGAGCAGTTTGACGGGATGTATTCGCCATGAAGCCATCCAGAAACACCTTTTCACGTCGTAATACCATTGCGCATAGACACCATCCGCATCATTAGAGTCATGTCATGCTACGTGTACCGCGATCGAGCATGATTCTCCAACTGGATTGATCCCATATCTGCAGGACATAGCTATCAGGAATGCAGGCTTTAGATGGAGAGTTTCGCTGCCACTCACCACCACCCGCGTCTGTCAACCCAATCGCCCTTTGTCTCTCGCATTCATATTCGTGCATCCACCTCCATTCGGTGCTTGAAACCCCTTATATCCCTCGTCGATGTTCTGCCGGTGACCCTTTTCACCTTGCGCCTTGCCTGGAATAGCGCTCCAGCATGGCCGCGGTCTCTTTATCGGGACCCAACCTTGAGATCCTCCTTCAAAAGTTCCCTCATCTGCTAAACGATGCCGAGCGGCAATATCCCGAGGAGAAGCGGAATCACATCATCCGAACGCGAGTGACGGCGCTGTTGAAAGATCAGAATCGACAAGGTCAGACGCAGCCGGCACCACAGCAACGGCCTCAACCGGTTCAAACTCAGCTCCATCAAGGTGGAGTTCCCGTCCAGGCGGCTCTTGGAGGTCAGAATGTTGCGGCCACACCTTCACCGCAGACGGTTCAGAGTCCGTCGATGCAGCAGCAGGGACCGCCTGGGGTTATGATTGGGACGCCGCAGATGAATGTGGCTCAGCAGATGAATGGGGATCAACAAATGAATGGGGCTCAGCAGATGAACGGGGCTCAGCAGATGAACGGGGCTCAACAGATGAACGGGCCGAATCAGCAGGTGAGAGCGATGGTTTCGATGACCTCATCCCTCTTTCCGACCGGACGGGTTTCATTGTGTATGACCTAGCGCTGATGCATATTTTACTTAGTACCAGGACCAGATGCGCTTTCAGCAGCAGCAACAACAGCAACAACACCTCGCGGTCATGCTGGAGAAATCGCAACGACTCCAGCAACAGGCCGTTCAGCAGCAGCAAATTCAACAGCAACAACAAATGGCCCAATCGATGTCTCAACATCATCCCCCTTCCTCCATCACAGCTCCGTCCCCTCAACTGCCCTCCGCTTCCTCACCTAACGCTCAGATGATGGGCCGATCACCTAAACCAAACCGCCAGGCGCCAACACCGACTACAAGCAACATATCCGGCACCGGAGTGAATAACGTACAGGTCCTGGTGGACAACTTCCCAAGATTGCTCGAGATGAAGCGGGCTGGAACTCTGCGACCAGATCAGGAGAAGCTGGTGAGATTGACATTCTCCCCTGAGACCCTGGCTGAATCAAGAGCTTCAGTTCGACTCCCTCATGAATTCGAAAGGAGGCCGACAGCAGCTGGATCGGATCCAAGCTCATCAAGCAAACATGCTCGTTCAGAACCACCTGTCCAACTCCGTGGGTCCACCCCAGCCGAACCCCTCCCTTCTTTCACGGGCGAATCACCAGCAGCTCTCGATGGCAGCCCAGCAACAGCTCGCTCCCCTTCAGCAACAGCAACAGGAGCAGCAGCTCGCACAGGCTCAAGCGCAGGCTTATGCGATGCAGCAATCCGTCCAAGGGTTTCCACAGGGTATGGTGCCGAACCAACATATGATCAATCAACAGATCCAAAACTCGCAACTCAACCCTCAACTGCAGGCACAAATACGACTGCAGCAGCTCGCTCAAGCTAATCTCGCCCGTCAACCGGGACAGACTCCGAATGCAACGCAAGCCCAGGTACTCGCGAGGGCACAGCAGGCCCAGTATCAGCTTCTCCAGGCGCGAGATACCCTGGGTCTATCGCAACCCGAGCAGGGAACAGGGAATTTCGGATCATCGCGACCTGTACAGCAGCCGCAAATGCAAGCGAATGGGGGGGAACGAATACCGCCGGACAAGGTGGCTCAGATCAAAGCGAGACTGGCACGCCTTTCGACCATGAATGATCAGCAACGCGAGGCGTTATTTCAACAGGTGAGTACACCTAAGCGATGATCATCGGTCTAACCCTTCCTTCAGCGGCCTGATGTACGGAATTTGTATCTCTCCAGTCTTGCCACGCAGTCGCAGCAGATGATGCAGCAGCTCCAGCCCAATCCCACCGCGCAAAGCCCTCATGTCCCTTTGCAAGTCAACACTCCCGGTATGGTTCGACCGCCTTCGGGCTTCCAGCTCCCTAACAATGTTCCAAACAACCTTCACATCCCGCCCAGCAAACAGGGAAATCTCGGCCAACCTGGCGCGACAGCGAATGGATCGCCAATGCGGCCCAGCCTGCAGATTCCCGGCATCTCCGCGGCGAATCAACCTCATGCTGCGGTGCTTCAACGCATGATCCAACAAGGTATATCGGTCAATCCATCAGGCATTCCGAATGGCGTCCGATCTCAGACGGGTCAGCAAATCAGCGGGCAGGATATCAAGCCGTACATGCTGCTCCAGCAGATGGAACAGCAGCAACCTACACAAGGGCAGATGGAGGAAGGGCGACCGCATCCGCCGAACCAGGTCCAGAAGACGAGTGATATGACAGTTCCGCAACTCGACCGGTCGCAGTCCCTGCTCAGTCGAGTGTCATGGCAGCCGAGCGCGGATCACGACGCAAGGCTCAAAGACAAGATCTCGGGCTTTCAGCGACCGCTCAAGCCCTCTGGCCGCGCGACACTATATCAGGGACTGGGGATGAATCGCATCCTTGGTGAGGTCCTGCTCGAATGCATGCCAGAGGCTCTGAGAGCAATTGCCGAGGAGGCGGAGAGCGGGGTCGCTAGCGATGCCGAGGTTGGGGAGGGTGGGAAGGGGAAGATTGATTCGGATGGGATTGGGATGCCGGGGCAGAAGAAGCGGAAGGTGCAGGAGTTGGCAGAAACAGTCGATAAGGCCTTGGTGATTGACCGGGACGTGGAGACTGTGAGTATCTTCTGCAGGTCAAAAGGCAGGGTGCTGATAGAGCCCAGCTGATGCTACAGCTCGCGGACGAGCATTGTGAGCTCGTTTCGACGGTCAGCTGCAGTCTCGCAAAGCACCGGAAAAGCACGACGATCGACCGGAAAGACGTGCAGCTAGCCTATGGTGTGTTGCTTTGCATTGACTGCGTCTGATCGCTAATGTAGACCAGAGATGATTCTCGGCCGTACAATACCTGGCTTCTCATCAGACTCGATCCGACTCGACCAGGCCCGATCTACAAAACGCGCACCCACCAACGCGGCGAGGCAAAACAAGCTCAAGATCCTGGGCGAGGCCAAGATTGCGTGGCGGAAGGAGAGAGAGGAAGGCAAGGTGAGAGAAGGTGCAGCTGTTGCTTTGGTGGTCTAGTGGGGAGCACTGTGCAGGATGCGTGATTATTGTTGTATGCTTTCTATCATTCTCATTTGCGATACCGTCAACATAATGGCCAAGCTTAAGTTTGGGAAGATCATCAGACAGCCGGAGTACGTTCCCCTTTCACCTTGCGCTTCCGTGTCGCCTTCCCTTCCCCCTGCGCCACCCCTGCAACTCCCGCCGCCTTTCCCCCCTCCCCATTTCGCCCGCTCCACAATCACCCAGGGAATGTGGGCTCAATACCATGGGAACTGTATCAAACAAACGAGCTGGGGATTTGCACGGTCCAGACCAAACTTACAGTTCCTTGTCTGTTTTGCCAAAGAGGGCATTCGCCGGGCCCGGCCCGTGAAGCGGCTTATCCGGATTGCGTCACTTAAACTCGTTCATCTCGGCAAATTATTCTAGCGCGTCGCAAAAATTGTTGTGGAAAGCGCGTCTGGACCGCGCCAATCCATTGCAAACCGCTATCGTCAAAGGGTCGTCCTTTAGGGGGGCATCAGGTGATTGTGGCTAGAGAGGTAGAATGGGGGGGATGTGGAGTCATATCCCGGGTACCCCCGAGAGATCCGTCAAAAATCCTTAGGTTGAGAAAGAAGGACCTACCTAGCTCGAACGTTCTGGACCCTGAGCTAGGTAACGATGGGAAAATACCCATAAATGTGATTCCCGTGAACTCCCATCCGCCAGAACTTTGTCTCATGACGAGTTTTCCAAACTTCCGCGTCATTTCATCGCGGCGTGAGAATAGACAATATTAGCTCGGAAGGCGTCGAGCATAAGGGAAGGTTGGGGAAACCATGGGGAAGATGAGACATGATACGAGGTGGGGGATCACTGCGGTGACTTGGCAAACTCACTGATCCTGTTCGTAACTTCTCGTTACAGCCCCAAACTCTCCTCTTCCTCCCTCGCCTCTACGAAGACCACTGGATTCAACGACAGTTCCTCGCGTGGTCCTCGTTCTCTCTCCCCTTCAACATCTCCGCACCAGAGCCCATCCTCGCCTCTCCGACCGATCAGCGGGAACAATTCAAACATCCCAGGTCCTTCACGGAACTACGCTTTCCCCTCTGAACGTAGTTCCCCCTCTCCCTTGGCGGCTACCTCACCCCTCGCTTCCACCGCTCAGCACCGCATGTCTCAGTCATTCGGTCGTTCACGTCGGCCCTCACCACTCCTACACGAGATCCAACCCCCTAGTCGAAGGCTATCCGCACACCAGATGCTCCTCCTCACCCCATTCGGCGGTGCTATACCACCCGGAGAGCTAATTAGACCTGTCGAAGGCGTCGCCCGAATAGCTTCGAGCATCGGGGCCTCATTGTCTCTCCTTACCGCTCCTCAAAGATCTTTTGGCTCGAGCAGTGCAATGAGAGTTGCACTTGGCAGTATCGGTCCACCACGACTACGCCATCATTCTCTCGTCAATCCGCCCGCAGCGCCATCCCCTCTCTCCTCGGCACCAATGACCACGATCCAGTCCGCATCCGAGTATAGCTCGTCCGAAAGCGCATCAAACGCCAGCCAGGAAGGAATTCCCAACCAGGGGGAAAATTCGACGACAGGGACGCTGGGAACAGTAGCGATGACGAGATCAAATTCGGGGCCCGTACTGACGCTGAGGGAGCTGCAGGCATTGCAGCAAAAAGATGGGGAGCTTGGGATAGCTAGAGGAGGCGAGTGGGCTTGGATGTCGCGGGAGGGCACGGATGACGAGAGTATCGACGAATCGTCAGCGCGCCCTCAGACACACTTTCTTGATTTTACTGATGGGTATCAGTGTGGAAGACGAGACTCCAGACTTGACCGCCGGAAACACCGTTTCTGCCTCGTCCACCTCTCTGGTGTCAAACATCAGCACGACTCCTCCTTCCCGATTCCCCTTCACCAATGGTTTCCATGACCCCTTCGCTCCTCATCCGTCATTCCCCGCGGCCGGCATGGTCCGCGAAACCGCCTCGTTCACACCTCCACATCTCCCACTATCCACCTCACCATACTACTCTCCCACCACCGAAGCGCGGAGGATGTCCGAGATACCGCTCCCTCTGGAGAATTACTCTCCTGGATCGTGTCGTCATCTTGATCCTACAGGGCGACCGAGCGCAAGCGTAGCGCGCGGTACAATACCCATCAGTCGAGCCTCCATACAGTCTCTCACCAGTGCCAACAGCAATCCCACTCCCCGTACCTCATTCGCCCCGCCCCGTACCGAAAGTCCCCGTGGGACGCCAATACCAAGCCACGGGCGGCCTCGGATGATGCGGTACCGGTCCTCGCCTGGCCGATCCACCGATCTCGGACTACAAATCGTCGTCCGACCCCAGCCATCGACCAGCGGGCCATCGTCGGGAGAGCCGGGATTCAACAGTCCCAGCTCGAGTCCGGCCAGCTCCCTGCGTAGACGAGGTGGTCGTTACCGGCAGAGAGGATCGTGGACATCGGTGGACGTCGTGGATCCGTTGGCAGCTGGGGCCGACGATAGTTCTTCCACCTCAAGTCGCGGTTTGGCGCTGCTGTTGGTCGAACGGAGATCCACGCTGGCCCAGAAGACCGAGTTTGGCGGGCGAAACCGCTTCGAGTCGGTCGATTCGGCATTACCCCTCTTCGGGGGGAAATTCCTGAACCTACCCCAGACCGCCACGGGATGGAGCGAGACATTCCCACGAAGAGGGAGTCTTGCGGTACTCAGTCGAACGCCATCGGGGCCGTGGGCGATCAAGGGCGGAGAACAAGGACTGAGTGCGGGGCATTGGTCGGAGAGGAGGGGGAGCTGGGCGGAGGTATGGGGAAAGACGTGATGATGAGAGCTGTTACGCATGAGATCGAGAGCTGTTACGCATGAGATCATCAGGATGATCGAGATCAGAGGTTGAAGGGTATAACATCTTCTCATCACACGGACTGGTGATCTCCGGTTGTATCGCTCAAGCGGCATCGGACAGGCCGTTTAAACATGCATCATGCTGATTTTGGCGAAGAGACAACTCCGCCTTCACAAACGCACGGTCTAGTTGGTGGGGAAAAACTGTTTCGGCGTATGGCTTGGGACAACTTGTGAGAGTATCGGAGAATGCGTATGTGACATCTGGGATCTGGGCACGTTCCTGCGGTGTAAAGACGCATAGATAAAGCATCATGCAAGACTGCGCGGAGGCCGAAGCAATGTATGGGTAAGGTGTAGATCCAGCCATCGCGTCCATGCCGCGATAAGCTTGATCATCATACCGCACGCTTGGCAAGGATCTTCGCGCTGACGCTCCGGATGTTCTGGGCGGCCCGGCCGATCCCACCTTTCTCGGCTGTTTCGTACAGCGTGAGGGCGGTGTCCAGGTTGTCCGCTGAGCGCGCGTCAGCAGGCTGACCCTCTTCTCGAATCGGAACGGTCCCGAGAGGAGGACCGCTTGACTCACTGGACTCGAGAACGGCTGCGAGGTTGAAGGCGATCTAGAATCAGCCATTAGCCTGACGCCATCGTTGGTATCTGTAGTCCGGTGCTCTGGGTAGAACAAGAGAGATGAGAAATCAGCTTACCTCTGGGTCATCGGGCGAGAGCTCGATTGCAGAGCTGGGACTATGAGCCAGCGACGAGAGCCGAGTAACATGAGGCGCACGTCAGATGCTTGATGGCCTGAGCAGGTTGCGGAGGCTTGGAGAGGATGTAGGCGGATGCGAGATCTGGATCAGTCAGCGCTCGCCGTAGCACAAGACTGTTGCCTCATGCCCAGACTTACTAGTGTAAGCGTCAGCAGAAGGCGAAAGGGCGATAGATTTCTCCCAAGCTTCGATCGCTGCCGATTGATTCTCTGCGCCCCATCAGCCAACACTCGACTAGACTCTTCAGTACCCACTGAGGTGATATTCGCAGACCTGACGACTGTTTATCAGCTTGCGTGATATAAATATGCGAGCACGCTCACTCCAAGATTGAACCATCCCCCACTCGTCTCCTTTACCGCTAAGCTGTCCTTGTAAGTCCCCCTTGCAGCGTCGAGGTCCCCTTCCTCGAGTGAGCGGGTTCCGGATTCGACAAGGTCAAGGGCGAGATCGATGGTCGGGTCGGAGGGTGATGCGGGGTCGATAGTGGCCATTGCGTAGCCTACGGAAATCCATCAATGTTGGCAGTCCACTATAGGACAATGAGAGATACGAACCACGATGAGCAAGTTTTGGTTTTGCTGAATGACAGATATGAAGTGGATCGAGAGCTGATGTTGAGCGAGGTCGTCCGGCGAGAGAGTATCTTCTAGGGCGATCGATTGAGCTCACAACGAGACGCAAAACAGCTCGGACGGTGCGAGAAGAAGACGCCATCGTACTGAAACAAGGCAATCAAGAGGAGGGTGTCCCTTTGGAAAGCAGCAAGTTGAAACTCCACAAGATATTCCTAGAATCGGTTGCCGGCGGTATCTTTGGCGAGAGCCTCCGCTCATCTTGTATCCGACGTGCTCTTTCCTCTCCATTGGGGGTTAAGCAACACCCGCCACGGAACGTCCAGGACCCACACGAGCGACGACCAGTCTTGTGGCCCGCAACGACGAACGTGGCCAAAACGAGATTTATGAACAAACATGCATGATCCCTTCCCGCCAGTACACCTTCCAGCGCCATCAACCCGTTTGTGACTTTGCCCTGCAAACGGAATCTTCGTCAATTTGTTGCCTGAGATATTGCGGGGCGAGACGTGTAGAGATCATACTCACAAATGCCAGTGAACAGCATAGAATGGCATGCCGAAGCCAAACCCGGTGTAGGCAATCATCTTGACCGCCAGCCAGTACCTGTTCTTGACCGAGGTAGGAAGGGTACTAGAGAAGTGAAGGATCAGCGGGTGTCGCCCATGAGAACAATCATGATGATGCTCGCCGCCAGCGGCAATCCAACTGACTGGCAGGCGAAGCGTGATGGACGTTGAACTCACTGATCAACGCTATTTTCGAAATGGACGAATCGGGCTTGCGGCCGTACGAGAGGTAGTGATCTTGCGGCGCGTAAGGGCGCGGCGGAGAGGAGGGCGGACATGCTGGTTGGCGTCGAGGGTACTGATTTTCGTCGCTGGAAGAAAGTGAAGATAGGGCTCCGGTAATCGAATCGCGGAGATTTATCCGGTAGATGCGAGATTGTGGCATCCAGGAACGCTCGCTTGGCTGGAGGTCTGGCCTGCTTCTCCTTTCTCCTGAATACAAATATGGAAGCTGGACCTTCAGCATCACCAAACAGCTCAGAGCTCAGAACAGGATATCGCTATCTCCAGGCCAAGAACGGTCAGCCTTTGAGATTGCGATATATCGGACCCCTTCCACCGTCCTCGGCCGAAGCCTCCCAAATCTGGTATGGGGTCGAGTACGATGATCCGTCTCGAGGAAAGGGTCATCCCGGGACGTTTGAAGGCACGGCAGTTTTCCACACTCAACAAGAAGGCGCTGGAGCGTTCATCAAGGCCGGTCCCAAACCTATCTTTGAGCAGGGAAAGACCTTCCTACAAGCTGTAGCAGACCGATATGGAGCTCTCAACCCTGAGGTTGGTGCCATCAGCTCGAGCTCAGTGGACGAGAGCATCCTTCTCGGATCATCGAATTCTTCCATCAAGGTCGAAGCTCCGAATATCCAGGATGTGCAGAAACGGGTCGGCCGGCTGGAGAAGCTGCGGGAGATGGGATTAGAGGGGGAATGGGTGAATGGAGTTGGTGGGGACGAAGAGATGAGACGGAAGGTGCGAGAGCGTCTCGGGAGTGAGTATTCGGTTCTTGTTTCACGCTGAGCGGAGCAGGGTTGAAGACGCTGAACCTCTCGCGGAACCTTTTGAATACCTGGAAAGATGTTGCCGAGATAGTGGAATACTTGCCGGGACTGAAGGTCCTGGTTCTCAAGTTAGTCTTTTTCCCTAAACAGAATACACAACCGCTGATGGAAAGAAAAGGCATTCCCGGATAGCCCCGCTGCCCTCTGCACTCCCGCCAGAAATCACGTCTCGTCTGAAGGCCGCCTTCGCCAATATCATGGAACTGCGCCTTGGTAACGCTTGTATCACCTGGCAAGAGGTACGACCCTGTACTGGCTATGTCACTTATCAGTGATCAGGTATGCCACCTAGCCGTGTACTTCCACAGCCTCGAAGAATTACACTTGAACGCGAACAGCTTGTTGCGAAACCTGCGGAGAGACTCGACACGG
>JAABUI010001723.1_pt1 | contig 12395 bp, 8 predicted proteins | sample 5559111 | NCBI WGS metagenome assembly JAABUI01 (sample SAMN10711870, study PRJNA513365) | rock metagenome | isolation source: Antarctica rocks | place: Antarctica: Victoria Land, Buttleship Promontory
TGTAACACACCTCCGAGCACGCAGATCATGCAAGTCGCCATGTGAGTGAGCGCTGCTCCCGTTCCTTTGGGGAACATTCAGGCGGCCAGAGGTTGCCGAGGGCGATGACTCGTCGAATTGCACATGGCTACTGAGGGAGGCATCAGAACCCTGCCTCGGCGACCTCCCATACTCGTAGTCTTCCCAATTGAGGGGCTGCTTCGAAGCTGACTTGGGCATCACATTACCACCGTGTGAAGGTTATCCTTCCATGGCAGGACTGATGGTTTCTGAATCACGACGATAGATTGGCTGTCTTCCAAGGTGAAGAGAGCCCGAGTACTCAAAGGGAGAGAAAAGTGTGTTGCGACTTGTGTCGGCAGAAAGTCTCTTTGTGACCGAGAAGGCGTTGAGCTGCAGAACGCTAGGAGCAGAAAGGTACGGTGTAGCTCAAGGCGGGATGGTTGAACAGTGGCAAGAAAGGACGGAAGATGGAAGATGGAAGAGAGGATGTGCATGAGAAGAGGAGAGGAGATGTGTAGAGAGGAGAAGAGAGTAATGCATGCATGGAGCATGGAGCATGGAGCATAGAATGTGCATCTGCAGCTACATTGATGCTTTACCTTAGCCCTCCGATCGAGGAGAGGGCATGGTGGGCGGCGATAAGGCACCTTCACCCAATCAGACGCCACCATTAGTGGCGGAGAACATTTGAAAAGGCGTTGAGTCAATGTGACTGTACATGACTAGCACACCTTCTGGCGACGATGGCTGAGTCGGGTAGAGAGCCTTTCGAATGGCAGTAATTGATGTGCGATGGGGCTGCAGTGAGCAAGAGTGAGCAAGACTGGGTGGAGGATGACAGGAGTCTGACTTCCTCTGACTTTCCTCTGCACGTGTTTTGGCACTCTGCCAAGAATCGTCACCGCCCTGAAAAGCCGAAGATTTTCCGCTCTCCCACTACAAAGCTTCCACGACAATTTGCAAAGGCTGCCATCTATCCTTGTAAGCTCATTTCGAGAATCGAACAATCAGGGGACATCGCTGAAGTGGCACCCTTTGTAGCTCCATCCAGAAGAAACCCATACTGGGTCGTCTCAGAACCAACCACCGCTCACAATGAGCGCCCCACAGGCGAACGAGGCGGAGAAGAATATCGAGATTTGGAAGGTACAGTGGCCTCGAGCGTCGGCACGTCACCTTATGGAACAGAAGCTCATGTGATTTCTGTAGGTCAAGAAATTGATCAAGCGACTCGAGCAAGCCAGAGGCAATGGAACATCTATGATTTCACTCATCATCCGTACGCCTGTCTGCTCGAGATGTGTCTGTCACGTTATCCTGGTAATGCTGACTGTCTGGTATCTCAGCCCCAAAAGATCAGGTCTCACGAGCCGCACGAATGTTGGCGGAAGAATTCGGGACGGCCTCCAACATCAAGTCCCGAGTCAATCGTCTCTCGGTGCTCTCAGCCATCACGTCCACCCAACAGCGCCTGAAATTATACAATAAGGTCCCTCCCAATGGTCTGGTCGTCTACTGCGGTGAAATCATCACTTCGGAGGGGAAAGAACGAAAGATCAATATCGATTTCGAACCGTTCAAGCCCATCAATACCTCGCTCTATCTATGTGACAATAAATTTCATACGGAAGCACTGAGCGAGCTCCTCGAATCCGACCAGAAGTTTGGTTTCATCATTATGGACGGCAACGGTGCTCTCTTTGGTACTTTATCAGGCAACACCCGTGATGTGATCCACAAATTCAGCGTCGATCTTCCCAAGAAGCACGGTCGTGGTGGACAATCCGCTCTTCGTTTTGCCCGTCTAAGGTAGGACTCTATTCACACCTTGAGTCTATCTTTAATCGAATGCTAAACATCCCCAAGAGAAGAAAAACGCCACAACTACGTCCGCAAAGTTGCCGAACTCGCCGTCCAAAACTACATTTCCGCGGACAAGGTCAACGTCGCCGGTCTCGTCCTTGCCGGCAGCGCCGACTTCAAGAATGACCTCAACCAAAGCGACATGTTCGACAACCGGCTCTCATCCAAAGTCATCAAAGTCGTCGACGTCTCCTACGGCGGTGAAAACGGCTTCAACCAGGCCATCGACCTTGCCGCCGAAACCCTCAGTAATGTCAAATTCATCCAGGAAAAACGCCTTATCAATAAGTACTTTGACGAAATCAACCTCGACAGCGGGAAAGTCTGCTATGGCGTTGACGATACCCTCAAGGCCCTCGAAGCCAGCGCTTGCGAGACTTTGATCGTGTATGAGAACCTCGAAATCACCCGCTGGGTACTCAAATCCTCAACTGGCTCCGAAATCATCCTCCACACAAACAAGGAGCAAGCCGCCAACCGCGAAATGTTCATGGACAAAGACACCGGCCAGGAAATGGATCTCGTCGACCAAGGATCCTTCCTCGAATGGCTCGCGGAGAACTACAAAGACTTTGGGGCTTCGCTAGAATTCGTGTCTGATCGCTCCAGCGAAGGAAATCAATTCGTGAAAGGGTTCGGTGGTATTGGCGCCATGTTGCGGTATAAAGTCAACTTTGAGCAGTTGCAAGAATTCAGTGACGATGATGAGTTTTATGATGGTAAGCCTGCACTTACTCCTACCCTCCGTCCATTGGCACCGTAGTTGGTGCTTCCTTTGGACATTCTAGAGAGCTGACTGTTCTGGCTAGATTGACGGTTCAGAACCCTCGCATCGCGCGAGGCTGCCACTCCAGATGTTCCGCTGAGAGAACATTTGACGGCGCCTCGCGAGGACCGCCTTACAGACGCTTCGACAAAGACATCCGCAGCGTCGGGCAATAGCGTCTGGGGTGGTCGAGCTCGCTTGTAAAAGCATGATAGGTGTGGTTGGAGGATGAAGAGGTACGTATGGGTAAATATTTATCCCCGGCTGCTTCGATGGCGGTCGGACTGACTTGAGTACTTAGTACAAGTGAGTGGTGGAGAAATTTGCAGAGGCACATTGGCTTTACGAGTCGTGCGCTGCAAAGCGGAGACGAGAGGGCAATGTTGGGCTTAGAGGGTCAATTGCGTGCTCGGATTGAAAAGTTGTCGTGGTAGAGGAATAGATCATCGATGTTTGAAATCAACTCTGTGCCTACATCTTCTCGTCATTATGTGATAAATGTAGGAGCACAGATAGTTATTGTGTTTCTATCTACTCTTAAAGACCATCTGTGCCAGCAGGATCCAACACGAATGCACCACTCCAAGCCGAAACCTCTGATCATCTATCCCTTCCAAAAACATTGAACAAGAAATTGCAACTCGCAAACATCCGCCATCCTGATCATCATGCTTTCCCAGTCCTCCAAACCCTCCAAGCTCATTCCCTCCAAACCCCACTCAAATAAACCGAAACCTCCTCGCCGCCGCAAAACTGCACGAAACAAAAATCCCAATAACCCCCAAAATCCCAAAAAACCACCCCAACCCCTCACTTTCCCTCCCCGGCACCGGCACATTCATCCCAAACAGCCCACAGATCAAGTTCAACGGCACGAGGATCGTCGCCAGCAGCGTGATCTTGCTGAGGACCTGGTTGGCGCGGTTGCCCTGGCGGATGTTGTCGACGCTGAGTTGGGCGAGGTAGTTGGAGTGGCTGCGCGAGAGCATCTTTTCGAAGTGGCCGAGGTTCGACATCATGGTCACGACGTGGTCTTGCACGTCGCTGAGATAGAGCCCGACTTCGCCGCGCGGGGTGACGGTGTAGGACTCGTTGCAGCGTTTCGCAAAGCCCTTGATGACGTCGGCTTTCCCGCCGAGGAGACGCATGAGGGACATGACTTTTTTTCGGCAGTCGCCGATCTGGCGGAGCAGCGGGGTGAAGTCGTCGGTGCGGGCGACGAAGACTTGGTCTTCGATGGTTTCGGATTCCATTTCGATGGTGTGGATGGGGGGGCCGAAGGTGTCGACGATGTTGTCGATCATGGCGTAGCAGATCCAGTCGGCCGAGAGCATCATGTAGTCTCTGAGTTTCCCGATGCGCTTGCGGACGTTGGCGGCGTGCGGGCTGGTGTGGTAGGTTATTGTTAGGATGCCGGTGCGGAAGACGATCATGTAGACGTTTACGGGGTCCATGTAGTCTGGATGGGTGGGTGAGGTTTGGAAGAAGGAGCGGAAGCAGACGAAGTAGTATTGCTTGAAGAGCTCGACTTTTTCGCGGGCTTCCTGGGTGATGATGTCTTCGGTCGTCAGTCGGTGGATCCCGAAGGCGCGTTGGAATACGTGGAGTTCTTCTTCGGTGGGATTGTTGATGTCAAGCCACCAGACACCTCCGCCGTCGGGTGGTAGAGAGAATAGGTCGCGAGACGTTTCACCCGGGCTGAGGAGGTCTGCGAAATCGACAGCGTGAATGGTTTGTTCGAGCTCGGAATTGAAAAAGCTGTAGCGGGAGGGTTCCTCGATAGACGGGCGGCGTTCTGCTGGTCCTTTCTCGCCTAGTACGTCTACGTAGTCATCGTCGGCACCATCTTTGTCGTTGATTTTGATCTCTGGACCCACAGGGACCAAGTCAGATTTGACTTGAAGAGAGCTTGCTGACTCAGTGATGATCTTTGGAATGACTGGGCTGCGAAGGTCATTGAAAACTTTTGGCTTGGTACCCTGGGAGCTAAAGCTATGTCTCTGTCGGAAGACACGAGGTTTCTTCAGGGTTTCTGCAACAAATTCATCTAGTTCCTCGAAGTCGATAGAAAAGCCGCCCTTCTCGGATTCGTCTGGTGTGGGGAAGCAAACGTCATTTTCAGCTTCATGATAGGAAGCAGAGTCGTCTAGTTGAAGTTTCAGATCTCGGACGCTGCCGTTATCGAAGGTCGGTCGGCGGCTGCGGCGGTGCGTTCCTCCTGAAATGGTGCGTTGAAGACCGAGATCGAGGTCTGAGGGGCATTTACTGCCGATAGTATTCGCTCGTTCACGTCGTCGAGGATCGGCAAAAGCGTCAACAGAATTAGCCGGCGATGTTGATCTGGATGATGTGGAAGACTCTCGAGATCGACTTGGTTGATTCTGGCTCCGTCGACCACGTCTTGGAATTGTCGGGCTTGTTGGATTGACCGACCCTTTTCTTTCAATGATGTGCTCCCCGTGGCCACTTCTGTCGTCATCAATTACGGCCTGCTCAAAGTCTCTTGAAATGGAGCCTGCTTGACGAAGCTCTTCATTGACCTGCAGGAAGTCTGGTCGGCCATCCACAGTCACCACGCTCGGAAGAGGGTGTCGATGCTCCACGGGGCTCTGTGGTTGCTGCGGGCTGCTGAGAGTGTTTCCACGAGGCCGCGTAGAGGACTGGTGACGATGATCATCGAGATCTGACACAGGTGTGCTGAATCTGGTCTGGGACCTATCTTCGCTGCCTGACCTCGGGGAGTCCATTGTGTCGAATTACCGGGCGTCCAAGTTTGTCGGTGGGGGAGATGGTGTTAAGTTGGTAGAATAGAGGCGGATGGTTAAACGAAGGTCTTTCAGCGAATGATTCGGGCCTTTGCTGGGTACACTGGTCCAACGATGTACAGTGTGTGGGAGGATAGCCCCTCCACTTCTTCTGTTGTTAGAGCCAGGATGGGCTAAAATATGGATGATCTCTGTAGGAATAAGTTACTGGCTTCTGTTTGGTGATTGGTAGTGTAGTGTATTGGCGCTTCAAACCCCCAAATTATGGAGGCTTGAGGTCGCCTCCCAAGAGGACCCGGAATTTTGGTCCTAGGAGAGGTCGGATGAAGGAGTAGTGGGGGACGCGAGGGCCCGCCAATTTGATGGGTTTAAAGTCGTGGGTAGCCAGAATGGTAGCTAGGATACGGGTTGAGCACGAAAGACCTTGTAGTCTTTCGTATCGGTACTGTGTAGAAGGAAGATAGCGTGCGGTGAGAGAGGCCCGAAGGTCGTTGAAGGTTGAGCGTGATTTGTAGGATATTTCGAGACGATTTCTGTCTTGCGTAAGATGTAAGATGCTTGCAGCGGGTTGTTGCGGTTTCGATTGTTTAATATAAAGGGAGTTGAAATCTTTGTCGGAGTGTGAATGAGTCTTTATGTCCAGACTTTCGGCAACGCTAAGCCACTTTAGACTTGAACCACGAAAAAGTTGTGATTTAATGCACGTGGACAGCAGAACCTTAATCTAGAGCGAATACTTTACACTTTGTATACGTCTGAAGGAGAGGAGCGGTTGGATACCGTACATTCTTTACTAGAGCTGCGGCAGACTGGTTGCAAAGCATTTCGTTCATGTAGCTACCTATCCTCGAAACTATGCTACTATTCTCAAGATTGCTCCTCTTGTGGGCAAGACTTGAGACTTTCCGTCTCTACATCGCTCTTCTTCGGCTTCAAGAGTGTGATCTTGCCAGCCTTCACTTCCCTTCATAACCCAAAGCAAATCGATACAAAAGAAAGGGTTGGTTGCAGATGTGCAGTGGTGGCGCCTGAGGGAAAGAATTGATGTTTGGTTGAAGAGATGACGCAAGAATATTGAATAATAAGGAAATGTTGCAGGAGTGCCGTGATTTATTCGTATGGTGAACGAGTCGCCGCCAAACGGCCAAGTGTGGTGGAATCCAATGAAAAAACTGCCGTTATGTTGCTGAATCCTCTCGTGGCCGTGTTCCAACTCCAGCATGCTTCTCTCCAAGGAAGCTGCACCGGTCCATGCGAAGACGACCAGAAGGCTCCGGATAAATGAAGGGCAGATGCCATGCATACATAACAAAACAGTATGCACAAGCGCCAAACAAACACGGACCGTTCTAGTTTATGCTCGCTCAGACCTGGAATGCCAACATTTACGCCTGTGAAATGATGGACAATCCTTCTGTGCACCTCAACGCTAGAATTAATGCCCGGCAACGCCATCGCCCAGGACATCTAGCTTCAAAATCCGTCGTAAATCATTTTCTATCGTTCTAGTACTCATTGCGTCGTGCATAAACGCTGTAGATTTGCCCTGGATGGGCTTCGCTGGTGGGCTGCTCGGGTTAAAGGTAAAAGGGTGGCCATTTTGTGTCGATTTATGTCCGTTGACAGGAGGCTTAGAGGTGTTTTGGGTACGTGAGGGTGTAGGGGTGGCCGGAAGCTCTGGTGTGGTTGTGTTCTCTGGCGAAGTAGGCATGGAGATTTGCTTTCGAAGTTTGGATGAAGGCGGGCGCTGACCAGCAGAGCCATCGTGTGATATTTGAGGCCTCGGAGAATAAAGCAGCTTTTTTAAAGCGATTGTCTGAGCTCTGCGCTGTTCTTCTCTATCATCTGGGCTCATCACAGACGGTTCCGCTTTCAATGGAGAATCCTGATTTGATATTGTGGTTGGATTCTCCAGTGATGTGGCTCGAGATGTACGTTCTGGAGACGTCCCGTCCATTTCCAGAGGAAACATTACTCCGGCGGAGCTTTGGCGCGAGTGATGACGAGGGGTGTTTTGTGGATTAAATGGTGATTCAAACGGAGTTGCTTGAGATCTCATGCCGCTTCGAACATCTGGAGCACTGCCAGTGCGGTCCTTCGCTTGCCTGTCGGCTCGGAAAAATATATCAAGTGGTGAATCTTCTCCCATCATTGGTTTTGACAGAGGTTTGGTGTTCTTTAGAGATGGAGATTCTTCGCTTCCCGAGCTTGAATCCGGAGGGTCTTGATCCATCATGCTCTTTAGGCTTTTCGTTTTATCTACGTTTGGGACGGACTTCGAGAAGAATTTCGGCATCGGGAGAGAAGATGCGGCTGGAGAAGCATGGAATGTGGGGCCTGCGTAAGCTTTTACTGGAGTTTCGTTCGCACGATTAGGTGTAGCGGACCCTTGCCTGGGCGCTGATGCCGGAGTGTCATTGAGCGCCGGCATCGGAGATACTGGGCCAGATTGCTTGCGGCCTTGTGTTGTAAAACGTTTCGTCATTTTGGGAGTTATTTCGGGGGTGAATTCGTCGTGGTGCGGTTGTTGTTGATTGGGAGACCCATCGTACATGGACTTAGGCCGTGGTGGTGTGCGAGGGGCCGATGTACTCAAATCCGAGACAGGTCCGATGTCTAACGTTGTATCCGGGTCTCCACGGCGTAGTATTCGCGTCGGCTGGTTTATCTGCCTATCGGGTTCGGTTTGAGGAGAGAGCTCACCATCTTGCGATGAGGATACCTGAGACGGTATGGGGCCCGTAGATTTCCTTGGGGGATGGCGTGAGCGTCGAGGTGGCTTCTGGGGGGTTTCTGCCTGTGGGGGCATGGTTTCGGTGGTGGCTTAAAAAATATGCAGCCTGGTTTGAACACAAGTAGAAAGGAATAAAGTCAAGCAAGGTCGCAAGCAAAAACTTGAAGAGGGAATAAGGCGATCGGAGTCGGGCGCGTGTGATTGGTATCTGAGGTGACAGGGTGGAAGACGTTTCAAGGCTTTGATGGTCTGCAGAGTGTTGCGACGGAGTTTTGCGCAAATGAGCTTGAGAGTTAGGATGGCTCTGACTGGTCACGTCTCAAGAAATCCGGAGGTTTGATGAACGGCATCTGGTGAGTATGGTAGAGAGGGAAGAGTGGTGGGTTGGTGTCATTGTTATGTTGGCCTTCTGAAAGGATAGAGAGATGGAAGGACAGAGGTGATGAATGATGTGAAGTGGAGGGCTGGGTCTGGTGCTCCACAAAAGCCTTGGCAGCGCTTGCCCCACTTTTGGGATGTCATGTCACTTAGTATGATTCTATGGTCCTGAGCTCTGATGGGATTACATGCATAGAAGGACATCATCGACGTCAAGCTTACTGTAATCGGGGTTTCAGACGAGGCATATATCCTCGAAAGCCTTGTGCTTTTCCCAACTAACACGCTGCTCCACAGCAACACAATTTATCCGACAGTCCTCCGGTTCCAGGACCAGCTGGGCTTCTTTGACACTTGGTAACACTTATTTCCCTTGTCAAGATTGAGGACTACACACTCTGCCCACACCCTTGGATCGTCAGAATACTCTGCACATTCATAGAAAGATTTTCGGGCTTCCATTATGGCAGATGTCGATATGCCCGATGCTGGTCCCTCAGCTCCCCCAAAGGCAAGAGCGCCTGTCAAATCCTCAAAAGCTGGAGGGGTAGACGCAGGCTCGGACGGTAAAAAACGGTTCGAGGTCAAGAAATGGAACGCGGTAGCACTTTGGGCCTGGGATATTGTGGTCGACAACTGTGCGATTTGCAGAAATCACATCATGGACCTCTGTTCGTCTCATCATACAATGTGTTTATTCAGACTCTCCTGACTCAAAGGTATAGGCATCGAGTGTCAAGCAAATCAGGCATCAGCTACGAGCGAAGAATGCACAGTAGCTTGGGGCATCTGCAACGTGAGCATTACTTATCCGACCGTGATTCTAGTCTGTGCTCACTAATGATGTTACAGCATGCCTTCCATTTCCACTGCATTTCGAGATGGCTTAAGACACGTCAGGTCTGCCCACTAGACAATCGGGACTGGGAATTCCAGAAATACGGAAGATGAACGCTTTTCCTGTTCACGTATAGCAGAAAATGCCGGTCTGAAGGCTGGTCGAGCTAAAGAGGCGATCATCATGGATACCAGCAAGATGGAAGGCCCGGGAAGCGTCGTGGGTGCACGAGCTCAAACAGGGCTGCTTCGCCGGTTAAGCTCCCACTGCACAGCATAGTCATGGTCATGACATAACGAAGCATATCACGAGGCATAGATCATCTCAAATGGATTTGAGCTCTTTAATAAACGATCATTTCACACCCGTGGTATCTGGCAATGTGTCCTTTTCCCAAAACGCCAGTATCCTAATTGACCTTCTTCCCATCAACTTCAATCCCAACCCCTGCCATTGCACTCTTCCCCGGTAGCCATCTCTCAGGCGACTGATTGTAGAATGGCCATGGCGGAACGACGATCAAGAACGCTAATGCTGTGCCTGCAAGCCCGACCCAAAGTGTGACGTAGACATTTTGCTGTATGAAGCCGATGACGAATGCTAGCAGCTGAGACACTCTTAGTCAGTCTGGTTCAATGGGCAAAATTTGTACTGAGAAAGCATACACCAGAAATAGCAAGGACAAGTGTAGAGATGAGCTCGGTCTTCTTCTGGCCTTCGAAGTCCTGCCCAGTTGATTAATTTATGGGCAATATTTCTGTAAGACTCAACGTACGATTTGACCTTCGAAGAGTTCCTGAGCTTGCTGAAGAACCTCGTCGGCCATCTTGTGTTGTATATGTTCGACTGGTGTTGAGATTTAATTGTCGGTTCATTCGACCTCTCCCTCGGCAAACGTTTTTCCGTTCCGTTCATCCTGGTCTACCTTATGTTTTGGATATTATATTTCCTGAGATATCGAGTGTGCATCTTCTTTAGCTCTGAAAGCAGGAATTCATGCGACACTCGCTTCTCTTCACTTCTTCACGCTACTATCACACATTCCTTGAGAAACGTACATAGTTTGAAGTATTACGATGTTTAACGCCTCTGAAACCATCTTGTTCCGTACTTGTAGGCCATGTCGATCAAAGCTCTGCTGCCCTCTATCCCGGCGATACTCTTCAGATCTGTCGCATTTGATTGAGGATATCAATTCCCGCCCTATGCGGTATTTTTCAGATCGCATTATAGCGACGCCTACACGGCTTGTGAAGCAAACGCTTCCTAGGATTACCCCTTTCAAAGATCGCTTTTTGTTGAATGCTTCTAATCTATACCCCGGACATCATCTTGCCTATTTCCCATCTAAAACAGAAACATCTTCCCTTCTTGCGGATGGAACGGATCCTTACTACTCTCCAGGGCGCCCCTTCAATCGCTGTATATGGACTGGCGGCACTATGGAATTCTTGAAACCAATGCCCATTAACTCTGCGCCGTTCACCTTGACAGAGCAAATCGTCAATGCTCGAATTGAAGGCCAGGACGATAAACAAAGAGTCTCAATGACTATCAAACGAAGCATCCACCCAAAACATTGGGCACTAATCAGAGGCAGCGATGCAGCATCAGATGCTACGAGAACTTGCGTGGCTGAAACCCGCGATCTAACCTTCATGCGTGGCAAGCACCCAAATCGCAGTACAGATGAAGAGCATGTCTCCTCCAAAGTTCTCAAACCGAAATTGACCCCCGATGTCAAGCAAACACTGGTCCCAACCCCAGCGCTCTTGTTCCGATGGTCCGCCTTAACTTGGAACTCCCACTCAATCCACCTCGACAAGCAGCACTGCCAGGAAGTGGAAGGCTATCAGAATCTGCTTGTCCACGGTTCACTAAGTGCACTGCTCATTCTCGAGGTCTTAGACGGTCATCTTACAAGATGGCCAGGAGTGTTACAAAAGGCCGGCATTGAGAAGATCAGTAGCTTTCAGTACAAAAATCTCGCACCACTCTTCGCTGAGGAAGAAATGACAATCTGCGCTAAGAGAAAAGAGGACGGTCCAGAGGGAGGAAGCTTTGACGTCTGGATTGAAGGTAGAGATGGGGGCTACGCTGTGAAAGGCCTCGTGAAGACCAAAAAGCACGACCTAGAGCCGCCGGCAGACATTCACCAGAAGGAGAGCACTAGTCCCGCAACTAAAGCCTCTATAGAACATGACAGTAAATTTATCGAGGGAATTAGGCCGGTGCCGTATGAACCTAAAGCTTCAATGCCATTTCGTTATAATAAGGAGGGTAAGGCGAAAAGGCAAAAGCCGACGAGGACTCCATCTGGCCTTGCGGCTCAGTCATCAGAGTCAGAACCCCCTGTGAAACCTTGAGGAGTCGAGGGGTGCCAGCAAAGATCGCTGTCAATCCCCAATTATCGACGCCTTCGATGCTGTTTCCCCCTGAATTATGGCAAAGCTCTCTCCTCGTGGTATCTTTCCGGGGCGCGGGCCGCTGGAGCCAGCTCTTACGGAGAGGTCATCAGAGGATCGAGAGGGCATCTTCAAGGGTAGGCCCTGGATGCAAGGGCGTGCTCATCACGGTATGTGATACCCGGCCACTTACCCTGTTCGGGTATTGTGTGCCACGTATCCGTTGTGGCAGCTCTACCAGACCTAAAGACATAAAGAAATGGCCTGTTGAAGACTTTTAGAGTTCATTATGTCTATGAGATCATTGCGCAAAACCTTCTTGAGAAGTGGCTTCATTCCCGCGCATTATATGCTACAAGGGAAGCCCCTTCTCTAGATAGGGCAAGTGGCTGGATATTGAAGGTTGTGATTAAGAGGATTTTGGGCAAAGAACCCCTGGTTTGGTCGCCGGGCAGGAAACAGGTCTAGGCTTCGCATACTATCTAAGGCTACTTGCCTAAGGTTTTCGAGGTAAATGTATTGTATTTACTCATATTACAAATCCTCAAAACTTTTGGACGATTTCGCAACCTCTACTACGGCGTAAAGCCTTGTATACACCGAATCTGTGGGGCTTTCCACATATTATTATGCTAATGCTATC
>JAABUI010001726.1_pt1 | contig 12384 bp, 14 predicted proteins | sample 5559111 | NCBI WGS metagenome assembly JAABUI01 (sample SAMN10711870, study PRJNA513365) | rock metagenome | isolation source: Antarctica rocks | place: Antarctica: Victoria Land, Buttleship Promontory
AGTCACGGGACCATGATGGCTCGTCCGACACGGACGGCACGCCCCTGCTCAAGCCACCGGCCACTTGATCGTCCCATAGCGGCGTAGCTGGCTGTCCCAGTTCCAAGGTTCGAGACAGTTCCAAAGCCGGCGCCGGCCGCACCAGCGGGATCTTCGTTTCTGTGAAGCGTCGTGAAGTTGTCACCGGCTTCGCTCGCGTAGTTGTCACCACCGAAGGTCTACGCAGCAACGAGGGCCCCGCGGGTGCGACGTCGACGTCCCGGTAGCCGATCGCCTACCGACACGGCTTGTCATAGGTGAGCCACGTCGTCCTGGTCGCGATTGTGTCGTAGAGCTGCTGGGCGGGGGCGTTGTCGGCGGCGGTGATCCATCGCAGGATGCTGTACCCCTGCCGTACGCCGATCTCGGTGACGGCCTCGATCAGGGCGCGGCCGATCCCGGTACCGCGATGAGCGGGATCGCTCAGCAGGTCATCGAGATAGATGCCTATGGTGCCGGTCGAGGGTCGGGCGAAGCGCCGGTAGTGGGCGAGCCCCACGGTCACCCCGTCGTTGGTCACGGCGATGAGCGCGTTCGTCTCCTGCACCGGGCTGTGGATCCAGGACCAGACTCGTTCGACGACGGCTTCGTCTGCAACGAGGTCGTAGAAGGCGCGGTAGGCCCGGAACAGCGGCGCCCACGACTCGAACTCGTCCTCACGCGGCGGCCGGATGGTGGTGATGTGTTCAGGCATCGGCTAACCGTTCCGGTCCGTCGGCAGGTTCGCTGTGCCTGGACCACTTTGGCGGTGTCCGCTTACCGTCGGACCGGTTTGCCTCGACGGCCTCGGCGGTCGCGTGGTGTCGCTGTTGTTGCTCGCCCGCAGCGGTGGCAGGGGTTGGCGTCCAGCGGAGGCTGACACACGTCGTTGGCGTAGCCCTGTCAGTCGTCCTTGGCTGACGGCGATACCGGCGATCACGATGAGGGCCCCGAATGGCTCGTTCCACGTCAACGTTTCGCCGAGCAGAAAGATCCCAAGCGTGACCCCGACAACAGGGGTCAGGTACGTGACCGCAGAGGCGTTCGTGGCACCCCAGCTCGCCACGATGGTGGTGTTCCACACGTAGGCCAACCCGGTCCCGAACACCCCCAACGCCGTGACGCTGGCGGCGACGCGCCAGGACAGGTGCACCGGCGCGATAGCGGTGAACGGAGCGAGGATTAGCATGATCACCGCTCCGAGCCCGACCTGAACGGTGGCGACCGGGATCGCGGTGAGCCCACGGGGTGAGACGAACCGGCGCAGGTACACGAACGCCACACCGTAGGACGAGGTCGCCAGCAGGCAGGCAGCTTGACCGAGACCGTCGCCTCCGCCCAGGCCGCGCCACGGACCGAGCACCACCACAACCCCTGCGAACCCTACGAGCAGTCCGGTCAGCGTCGCTCGGGTGGGCCGTTCCTTCCGCAACGCCAACATCGCTACCAGCGCCGTCATCAACGGCGTCGTGGCGTTGTAGATGCTGGCCAGCCCCGATGGGACGCGCTGCTCGGCCCATGCGAACAACAGGAAGGGGATGACGCACAGCAGCACCGATACCACCGCCAGGTGAGCCCACACCACCGGCTCCCGAGGTGGTCGCTGCCGCCCAACCAGCGACACCAGGACCAACGAGACGGCGCCGCTCAACAACCGCCCCAGCACGACCTGCGCCGGCGACAACCCTTCCAGGCCAATCTTGATGAACAAGAAGCTGGCGCCCCACACCAAGGCGAGCAACGCGAACTGGCCCGCCACCCCGACACCCCATCGCTTGCCGTCCACCACGTCACCCTCCACCTTCTTCATCGAGCCACCGCCCAACGGCGCCCACCGGTCGCAGCTCCGTCCGGAAAGGGCCCGGGGTCGACGCGATCTCACGATCCGATCACCCCGGCCGGGAAAACGCTGGCGGTTTCCGGACCGCGAACTCCCCGTCCGGCGTCGCGACCAGCTGTGTCATAAGCCGATCGATGACCGGAACGGGATACCTTCATTCTGGAGCGACCGGAGCTGATCGCGCACGATCGGCGTATTTGTTCGCGAAGTGTTGGTTTGCCGATGATCGCAGTTGCAACCTGCCTGGCCAAGCGCCGGCATCGTTAGGATGTTCGTGTGACCCGGTACGTCATCGACGCCGCAACTCTCGTGCATCTGGTCGCCAACGATATTGCGATCGACGCAAGTCATCAGATCGTCGCACCCAACGCCATACGGTCCCAGGCGCTGTCCCTGCTTCTTGCTGCGGTGCAACGCGGCGATCTCGCAGAGGACAGAGCGTTGATGCAGCACGAACGGCTCACCGAGCTGAAGATGCGGCTGCTCGGCGACCGAGTGTCACGGCGTGCCGCATGGAAAATTGCGCGCGAACGAGGCTGGAAGACAACCTCTGAAGCCGAGTACATTGCCGTAGCCCAGCTTCAAGCCGACGCGCTGGTCACGATCGATGGCGACCTCGCGTCAAAGGCCAGAGACGTAGTCCCGCTGGCTCCGCTCAATGCGCTCAGTACTCCTCACGACTGACTCGATGCCGTGTTCGCTCGGCCAGGCGGGAGTGAGGCAAACGAGAGTCGACATCCGCTCATTGCCGCAACGTCAGACGCGAATCTACGTCCCGACCACACCGCTGCCGAAGCGAAGCGCCCGATGTCGCGTTACGTGGCGCGTTTCTGCCCGGTGAAGGTCCAACGGTGACCGCAACCGACTCCGACCTGGGAACACCAGGAAGATAACTCCGTCACCGCAACGGGATCCGTGACCGGACACCGATCGCTCAGCGGAACGCTCCGTGTGCCCCTGAGCACACGGAGCCTGACCAGCACGAGACCCTCCCGCGAGATGCGCTCAGCGGGATCGGTAACGGCGTCCACACAGCAGCACGATGACCATCAGAGCCCCGGCCAAGACACAATCACCATTCGGAAGGAGATCGTCCGGAATGTGCTTTATCGTGCAGGGCATGACAGCGATCGGAACGGATTGGCGGGTGGTCGATGGCGTTGCGACGGCATGGTTCGACGCGCCTTCGCTGATCGAGGGGGCTGCGCTGGGCGGGCGCATCGTGGAGCTGTCGGCCGAGATCGTGGTCGACCTGCGCGCGACAGGCATGCGGGTGCGTCTGGACTCCGACGAGCACGCCGAGGCGGTGTCGGCGGCCGCGCGGGATCTCGGGCTCGCCGCGAACCCTGCCGTGCTGCAGCACCTGAGCGTCGTGTTCGAATCCGCGAACCCGTCTGTGGTGAGGCGGTTCTGGCAGCGCGTGCTCGACTACGCGCCTGGGGAGGACGGCGGTTTGGCGGATCCGTTGCGGCGCGACCCCACGATACGGATCCGGCAGTCTACCGAGCCACGGCCGTTGCGGAACCGCATCCACCTCGACGTGGTGCGGCCGGCCGCGGCGGTCGAGCAGGCGGGTCTTGGTGAGGCATCGGGACCGTTCGGGGTCTGTCACACCGACCCCGACGGCAACGAGGTCGACCTGGTGGCGGCCGAGGCGCTCGGCGAGAGGATCCGGACAGCCGACTGGCAGGCGGTGTTCAGCGCGATGGCGTGCTACCGCGTCACCTCGCCGACGCAGCAGCGTGACCTGGCCGCCGCAGCAGCGGCGCTGGCCGACGACACGGGCTTTCCGCTGCTGGTCGACCTGCGCCCCGAGCTCGTGATCATCGACAGCGGCAAGGACCAGTGGGAGGACGCCGCCCACGGCCTCGAGCTCGACTTCACCGACCTCGCCGGAAACCTCCAGACCGCAGCTCGCGAACTCGGGGCCACTGCGGACCCGGGGCTGCCGCGCTTCGCTCAGCTCTTCCTCGACGCCGCCGACGTCGCCGCGGTCCGCGCCTTCTGGGTCGCCGCGCTCGGATACACCCACGATCGGCGAGCCGGGGTCAGCGACATCTACGATCCGCGGCGGCTGAACCCGGTGCTGGTGTTCCAAGAGCTCGACGCTTCGGAGACGGAGCGACGCCGGCAGCGCAACCGCATCCACTTCGAGCTCGCTGTGCCGTCGGACCTCGCGCAGACGCGCCTCGCCACGATCGTCGCAGCTGGTGGCCGGGTCCTTGACGAGTCGGAGGATCGCTGGCGGGTCGCCGACCCCGAAGGCAACGAAATGGTGATAGTCAGGGGGCATGAGCTCGCCGTTTCGCACGGCTGACCTGCGCCGGACGCGAATGGTCCGGAACCGGCCCTAGGGTGAGCGGCATGGCCACCAGCACGTCTTACACGATCGCCCCACTGAGCACCGAGACCTGGCCGGCGTTCGACGCGTTGGTCCAGCGGCACAACGGCATCTTCGGCGGCTGCTGGTGCATCTGGTTCCACCACGACGGCCCCGAACGCAACCAGAGTGCCGAGGGCAACCGCGCGCTGAAGAAGACCTACGTCGAGCAGGGCAAGGCGCACGCCGCGCTGGTTATGGACGGCGACGAGGCGATCGCGTGGGCGGAGTACGGCACGCCCGTCGAGCTGCCGACACTCCATCACCGCAACGAATACGACGCCACCAAGTCCGGGGACCCCGACTACCGGATCACCTGCGTGTTCGTCGACAAGCGCCGGCTGGGCGTGACCGAGCTGGCGATCACCGGTGCGCTCGACCTGATCGCACAGGCGGGCGGCGGGCGGGTCGAGAGCTATCCGCATGACCTGACCGACCAGACCAAGAAGATGTCGTCGTCGTTCCTCTACAACGGCACCCGTCGCCTCTACGAGCGGCTGGGCTTCACCTACGACCGGCCCAAGGGGCTCAAGAACTGCGTGATGATGCGGACAGTCGAGCCTGCCTGAGGCCATTGAGTACCAGCCGTGGCCGGCCCTTGAAGCTCCATGCGCTGTAGAGGGTTCCGTCGGTGTCCTGGATGGATGTACTCCAGGCCCCAGCGGATCCGCGACTCGGCCGAGGTCATGTAGTCGGCGGGCAGGTCGTTCAGCTGGGTCAGCGCGCGGATGCCGGATGCCGACGAAGCGGGATTGTCAGCATCGATCCGCCAGTTGGACTCGCTGACGTAGCGCGAGTCGAGGCAGGAGGACTGGTCCGCGGAGAAGCCGTCAAGTGGCACCGTGCGGGCGATCTCGCGCGGGTCGCCGTCGGAGAGGTCCTCCGAGCGGCTGACCGCGGCGCCGGCGGCGACGGAGGGGGCCTGCGCCTTGCCCACGTCGGGCCGCGCTGACCGAGATACGACCGCCGTCGACGACTTGGTCGGCACCGCCGAGTTGGCCCTACGGCCCACCGAGTCACGTTCCTGGTTCTCGCCGGACGGAGCACGTCCTGGCGTCTGGATCCAACAGCAGCACAGAGCCCCTAGAACGAGGCCGGCCAACCGTCCCGCAAGCCAGTGGCTGGCTGGCGATCGGACGACCAAGTCAGCGGTCAGATGCAAGATCGCCATCGTCACCGCAACGGGATCCTTCAGTGACAGGGTCATCCTGAACCGCCATGTCGGGGTTCCAGGGGGACGTAGCGGCTCGGCGTAGATTCTTCTGACGTTGCGTGGCTATCGCTGGCAGTCGTACCAGTTGAGGACCCGTAGCGCCCGCAGCGTGTTCCACCGGCTCGGTCGTCCGTCGCCGTCCTCGAACTCGAACTGGGTCTGCCCTGGGTGGGTGTTCTCCAGAAGCCAGGTGCCGTCGACCTGGCGTTTGTCGCGGACAAGCTGCACCGCCTCGCCAACCCGCGGATCCGGGGCATCGGCGGTGCGGCGGAAGTAGTCCAGAGCGCGAAGAACGTCGTAGTGCCATCGCGGTGGCCACGAAAACTGCAGCCAGCGCTCAGCCGGCACCTCACCGGTGCTCCTGCGTCTGAACAGCTGCCGCTCCAACAGGTACTCCTCGCCACGCCGGCGGGCATCGCTCACCGAAACGTTGCCCGCGGACTCTTCGTATTCACTCAAGCCCTCCAGCACGCAGATCGTCGAATCGAACGAAGAAACAATGGCACCGCGCTCGGTCCAGCAGTTCCAGCCACCATCATCGAGCTGGTCGGCGAGCAGACCAGTCACCAGACTGCCAACGTCCGCCCCGAAATAGGCGCCGATCGAGAGGGTCCGGCCGTTGATGCACGCCTCGACCTCGCCATCGAAGAACGCCTGGCCATCATGCTCCCACCGGCAGTTCACGGTCACCAACCCGATTGTCTCGCGCGCTGCAGCGCTCGCCGGATCCAACCCGAGGTCGTGCAGCAGCATCAGCGTGGGCAGCGTCGAAGTCCAAGGCTGGCCGTCGGAGAAGTCCGGTTCGATACCGGCCTGCCAGTCATCGACGATGCGCCGCGGAAAGCACGCACCGCCGTCCCACTGCCCGTCGAGGTCACGCGCGGCGAGCAAGCGGGCTCCCCACCCCTGGGCCTCGACACGCGCACGCTCGGCTTCCACCTGATCGGGCGGCGCCTGCACGAGGTCGCGCAGCACCTGCCACCGAATCGCCGGGTCACCCTCAAGTAGCCAGTCCATGACCTCCATCGCCACGACGATACGTCTCCTCTCGCGCACGGGTCAGACCTCCAGCAGGCCGCGCGACCAGGGTCCCGGCCCTGTCCTAACGTCGCCAAAGATCGTGGCCCTCACACTCAGCTCAGTCAAGACGTTGTGTCATAAGCGGAACGTCTACCGGTCACGATCAGCGATCGCACCAGGGCTCGCCGAGCATGATCGTTTCGTCCCGATCGGGGATCGGGCTACGGGAGCCTCGCGATCATCGGGAGTCGCGTCGCTGGTGGCACCAATTTGCGCCCCGTAGTGGTTCGTCTGCCGGGACGCCTCGCCGCTTGCAAAGGCACCGGATCCTGTCCGCGAAGCAGGAACAGCCGATCCTTGAAATCCAGGAGCAACACTCTGATCGGGCGGATCTCACCGGTGTGGTCGCTCATCGTGGCGACGTGTCACGCCCGCCGGCAGGAGTCTGCTCGCCGCGCAGCTGGGGGTCGGGTGGGGCGAGGCGCCAGGCGTGGCCTACCGGGCCGATGCCGGCGCCCAGTGGGTAGCCGGCGGCGATGGACTGGGTGACGTAGTACTTGCCGCTGCGCACAGCGTTGATCATCGGCAGGCCGCGGGCGAGTCCGGCGGTGATGGCCGCGGCGAGGGTGTCGCCGGTGCCATGGGTGTGGCTGGTGTCGGCGCGGGCCGCGGTGAGCTCGGTTGCGGTGTGGCCGTCGTAGAGCAGGTCGACGGCGTCGGCGTCGGGTAGGTGCCCGCCCTTGACCAGCACCCACGCCGGTCCTAACGCGTGTAGGCGGCGGGCCGCTTCCAGCTGACCGGCCCGGTCGGTGACGTGTAACCCGGTCAGCAGCCGCACCTCGCCGAGGTTCGGGGTGAGCAGCGCGGCCAGCGGTAGCAGCCGGTCGATGAGGGCGCTGAGGGCGTCCTCGCGCAGCAGCGGATCGCCGTGTTTGGACACGGCTACCGGGTCGAGCACCAGCGGGACCGGCGCGCGGCGGGTGAGAGCGTCGGCGACCGTGGAGATGATCGCCGCGGAGGCGAGCATGCCGGTCTTGACCGCGCCAGCGCCGATGTCGTCGAGTACCGCGTCGAGCTGCTCGGCGACCGCAGCCGGGGGCAGTTCGTAGAAGCCCGACACACCGAGCGAGTTCTGCACGGTGACCGCGGTGATCACCGACGAACCGTGTACTCCGCAGCCTAGGAAGGTCTTCAGGTCCGCCTGGATGCCCCCGCCGCCGCCGGAGTCCGACCCGGCGATCGTCAACGCCCGCGGCGGAATCTGGGCCCGGGCGCTCACAGCGGCCACTGTTCACACCGGTACGCCGCGTTCCAGAACATCCATTCATAACGGGCGGTGACGGTGAAGTGCCCCCCGGCCCGGGCCTGTTCCTCCGCGCCCAGGCCAGGTCCGGTGCGGTCGGTGACGGCGAGGACCTCAGCCACGACGGCGTCATACTCCGCACCGGCGTAGGTGTCGATCCAGCGGGCGTAGCGCGGGTCCGGGGATCCCGCGTTGTGCAGGGCCTTGCCCACCTCAGCGTAGGTCCAATAGCAGGGCAGCACCGCGGCCAGCCCGTCGGCGAAGCTGCCGCCGTAGGCGGTCGCCAGCAGATAGCTGGTGTAGGCGCGGGTGGTCGGAGCCACCGGCGCCGCAGCGAGCACATCCGGTCCGAGGCCAAGCTCGGCCAGCAGAATAGTGTGCAGTCCCAGTTCACCCTCGACCACATCGACCGCGCCGGCGGCGTGCCGAGCGAACATCGCGGTGTCCGCGTGCGTCGGTGCTTTGGCCCCGACCACGGCCAACGCGCGGGCATAGCCACGCAGATAGTGCACGTCCTGACACAAGAAGTGGCCAAACGCGGCCGGAGCCAAGCTGCCATCGGCCAATCCGGTCAGAAACGGGTGCGCCAAGATTGCGGCATAGATCCCCCCGATCTCGCTCCACAATCGATCCGACCACCCCGGCGATCCACTCATCACAACCCACCGAGCAGGCCAGCGGCGCCGCCGACCGGGCCGCGCGGCAGCCGGCATTGAGCAGCGGCGACGGGTTGCCCAGCGTAACGAACAGGTAGCCCAACTCCAGCCCCACGGGTGACCAGCAGGGTGCGTGGCGCAGACTCGGCCAACATGAGCGGCACCTCGGGCCCCGGATCGACCCGAGTTGAGGCCGCGAAAGGCAAACGGACATGGACCACGTCGCTTCACTCCCTACGCCGGAATTACCCGGCTCAGGTTCAAGCGGTCGGCGGCTCACAGCCGCCCTCTCAGCCCGGTCCCACCGAGCTCCCGCGTTCTGGCATGTCCAAGCCTAGTCCCCCTTGCCGTCACCGTTAGCGGATCGGCATGCGGCTCAGAGCAGGGGCGCTGTGATGCCCATCTGCTTCAACAAGTCGATCAGGGCGGTCGCGACCTGGATCGGGTCGTTCACCAGGTGCAGATGGTCACCGGCCAGGGTGGTGACCGGCCACTGTCGTCGTTCGGCGTCGTCGCGTTCGCGGCTGTAGGTGTTGCCGAAGGCGAGGTAGGCCGCGGGAAGGCCCTCGTCCCAGCCGTCGGGTATGACGAGCTGATCCTCGAAGTAGGACATGGGTAGACGGGGTTGCTCCCGCTCGATCCGGTGACGGGTCTCGTTGTCGGGGAACAACGCAGCCACGTCTGACTCCTCCCACCAGTCGGTCCACACGGGAAGGACGCCACCGGCGTCGACCTTCTGGCGCAAAAAGTTGAGGAACGCCGGTGGTGCCAGGGGCAGGTCACCGCGAGGCGGCGGGAGGAGGGCGTCGACGAAGACCGCGCCAGCAACCGACCGTTGGTTGCTGAGGACGGGGATGTACGCCCCGGCGTTGCTGTGCGCGACCAGGATCAGACCCTGATCCGTCGGCAGTTGCGCGAGAAAAGAGTCGAGCACCTCCCGCCCGGTATGCGGACTGGTCGGGGCCGAGCAAGGCATTGTGGTCCACCCGTTGGAGCAAAGGGCTGGGAAGCAAGACAAGCGACGTGACCATGGGCAGAGAGCGTAGGCCGGACCGAACATCGCCTCGAACGATCACCTGCTCAGAACGCCCGCACCGTATCCCGATCACCATACGGCGATCCTTGCCGTGGCCGGCAAGCCTCGCTCTCACCGTCGCCGTAGGGGGTCCGTTTGCGGACGGGTGGGTGACTTACGAGATGACCTTGATACGTTCCCCGGTCTGGTGTCGTCGTGCGGTGCGGGCTTCCTCGGCGGTCCTGCGTCGGGGAACGACGTAACAGTGCTCTTAGGCGTCTTCACACCGCGACGGGGGCAAGGTACCCGTGATGCTGCGTTGTCCACTGAGATATCCGCTCACTGTCGTGCGGTCCGATCGCGGATTTCGTCGGCATCGGGATCATCAGGTGCATGCTCGGCGAGCCAGGCGGTGTAGTAGGGGCTGTACCCGGATTCGAACGTGTCCCGTTCGTCTGTGTTCGCCTGGTGCACGGCCACGGGCGTGAGAGCGCGTGCGCGACGGCCAGTTCAGTCAGGGTCACCGGTTCGTCAAGGCGCCCGCTCAGCGGTGCGACCGCCCGGGTGGGCGGTTGCGACCAGATACCCTCTTCTACACGACCCGCGCGCCGGGTGGGTGACGCACGCGGCCGAAGCGGAGCGATCAGCGGATTTGCCACGCAAGGAAGTCTTCTACCGTTCGCACGTCGGCATCGAGGACCGCGCGGTAGATGTCCAGACTGCTAGCTGCGCCGAATTTTGCGGGGTCCGCTTCTCTCGAGTGTTTGATCGCGAGCACGGTTGCCCTGTTCTGCGTGGTCATTGCAGGTCCCAACCTGCATACGTGATCAAGATCGGGCTGACGCTCGGGCTGGTCGACGAACCATAGGTCTATCGTCCAATCGTTTCCTGCGGCTGATCGGGCCTGCACACCGAGGTATAGGCCGTCGGGATAGTCGGGGTTGGTGTTCCACGAGCCGGTGTCGTCTCGGATTTGCACCATCCGCACCATGCCATGACTGGCCAGCTCGGCGCCGAGACAAGCAACCGCCTGCGAAGCTGAGGCAAGGGTGCTGACGACGGTCGTGTAGTCAATGTCGCGATTCACCATGACGCCCAAGGCTGATGCACCGACCAGGGTCGGTGTGCCGATCGTGGCGAGCTTTACGACAAGGTCAAGATCCTGGCTGATCGTGTGTGCTTCGGCCTGGATGGCGGTTTCGACGGCCAGTAGATCGCTTGGCAGGCTCATGTGCAGATCGTGACACGGCCCAGTTGCGACGATCAATACCGGCGATCCGATTGCTCGTCCGCTCGGGGAACCCCTTGCGGAGACAACTCGAACCAGCGAGTCCGCTCGCCAAAGACGATCTGGCGCCCGTTGATCGATCCCTGAGCGGTCCTCGTGACAAGAGGGTCGAGACTTGCGTGGTGGAGCCGTCGGAGGACCTTGTGGTCCGCGTCGGAGCCAAAGGGGGGACCTGGATCGACCCGTGGACCACGCCCTTGCTCAGCATTTCCTGGCCAAGTCGGGACTCGTGACGCTGCAGGGGTGGGCCTTCCAGTCGGATCCCGACGGGAGCCGCCCGATGACCTGTCACTGCGGTTGACGGGTTGACGTGGTTGACGGGTTGACGCACACTGGTGGTATGACCGCTACCCATGCCAACGAGATGCGCGAGGCCCTCGCGCGGGGGTTCCGCCAACGTCTCGACGCGCTACCCAGCCACATGCTCGACTCGCTCTGGCCCAATCAGGCCGAGCAGCTCGGCGGCCGTGTCGTCGGCGCCGCGCTTGCGCCTAAGATCTGGGCCGACGCGGCGGGCGAGCGATTCGACACGGCCCAGTTGGTGGAGATGCTGGGGATCACCCGACAGGCCCTGGCCAAGCGGGTGGCCAGCGGCACGATGCTGGGACTGCCCGGCAAGGGCACGACTTTCTACCCGATCTGGCAGTTCGACCTGAGCGCCGAGCCAGTCCGTATCCGCCTCAGCGTTGCTGCCGCATTCACTGCCTGGGTCGAGGAGATGGGCTCGCTGCAGCCGTATGCCGTCGCCTCCTGGGCGCAGACGCGGCAGCCTGAGCTGCACAACCTGACGCCGGTCGAGTACCTCGGCAAGGGCGGCGGCGATGGGGACGAGCTGCTGATCTTTAGCGCACGGGTCACCGCATCCAGGCTGGGCCAGTGAGCGGGGTCAATCCAGACCGACTGGCCGAGATCGTCCGGCGCATTCCGAGGTACAACTCCGGGGTTGGCCAGGTCCTGTACCGCATCCATCGTGCGGACAAGGGCGCGGTGTACTTCTCGCGCAACACCTCCGGCCGGTTCGACCCGCCACTGGGATCGGGAACCGAGTTCGGCACCTGCTACCTCGGGGTCGACCGCCTGACCGCCTACGTGGAGGTGTTCGGCCGGACCAACCCGATCTCGGAGACCCTGATCGCCGAGAGGGCACTGACCGAGGTGGTGATCTCCCGGCCGCTGCTCATCGCCGACCTCACCGACCGCAAACTGCTCGGCGAACTCGGGGCGATCCCCGAGGTGTCGGTGGGACCGGACTACGGCGACTCAGGGCGGCTCGCGGCCGAGCTGGTCGAGAACGTCTTCGACGGCATCCGCTACTTCGCCCGTCACGACCCGGGCTTCCGTCTGATCTCGGTGGCGCTGTTCTCCTCGGCCGAGTCGGCACTCAGCGCCGAAAAGCCGAGCCCGATCCCGGACGACCTCATCGTCGAGGCCGAGCGCGAGTTCGGCTTACTTGTTCTCCCCGAAGCCCCGCTGGAGTAGGACGATCCCTCACCGGAACACGCTGTACGCGACTGAGGATGGCCGCCTAGTGGTCCGTCTGTGAATTGATCTGGTTGAGGGTCGTCCGCCCGCGGCGGACTTTGACGATGATGTCTTCGGCGGCGGCCTTCCAGATGAACGGTCTCGGGTTTTTGTTCCAGTGGTCGGTCCA
>JAABUI010001729.1_pt1 | contig 12372 bp, 12 predicted proteins | sample 5559111 | NCBI WGS metagenome assembly JAABUI01 (sample SAMN10711870, study PRJNA513365) | rock metagenome | isolation source: Antarctica rocks | place: Antarctica: Victoria Land, Buttleship Promontory
ATGTCAACATCGCGACTATGTTGCTGGAATACGGAGCTAATATCGAGACTCGCGATGACCACCAACGTACGGCCCTATTCGAGTCACTCAGTGTGCGTGGACTTGATGGAGCAGCGTTGCTGCTTTCGGAGGGTATAGACATGTCTGCGACTGATTGTTTTGGAGATACAGTATTACATCAAGCAGCAGCAAGAGGTCTTGTCGGGCACGTCATGCGATTTCTTGATCAAGGTATGGAGGTGAACTCCATCAACAACGAAGGTTGGACACCTCTCCACTTCGCAGCTGACCGCGGAGATGAGCGAACAGTAGAGCTTCTTGTGCAAAGCGGTGCCGACGTCAATATTGCTGATTTCAGTGAGAGAACGGAATGGACTCCATTCATGATTATTGTGTCCGCAGGAAACGATCGATTATGTAAATTGTTGCTGAGAAAATGCAATGTGGACGAATCGAATATGCGGGACGCAGTTACGGAAGCCGCTTTAGAAGGCCATTCGCAAGTTTTAGAGATGCTTCTTCAGGAATGTGAAGATACTGATGCTGATCTGGCGGCCCGAGACTTGGGATTTTTGCGCAGTTTAGCGAAGAACAATGACGATACATAGTGAGATTGAACTCTGTCTCCGGGCACACGGCGCTTGATCCATTTGCAGGTTTGCAGCGGAATTTGGCGGTATGAGTTCTGTGAACAAGACTTAAACGTAGAATAGGAATCATGAGGAGTCCGAAATGCATATGTAGGTTCCAATGTGACCGCTTAGTTGCCGAGCAGATTGGTCTCCTGGAGGTCGAGATCGGAAGATTTCAATGCAATTTAATGATCATGAAAGCGCTGAACTTGGGATGATACGAGTCGTGTCGAGATAGTCACATACGCAAGACGATGTATCTTGATTTCGAATCTACTGTTTGCACACTTAATAGTGCCCAAATCTCGTAGACCCAGGATCCCGTTACGGCATACATTTCCAACGCTATGTAGCCATCAGATTGAAAGTCGATTCTTTGGCTACACCCTGCGGGGATCGGCGCTTCTTCTCCTCCACTCAAGCTAATTATTGAATGTGGCTTACATTTGACAATGTTGTAGACCCGTGGAGAGCATAGAGGGGTGGCGACCTATCTGCATCAGCATAGAAGCCACTGATTATTGTGAAGCGAATGAACCAATCGAAACAACTCGTCCGTACGGCAGGCAAGCCCGAAAGAGGAATTGCCGTGCATGAGCCGCTGGAACAAGCAAAGCTCATCGCGAGAGACAGCTTGATGTGCAGGATGTGAAGAGCCGGCTTTTTTATCATCGAGACAAGGAAATGTAAGTGTAAACTGAAGCAATCCCACTCATTAGATAGGTCCGTAGTGGGGTATCGAAGATACTTACCCAATCACATCTACCGGTGCTCCACACCCACTCATGCACATTTCGGAAAGATTTCAGCATATTCTGTATCGAGAGCTCTCCCGGTTATTCATCCGGCGCTAGTGCCATTAGTCTGTAAAATACTAGATTTCTTACGTCGAGCGCCTGCGTCGACCTTCTTGGACATTCTCCTCGGACCATGTCTTTATCATCTCAATACAGACGTCGATGTAAAAGCCAAAAGCTTCGAAGAGACGATGGCCTGGACAAATGCGCTCTCTCCGAGCAGTTGACACCACAAGACATTTGAAGACCCATGATCCCATCTGAGCCATCTTGGAGGGTGCTACAACTCTTGCTCACTCAGATGAAACAACAACATCAGGGACTCCAATCCATGGTGCTATCATTGCAATGATGAGACGTTAACGATCCAGAGAGATTGAGCTCAAAGCTGTGCCACATGAATCCTTCCGCATTAGCTCATTGCTGCCTGTTTCTGTTTTGCTGTCTTTTCCTATCAACTACTAACCTCCACTGTGAATCGAAGCATCTTATTGCGCAACTTGCCTACTCAATTTCTGAGCCTGGCACCAATTGTAAGCACGTCTTCTCGGCACCGGGTTCTCGAAATTGGCTCATTAGCGCATCATGCTCAACGTTTTCTCTTCGCTACTGCGAACGGCGGCGGCGTGGACCACGATTTTCCAAGACTTTTCTAGCGTGCACCGTGCGCACCGGTCGATCTCTGCTGATTCCTCTTTGTCATTGCCACAAGGTCCTGTCCCAGGTGGATCCCCACTGCAGTATTGCAACGAATCTCGTTCCACAGATCTCTACTCCATTGAACACATAGAGCTCTACCCGCTGCCTCTATACATGTACCCTATCCCATCATCCCATCACTGACTAAGCCCCTTTGAAAGCGACGACGTCTTCGAAGCTCACCTCTACGGCACCTTTCTCCAAAACATCACCAACAACGCGACATTTAGCCTGTTCACTCGCTATGGCAATAGCACCCAAAAGAGCCAAAACGAGACGTTCGTTATGCCCTTCTGCGACACGATGGACAGTATCGACCAGCCGGATAAGTACCGGAAACAGGAGTGTCCTCCTGAGAAGGGATTCGGGCTTCTCATGATGTCTGCTTGGGTTTGGCCTATGTTTCTTGTGCCGGTGAGCTTGTCTTCTGGATGTAAAATAGCCTGGAATGTGTTAACGATAGGGACGGACAGGGAGATTACTATTTCAAGTTTGATGCGATGACAAAGGAAAAGGAGAGGATTTACTGTCTTGAGACTTATATTCATTTTGAATTGAAGGACAAAGACAAATGGTTATCTTCAAGCTGAGCTGATTTGCAAGATAGTCAGAGTTAGTATTTGGTACGGAGCAAGAAGCTGATCTTCGCTGACTCAGTAATCTCGCTTCCATCCGTACATCAACAGTGACAATTTTAGGTCATCAAACAAAGGAAATGAAAACTACAAGGGGGCGACATTCAACTCATCTCTTGAGTGACACACTCACCTGATTTGATCTACAGCTCACGATTCTACTACACCCTACGAATGGCGAGATGTTTCCGGCTGTCACTTACTCATAGCCCTTCTTTACTTTCTTGTCAATTGCCCAAGCTCACCACGTCTCTCTGCCCAAAGTATTTTCTCATGTCATACATCAGCTCGTCGTTGTTTATATAGTCGTATAAAACTTCGGATATCATTTACAACATCATTATAACAAACACGGCACCTAAACCTACCCCCAATGCGAAATAGATATTGAGGCCTAGCCGCGAGCCTACTCCCATGCAAGGAATAACGGACGAGCCATTAGTCGCACTTCCAGTGGGATTAGCTGCCAAACCGCCCATGATCAGCCCACCCAATGCGGCTGCATCCGCAGATTGTTCCCCCAGCGTCAATCGTATTGTCGACGTACCCATCTCCAACCACGAAGGTCCTAATGATACCACCGTTCCAGCCAAGGAGACGGCCGATCCGCCTGAAGTGAGAGTCTGACTCCCGATAGCGAAGCCACTAGGAGCTGCTGTGAATGTCTGGCCAGCGACTGTAAAGACGGTTGAGGGCGCCCTGCTGTTGGTAGAGGCAGTGCCGTCAAAGGTATCGTCTTGCCATTGACAATAAGTCCAATATCACCGGAGGGGATTGCTAACACGGTACCGTCTACTACGGTTGGAGCACCACCGGCCGTGATAACAGCGCCATTGGCGAGTATCAGTGCCGAATGAGCTATCAATTCTTGCGCTAGGTTCGGTGCTTATTGCAATACTGCCCCTGGACCCATAGGAAGCGCGTGAGTAGTGCCGTCTACTTGAGCGGCAGATGAGCTAGCTGAGACTATGTGGCCTTCAATCGTCGCTGATGCTCCTGCAATTGTGGATGGTAGCGCATACGCTCTTCCGCCCAGTGCAGGAGCCATAGTAGAGATACCAGCGCCCACTCCATCCCCTTTACTGGTTGCAGGCCAGTCCATCGTTCGAGCTCCGAATGGCGGTATTATCATCGGAAGCTCCGCCATCCTCCCATGCGATGAGCCTACTGATACCGTATGGCCGGCTACGACTGTCTGAAAACCAGCCGCAAGAGTCGAACCTCCGTCAATAACACCACCACCTTGCGCTTTGACAATGGACTGACCTCCGAAGAGTATAGGGGCAGCCGGAGCAGCAGCCGGAAGAGCGTAAGATGAACCACCAAATACAACATGATCAGGGGTCATAGATAGAGGTACACCTGCAATTTGCGGTGTGCTGCCGGCCGCATATGTGGAGCCTGCTACCACCACACCACCGGCAGGGTCTCGGACTACTGTATTACCATTCGCCACAACAGAGCTGGCTGCTGGAGTTTTGCCCCCTGCCGCTGCTTCTGGATCTGCCCCAAAATCACCAGTAGCAGGTTGTGGAGTTACTGGATTAGCGTTGGCGTTTCGTGAATTATCCCGAGACCCTTGAGCACCATTCTCACCTGTTGCAGAACCCTGAGAGCCAGGTGAAGTGGCTGGATTGTCATTCTTCAAGCTGACAAGCTGTTCGCAACAGTGGCCGTCTCTACTGGCCAATAGAAAATTTGAACATCTTCGGCGGTGATTAAGCATTCCATACAGCAGTCCCGTGGTGGATAATAAGATGGGTCAGAGATTATTTTCAGTCTCCGTCTCACTCCACAAGGACCCATCAGAAATCATTCCGGGAACAGTGGTCGGCCACGTATTTACGACAGCTGACTATGGCTTTGCACGAGCTGTTGTGGAATAGTCGGCGGGGCGAGGTGGGCCATCTCCTATTGGAGCAAGACCGTTTGCTTGGACTGGACACATTGATGCGCTAGCTTATGTCCCTGGTTTGAGACCGCCGCTGGTACCCACCATTGGAGTGATGGTAGAGTTCGCGACATACTTGACAGATAATGCAATAATGGCTCAAATGTCGTCAGTACGTGAACTTTGAACCAATTCCTTCTCCTGGTGATATTGGTCGGATTATTCTATTATTTTGCTGCAATAGTGAAATATAAAATCAAGCAAATCCACGAGGAAACTTCATCAATGATTCGACGAAAGATAGATGACTTCAGACAAGACTAAAAGTCACAAAAAATCGATCATCTTTGATAGATCGTTTGGAAGTAGCAGCTCTCATCTAATGAGACAAAACCCCCTGGCTGAAAAGACCAATCACACTTCATATTCAATCGGGCCTCCTTTCTCTGAGAATGGCGTCCGATGGTGCGCAATCATAATTTGCTGGAGATCTGAGCTTGGGCGAAGACGGACTGAAGAATGGGTTTCGGCCCATCTGGATGAGTTCTGCTGAGGGCTGTAAGCGCTCGACGCTCTCGTGGTCGCATGCCATCCAGCTGAATCCGTCATCCTTGAGCTTTCCGACGACACATGAAAGCTGGGTCCGCTTTTGTAACCCGTAGGATTCGTTTCAAGCGCTTCTGAAAGCTGATGTAGTAGTAGAATTGTGAACACTCTTCGAATTCTCAAAGATTTCGTTTAAAGTGGAGTGCTAGATTCCTTGGCATCCACGGCCCCTAAAATCAGCCCCTACCTTACAAGAAGTATGTTAGGGCAGACGGTTGGGGAGAGTTTCGGGCGCAAGTGCCCCGGCCCTGAGCCCCGGACTTAGCCCTGAGCTTAGCAACCAGCCAGTCCATGGGATGCAATGTGGTTCTAGCTTTTGGTGATCAATCCAGGAGCATTTATCAATACACGAAGGGAACCGATGATGAGTATGATGAGTAATGAATCCCGCCGTACTTCACATGCTTGACCACGTTGTCTCAAGTATCTCGGCGCATCTAATGGCCGGAACAAATGTAGGGCTCAGTAGTCCTACTGCAACCTATGAGGCCCCAGACAACCCTCTGAGCCTCTCTCCCTTTAGACTTTGGTCGCCAATGTTTCTCTACCTCCCTATCCTCCCGGCTTTTATTTCCATAACATTGTGTCTTGCCACACTATCTGTGCTCAAAGGCTGATTTGGGAACTCCGTCTCACGATCTCTCAGGGCAAACCAGAAAGGTGAAAGTATATTGGGTGACATGCTTCATTCGAGAATATCGACAATGAGGACGGATTCGGTCATCTCCCTATATTCCAGAACCTTTCGAGATCTCCTTGCCTGACCTCATATCTATCACACAGTCAGTCAGCGATGGGCATTGATATGTAAATGAGAAAATGAACTCACGCCCAATGATGACAAGTCTGATGCATGACCGGACTGACATCATTCTGCACCTCATCCTCCCCATCATCAAAGACCTCCCTAATCCCCATAGCCACATATTTCTTAAGCAGCATCCTCCTCCACCTTCCCGTCTCCCCCACACATCTCCTCCATCGGCTAATCTGCCGCTCATCATCCTTGCACCTCCTACCCATGAAGAATCGACAATACCATTGGAACCATCCCCTCACATCATACGTATGATTGATCCACCCATTCGCTTCCCATTCCTCAATGGTTTGCCCGCTTGAGACTTTGTATTTATTGATCTCCGGGTCATATTTAGACGATGTCAAGAATCTCTCTACGTCGAGGCCCCTTATCCAAGAAGATGGTAATTGGAGATAGTCGTCCGAGACTGCGGTTCCAAGGCGACGGGAATAAAGTGGACGAAAGTAGGAGCCTCCGAAGCAACCTTCCCGTAACATCTCCTCAGGGGATTTGTTCGGTGTGAAGCTAGGTTCACCCTTGAAATGAAAAGTTGAGTTTTCATCCCGGACTGGTGCAGGTGCCTTGGGCTCCCATGCTGTCCAACCCGCGCGCATTCTGTCGAGGTCCTTTACTGGGACTTCGGCCGCCTCTTTTGTTTTCACGACAGCTTCCTTGATTCTCCTTGCCTGATGACCGGAGTTCTTCTTCCTTGGTGCTTGTCTCTTATCCTCCTCATTTTCGTCGTAGGAAGGTCGTGTAGGGGCTGAAGCGATACGTGCAGATACCCGGGATGGAGGAAGACTTGATTCTAGCTTTCGCTTTCTGGCTGGGGGCCATTTCGGAACATCGCGAGTACTGGCTGGCGGAGTATAGTAAATTCCAAGCTCCTTCAAGTGCTCTTGATTTCGTTTGATGTTCTTCCGCCGTTGCGACTCGATGTCAGCCATATTAAGTAAAGCAAGTACTTTATGCTGCGGTCGGAGAAGGCACGTGCTCACGCGATAAGTGATGCCGAGGTTGACGCGTCTTTATCTTATCGTGCACTAGTAGGGCTGAGCTAAGGCCTATTGGGTCTGTTTGTCCATCTCGGACTTCCATTTGCTTACTTACAGTATCACCCTGGAGTAGGGGACGTTTCCCAGACAGAAAACGTCGAAGCATCGGTCTACACTAACTTCGTACACAATTGATGAGGGTCATGTGAATCTGATGAGCCTCTCTGTCAAGCAAATCTACATACGATTTCGAGGCTGACCTCTTCGCCTCACCGAAACCGTCACAAAATTTAACCTCCCGGCATACTCATCATTTGCGATGCCGTAGTGGCTCGAGACCAGCAGTACACGTACCTCCGAGGCAATCCTCGTCAGATTAGCGCCATCTTGCAAGACAAAACTTGTGAGTTGAAAAAGCACATCATTTACCTCAAATCTCATCCTCTCAGACATCTCGCGAACCTTGGCAGAGTACCAAACACACTTCATTTGAAATCAAACCCTTGATGCGATGCGAAGCTCTTGAGAAAGCCAACGTCAAGCCTTCAAGATGTCGCAGCAGAAACCTTACATTTTACCCCATCTCCGGCGATTCAGGCTTTTCGATTTACCAGCAGAAATTCGAGACGCTATCTTTGAGATTCATTTCTTTGGTAGCACGCTTACAAAACTGCCGATATGCTCCCGCCCTAATCCTTTCAAGACGGAGAATTACTCTGTGCTTGAGGTCAACAGACAGCTATATCAAGAAGCCTCAGCAGTCTTAGATCGCGGAGCGGTGCTTCATCTTAACTTCGACGACTGGCTCAGTAACTACTGCGACCCAATATTTACACGAGATGTAGATCATCTCTCTCTCGCGGGGAACAGGCTTTTTCCCGTGACGAGTCTTATGGACCTTGAAAAATGGCCACGACTCTGGGGAATAAGACATTTTCGCCTCAGTGTCTCTAGATGTCAAGATAAAGGATCGAACGCCGACTTTGCAAGGCCAGCGATCCTTGCAATAGTAGCTGTTCTACGGCAGTGCACTAAAGTCGAATCTCTGACTCTCCAGATCGAATACGACCCGAAGCTTGAGCTAGAGAATGCGATTGAACCGTTTCTGGAGCTTTCTGGAATCAGCAAAGCACTATGCTGTACTTGCGGTCGCAATACCCTGTGTTTTCCCCATTGTTGCGATTTGTGGTGCAGAAGCTGCGGTGGGATTGAGAGGGCACAGAATCATGACGAGGATCGTCGAAAATGGTCGTTGGTACTTGGATCGAGGGCCACTATTCACTGATTTACGGAATGAAAGGAAGCTCATGGGCAACTTCAAAATTCTACTGCGTGACTGCTAGGGATCTGCCTGCAATCTGATTTTGTTTTCGGAAAGGCCCCGCTATGTCATCCAAGACGAATGTCACCCAAGACGACCATCACAGTCAAGGAAGAGGAACAGGAATTAACAGCCGGCATTTGGGGTTAGTAGTGAGTTGGCTTTCTTCTCTAGGTTACTCCTACTCCATCTGATATCCTTTGGCTAGTGCTCGCAAGAAATTAGCAAAATTATTTAGCTTTTCTCGCATGCATCCTCTTCGATGTGTCATCTCGACTCAAACTCAAACTCACCTACTATACTGCTTGTAAACTACAGACACCATCTGTGCCATCCAAACAACAATTCTACGACCATCTCCAACCCTCACTTCCTCGCCACCACCAAACAAGCCACTACATCCCCCTCACACGCCCCACCCTCCCTCTCATACATCTCCCCCACCACCCCCTCAATCACCCCCCTCACCACCCCCACATCCCCACCCCTCTCCCTAAACGACTCAATCATAATCTCATTCCCCGGATTCCCCCCATCAAAAAAATACCCCACCAACTCATCCACACTTCCCCACCTCCACCCAATCCTCTCCTCCCTCAACTCCAAATTCGTCTTCACATCCTCCGTCCGACTCCACCGACCATCCATAGGAGCCACAGCCTCATAATCCGGCATCACTTTCCGACAGGCCTTCGTCCACGGGGTATCACTAAATCCAAAATACGGATCCGCCCACACCGCTAGCCCAAGCACCCCTCCCGGTTTAATGACACGATACATTTCACTCGCGATCAGATCCGACTCAGGCGCCAGACAAATCATAAACGTAGAAAAAACATGCGTAAAGCTATCATCAGTGATCCCCTCCAATTTCCTCGCATCAAGCGTCCACGTTTGTACATCCTTCCACCCATTTTCTGCGACCCGGCGGGAGAGAATGGAAACCATACCTGGCGATGCATCTTTCGCTAAGATTGGGAGTGAAGGGAATGAGGTTTTTAGAGCTACTATCAGGACGCCGGTGCCGCTGCCATTATCGAAGACTGTGGCGGTGGGAGAGGAGAGCGGACTGTGGGTGTGGACGAAGGTGACGAGTTGGTGGGCTAGGGGGAGTGTGATACGCTCGACGTGGGTGTAGACTTGGGAGACGGAGGTCCAGCCTTCGGTTTTGGGGATGGAGGAAAGGGAGGTCATGATTGATCGAAAGAGGTTTGCGGACTGAGGGCAGTGGAATTCTTTATTGAAGTATGTGAACTTTGGGTTGGTGTACAGGATTGCATCTTGATAGTTGCAAGGAATCGAGCGATACTGTGGATGATGTATGATGGAACTGATTAACCTTCTGTGCTTGCGCTTCGGCATGATGATGCAAATACCGAGCATAACCGAAGAGGAGTATAGTTTTTCTTGACGTCATTCCTCGTACACTTTGCGCAGAGGTATTCAAGAACTCTGCCTGCAATTTTTGAATTTCAGAAGGAGTAAATTCTAACATATAAGATTTTTACTACAAGTCCCCTGATCGGGCAGAGACGGCAAAAGACCTTAAACAACCATCCGAGCCTGTTACATATCTCTCATTGTATTGTCCATGTAAATCGTTGCCATAGGATTCTCAATTCGGATCGTAGTAACAGAAGGGAAAGAAAGCTTCGCATTGTATGAGAGACTCAGCCATAATTGAAATTCGGTACCTCAAATCCTATCTTCCACCCACTTTCGCCTATGAATCCCATCGTTTGAAATGTCCAGGTCGATTCGTACTCAGATCTCCACGAATATGCAGTGTGGCTCTTCTCTTAGCGCCATCATCATGAATCGGATAACGTTCATCAGTGTCTTCAAGCTTTCCAAAAGCTTCGTCGCCGCCTGGATACCTTTCCATACTGACTCTAACGCTCAGGTGAAAATTCTGTAAGGGCAAATATCTTCCTCATGATGAACGGTACTCGTAGCCATCAAGCTATCAGTCCAAAGCCCCTTCGATGTCTTCAACGGCATTGCTGACTTCTTCCCAGCAGATGGTCCAGTGGTCGGCTTTGTTGGTCCACCGCCTCTCACCTTGGTGAATCTGTTCTTCAATATCCCAGCAAGCCACTTGTATCCCGGCCGGATCGTAGGTATACAAGCGGCCGCAATGCCGAAGAACACTTCCCAAGCTCGCCAGTACCAATTCGGGATGACGCTCCAAGTTGGATCGTTCGTCTCGGTTTGCCAGTTCAACACAGTGCGAACAATGGAGAGGGAGCCGGCGATGACGCCGAGGCCCATGAGAGCGCAGAGGCCGACTTTGCTGCGGAAAGAGATCTGAACTTTTCTGAGGATCAGGATGGGGAAGGCCGAGAGAAAGAAGTCGGAGACTATAGAGATGACTGAGAAACGGTAAGCAATCATGGTCTCTTTACTTTGTCAGGTTGGAACTTACGAGCTTGGGAGATTATGATCTATTTTAATTGGCCTTTGGAGAAGCATCTCCCCGGCATTTTATCATCCCATGCTTTGTTAAGATGCGGCGTACACTGGAAAATCCATAGCAGACTCAGTACAATATTGGAGGCGACGAGGATAATGACTGCAGCTTGCAAAGGTCTGATAGAGGCCTTGGTCACAGTGATCCGTAGGAGAAAGAGACATATAGACACTTTCGTGAACGTCAGAGTAGCAAAGGTCTTACATCTATCAGGTCAGCAAATCACTTGTCATAGCATTCATCTGAAGTACCTGAAGCCACTCGCCGTACGCATATTTCATGCATTCCCGAAAATCGTGTGCTGAAAGATAATAGGCCGGTCGGCCGAAGCCACGCGATATTTGATATACTACTAATCCAGTTCCAATGGGGTGTCCGAGGCATGCGAACAGTATACACCAATCATCCCAGCCCACTCTCTTGACAATCCATATCCGAGTCGCGAACCTCATAGCTACAAGAATAACACACAAGGCTGTGACCAGTATTGTCGTCGCTAGCAGACCTCCAGAAGCATTCTTATCGCCCTGTGGCGGAGGTCGGGTTGGTTGTGATACCATTGCCACGCCGGGTTTGGTAATCTGCTAGGCTTCAAACCAATTCTGCCCAGAGTAATGGAAATTTGATGCGCGGGTAGGCTTTGGTCGATACGAGCGTTGTCGAGCGCACAATAGCAAGCACTAGATTCGGTTTAGCAATAATATAAAGGTAGAGAAATATCCTCTACGACAATACAGATATTTGAGCCCAAAATCACAGCTCAATGACGGCCGGAATGTGATGGATGTTGCTTGGGTATTTGGCTATTCATTCCAAGTTTAAGGCATGGCAGGACGGGGGTAGACCTTTTTACTCTCAATGAGCGTCCTCAAGCCCTGGAGCACATAGCTTTGATTGGCGCCATATCATAAGCACTCTATTTTCCTCGATTATCCTGATAGTCACTAGCAAAGTCTGTAAGGGCACAACGCCATCAAGGCCGGAACTACGCTGTCAGCATCGCATGTTTGGTGTCTTGCACGTGGCTCAGCAGGACGCTGAAAGTCCAGAAGCGAAGCCGCAATGGGCAGAATCGAAATGACCCCGATCGCACCACCAAAGCCTGATGATCGGAACATCGGCATGAAGATATAATCAAGCACCCCAACAAGCTGTATGACTGTACCGCACCCAGTCAGTGATACATGAATGGATACACTACCTAACAACGTAAGCCTTGCGGCACTCTCTGCAGGGGAATACAAAGAACCAATAAGCCACGAAGGAGAATTCATGCAGTCGCGGACACGAGAAAACGATTTATGCAGGATTAGAGGTTTTCGGAATATAGACCCGAAACGGTGGAGATCAACAGTCAATTCGCCCGTCGAGGCTCATCACGAAGCTGAGACTTCTTCCTTTCCTCTGAAGAACGAAGAGGTGGGGTAGCTGCTAGCGGTAGAAGACCTTCAATTAATACACAGTGTGTCTCGCACGAATTGCGGAGATGGCCAAACTTCAGTAACTGGCAAGGGCGCAGCATTTGCA
>JAABUI010001730.1_pt1 | contig 12369 bp, 16 predicted proteins | sample 5559111 | NCBI WGS metagenome assembly JAABUI01 (sample SAMN10711870, study PRJNA513365) | rock metagenome | isolation source: Antarctica rocks | place: Antarctica: Victoria Land, Buttleship Promontory
CCAGCCCCATAACGAACACGGAGACCCCGGACCCCGCGCCGGCCCTCACCCCTGCCCGTGAACCGCCCAGCCCCAATCAAGATCGTCCGGCAAGGTCGCGAGCCCCTACTGAAAGGCCGGGGCTAGCCACAGCAAAGATCGCCCGCCGCTCAAAGGTCTCGCGGGTGTCCTCAGGCTTAAGGCTTAAGCGGACCTTCGTGGGGATGAAGAACGGTCCTCCGCCTGCGCGCCACTGTGACGCGTCGTGCGCCGAAGCGGCGGCCAAGCTCGTCTTTCCGACACCGAAGTCGCCCTCTAGCGCCACTACACTGGCGCCGCTTGCGATTTGTTGCGTGACGAGCTTCAGCTCGAGCTCTCGTCCGACTAAAAGATCGCGGCCTCCGGCCGACGGATCAACCGGATCGGTCGAATACGGGTTCGATCGAAAACCGTACTCGTCCCAGATCGACCTCGGCGAGTTCATGGGGCGAGGCTATGCCTGCGCCGTCCCCTCGCGATAGCCGCCACGCACGGGCCCAGACCCCGCGTAACCCTCCTCCGCCGATACCTCCAAACACCACCCGGGCAGCGCTGGCGGGAACCGCTCCCCGCCGGTAGGCGTTTAGGGGCACTCTCAACCCGGCGGCCGAACCGCAGGACGTTCCCCGAGTGCCTATCTCCCTTCCCCCCGATCGCCTGCTGGTGGGCGAGGTGCGCCAGGAGGAGTGCCTGGATCTGCTGATCGCCCTTAACAGCGGGCTGCCGGGCATGTGCTCGATCCACGCGAACTCCGCCCGCGAGGCGATCGTCAAGCTCTGCACCCTGCCGCTGCTGGCCGGGGAGAACGTCGGGCACGGCTTCGTCGTCCCGACGGTGGCCAGCTGTGTCGACCTGGTCGTGCACACCGCGAAGGACGGCCGCGGCCACCGCCGGGTCCGCGAGATCGTCGCTGTTCCGGGGCGGGTCGAGGGCGACATGATCGAGACGGCCGACGTCTTCACCAGCCGCGGCGACCGTCTCGTCCGCGCGGACGGCTACCCGTCGCACGCCGAGCGCTTCGAGGAAGCCGGGATCGACCTGGCCCGACTGTTGGCGCAAGGGGTCTAGATGGGTGCGCTGCTCGGGCTGCTGCTCGGTCTGGGCTGCCTGCTGGTCTGGCGGGCCCGCTCCAGCCCGCCGCTGCTCAAGGCCGGCAGCGCGGACTGGCAGCAGCGGACGCGAGAGCTGCTCGTGCAGGCCGGTATCGACGGTGTCTCGCCGACCCAGCTGCTCGGCGCGAGCATCGCCCTCGGGATCGTGGCCTTCGTCCTCGTGCTGGGCACCAGCCGGGTGCTCGTCATCGCCCTCGCCTTCGGCGCCTTCGCGTCCCTGCTGCCCCTCGCGCTCGTACGCCGACGGCGGACTCAGCGCAGCACCGAGCTGCGCGAGGTGTGGCCCGAGGCCGTCGACAACCTCGCCAGCGGCGTACGCGCGGGACTGTCGCTGCCCGAGGGGCTCACCCAGCTCGGCGTCCGGGGACCGGAGCAGCTGCGGTCGGCCTTCCGCCGCTTCGGGGAGGACTACCGGGCGAGCGGCCGCTTCTCGGAGTCGCTCGACCGGCTCAAGGAGAACCTGTCCGATCCGGTGGGTGACCGGGTCGTCGAGGCCCTGCGGATGGCGCGTGAGGTGGGGGGCACCGATCTGGGTCGGCTCCTGCGAACGTTGTCGGCCTTCCTCCGCGAGGACGCCCGTACGCGCTCCGAGCTGGAGACGCGGCAGGGCTGGACGGTCAATGCCGCCCGGCTCGCCCTGTGCGCGCCCTGGGTGCTGCTCCTGCTGCTGTCGACCCAGCCGAGCGCCGTCAAGGCGTACGGCCAGCCGGTCGGCGCAGTCGTCCTGCTCGTGGGGGGCGGCGTCAGCTTCCTGGCCTACCGGGTCATGATCCGCATTGCGCGGCTGCCGGCCGAGCGACGAGTCCTGCGATGAGTGGCGCCCTGACCGGGCTGGGGCTCGGCGCGTTGACGGGGGGAGGGCTGTTCCTGGTTGCCACCGGAACCCCCTGGAGCCGTCGTCCGACGCTGGACGCCCCCTTGGGCCCCTACCTCCGGGACGGCCCGCGACCCTCGCGACTGCTGCAGCGCGAGCAGGCACTGACGCCGTTCCCGACCCTGGAGCGGGTCCTGCGACCGGTCCTCGGCGACCTGATGAAGGGCGTCGAGCGGTGGGTGGGTGGCTTGACGAGCGTACACCGCCGGCTGGAACAGACCGGCGGGGAGAGGTCGGTGGAGCAGTTCCGCGCCGAGCAGGTGCTCTGGGGTGGATTCGGCCTCGCCGCCGCGCTCGGCCTGGCCCTGCTGCTGTTCCTGAGCGGCAAGGGCAGCAACCCGATCACCCTGCTCGTCTCGGCAGCCATGTTCACCGTCCTCGGGGTTCTCGGTCGGGACCGTTGGCTGACCCGGGAGGTCACGCAGCGCGAGACCCGGATGCTCGAGGAGTTCCCGACCGTCGCCGAGCTGCTCGCACTCGCGGTGACCGCGGGGGAGGGGCCGATCGGCGCACTCGAGCGGGTGACCCGGATCGCCGGCGGCGAGCTGAGCCGGGAGCTGGCGCGGGCGCTGGCCGACGCCAGGGCCGGCGCCTCCCTCGTCCAGGCGCTCGAGGGCATCGCCTCGCGCACCTCGCTGCCGCCGCTGGCCCGGTTCGTCGACGGCGTCGCGATCGCGGTCGAGCGGGGTACCCCGCTGGCCGAGGTGCTGCGGGCGCAGGCGGTCGATGTGCGCGAGGCCGGCAAGCGCCAGCTGCTCGAGTCTGCCGGGCGCCGCGAGATCGCGATGATGGTCCCCGTCGTCTTCCTCGTCCTGCCGGTGACGGTGCTGTTCGCGCTGTTCCCCGGCTTCTACGGCCTGCGCCTGGTGGCCGGGTGAACCTCGACCATCGATGCAGGTGTGCCGGGCCACGCGTAGAACCCTGCACATGACCTTTGGAGGTAGACCGATGTCGCTTTCCCTGTTGGCCCTGCGGCTGCTGCTGCGCCTGCACGTCGAGGACCGCGAGCGAGGTGATGTGCCTGGCTGGGTGCTGATCACATGACTGCCGGTCTGGTCACCCTCATCTGGGGCATCGCCGACAAGCAGCTGACGAGCATCCTGCAGAACGCGCTCAACTCGGTGAAGTCGCCCTGAGATGACGCGGCGCACCGGCGCCGCAGGCGCCGCTGTCGTCGACTTCGTGTTCGTCACGGTGCTGGTCGTCGCCCTTTTCCTGCTGGTCCTGCAGGTGGGCCTGGTCCTCCACGTTCGCAACGTCCTGGTCTCCTCCGCCGCCGAAGGAGCCCGATACGCCGCCAACGCCGACCGTACGCCGGGTGACGGGGTCGCGAGGGCGAAGCAGGCCGTGGCGCAGGCGCTCTCGCCATCGCTCGCGGATCGGATGACCTACACGCCCAGCGTGACGACCCTGAACGGTGCGCAGGTCGTCGAGATCACCGTCACCGGTCCCCTCCCGGTGGTGTTCCTGCCGGCCGGACCGCTGCACCTGACCGTCCACGGCCATGCCTTGGAGGAGGGCCGGTGAGGCGCCCGGCCAGGCCTGACCTGTGTGCGGACGACGGGAACGCTCTGGTCGAGTTCACCTATCTGGCTGTACTTCTCATGGTGCCCCTGGTCTACGTGCTGCTGACCGTCTTCCAGGTCCAGCGCGCCGCCTTCGGTACGACCGAAGCGGCGCGGCAGGCGGGTCGGGCGTTCGCGAAAGCGCCGACGACCGGGCAGGGGTACGCGCGGGCCGACGCCGCCTCCCGGCTCGCGCTGCAGGACCAGGGCCTCGCCGACAGCTCCCACCCGGTCGTGAGCTGCCTCGGCGGTTCGTGCCTGCAGCCGGGTTCCCGGGTGCAGGTGACCGTGGCCTACCAGGTGCGCCTGCCGCTGCTCGGCCACGTGTTCGGCGACTCCCTGCACGGTGTGATCCCGGTAACCGCGACGCACACCGAGTACGTCGACCTCTACAGCGCCCCTAGCCCGCCGTGAGAGCCAGGGCGCGCACCGACGACGAGGGGACCGTCCTGCTGCTGATCGTGGGGTTCACGGTCGTACTCCTGCTCGTCATCGCGGTCGTCGTGGACGCCAGCGCCGTGATCCTGGCCAAGCGCGGGGCGGCCAGCGCGGCCGACGGCGCCGCGGCCGCAGCGGCGCAGCAGAGCGACGCCGCTGCCGTACGCGCCGGTCTGCACGGTCAGCTCCCGCTCGACGAGCGCCAGGTGACGTCCGTCGTGGCGACGTACGAGTCCGACCTGCGCGTCGGTCAGCCGGGTCTGCGGCTGAGCGCGGCGGTCGAGCAGGGGAGCACGGCGGTGGTCGAGGCCACCCGAACGGTGCAGCTGCCCTTCGTCGGCTGGCTCGGGGTCGGGCAGGTGCAGGTTACGGCGCAGGCGCGGGCCCGCTCACCGGTGCTGCCGTGATCTAGGATCGTCCTCTGTGGCCGCCGACAGCTCCTCCGACCTGCAGGCCCTCGACGCGACCCTGACCAGCATCGAGAAGGTCCTGGACCTGCCGAAGCTGCGCGAGGAGCTGGTCGACCTCGAGGAGCAGGCCGGCCTGCCCGGCCTGTGGGACGACCAGGAGCAGGCGCAGGTCATCACCGGCCGGATGAGCGTCGTGCAGGCCGACCTTTCGCGCCTGGAGAGCTACCGGTCCCGGCTCGACGACCTCGCCGTGCTGTTCGAGATGGCGGCCGAGGAGGCCGACGAGTCCACGCTGACCGAGGCGCAGGCCGAGCTCGCGGCGCTGCAGCGCGAGATCGGCAGCTTCGAGGTCCGCACCCTTCTCTCCGGTGAGTACGACGCGCGGCACGCCCTCGTGCAGATCAGCCCGGGCGCGGGCGGCGTGGACAGCCAGGACTGGGCGCTGATGCTCTGGCGGATGTACTACCGCTGGGCGGAGCGCCACGACTACGAGCTCGACGTGCTCGAGTGGCAGGAGGCCGAGGAGGCCGGTGTGAAGAGTGTGGTGTTCCAGGTCAAGGCGCCCTACGCCTACGGCACGCTCGCCGGCGAGCACGGCGTTCACCGACTGGTGCGCATCAGCCCGTTCGACAACCAGGCGCGCCGGCAGACCTCGTTCGCCGCGCTGGACGTCACCCCCGTCGTGGACACCGCGGACGCCGTCGAGGTCGACGAGAAAGATATCCGTGTCGACGTCTTCCGCTCCTCCGGCCCGGGCGGACAGGGTGTCAACACGACCGACTCCGCGGTACGGATCACGCACCTGCCGACCAACATCGTGGTGTCGTGTCAGAACGAGCGCTCGCAGATCCAGAACCGGGCGGCCGCCATGATCGTGCTGCAGACCAAGCTGCTCGAGCGCAAGCGCGTCGAGGAGCTCGCCGAGATGGACGCGATCCGGGGTACCAAGGCCGACGTGGCCTTCGGCTCGCAGATCCGCAACTACGTCCTGCACCCCTACCAGATGGTCAAGGACCTGCGGACCGGCGTCGAGACCGGTAACACGCAAGGGGTGCTCGACGGCGACATCGACGAGCTTGTCGAGGCCGCGATTCGTTGGCGCCGCACGAGCCCCGGCGACGCCGAGCAGTAGGCCCGCTGCGCCCTTCCCTACGGCTCGCTGGCCCGTCCGGGTCGCCTGCCCGGGCAAGGTCGGCGTGCCGGATCAGCTCGGAACGTGCGCTCACCGGTCGCACGCCGATCACCGGGCCGCCCCGGGCAAGGTCGGCGTGCCGGTCTGGGTCGGAACGTGCGCTCACCGGTGGCACGCCGATCACCGGGCCACGGCGGGCAAGGTCGGCGTGCCGGATCGGCTCGGAACGCGCGCTCACCGGTGGCACGCCGATCACAGGGGCCGCCCCGGCCAAGGTTCGCGTGCCGGGAGCAGCAGTACGCCGGGAGCGGGCCAACCCCTACAGGGGCAGGTGAGCCAGGATGAGCAGCAGCACGGTGAGCAGTGCAGCGGCCAGCAGCACGGCGGCCGCGGGCAACTGGGGCGCCCCGGCGGTGAACTGGCGTCGCGCGGCCCGGCACGTGGGGCAGCGGCCCTCCACGACGCGGCCCGCGCACGCGGCGCAGACGAGGTCCTCCCAGCTCATGACCAGCACCTCCCAGAACGCCTGAGCGCATCTTCTCCCAGCAACACCGTCCGCGCTCAACGGCTTCCCCAGGACCCTGCCGATCTAGACTCGCCTGCGTGATCCGCCTCGAGAAGGTCTCCAAGAACTACCCGGCCAGCGCGCGGCCGGCGCTCAGCGAGGTGGATGTCGACATCGACAAGGGCGAGTTCGTCTTCCTGGTCGGCTCCAGCGGCTCGGGCAAGTCGACGTTCCTGCGGCTGCTGCTCAAGGAGGAGGTGCCCACCGCCGGCCGGGTGCATGTCGCCGGGAAGGACCTCGGGCGGCTCTCGCACTGGAAGGTACCGGCCCTGCGGCGCTCGATCGGCTGCGTGTTCCAGGACTTCCGGCTGCTGCCCAACAAGACCGTGACCCAGAACGTCGCCTTCGCCCTCGAGGTGATCGGCAAGCCGCGTGGGGCCATCGCCAAGGTCGTACCCGAGGTGCTGGACCTGGTCGGGCTGGACGGCAAGGGCTCGCGGATGCCGGACGAGCTCTCCGGCGGCGAGCAGCAGCGGGTGGCGATCGCCCGGGCCTTCGTTAACCGGCCAATGATCTTGATTGCCGACGAGCCGACCGGCAACCTCGACCCCGGGACCAGTATCGGCATCATGAAGCTGCTCGACCGCATCAACCGCACCGGCACCACGGTGGTCATGGCGACTCATGACGCGGCGATCGTGGACTCGATGCGCCGCCGCGTCGTGGAGCTCTCCTTCGGCCAGGTCGTCCGCGACCAGACCCGCGGCGTGTACGGCTACGGCTCCTGACCCAGCTCCCGCACCCCACCGTCGTACGACGAAGGACCACTCTTGCGCTCCTCGTTCATCCTCAGCGAGCTCGGTGTCGGCCTGCGCCGCAACATGACCATGACCGTGTCGGTCGTGCTCACCGTGACGCTCAGCCTGCTGCTGGTCGGCGTCGGCTGCTCACGCGCGACCAGATCAACGTCATGAAGGGCTACTGGTACGACAAGATCGAGGTGACGGTCTACCTGTGCGGGGCGTCCAGCTCGACCCCGAGCTGCGTCGGCAAGGACGTGACGTCAGCGCAGCGCACCCAGCTGCTGAACGACCTGCAAGGCACGCCGCTGGTCCGACGCGTCTACTACGAGTCCAGGGAGCAGGCATTCGCCCACTTCAAGGAGCAGTTCAAGGACTCGCCCGACCTCGTCGCCAACGTGAGCCCCGACGCGCTGCCGGAGTCGCTGCGGGTCAAGCTCAAGGACCCGACGAAGTACGAGGTGGTGGCCAGTGAGTACCGGGATCGGCGGGGGTGGATTCGGTGCAGGACCAGAAGAAGCTGCTCGACAACTTCTTCCGGGTCCTCAACCGGCTGAAGGACATCGCGCTGGTCGGCGCCGGCGTTCAGCTGCTGGCAGCGGTCCTGCTGATCTCCAACACGATCCGGGTCGCCGCCTTCAGCCGTCGGCGCGAGACCGGGATCATGCGCCTGGTCGGGGCGAGCAACCTCTACATCCAGCTGCCGTTCCTGCTCGAAGGGGCGCTGGCCGGGCTCGTCGGCGGGGTGCTGGCCTGCGGGCTGCTCGCGGCGCTGAAGTACGTCCTGGTCGACCGGGCGCTGCGCCCGACGATCAAGTTCACCAACTTCATCGGCTGGGACGCCGTCTACTCGACCATCCCGCTGCTGCTGGTCACCGGCGTGGTGCTGTCCAGCCTGTCCTCGTTCATCACCCTTCGTCGACACCTGCGGGTCTAACACCCTCGGACCAAGATCAGTGGTACTCATGGGACTCCTGAGGAAGGGACCCTATGGCGGTACTGCTCGGCCCCCGACGTCTCGTGGCCTGCTCCGCCCTGGTGGCCTCTCTGGCGGTGGCCGTCGTGGCCCCGGCCACGCCCAGCCGCGCCGACGACGGCACCCAGCGCGTGCAGGCCGCACAGGCCGCACAGGCCGCTCTGCAAGACTCGTCCGCGGCCGTACAGGCGGCCGGTGCCGTCCTGGCGCGTACGAGTGCCTTGCTGCCTGCCGCCCGTACCGCCGTCGACCAGGCCCAGGGCGAGCTGGTCGGAGCTCGCGCCAGGGCCCAGGCCGCTCAGGAGCAGGTCCAGCGCGGCCGGCTCGCGCTCGGGGGCGCCACCAATGACGTCGACCGGGCGTCGGCGGCCGTCGACCACGGCCGGGCGACCCTCGGGCAACTGGCCCGGCGCTCCTACGAGCTCGGTCCCCTGCAGGACGTCCGGTCACTCACAGACAGCGGCCCGGGGCAGGTGCTGGCCCGGGTCGGCATGCTGCAGCAGGTCTTCCGCGGGACGGACGACATGCTGCGCCAGCTGTCCGAGGACCGGTACGCGCTGGCCGGCCGCCGGGGTCGGTTGACCGCAGCGCAGGCAGAGCTGGACGGGCTCAGCGCGGATGCCACGCGTCGTGAGGACCACGCGCAGGCGGTGGCAGCGAGGGCCCAGCAGGCGCAGGACCACGTGGCGAACCTGGTCGCGGAGCAGGGCCGGGCGCTCGTCCAGGCTGAGGCCGCACGCTCGGCCGACGCCGCCGAGTACCAGCAGGCGCAGGTGGCCTCCGCCCGACTGAAGGCCCAGATCCGGGCCGCCGCCGCGGCCGCCCGTCGGCGGGCGGAGGCTGCGCGCGTACTGGCTGCTGCCAGGGCTCGGGCTGCCGCCCGGGCAGCGGCCGAGGCGCGGGCGCTGGCAGAAGCAAGGGCCGCCGCCGCATCGCGGGCTGCGGCAAAGGCACGGGCTGCGACCGAGGCGCGGGCTGCGGCCCAGGCACGCGCGTACGCGAACGTCAGGGCGGGCGCCGCCGCGCGGGCGCTGGCGGATGCCAGGGCGCAGGCCGACGCACAGGCGAGCGCGGCCGCGACTGCTGCTGCCAATACTGCTGCGAACGCTGCTGCGAATGCCGCTGCGGAGGCCGGAGCGAGGGCTGCGGCGCAGGCGAGCCAGAGCGCCGCCACCACCGTCGTGCACCAGGTCGGCCGCTTCCTGTGGCCGGCCAGCGGTCCGCTCACGAGCACCTTCGGCTGGCGGATGCACCCGATCTTCCACGTGATGCGCTTCCACGCGGGCATTGACATCGGGGCGTCGTACGGCGCCCCCGTGTCCGCGGCGGCCGACGGCGTCGTCACCTCCGCGGGGGATGCCAGCGGCTACGGAACGCTCGTGGTCATCAGCCACGGGACACGGGGCGGCCAGGACCTGTCGACCGCCTACGCCCACATGAGCCAGCTGCTGGTGAGCGTGGGGCAGCACGTCGGCCGTGGTCAGCAGGTGGGGGCGGTGGGCAACGAGGGCAACTCGACCGGTCCGCACCTGCACTTCGAGGTCCGGCTGGACGGCTCGCCCGTCGACCCGCTGGGCTACGTCAGCCAGCCGTAGACTCACCCGATGCGCCCGTCGACCCGCACCGTGAGGCGCCGGGCGCTCGGCGCCCTGGTCGCGGTGGCGACGCTCGGCGGCACCTTCTCCCTCGGTGTCGTGGCCGGCGCCGGCAGCCGCCCGGACCGGGAGACCCCGGCGCGGGCGGGGATCCTGGACGAGGCGGCCAGCGACATCTCGGGGCAGGGGCTGCACCCGGTACCGCGCAAGGACCTCGACGCGGCCGCCATCCAGGCCATGTTGAGCGCCGCGGGCGACCCCTGGGGAGGTTGGGCAGACACCCCTGCCGCCGGAGCTCCCGGCGGGTACGTCGGGGTCGGGCTCTGGCTGCGCCGCGACGGTGGCCTGCTCATGGTCGCTCAAGTCACCGCCGGTTCCCCCGCCCAGCACGCCGGGGTCCAATCGGGCGACGAGCTGCGGGCGGTGGGCAACGCCTCGGCCGCCGGCCGGGCACCCGCGCAGGTTGCGGCCTCGCTCCGCGGCTCGCCCGGTACGCGTGTGCTCGTGGTCCTGGCCCGTGGCTCGGCCGTGCGCACCCTGTCGCTGGTGCGCATGCCGTTCCAAGCGGCGCCTGTCACCGTCAGCGCCGCGGCTCCCGGGATCGGTCGCATCACGGTGCCCTCGTTCAGCCGCGGCACCGGTCGCGGGGTCCGTACCGCGCTGGCCCAGCTCCGGGCGCGGCACGACGCCGGCGTCGTGCTGGACCTGCGCGGCGACCCGGGCGGCCTGCTGGCCGAGGCCGTCGAGGCCGCCTCGGCGTTCCTGCGGTCCGGCCCCGTCGTCACCTACACCCGCCGCGACGGGCGGCCGCAGCGCCTGGACGTCCTGGGCTCCGGTGACCTGCGCACGCCCCTGGTCGTGCTCGTCGACGGGGGGACGGCCAGCGCCGCCGAGGTCGTGGCCGGAGCCCTGCAGGACCGCAGCCGGGCGGTGGTGATCGGCTCGCGCACCTTCGGCAAGGGCACGGTGCAGGAGCCGCGCGAGCTCCCGGACGGGAGCCTGCTGGACCTCACTGTCGCGCGGTACGCGCTGCCGTCCGGCCGCTCGGTCGAGGGCGTGGGCCTGGAGCCCGACATCGCGGTGGCTGCGCCGGTCGGGCCGGGGGGCGATCCCGCCGTACGGCGTGCGGTGGAGGTCCTGACCGGACTGACGGCCGACGCCGGCAGGGGCCGCGGGTGACCCGCGAGTCCGGCCGGGGCAAGCTCGTCGCCCAGAACAAGAAGGCGCGGTACGACTACGAGCTGCTGGACACCTTCGAGGCCGGGATCGTGCTGACGGGTACCGAGGTCAAGTCGCTGCGGCAGGGGCGCTGCTCACTGGTCGACGCCTACGCCAGCATCGCCGACGGCGAGGCGTTCCTCATCGGCGCGCACATCCCGGAGTACACCGAGGGCACGTGGAACAACCACGCGCCGCGGCGTACCCGAAAGCTGCTGATGCACAAGGAGGAGATCCTCAAGCTCGTCGGCAAGACCAAGGAGAGCGGGCTGGCGCTGATCCCGCTCTCGCTGTACTTCAAGGACGGCCGGGCCAAGGTCGAGCTCGCGCTGGCCAAGGGGCGCAAGGCGCACGACAAGCGTCAGGTGCTGAACGAGCGGCAGGCCTCCCGCGAGATGCAGGTGGAGATGGGCCGGGCCATGAAGGGACGCATGCGCGGCGACGGGGCCAGGACGGTCGGCGGTGGGGGTCGCGGCGGCTCCCGGCGCGGGGGCGAGCGGGGTGTGGGTGCTCACCGACGCTGAGGTCCCGGCCCTGTGGCGTGGGCTCGGGCTGCCCGGCCTGATCGACGTGCACGTGCACTTCATGCCGCAGAACGTGATGGACAAGGTCTGGGCCTACTTCGACAGCGCGGGGCCGCTGACCGGCTCGCCCTGGCCGATCACCTACCGCACGCAGGAGGCCGACCGGCTCGCCCGCCTACGTGCCATGGGGGTGCGCGCGTTCCCCTCGATGGTCTACCCGCACCGGCCGGACATGGCCGAGTGGCTCAACGCCTGGGCGCACGAGTTCGCCCTACTGCACGACGATGTCGTGCAGACCGCGACCTTCTACCCTGAGCCGACCGCTCCGGCGTACGTCGCCCAGGCGCTCGCCGACGGTGCCCGGCTGTTCAAGGTGCACGTGCAGGTGGGGGCGTACGACCCGCGCGACCCGCTGCTGGAGGACGTGTGGGGGCTGCTCGCCGACGCCGGCGTCCCTGCGGTGGTGCACTGCGGGAGCGGCCCGACCCCGGGTGCGTTCACCGGGCCGGAGGTGTTCGCCGAGGTCCTGCGCCGGCACCCGAGCCTGACCGCCGTGATCGCGCACATGGGCATGCCGGAGTACGCCGAGTTCCTGGCGCTGGCGCGCGCCTACCCCCGCGTGCACCTGGACACCACGATGGCCTTCACCGACTTCACCCAGGCGCGGATGCCGTTCCCCAGCGGGCTGCGGCCCCAGCTGGTCGAGCTCGGGGAGCGCATCCTGCTCGGCAGCGACTTCCCGAACACCCCCTACCCGTACGCCCACCAGCTCGAGGCACTGCAGCGGCTCGAGCTCGGTGAGGACTGGCTGCGGGCGGTGCTGTACGACAACGGCGCCCGGCTCCTCGGGCTGCCCGGGTGACCGTTGGCGGGCTGACCGTTGGCAAGCTCGCCCTTGGCGACGGCCCGTCCGCGCCGTGGGTGACGGTCGGGACCGGCCCCTGCTGGGGCATTGACGGTCGGGGTCGGCCCGTGCTGGGGCGGCGTACCGGGGCGGTTCCCGACCCTCGTCCACGCGAGCAGGCCGTACGCGCGACCGTTGGCGTCCGGCGTAGCATTCGTCATGCGGCGCACGGTGCGGCGCAGAAGGGGGTGACAGGTCTCGACTCCGGATGTCGAGGCAGGGGAAGCGGGCCGAGGAAGCCGACGATGATCTCGTTAACCACGAAATGTCGGAAAAAAATCAAGCGCCGACAACAGTC
>JAABUI010001732.1_pt1 | contig 12360 bp, 19 predicted proteins | sample 5559111 | NCBI WGS metagenome assembly JAABUI01 (sample SAMN10711870, study PRJNA513365) | rock metagenome | isolation source: Antarctica rocks | place: Antarctica: Victoria Land, Buttleship Promontory
CTCAGAAGCCCACAAATCTAGCTCTCAACACCTGGTCCATAAAGCCACCTGCCCCTTTCGTCAATCAGGCTGCGCACTCAAGGCCCCCAATTGGACTTATGTCCAGTGTATGAATGGAGCTTGGGGCGGGTATGGTTTTCAATCCAGGGTACTCCGCCAGTAGGACCAAACCATCTCAATCACAGTGCTCTCTACAAGCTGGTTCAATCCTAATGTATCTGGACCAGTGCCCATTGTGACAAATGAGACCTAGATGGTGTCCTGCTTATGTACGCCTGGCTACTTATGTTACCATTAGCATGAATGTCATTTGTGTACCGCAACAATATCATGTGTCTCAGCATGAGGTAAGGCATGATATCAGTGTCAACCACCATTAAGCAGAGATGTAACTATGCCCTACCGTCTTATGATGTTTCCAGCATCCGTTCCCGCCACCCCAAATCCCAATCAATGCCGCACAAGGTCCATTATTTGATGCAAGCTTGACCATACGTCTGTTTACGACCTGCGCGCCGCTCAGGAGCCTGGATCTCGCCGCACGATCAATGCAGTCTAGCATTCTAGGTCCTCTACGCATATACAACCCGTGCAAGACGGGCGCCAACATCACTGCTTGGCTCAGTCCTCCTTGCGTACCGACGCTCCTTTAACCGTTGTCCTGTCCTCCGCCATCTCCTTCAACTCCTCATCCAGATTCATCACCGCTCCCGGATCCTCGATCGTGATGTTCTCGCGGTCCAGCAATGGTTTAATCAAGCGGATGAAGTAGGGGTGCTCTTTCGGTAGCGGGTTCGACGCTTGGACCTGAGCGTAGGATTACATCAGCTGAGTTCTTGGGTGAAGCCGGAAGCACGAACCTGTGCGAAGTATGACTCGTAGACGGCCCCATCCCACTTGCCGAGAGGAGAGTTGACGATGTGATCGCTGAGAGCGAAGGCGTCGACGAGCGGTACTGCTTTCTGTCAGTATGGCCAGCATGAACCCTGGAGTCACGACAGACCTGCGACTTTCCGAATCTCGGCGCAGAGCGCATCGACGCTTTCTTGCACCTTGTCCATCTGGGCGGCATCAAAGTAGCCATCTGCGCGATTGTCAGCACATTGACATATGCAGGGGCTCCGCGTACATTTCAAGAAGTAACCCTGTTGCTCCTCGATCTGCCACAGCCCATACAGCCTACAGACAGTGTTCAACAGCTTCGTCTCCGCCGTCTCCTCCATCTCAGCGACCGATTCCTTGAAAAACTCAAAGATTGAGCCCATGGTATGCACTTTCGCAGCGATGAATCGACTCTGCGACGTCCGCTCCATTGCTTCGTCTTTCGACAGACCCGACTTGAGGTGTACGACGTATTCCTCCGCCGCCTTTTTGACCACATTTGCAGCGACACAGGACCACGAATTCTGGATATCCTCGAGGCTGAGAGAGGAATCGGATTTGGAGGTGAGGACGTTGGGGATTCCGAGATAGGCGACACCTGGTGCGAGGCGTTTTCCTTTCACAAAGGCTGGTCGGATCAGCCCGGGGCGTCTCAATTAGCGGAATGCGCTTACCGCCCCATGCGCCGATGAGTGCCCGCCCGGCTTGGAGACTCAAGATGGTGTTGTCGCCCTCCCAGGTACTACGGCGGAATCAGATGACTCTTACGAGTTTGTGTAGCCTTACCACTACAACCAATACGTCAGTTCATATCAGGCGGAAATCCTGCATCAAACTCACTTGTACCGCAAAGTCCGCATACATCAGAGGGAAGTTCGAGTACCTGCCAGTCTGGTCAGAGCAATCTACCGACTACAATGTGAGAACTCACGCGGAATACCCATGACCGCCGCAGGATTGTCGGCATTTATCGATCGTATCCAAGCATGCCCAAGTGCAGAACGCCTAAATAAGTCAGCACCCACAAAACACCCTGGAGAGGTCACCCGCCTTCAGGCCAGCGGAGGTCGCATGAGTCTCCTTGAGCTTATCGATGATCGCGTTCAAGTTTGGCTACCGAGTTCCATCAGCTCATAGATCTTGACCTTCGTATTGAGCTTGCATCCGATGGGTCCATCGTGTCCAATGCTTGCGTCATGTCCTGCGAGCCCTATTAGCCGCATCCCGATACGGTGAAGATCGCTCACTTCGAACATCGTTTGTAGCTTCATACCGGTGAATCCCATGGCTATTGCTTGAGCGACAAGAGGCTGAACACCGATGATCAGTCAGATTACGGAGAACTCAAAGCCCGCTCACCATCAGGCGCCGTTGATGGATCGGGTAATCCAAGATTTGGGTCTCAAGCTAGTATAGGGCAACATCAATTCCGTCCCAGACTGTTCGGATGTGAAGAATCACCTTATTCTTGCCACTGCTAAATTGTCTCCGCACTGCCGCGTACCGCACCGCGACTGTCAAAGCCTGAGGAATCGTCAGTCAGGGTTGAAGCATCTAATGGGTAGTCCCCACGTACTTTCTTTGCTGAGTTGCTAGAGTCGCCGACCATCGAAGTACGACCACCGATCAACGCGCCGTATGTTAATTGCGCCAGTGGCTGCGAGATCCCTCAGCTGTGCGTCTGAGGCGTCCAAAGGAAAACTCACTGGCTCGGAGACAACACCCTTGCGAGAGACTTGGGTGTGCTTCATGAGCATATGCGAACGAGGGACTCGGACGTAAGTGAACTGGCATGGTCAGCGACACAAGACATACCCCGACCTAAGCGAAGTACCTGGATGTATCCGTTATCTGCAACCAGCGTCAGCAATGATCGTTTCCTATGGGGTTCCGAACCCACCAATCCCATCCCTACCCATCTTCTTCCCAATATCTCCAATATTGATTCCAGGCATCAGAGTAAACGCCCTACTCCCATCAGCTCACCAAACCACCAAGAGCGACCCACTTGATATCCCTAAGTTGCGTAACAAACGTCTTCACCCCCCACCTCTTCCCATCCACGATCAATTGGGCAAACACCGCCGCATGAGTCGCCGTCGAAGCCGCACCTCCGATCCACCATTTCGTAGCGCCTAGATGTGGGGTGTGGATGACGAACTCGTCGGTGGAGGGGTCGAAGGTCGCGGTGGTCTCGAGTCCGGCTACGTTGGAGCCGTGGGCAAGCTCGGTCATTGCAAAACATCCGATCACGCCGTTCAAACCGAGGACACCTTTATCGATCCAGTAGCCTGGGAGAGATATCAGCCTATGACTGGTAGTAAGGGTTTGAAGCACTGAGTTGGTTCGGTGTCGCCCCGCTCCGGAGAGCGCCTAGGAATAAGCCATAGCTGACCCCGAACCTCGTCCAGAACGAGGGGTCGGCGATTCCAATCAACTATTCCACCCAGTCAGCCAGTCAGACAGTCATCCTTTCTTTCCAGTTACAACGGAGATCCTCACCTGCATGCGGAGATTGAAAACCTCGAGAGATTCGGTCGTTACAAAATGCACCATCGACGCGAACTATACAAGCGAATCAGCTCAAACATTTTCACGTAGACAGAGAGCTCACCTTCTCCATTGTCCGTTCTCGCAGCTCGTCCTTCGATAGATCATGGATGTCAGACAGCTTGAACGCGGGATGTCTAGCAATCTGCCCTTCATCAGCAACCAGGACCAAGGAAACGAATGAGTAGCGAGGAGGGGAAGGGGAAGGGAAGGGTGAGAAATACCTCCGCCATGAACTTCTCCTTCAACACCAAAGCCATCTCGGATCCATGCAATTTGACAGACAGCTTGCGGATGCTGAAAGGTGCGTTTGCGCGTTCCTATGTGGCGGATAGTATACCATCAGCTCCATCCACAGCACGTCCACTGGGATTCCGTCGTCGTTAGAGACGGGGTACTTTCGTCGTTGGAACGCGGGCAGACGACACCGCATCTCGCGTTGAGACCGGGAGTCGGGGCGAAGATAGGACGAGGAAAGGGAAAGGGGCATGACTGCCCCAGAGTATGGTGGAGCATCACTCACCATCGCAAGCGTCTCCATCTGGTCAAGGGAGGTCATCGATCTAGACCGACCACATCAGCGAGGACAACGACGTACAGTGGTGGGTTTCGGTCGTGGGAACGCCATCTTGACAATCGCTCAGTGAGTTCGCTCGGATGTACAGTAGTAGTCCCTTTGAGATGTGGGTGGCTAAGGGCGATCAAATACGGAGTCGATATTTCGATCTCAACAGAACGGAGGTTGATAAATAGGTGGACCACTTGCCGCTCACCGGTTCAGTCATACCCGGCCGATTACGATCTTTGATTATCTCAAACCGTCAATCTCAGATCCCCGGGTAGCACCAACAGCACTGCACTCCTGTTCCCGGCTAGTCCGCATATTCCTCATCCTCACCCTCTGCGTCCTCATCCCCCGCCCCATCCTCATCCTCATCCTCGATCCGCTCCTCCTCCTCCTCTTCGTCTTCATCCTCACTCTCACTTGCTCCATCCATCTTCCCTCCATTCCCGTTTTCATTCCCCTTCCCATTCATCCTCCCCCTCGTCTGCCTGACCGGAGTCCCCTTCTCTGCATCCGGGAAGCTGCGTAAACTCCGCCGAGGCTGAATCCCGTTTGGGATATCCGCACTCCGCAACCTCTTCGCCGGCTCCAGATTCACCTCTTCGCTCTCCCGTTTCATCAGCCGGCGCTTCGGACTCATACTTCCCGACAAAGCTGCCACGAGTGCCAAAGTCGCTTGATCCTCTCCCGCAACCACTCTCTCCAAATCATTGCCCATCTCCCCGTCAGGCGTCTCCACAACTTCACTCGGGGTACTGTCATACACCCTCACCGCACTCGCCATGAGGGTCGCCTTGGCGAGTGCACCAGGCGGTTTCGCGGGATTACGCGTGACGAGGAAGGGGTGATATTTCAGCCGTTCGGGTCGAAGGGACAAATATCTCCTATTCTCATGCTGTCGAAGGATCGCCTCAACGTATTCTCGATCAAAATAGATCTCGTAACGGGTCGGAAGCTCGGCTTTCTCTTCGGAATCTGTAGGGGCGGACCGGGCTTTCCGACGTTGGACGGATGGCCGTCCTCTGCCGCGACCACGACCCCGTCCGCGGGAGGCAGGGGTGGAGTAGAACGGAGCGGGAGAATCGTGGACGTTGATCATGGATTCGTATTTCAGCATGGTGAAGATGTCGTCCAGGGTCATCGAAGTCGCATACGAGATGTCTGCGGGGATCAGCGGAGATTCGAAATCGCTAAGGGGACTCACCGTCCATGGAGACGTTATCCGCCGCATTGCGTAGATACCCGAAGACCGACAGAGTCCAGTACTTCCGATAGGTAACCTCGCCAAGCCCAGACAAAGGCTTCTCGGGCGATCCGACCCTTCCCTCCTTCTTCGAGAGCAAGTAGCCTGTCTTCATGAGCTCGCCATATCTCACATACGTGCACGACTCACTGAAGTCAATCAAGAGCTGCCCCCACCCCTGGCGCTGTCTGACTGGCAGCGTCATGATACAGCTAACATTGTTATCCGGACTCCGCTTCTCCTTGCTAAAGTATCCGACGAAGCGCGCGCCGAGATCATCCACCTCCGTCATGACGTAGAAGAGGAAAGGTTCGACGTCGTAGTATAGCGTCTTATGGTCGAGAAACATCTTGGCGAGAAGGCATAGGTTCTGGCAGTAGATCTATGTCGCTATCAGCCATGACATCTAGCCGTGATACCGATATCTCACCTTGTTCTTGCGCCCATCCACCTCGAAAACGGAGACAGAACCATCACGGTAGATCTCATCACCCGGTGGATGTCGCGCTTTGCATTTCATCTGTATCATCTCAGCGCAAGTACACTCTACCACAGGATTGGACGCACCCGATGTCGTCCCGCCACGAAACCGCTCTTCATGTACTTCAGACAGAACTCGCACAGCCACAATCTGCCCTCCGGGACATGCTGATATTCCATGGGGTACGGAGCCGAATACCAAGTATCGATATCGTACACTCCAAAACGGATCGTTTTGATCTTCTGCGAGACCGATGAGGGCGCAACAGCTCCAGACGAGCCGGGAGTCGAGGGGAAGGGGAAGCCGGAGGTGTCGTGGGGCACTGACTGCTGCAAGAGGCGATCGCGCAGTGACCGGGATGCGGGGAGGGGCGTGTATTTGGATGGCGTGTAGGTGGAGTTGTCGTGCGATGAGGGAGCGGGTGATGTGGGGATGGAGATGTGAGGATCCCATTGAGGTGGTGGTGGACCGCCAAGCCTGGCCTCTGCCGTCCTTCTCGACTTTTCGAACGCCTCCTTGTCGGGCTCCATGATGGTCGTCTTCGACGTATCCGCATCTTGTTCAGTGATCACCCCGCCAAACGGCACCTTCTCCTCCTCACTCTCCACCTCCACCGTCTGGCGCCGCCTTCCGCTCGATACCCGTAATCGCACCACCACAGGCGGGGGCGACGGCTCCCGACCCCTCTCCTTCCCCTTCCCCTTCGGCTTCAGCTTGATCCTGGGTAAATGGTCGTAGAAAATGTCGTTGCGGGATTCAGACTTTCGTCCCCGACCAGGGTGCTTCATCATGGATCTGGCAAGCTCGGTGGCTCGACCTTTCCCTTTACGCGAGGAAGACATGGAGATGGCGGGGTTGGAATGAGAGGTCGAGGCGCGAGGAAGTGGAACGGTATGAGTAGAGGATCGACATTTGGGACAATGCCATGCTCCTTTGACGGGAGTCAGCATACTAAATGAGATGGAGGTCCTCCAGCATACCTTTGGGAGGCTTCGCAAGGGGTCTGCTCATGTTAGCATACCTCCATTCGCCTACCGCACCACTCACGGATTCAAGCAATAGCTATGCCATCCCCGATCACACCCATCGCAAAACATCAAGCGATGCTACTCCCATCAGCTCATCTTACCATCCACCTTAATCCACTCACATCATCCCCCTTGATCGAACACACCTCACAGGTCTTGCACTCAATACAACACCAGTCATACGTCATGACCGTATGACGCAATTTCGGGCTGAGCATATTCAGACAAGTCGGATGTCCACTCCGTCCACATCGTCCGCAACTGACCATCCTCTCCTTCTCACCAGCCTTATTCCGGTCATCCGTCCCCATGCAGAATGAGCAGAAATCGTCTCTTGTAGCTCGGACGTGGACTATTGAGTCGGCGGAGGTAGTCGCTAGCATGGGTGCGGAGAGGGGGTTGGGTTTGAGGTAGGCCGAAGAGGATTTGCCCTTCCCTTTGGCATTCCCGTTGGCTCGGGGGTGACCATTGGGTATAGAAGGAGTATCGAGTGCAGCGGTCCGGTCTCTCGGTGGCCGACCGCGTTTGCTAGGTGGTACGGGGGTGAGGGAGGAGGCCACGGAGGAGGCATCGAAGTCGCGAGCCGCAGCCGAGCGGGAGGAAGACGCTCGAGGCAGTCTGCGGGGTTGTGGGACCGAGACTTGGCGGTCATAAGAGCGGGATGAAGAACCGGTGTGAGAGGGTTGAGGTGTGTTAGATGGCTAGTACCACCAACGGTATCAATACAACTTATGATGCGCCATGAGAGTCGCTCACCCGCTGCACCGTCACTAACTCGACATCTCCATCCACGATTTCTCCTTCCGCATCTTCAAGGTCGTCATCCAGAACACCATTCTCCCCGAGTAGCGCTGGGTCGATGGGGATGTCTTCTTCCTCCTGTTGGTTTGACGCAGGCTGGCTTGATTTCCTACCCTTGCCCGGGGTGGAGGAAGGACGCGAGGAGGAAACGCGGGTGGGCGTCCTCATCGCGTGAGAAGATGCTTGAAGGTCAAGCGAGCAAGAGGGCACATGGGAGCGGAAGGGGAGAGCAAACAGACGGACAAGAGCATGCGAAGGATCATCAAGGGGCAGTCTTCGGGTGCGTGTGGAGGGACGGACGAGTCAAGCACCAAACATTGACGGCTGAGGTGATACCTGTGAAACCGCCAACAGCCGTATTCCCACGTCATCCTCCTATTTCTATTTGCCCGTCTTCTGCTCAATCACACCTTTTTCAGTCTTTCCATCCTCAGCCTCTCTTTCCTCACTTTCCCAAAACTCGTCCCCATCAGGTAACGGACTCGAAGTCGCAAGAGGCTTAGGTGGAGACCGCTTCGAGTGGCTCAAGCACCATGTCGATCCGAAAATCCCCACCTCCTTCGGGACCGGGTTACGCCCTGACCAAACGAGCGCGTGTCGATTCCGAGGAGGTCGAAGATGGGACGATGACCATGACGGTGGCTTCTTCTGGGGAGGGACAGAGGAAGAACGCGTTGATCAGGTCGGTGAAGCGGACGAGTGGTTTGGAGGCGCCGATCGTAGCGTTGTCTGGGGCACATGGCGTGAGCTCTCCGTCTACTTTCCTTTTGCGGGGACCTTACACAGCAGAAGGATTCGTGAGTGTGAGCTGAAGAGTAAAAGGGCGAGATCACGGCGTGTAAATTTGACCCATCGGGACGGACATTGGCGGCGTGCTCGGTTGACCGGAGTATCTGTGGGTTCGCTGGTCTCAGCGCCGTATCAGATACTCATGGTGTCGAAGCTTTATGGAAGACATTCCCTCCACATGACAATTACGGTATCCTCCCCAACGTGCACAAACAGGCCATCCTCGATATCGCCTTCTCCCTCGACTCGGAGGTCATCTACTCCGTCAGTCCCCCTCCGCCTTCTGGTCACAGCTGATGTCGAAGCGCAGGGAGGAGCAGACGGGATGCTGATCGCGACGGACTTGACGACGGGCGAGAGATTGGCTCGATACTCAGCACATTTCGGGCCCCTAAATACCATCGCTGTGACCATCTCGGGCGGGCGAGAATTGGTGTTGACGGGAGGAGACGATGGAATTGCTCGGGTATTCGATATTGGGATGGTGACGAAGGAGCCGGTCGCGGAGTTTGATGATGGGCGAGATTGTCCCGTGACGGCGGTGGAGTGGAGCGCGGATGGGAATCAGTGTTTTGTGGGAGGAGTCGACAATGAGGTGAAGGTGAGCAAACCCTCGGTCAGCGATGCTGGGGATACTGACAACGCCAGGTGTGGGATTTGAGAACAGTGAAGGTGCTCTACACCTTGCACGGCCACACAGATACTGTCCGTCCTCTATCCTGACTCATCGTGTCCGCTGACGGTCGCCAGATTACCTGCCTCGCCCTTTCTCCCAGCGGCCACTTCCTAGCCACTTACTCGCACGACTCCGCCCTCATCATCTTCGACGTCCGACCCTTCTCCTCAGATCCCATGCGGGTCTACCGATCCCTAACAGGCGCGCCCAGCGGGTTCGAGCAGACTCTCATCCGATGCGCCTGGTCTCGACACGATAATGGCGCGCGGATAGCTGTTGGTGGTGGGGATCGGACGGTGACGGTCTGGGAGGTGGAAACAGGGAAGATCTTGTACAAATTACCGGGGCATAAGGGGACAGTCACCGGGGTCGATTTCCATCCTCTGTACGTGGAACGGCTTGGATGGTTAGGAGGGGCGAGCTGATGGATTTGTGTGGTAGAGAACCGATCATCCTTACTGGGTCAAAGGATAATAATATGCTCCTTGGTGAACTCGACGCGCAAGATTATGCGTGAGGGATAGGGACATGCATCTTTGCAAAGCAAGGGGGCCTGGTGTGACCTGACGTGTCTCGGTAAACGTCCTTTCACCTTATCTTACCTGTCACGACGGTGAAAGGATTCGACTGCATCACGGCCTTGAGCGATGAAATCCTCATCCGTACTGATTTCTCCAGCTCGCTTTCTGTTATTGAACAATACTGATGACCTACTATCTCTAATCTGACCCTTGACGAGCGCACAGCCAGATCAGTAAGCGAGCGATCGCTCCCATCAATATCCCCCCGAACGCCGTGTGGCATCCTACTCATACAATGCGCCGCCCCTCCTCGACAGCCAAATGCCAATGCGCCCATCCCTCCCCGTCCGGCCACCTCGAGCCCTGCTCCTCGACCCACCGCATCGGTGGGCCCTACATCTTCCACTCCCTCAATATCCACGGAGTCTGGCTCTGTGCCGAAGTACGTCCCATCCGCCCTTCCCTGTCGCTTGCTCAGCGGCAAATCGGACTGACGTGAGCGGTGGATAGTGCTTACACACGCCCGGGCATTTCCCGCCGGCGTATGTGAGGGGTCGGAAAGGGAGTACGGCAGCGCCCGGGATTGCGGGAAGTGTGACAAGTGGAGGCAGATGAGATGGGCCGGTTGCAGATCGAGGCGATCTTTTCGTGTGGTAGCCATATTGGAGGGGATGATGCATGCATCTAGGGAAGATTGGCATCGATTCCAGCCAGTCGTTGAGCTCGGCTCAGCCGGACTGGTCATCTGTACAAGCTTGCTCTGACTGATACGTATAAGAACGAGAAGTGCTTGAGTCACGCAGTGCACGCACCGCATCTCGGACGCTGCCTGACTTGCCAACCCACTTTGGGGTTCAAAGTACAACAATATACTCTTGAGTCGTCTGTAAGAATAGGCGCCCTCAGAGTAACGATGCCACAAGCCTTGCACTCATTGAGCATATGGTTGAGGGTGAGGGATGGGGATGGGTGGTATGGGGTAGGGCTATTGTGATCATGCTGAGGCAGCAGCTGGCGAGACATCCAAACAATCTTGCTTTGGCTTGTGTGAATAAAAAGCAAGGAGGGGTTGATGATTCCAAGTCACAAGTGGAGGATGACAATGGATGGTGCACAAAGGTGTCGTCCATCTATGCAAAGGCGTGCTAGACTAGACACTCAAGGCGTAATCGGCGTACTTACCAGCTTGAGCATAAGTGCCATCTTGGATTGTGCCAGGCATGGTTGACAAAGCTGCTGCTATCAGTCTGGTTTTTGCTTGCTGACCAAGCTTTGAATAGTTGCGCATTGTTATATCTACAATATCATCGGGATATTCAATCAATAATCTCCTCATGTCTCGATCGGTCGTCGACATCACCCAACATACCTATAAACTCATACCAAGAAGGGATCATACATGATACTGACCACTCAGACCGACCGCATGTCCAGAACTGTCGAGCACATCCATGACCAAAGGGGTACGACCGCTGATAGCCGCGTGTTTCAAGGTCTCAAGAGTTATTGATGCCTCAATCAACACCGGGCAGCGGGTAGATACTCTCAGACACTGCGCACTCATGGCGACCCCTCAGATTGAGCAATGTATCACCCTCGCCACTGTACTTGCCCCCCTTGCCTCGGTATGGGCTACGTCCGCACCCTCAACACGGCCGGACCCAACTATTGCGGGTGTTCATGAGTCTGGCGGACGAGCAGAGGACATGGTAAATCTCTAGAGTGCTGTAGAAACGGGGAGAAGGATCATGAAGCCACGGGCATGAGAGTGGCAAGAGCGGAATAGACCAAGGTACGCAGAGAGATAATGAAGCGACCAGATTGACTGATATCCGCTAGAGATCTAGTATCAAGGTTCATGTAGCTAGTTTCTGCAACGTTTTGTGATTAGCGGACCTGACCTACCAACGACCAGCCTGGCTGTGGAGACATTCCACTATCAGGTTGAATGATCTCTTGTGCTGTGTAAGACTAGACTGGTAGGTCTGCGTCTTACCCGTACTCGTCGTCGATTGTGCTCGACAGTTGTTGATTGTGTCAATCTGTCTTCAGCTCTTCTATTGTCACGATCGCATATCGAACAACGACGGCAAAACCACGTTTTCGCCAACCATCGCCGAGAGTCGCACATCACAGGACGCCCAAAAACGGCAACGCGCGTTCTTTCGGCCTCATTGCGTTGCGAACCCCAAGATTGCCGAGATTCACCTTTTGCGCCACTGCAGAGATCGAGACGTGATGTTTGGAAGACGAGACAGGAACACAAAGCTATGGAAGTATATAGGTACTATACGCTGAGGGATAGCCTCAGCGATTCGAGATTGAAGTCATTGAAGTCATTGAAGTCATTGAAGTCATTTCGTAGTATACCCCCTTGTCTTAGTCTTTGCATCGATAGCGCTACCCGACCACTGCCTACTTCGGCTACGTTCTCATACGTCCCCGACAGTACCTTTGACGCTGGACCCTCTTTGCCTATCAATCGCCACCTTCGGCCACGATCGCCAGTCGTAGGAGTTGGTGTCACGGGGGACAGGTGGCAGGTGGTCTGACAGAGCTAAAGCTGCGTATAAGTCATGGCGAGACTATATAATAGCGGTTAAGGGGTGGAACTTCTGCTTCGTGCTGCTCCCCTTATGTATGGCAGCCCCAAAGACAAGGGTACCTTGTCATACCCATTATGGTCCTCCCTGATGGATATCACGCAGTCGGTGATATGAAGAAGTGATAGAGTTGTTTGAGTAGATCGCTGGTTGGACTCAGTTGACGTAGAAGCGATGCATAATGAGTATGGACTCACCTGGTTGGACTCAGTTGACGTAGA
>JAABUI010001737.1_pt1 | contig 12350 bp, 13 predicted proteins | sample 5559111 | NCBI WGS metagenome assembly JAABUI01 (sample SAMN10711870, study PRJNA513365) | rock metagenome | isolation source: Antarctica rocks | place: Antarctica: Victoria Land, Buttleship Promontory
CGGCCTTTAGATTCAGGCTGATGATAGTCCGTGTACAAACGATTCAAGAGCGAGCCTATGTCGCGGAGCAGATTGAAGACACAGGCTATGGAACAAGACTAGACGCGACGCAGCGGCAGCAGCTCATGTTCAAGCTTGCTAGGACTGAGCCGAACGTCAATCTCGCCCTATCTGCGCACAAGTCTTCGGTACCGTGAGTGATCATTCCAGCATTTACCAGTTTCTAGCAAGCTGATGACTTGCAGATCCAAATCGCCCTCAATGGCCCCGACTTCATTCGTTATCGTCAGCAACATGTTCAACCCGGAAGAAGAGACTGAACGGAACTGGGACCTGGACCTTGCTGAAGATGTCAAGGGCGAGATCGAGGGCAAGTATGGCAAGCTCAAGCGCATCAAGGTGGACAAGATGTCAGCGGTGAGAAACTCGCAGTCTCACCGTGATCAAGCTAAGGAGAAGCAGGGCGAAGTTTACCTCGAATTCGATGTGATTGCTGCTGGGCAGAACGCGATCAAAGGCCTCAACGGACGGTTCTTCGGTGGAAGGCAATTGCAGGCTTCATTCATCTCCGAGGCGCTATTCAAGGCGCACCTGTGAGGGGAGATGTTCCCGCTGTTCCCTGCTCGATCCTTCTCGTTGGTATAATTACCCTCACACCTCTGTCCACAGGTAGCGCATGGCGCAACAAGGCAAGGCTTGTCCAAAGTTGACGTTTTCCCATGTTCGCATGCATTCCCATTCTCCATGCTGAAGACGCGGAGTTCGCCGCCCACCGCCTTGGTTCCAGCATCAAGATAGTCACGTGAGCGGTGCGTTCCATCTAGATCCTTTGTGCTCTCGATCATCCACCGCCTTTGTCTTTGCCTGCACCAAGCTGCATCCGGCTATCCTTGAGATCCTCAATACCATCTCGCGAGTATGGCATTCATCCTATCCGGTCTCCTGAATTGGCTCCGATCGCTCTTCTTCATTAAGCACCTAGAAGTCACCATCGTAGGATTACAGGTATTTTGGGCTTCTCTTTCCATCACAACATCGTGAAGCTGACAAGGGCTATGCAGGCCAGTGGGAAGACTTCGTCAGTACCAACCATCACTTTCCCGATACCGGACAAGGCGGTTTACGAGCTGACGGAAATGTTGATCATAGACTGGTGAACGTCCTCGGCTCAAATCAATGGTCCGAAGATGTAGTCCCGACGGTCGCATTCAACCTGCGACAGGTGAGGAAGGGAAATGTGACGATGAAGGTGTGGGATGTCGCGGTGAGTCATTCACCCCATCCCAAGAGATCCGGCGCATGGCAGGATCGAGAGGAAGCAGTGGGAGTCAGGCAGGAGGGAGGAGACGGGAGACGGCATAGGAGCTGTGCTGATGATGGGCATAGGGCCAGCCGAAGTTTAGGGGGATGTGGGATCGGTATTGTCGAGGAGCGGATGCGATAGTGTGCGTCTCTCGCTGCTTGCGGGAGGCTTCGAGCTGACCTGATGCTTAGGTATGTGGTCGACGCGGCCGATGTGAGTTGATCTCCGATCCTCTTTGTCACTGCCGATTCCCATTCTTCGTCATCCAGCTCCAATCTGGCTGCGAACTTCTCTCACATCCAGGTAGTCAAACGGTGGCTGACTCAACCCGTGCAACAGCCCAAATCCCTCCCCACAGCAACATCCGAACTCCACGCCCTCCTCGCTCTTCCCGCACTCGCTTCCGTCCCCCTCCTAGTCCTCGCAAACAAGAATGACCTGCCCGATGCCGTCGGAGTTGACGATCTGATTCGGGAGATGCGATTGGGTGAGATCGGAGGGAGGCTCGTCTCGGTGAGTCAGCTCGTTATGTGCCAGGGCATACCACGAAGCAGTCGGGTAGCTCCGAGGTTGCCAATGGCTGACTGTTTTCATAGTGCTACTCAACAAGCAACAAGACGAAGCATAATCTCGATATCGTACTCGCATGGCTCACACAACGGGCACATTGAGTTGCTAGCTCCCATCAGGCAGATTGGTAATGAGGGCGGACCCGAAATAGGCATTGATCCCGGCTGGCCATTCGTTCACAAGGGCAGAGGACGTCGTCTTGTACAGAAACGATGCAGCGTGTTGTATAATACGATGAATTCTGATGGTCTATCGGCTGACCCCCGTCGCCTTGATCGCCTAAAGGATCCAATCGACACGGGCGGGGCAATCTGATGTTCTGCCATTTCGAGCAGGAGAAAAGAAGTCCCTCGATTCGTCCACCGACGAAGATCGGAACATCCCGACCGCCAGGTATATTGTCACTGCTCGTGGTACTTCTTACGCGAGGGGTCGCCATGCGTGCTGAGCTGTGAGCACTCTCATGATTGGAGGTGTACCAAGAAGCAGTGACAAGCAACTAAACAAGGGACCTTGGGAAGCTCGGTGATTCTGTATGGCACGAAGGACTAAGTGCTCTACATTTTTGGATGACATCAAACTTGATCTGCACAACAGAAAGCGCCTCAGTGCCGCACGAGAGCCTCTGATGCATGGCAGATTAACTGCGACTCCCCTCTCATGCGCCCCGCATATTCCCCTTCGGTCCGCGATGCCCGCCACCACCTCCTCTCCCCAGTCCACCACCACCTCCACCACCATCGGCCTGACCATTTCGTCCCACAGAACCACCTCCTTGATATCCCCCTCGTCCCCTCCTTCCACCGCCTCCACCACCATGCCCACCACCTCCCCCGCCGGCACGATAATGCTTCCGCCAAGAAGGAGTCTCCACGATTGGTCTGGTTGGATAATCTCCGTGCTCCTCATTCGTTACTTCCCGGGACATCAGCTGATTGCTTGTTCCGCGTGGGTCGAAGACTCACGCCAAGGCGTCTGGACGACCTCGTTCGGGACTCGTTTGAGCTCTGGGAGCCAGAGGCGGACGTATTCTCCTTTAGGGTCGTAGTCGCCTGCTTGCTTGATGGGGTTGAATTGTCGGGATGAGCGGGGATCATTGCCCACGCCGGCTTGAGAACGATCAGCGCGTTCCTATCCGCATGAGGACAGTCGGCAGCCGGGATTTACCTTGGTATTGCCTTTGGGGGAGAGAAGAGGGAAAGCGTGAGTACAAGCGAGAAATCCCACGGAGAGCCGCTCACCAATTGCCCCAACTACGACAGCATATCAGCCCAGATATCCATAAGGACAGAGGAGACCCACTTCGAACACGTATCATAGTCCACCAAATGCATCTCAAAGAATTCGGCCCCAATCCTCCAATCCACATACCTTCAAGCACCCTCATCAGCTAACCATGCACCCCCCACTCAATTGTCTGCACTCACAGGTCCTTGGTCAAAAAACTCGCCACGTTTTGTCTCCCTCGATTACTCATCCACCCCGTCTCCCTCAACTCCCTCATGTTCGCGTCTATAAACGGAACGCCCGTCCGTCCCTCACACCACCGTCGAGCAGGATCGTTTGGGTCGGTCCAGTTGGGATTATGCCAGTCGGAAGGATCGGGTCGTTCGGAGGATGGGTACATTGAGATTTGGGAGGAATAGCCGAGGGGGTCGAACAGGGATGAGGACTTTTGGGAAGCGTATTTGAGGGTCGTGAATTGGAAGAAATCGCGCCAGAGGAGCTCGAAGATGATCCCTAGGACCCATCAGCCGTCAACACGGCCAAACCTGACGAATGACGTGACATACAGTAGACGTTGTTTCTGGTATCCTTCTCCCTCCCGACGAGTTCAAGGAGCTCACCAACCCGCCAGCCCGCCTCTCGAGGACTGAGACACCCCAAACTGAAGAACGCAGAAAATTTCGTGCTGAATGCTTCCCCCATCAACCCATTCCGTGTAGCTTTGTAATGCTTCGCCTTCGCCCCGCCTTCCCATCCATCAGACGTGTTGTGGCCGACGTAATCGTCCAGTCGCGCCAGAGCAGCTTCCTCGCCTCCTGGGAATGGGATGGCAGATGAGGCATGACTCGGCGTTGGTGTCGTCCCTTTCGTCGCGGTCGACCATCCGCCTACTGGCAGGTTGTCCAGAAGCGGCTCGACGAGCTTGGCGTACATCCCGTCAACCGAGTCGAGCTCGTCGCCCTTCTTCACCCATCCGCCTCGTCCGTCCGAGAATTCCATATTTCCGACATCCGGGAAAGGCTTGAGACCGCCCTTCCCCTGACCGAACGAGACCTTCAGCCCCTTCCCATCATGCCCAAACTCCGCAGTCTTCATCGGCTCCACCAACATCCCTCCACCGAGATTCAGCCCCAGCCCCTCGACCTTCTTCCGGAAAGAGGTGTACACATCTGGCGTACTCTTTTCCGGGTCGAACGGAAGGTGTTTGGGCGGAACGAGCGTCTTGCTCTGATTCAAATTCAGCTCGACATTGGGTAAAACACCTCGAAGTCGGTCCAGCATCGCTCGTTCCTCTAGAGAAACCTCCTCTTGGGCCCAGATACCCGCTACCGAGCCTTGCTGAGAAATCGCCTTGACCAACTCCGGGACGAGCACCTCGGGTTTCCCATACCCAATGAGCATATCCCCCCCCGACCGCCTATACGTCTCCCGCAGCCCATGAACCGATTGAAGGAGGAACAACAACCTATGCGGTGAACTCCGGTGAAAGTGCCCGACTCTCGATATGGGTGAGGGTCGAGTCTTCCTCGGTCCAGCATGATTCGGATTCCCATCCTGCTTCCCCTGCTTCCTCGCTTCGGTCCCAGCATCCGGCTGGGGTATGGAAGAAGTATTGGGCAAGCGGGATACGTCGATCTGGCGCTCGTCAAAGATGTAGAGAGGGAGGAAATGGGTGATGTCGGATGATGGCCTGTGGGCGAGGTGGAGAGATGGAGAATCGTGAGTTCGGAGATCGTAGGTGTGGAGGTGAATGAAGATCTCGGCGGTTTTAGAGGACATGCTGCGGCACTGTGAACAACCAATCGTTCCTCGTAAGCTTGAGAGACGTATCATGCAGCTTGAGAAGCAGCCTTGGAAAATTCCAGACCAGTGGAATAGACAAATCGGCAGATCCGATCGATGCGGATCGATGATCTCCCGGAGATTATTCACGCGGTTTTGGTCCCGCTGATAAGATGAAACCGAGCTAGCGTTTCAGCCCCAGGCTCCCACTTCAACGTCGGAATATCAACATCGCGTACCTCAGCCAAATTGCCTCCAATGACATGTAAATGTACCTATTCACCGTTGCTTAGGAGATTGAAGTGGTTGGGTCAGTCTCAGTAAGCTAGTTCGGGCAATCATGCGGATGTTTTGCTTCGCTCGTGCTCCATCGCACTGTATGAGAGTAATTATAGCAACGCCGCATCACTCTTCCCCTCCTCTACCAATTTCCCCCAATCCATCCTCCATCCCGCAATCGCATCTCTCATCCCAGGCTGATTGATCAAGTTCCGTATCCATCTCATCAGCGCGTCCTCGTCCTCCGCCACGAAATATGAGGATAAGAGCGATAAGATGGACTCGAATGTCGCTGTGGGTGCAGACAAGAGATCTTCCAGACTATGTCAGCATTCGGTCTCTGCTGTAGGTTTCTGCTCACCTCTGAAGGCCCATAGGAGAGCGACGGAAGTGAGGATCATAACATCCCTCCCATCCAGCCAGAGGGCATCCCACAATCGGAGCTGCTGGGCGAAAGGGACAGTGTTAACGAAGAGCGTAATATACCATTTCGTCCCCCAGGCAGAGGAGGAGATCATATTCCGTTGCTTCGACCTTCATCAGCTGAGTGTCTCCCCACTGAGTGAAGGTACCGACAAACGACTTGTAGACATCCGGCATGAGCCATTCCATCAATCTCTCTTGGACGTAGAACGCCTCAAGCAGTCCAGGGAAACCAGGTGCGAAGATCGAGTGCATCCCGTAGACGTCGTGCAGCCGGACCAGTAAAGCGTATGCCCGCTGAGACCCCATCAACTGGGCAATCCGCAATCTGAAAGGTTTGGGCGTACCTCTGGATCGAAGTAGCACAGCAGTGTCGCAGCGATCGGTCCCATGCCCTGACAATACCCGCACGTCTCGCACAGCAAGGAGAAGCAATGTAGCACGTGAAAAAGAGATCGTTGGCCGGAGCCATATCGAGTGACGAAGAGTGTATGGCCGCTGATAGTTCGCGGGACATCGAGGTCGATCTGGACGTCGTGTGTCGAGGGGAGGTCAATCTGGGTCTGAGCAACGATCGTGAGCTTGCGGTAACGGAGTCAAGTTCGAGACAAACGCGATAGTCATTCCCTAGCTCCTCAGGAGGCCGCTTGCCCTTGCGCTTCCCCTTCGCCCCAGCCCTCTCCTCAGCCATAGTCCACCAAGCCGCCATCCTCCACCGATCCGGGATCCCCTTATACACCCTCCTCGGCAACTACCCGTCAGCGGCCATTCCCGGTTGTTCACTCACCTTGGCCCCCTGTCCATCTTCTCTCCACTTCCACTCTGCGATATTCCCACCTTGATCCCGTGATTTGACAGCCACCATCTTCATCCACTTGACTATTCGCTCATCCTCTTTCCGCCGACGCTTCTCCTCCCCAGCACTTTGGTCGGGGCTTCCAGGTATCGCTGCAGAAGGCCCGAAATCGGATCCTGCGCCAAACGAGGGAGGAGGTGGTAGAGGTGCCGGAGTACCAGGGGGTATTGGGGAGCGAGAAGGGAGTTTTGGGAATTTGGTCAAGGGGGCGGTTAGGATGAGGGCGAGTCGTGTCTCAGATCGATTACGCAGTGGCTCATGTATGAAGCCATATCTACCTCATCTTCAGCCGTAATCCAAGATGAATAGGAGATTGAGATTGAGTCACCTATCGAGACTAGCGAGGAACTCCCTCTCCTTCTCCCCTACATCCCCATTCGTATCCGCCTCAAACATCGTAGCCCTCTTCCCACTCTGCGGTCCTCCCCTCGTCCTCTCCACCCCCGGATCCCATCCATCCCCATGAACACCCTCCGACTCCAACCGCGCATCTATTCCCATCAGCACCGCTCGAACCGAGCCCGGACTCAAGGCGGACATGACATACAAGTCGACCTCACATGGAACGCATCATTCTCCTCTCCCGGGTACTGCGACGACCCCGAGATACTCACCTGGCTCGTACTGGCCGAAGAACTGCCCGTACCCGGACGTCGCGGCGAGAGGCGGGATATACTAGGATGAGTAGGGGAACACGCGTTCGAGCTGAGGGAGGTGAATGTCGAGGAGCGCTGGTCGGCGAGACGTTCAGGTGTGTTGGGGCCGGTGACGGTAATGGGAGGGGCGACGGCGGTACTCGTTGAGCTGAGCCGACTGTTCCCGTTGGCCAGGGTCGTCTCTGGACCGGGAGAGTTCAGCTCTTCCATCGGGCCATCCTCCCGGTATCCCCCCGACGCCTGGTTTGGAGAAGTCTGAGGAGTGGATTCGCCACGCCAGCTATCTCGTCCGGATCCATAGAGGTCGAAGATACCTCCAGCTTGGGCGGCGCTCTCGACGGTGGATTGGCGCTTGATTCGTGGAGCGAGGGGACGCTCGAGGCTGAGATGACGAGCTCCGTCGGTCAGGTCGTCCGCCATGGTAAAGGTCGGAAGGCGCCTTCAAACTGGAGGATCCAACGCGACTTGTCGCTAGGAAGACCTGCCAAAGCGATCCCAGTCAAGCAGGGCCAAGAGACCAATATCGACAAAGCAGCGGAAGCAGAATGGAGAACCCCGGATCAGTTCCCCCGAAAGGTCTGGGCTTGCAACCCTAGAATCGCGCTTCCCTGCTCACGAACTCGCCAGCAAAAGCTCGAAAATAGTTACATCATGATACAACTCAGTCCAACGCAAAATGCACGTCTAGATCAGTCGCCCATAAGCCTCTGCCATCCCACTCAGCATCTCCGCCTCCTTCTTCGCCCATGCCGCCATCACCTCCCCTCGAACAGCATTCATCTTCCCGCCATCCACCGCTTTTATCGTCGCCTGGAAACCCGCCGAGACAGGACGATGATCCGAGATCGTCGCTTCATAACGCTTGTAGTTCAGCGACTGGATGCGCGGGGAGTTGTTGAACAGGATCCGATCACACCTATAGCCAGGATATCAGCAGATGCCAGAAGGTGGGAAAGATACGGACCAAGCCGGTATCCGTCGCTTTTCGGACGAGTCATACTCCTCCGATCCGGCGTTGTACTTGTATGTCGGGTTGAAGGTGATCGGGGCCTCTTCAAAAGTACGCAGGCGGAAAGCATGGTTATTTCGGATCTCTTTGCGCAATTGGTCATGTTCCAGGAGATATGGCAGATCGCCAGCTGTGATTGAGGAGAGTACATTCTCTCGGGGTTTGTCGATGCGATACTACACTCGGTCAGCTCGGTAAAACATGTGAAGAAGACAAAGTCGAGCTCACATTCATATCCCCCTGCAAGATCACCATCTCATGATCGAGAATAGCCGTACCGTCCCCACCATGTACGAACGGCAGCTCGTCCGACGCAGGCAAGATTGCTTTATCCTCCATGATCGCCCCAAGATCCATATTCCGGGAAGCTTTCTGGCTCTGTCCGGAAGCGAGATGGACGTTGATGACACAAATCGAGGTGTCGTCAACGACCATCCTGGCGATGATCGCGCCCTTATTGCCGTATATACCACCGATACCTCTGCGATTCCCGTTGGCGCGCACCCTCAAGAGAACGCAGCAACCTCACCGCTTGACCGTACAGATATCCAGATCCCGTAGTGCGTCCTTCTGCGACGCTTTGACGAGAACACAAGTTAACAAGCCGACCAAGCTATCCGAGTGGATCTTGACATAAGGAGTGTCCGCGGGCATGGCCATCTTCACCTCGTACTGCATCTTGTCGAGCCACTGTCGATAAGCGAGAGACACCTTGTCGGCCGTTGTACCGGATTCCTTGTTCTTACCACCGAACAACAGCGTTTCTTCACCTCATCAGCTTGCATCATATCAAGTTGACATTGTATACACACTCGCTGTAAGCTTCTTGTCGCCAAGTGGTATGACCTCCTGAAATCCGAATATGATGATGTCTGGTGAATTGACCGATCCGAACAGCTGCTCGAAAAAGAGCGCATTTGGTTCCGATCCGCTGAGGTCTGAAGGCTTGGCGCTATTGATATTCCATGAGCAGACGAGGATATTGATGTTTCGAAATCTGCAGTAGTCTGGTTGACGCTCCTTCATTTGGTTGTCTGCAAGCTGTAAGCTTGAACAAGTGCAAATTGCGGAACACACCGATCCAGTCGACAGACAACAAACCATCCCATGCGCGGATGGTATCGCGAGCGGCAGACCAAAGGGTGAGACGACCGGCCTGTGCAAATCAACAGGTTTCCGTGTTGGTATTCCGGGAGAAACAGGCGTTGTACTCACGTGCTCGATGGACCAGGGGTCGACGATGAGAGAATGTATCGGAAGGTCTCTGCAGGAAGTCAGATGCGGCGTTTTCCCGCTGCTGATAGACTCACGGATGTGCTGTCCAGATGTTGGTCGTTCGCCAAGGCTTCTCGTTTACATCATAGACGTGGATCTGCCCTTTCCTGTTCCCCACCCAGAGTCGTTCACCGACACCTTCGAGGGAAAGGATATCGGTCGTGGAGGTCTTGAGGACCTGAAGACAGTTGATGTAGTCTGCCGACCAAACGGAGACGAAACCACCCTCGTGTCCAATGTAGACGACATCCGGTTTGAGGGGCAATATGGTGCCGCTCGTCACGGCGCCGGTCCATTCCGAGGTGAACATAGACTGGCTCGGCGGTACAGGTTCTTGTGTGAAGAGGTCATATACGCGAATCGTCGCGCCTCGAGACGATGTATTCGTGGTGGATCGACTTGCAGGTGCAGAAGAGGTCCAGAGCTTGCCGCGGATCATCTTGACGAAGGTAAACTTCTCCGTGATGCGTATTGTACGATAGGTCTGCGGGACCGAACTCGCGTCTTCCGCGATGCCACCCTTTGCAGTTGGTGGCATCTCGAAAATGTGCACCTTCCCGTTTTCATCGACCGTGATGAGCCACTTTTGATGTCGAAGGATGGAGACAACCGTTGCGCCGTGAACGAAAGACCGCCTGTCCGTGACAGTCCCTGTCCTTATGTCCAGCTCCCACAGGTGCCCGTCCTTGGTTCCACACCACAAATACCGCCCTTCATCCGCTGGCAGTGAGACAGGTCGGAAGCACATCGCCGTCACGCGGGGTTCTTTGATCCGAAATTCGAGACCGACGTCTTTGAGATCGACGGTGAAAAGAGGTCGATCACTCATCTGAGTATCGTAGACTCGGACGTGATGAGCTCCAGTACATACGTATCGTCCAAAGACCGCAAAAGAGTTGACGTGGTGCATGGAGGATATGCGGACATCAGGGATGAACCTTGGATGTCGGCGATTAGCATGCGTGGAGTCTGGGTAATCTTCGTGTAATCGTTTGGCAGCCGTGGTGTGACCTGCAGCGAGGGTATCTTCCTCGTCTTCGTCATCGGACGACATTCCGGTATTTCTGGTGTCTGCTCGACGTGGAGGGGAAGCGACAACGCCAATCGTAGTGCTTCGCACAGGGGGCCGCAGAGGTTGATATCCGTTTTCCAAGTCGCGGGTTCGGTCGGGGGAGATGGGTATTGATGAAGGCATGGATGACGCCGGTGCATGCGCGGGATCTGAGGCGGGAATCGCAACTGTGGCTGTTCTGCTTGGCAGTTTGGGAGGGATATGGGGACTTCTGGGATCACCGATTTTGCCGATAGAGTGCGCCCTAGCTCGATCTGGTAAAGGCGGTGCGCGGATGGCTGACTCGGCGGAAGGACCTCTCAGTATGGGTGTCGAAGGAGATACCTTTGGTCTTGGGCCTGGCAAGGTGGGTAAAGAAGTGGAGAAGCCTGGATCTGGGGTACTTGAGGCAGATTTTCGCACTGGAAGGGATGGAGGTCCGGGATTGGTTTCATCCTGAGGTGCGAGTTCCGCTGGGAACTTCGCATTCGAGGGGAAGGAGCCCGCAGTAGGAGACCCTCCAGTCGAGGATTTGTTGCGGTCGGATTTGGTCTGAGATGGACCGGGCGATGCAGATCTGGATAAAGGAGGAGGTGGTGGTGGCGGGTTTCTTGCCGTCGTCCGCTCTCCGATGATACCGGGAGACTTCGCATCAGAACTTGGCAATAACGAGGAGTCGTCTGCAGGAGGCGCAGCTCCTCGGAACGATTTACGCTCAAATGAAGGCACCGAAAGTTGTCGAGCCATGGCAGTCGGGGCAAGCCGGTCCACGCTGTCAACGACTGAAGGGCCTTGGGACAGCGTTATGGAGCTTCTATGCGCTGTAGAAGACTCAGCCTCGGGACTGGGAGAGGCGCTGAACCTCTTTCGCAGCGCAGTCACAGAGGCGACTTGATCCCGATAAGAAGTATCCGCGCCATCATCGGACCCGTTGGGAGTCGAGAATGGTGATCGCATTTTCGGCGGAACAGCTGGTGCAGTACGTCGGGCTGGTTTGGGAGAGAGAAGTACGGGGCTGGCGCCAAGCACGGGAGAGTTTGACGGAGCCGCAGATGAGCTCGATGAGTCTCGCAGAGAAGCGGGTATGATCATGGGATTGGGTAAGGAGGAAGACTCTGACATGCGAGCTGGAGAAGCCGGAGTGGAGACGATCACAGGCCTCCTCGCTTCACCTGGACGTGAGCCGGGAGGGTGCGGTACGGGCAGTGGATCTGAAGCGATGGCAGAGGGATCGGAAGGCGGAGATGGTGGACTGTTCGGTTGTCTGGACTTGGAGATTCGGGAGACCTGCGACATCTGTTGATTCAGCTTCGTTACTGGAACTGCAAAACGAGGACTGGTGACGACTACTGGTGGTGTCTGACTTACGGGTGCACCTCTGACAACATCAACGTTTCCATTCGGCTTCCGACCACCAGCCGAACTCGTCCTCCTCGCATCACCACCGCCAGCTTTGGGCTCACTCGTTCCTGCAGCGAGGCCCTCAAATCGTGAGCGAAGGGAAGATATGGAAGGGCGTGGTGTCGTGTCTTCCGTCGAGTCTGGCGACGTAGCGGAAGAGCTGCGTGGGCGCCCATGACACATGGTGGGCAAGGGAGACTACCGGGGAGAGGTATGATCCATGACTGGTCCTATCGCGCTCGACATCGCTAGCGGCCCGAACTCCAGCTTGGATGGTAAGAAAGTCTGGAAGGCGGAGAGCTGGTGCTGGAATGAGGTGGATCAGACCTGCGCAGCATCCGCCGGAAGGATGGATCCTGTAAAGATCAAGCTATGACATTTGTCGCCGCAGATGATGGACCGTTCAAGCCGTGCCGTCGCCAATGTCCCAGTAGTAGCACGAGACTGTCGGGAATTCTTCTACGTTTGGAACTTTGACACGCACAGCTTCCGAGATTGATGAATGAACCTGTCAAAAT
>JAABUI010001739.1_pt1 | contig 12342 bp, 10 predicted proteins | sample 5559111 | NCBI WGS metagenome assembly JAABUI01 (sample SAMN10711870, study PRJNA513365) | rock metagenome | isolation source: Antarctica rocks | place: Antarctica: Victoria Land, Buttleship Promontory
GCATTAATCCCAGGCATCGCCCCAATCGTCATCTGTGTCTTTGGGCTTTGTGCTGATCAATTTCGGACCAGCAGCTTTGGGCTTTGAAGCTGTACTCGCCAGCTTCTTAAGTCCAGCCCCTGAGCCCACGCTCCCGGTCGTCGTCGTCCTAGTGATGGCTGGAGCTGACGATTTGGCTAGCCCCTTTGGGAGTGGTGCTTTCGATTTCGCTTGGGCTTGTGCTTTCAACCATCCTTCGAAATCCGGCTCGCCACCGTCATCGAAACTGACGGGGGGTGCATTGGCTGGGGTTGAGTCAGAAGGAGCGTCAAAGAAATCATCTTCAGCTAGTTCTCCCCATGCTTCGTCGATCTCCCCATCCTCTTCAAGGGAGTTGGCGAAATACTGCTCTGTTGGCGTCGGGGCTCTGGCAGGAGTCGACGTTCCAGTCACCGCTTGACGGTGGAGATTTGAGGCTGATGCAGTGAGCGTTGAGACTCGAGACGTCTCTGCTGCTGGGGGAACAGATGAGGATCTTTCGTTGGGCGGGAGGTTTGGTTTGCTGACTTTGGATTGCATCTCGCCACTGGCAGTCCCGAGTTTGTTCGTGAATGAGGATATTGCCCAACCAGCCCAGCCTGCAGAGTCGTTGTTTGGTGTACCTATGCGAGGAATACCGCCATTCGTTGAAACTGCACTTGGTGGTGGCAAGATACTGTCTGGCAATGAATTACCATGTTTCCGTATCCGCTGAAGATACACGTCGAAGCATTTGTTTGCTTGATCTCGAACCAATTTCTCTTTGTCAATCAAAGGCAGACAGAGAGCGGGCAGGATCTTGCTCGCACAGTCCTCCTCACTGAACAGGTCTGACGTCGCTGCAAGTGCAAGTAGTGCTGCATTGCGTGCATGAACGAAAGGGTCCCGTAGCGAGCGCGCAAAAGCTGCGATGAGGACCTTTTGCCTCGTGTTTGCACCAAGATTGCGTGCTATTTTCCCAAGACAAATGGTAGTATTAGTTCTGATGCCAGGTTGCTCATCATTGGAAGTCTTTGCGAGGTGTTTCAAGAGCTCGCCATTGATTGTGCGATCGGAGAGCTTGGTTATTATTGTCAAGACCGCTTTCACTGTCTGCTCCCGGACCAGTGGAGCAACGTCGGTAAAGCCTGTGACCACTTGGGGAAAGATCTTATCGTTTACCATCTTCTGTGACAAGTGGTCAATCATGTTGGGCAAGTTGTCGAGCAGGCACACTCTTATGGCCCGGTCTGGATTTGAGAAGAGTCTGACAATGACTGGCGTAATTCTCGAATCCCATTCCTCGTCAGAGAGCTTCTTTCCTATCTTCATTACAGATGCAAAAACCTTTGGGCCTCCGCCTCCAAATTCAACGGATTTAAGAAGCTCTGGCAGGACTTTCATACTGAAATACTCCTCTGGAAAGTCCTCAGAGACTTCATCGAGCTCGCTACCAAGCGGTCAGCATCCCGCAGGTACCCTCTGACTTGAATTACTAGCCTCAGGAATTCTTCCCTCTCACCGTCACTTTTCAAACCGAGACTTTCAATTCCCTCTGACAGCTTGATGACGGGTGTTTCGAAAAATCCACCGCTCCGCCTGCCTTGATCACGAAAATGAGCCACACTCAATCTCGCCTTAGGATTGGCGTTCAAAAGGCGGTTGTAGCTTTGATGCATGCTTGGTGGAATGTTCTTCGTCTGGCCTATCTGATCAGTGTTTACGAAGCAACCATTGAATACCTCAAATACTAAAATTCCGAGGCTATACGAGTCAACAGCAGAAAGAGGATGACGTTTGATTATCTCCCAACCTGACTTAGCAATCTCAGGCGCTACATAACGATTCGCCTCCGGAAGAAAGCTTCCATATCTGTAAACAACGGCATCGTCGTCCTTCATAGAGCTTAGAACCTCGAAGCCTCCTAATCTCCATTCTCCACTCTGGCTAGTGTAGACGGATGAGAGACGAATGTTGCCATGTATGGATGAAGCCTCATCGTTGACGAAAGCCAGGGTGTTCACTATTGTGAATAGGCCCCATTTCGATGTCTCTATGCTGAGGCTTTTCCGGCGGGCAGGCCATTCTAATGGTGTGACTCGTTCAGTCGCCACGTAGATGTATGTTTCCGTCTCCACTGTATCAAGAACCTTTATCACTCCTGGATGTCTCAACGTTCGCATCTTTCGAACGGCATTCCGAGCGAGTGGCAGCCGAGACTTGTCTGATGTTATATCGAAGGAAAATATGCTGCATTCAGAACCGTCTTCCTGGAACGCAAATGTCAGGCGCATTCGTTGAGGTCAATCGGGGTACACACACTCGCTTCGTGCCATTGTGTAAAGCCCAGATCGACTGGTCGACCGTTAATCTGTCGCCAAATTTATACGGAAAGGGGGGGTCTTTGGATATTGCTGAAGCTACTGCCGATTTGAGGAAATCCATGGTGAGAAAAAGTGAAAGCCTGAACCCTCAAACGAGGTCTCAGGTTCCAGGATCTCCTTGCCTGCCGAAGCAAGAGGGTCAAACTGTCGACAAAATATGCCAATCAAGGATTTACGTAAGCAGCCACGCCAAGAGCGGTGCAGGCTCATTCATCTACATATTCTAGCCAACAGCCCTGCCTCCATGCATCACCAATACAACCCAATGATGATATCACGGAACGCCAATATTTAGACATACACAGCATTGAAGAAGGCACTGGCGGGCTTGGTTCTAGTGGTCGGTGACTTGCTGTAAGTTGCCTTTCTTCAGTGCTTGGAGTACCCAGTCTTCACAGCGCAAGCTTCCCTCAAACCTTGCCAGTCTCATGCGAGATCGCCAAGAAGTTACAACGGTTTCTATGATGACAGACTGGTAAAAGGTCTGACTGCATCTCAACACTCCCATGGTTCTCGTCGTCCGGTAGGCATGGCACTAGATAACATGCAAACCTCTGGAAAGCCTTGACACTATTGTCAGACGGCGCATCAGCAAGGGAGAATGCCCAAATCTCATGAGCAAATTGCTCTGTATTTGATGTGTACATGCATAGATCTACGATCGCTCCACTAAATGGAATCTCAAGTCTACTTCTTTCCCAAGACTTGTGGTCAATGGCGGTTGAGTACAGGGTAGTGATGTCGGCGGAACGACTACAATTTGCCCAAATGATCCCCTGTGTTTGACTCTGGTGACGGTCTGCCGGGCGGTCGGGAGCCTGAGAGTGTGCAGGTTGAAGACTCATTCAAACTGAAAAGACCTGAGATACCGAACCACGAATCATGCCCAATGGAGCTGCTACCTACCTCAGACTTTGCTCTGCTTCTTGGCTGACAATATATAGTAGGAGCAGAGCGTTTTATGATCCACACATTGCATCACAGTGGCCATTGCCTGACTCGTTTAGGACAGCTGTCTACAATAGCACAAGCCGAATTGATGGAGACATCGGCTGAGCTCACGGTCCGCAGAAAGGCTACCATTCAGATCCATTGGCATTGTCCAAATCAACGTCCTCCGTCCTATAATGATCTTGAACGACGCGATAGAGATAAGACCGAGCATAGCCGCCCCTAAGACACGCTTTCAGTAATCCTAGCTTTTAATTTCGATGGCAGGCTTCACTTACACATTTGTTATGTAGAGATCTATCAACTCCGCAGGCAAATAGTCGAAGAGAGGATTCTCGATCTCGACTTTGTCGACAAAGGCTCCATCATTGTAGCTTACCACTTTACTTGGGTCTCCGTTCTCCGACAGGGCGTCAGAATTAAACGGATAAAGCGGGCAGAGTTGGTAGACCGCACTAAGTACCACAACGTTGGTACTTTGCATATGGGCAGCTTCGGCAATGGCTTTTGCGCCTGCTTGAGCAATTAGACTTCCATTCTCCAGCACTGCATGTGCGCTCAAAAGCACTTTGTTAATCCTAGACATCAATGCAAAAACAGAAGAATCCGGAATCACTATGACTGTAATTCCGGCCGCAGTCAATGCTTTTGTGAATACTTCAGGTCCCGACTCCTCGTCGGGCTCTCCCTTGCGTTTGCCGATGACACAGGCATGCGTGGCTTCATGATCATTAGGGTACGCTTCTGCATGGACAACAGTAAATTTCCTCTTGGCGGCGGCTTTCAGAAGAAACTTCTGAACAGTGGTAGAGAAGGAATGGGTGAGAATAACCTCATTGGAATGGATGTGGTCCAGAGCATAGCCGGCAATCTGGTCGTCGGCTTGATTCAGCTCTTCCAAGATCTCCTGTATGCCTTCAATGACTTCGGCTTTGAGGTCTTTTTGGTTCGATCTGGGAGGATGACCTCCAGGTGACTGCGAGCCTGGCGTAGCCGTGGGAGAAACCGCACTGGAGCTAGGACGGGACAGCAAACTAAACATCGATGACATGGTTGGAGCAGAAGTTGTCCCGGCATATGAAGAGTGGGAATTTAGCAATGAAGGATGCTGTGCTGTTTCGCCAGGCTCCCTGGATGACTGGTTGACCACACTTTGGCTCAATGGGCTTGAGATGGTGTTACGGGTCAAGGAGCCTTGGGAGTCAGAGGGTCGTGGGGTGCCTTCTCCTGGTGATGGGGGGCGACTGCCAGTGCCTGCATCGCTGTACGCAACTGTCTCTTCGTCTCGATCGTCCTCTGCCTCTTCGCGAATGACACCAAGCACTCGGCGGACTACATTGCCGATGGTCAGCTCTCTTGGCTGTGCCGCAATCAGTCGTCGTCCCACTCGCTGTACCCGTTCAATCAGTTTTGTGACATCTGTGACTTTGAAGCATTCGACCACCCGGCGCAAAAGGGTCGCTGTTGCTATTGCGCAATCTTTCGAGTCTCGAATTTGGCGTCGTTTCAGGAGACTGCATCGGTCAGCTGGTGACGATTAGAAGTTTAGAAATACGCATATTAGTCTCACGAGATAAGATTCTCTATAGATGACTCTACAGGAGTTCCCCTAGTTCGAGCAGATTTTTTGAAGCTCACAAGACCAGGAGCTGCGATCCCTGTGGCTGACGGCATAATGTTCGCTCGACCAGGCTCAGCGAGACAAAAAATTGTGTAATGCTGAAGGGAACCAAGATCAACGAAATTGTAGTGCTGTATTCTAGACGACTGTAGGGTGGTAAGGTCCGGCAGTCAATTTTGAGCTTGGATGACAGTGACATAGATAAATCGTGGGAGGCGGAGAGGATCTTTCTCTGCGATTTGTAGCTTAGAGTGGACGAGTGCAAGTGTTGCTGTATGAAGATCGAATAGACCGAATGAGGAAATATGATAGGGTGTTCTACGGGGTTTGTCCCGGTAACGCCGTGCAACACACCCTCAGGCCTCCAAGCTCTCAATAGCAAGCTACCAATCCTCCGGATCACACAGAATCAAAACGGAAAAATCGCCGACTGAGCACGCTTTTTCGGGACCGTCAGGCAGCTGTCGCTGAGCCTGGCCAGCAGCTGAAACATCCCTTCCTACTCTTGGGCTGGGTGCCTCACATCCAACACTGCCCGAAAGTGACCCATCCGCATTGTGCATCAGCTCGTTCAACAGGTAGAGGTAACCGAATAGCTCTTCAGAGCTGCTCTACTTCTTGCAGAACTTCAATGGCTCGTTTCAGACGATGAACTCTCTGAACATTCTCTCCGCACGCGTGATCGGTCCAACCCCGCGACAGACACCCACGAAAACTAGACGTCGGTCTTACAGCGACGGAACTTTGAAGAAGTCGGATTCTTCCGGCAAGCCGAGGCGCAGCGCCAGCCAGCATGTCAAAGGAGCTCAAGCAGATGCGGTTGAGGAGAAGGAGAACACTGTCACGAGCGACAAGGACGAGGAAGACGCGAGTACTGATGCGGAGCCACTGCGCATGAATGAAAAGACGCCGCTGTTAGGAGAGGGAAAGGATGTTGACCCCTCTGAGGAATCGAGTCCCCGGTACACCAAGCTTCGTTTAGCAGCAGAGAGATTAGTAGCCGCCCTAACGGAATCGTTAGAATGGGTTCTGTCTACATTGGCGTCGCCCGGAGTTTATATTGTGGGTAGGTTCTACGACGACAAGGGCGAGTTCTCTCCTCTGTTACCTATACGAAAGATTGGCCGCATCCTGCCCAAAAAAAATGGAAGAAGATCTACCGCACAAGCCGTGGGCCTCTCTGGCTACTCGTACCCTTCTGAGCCGGCAGCCAACTCAAATGCAGAGAACAAGAGCGCACGGCGAAAGGTACCACCCAAGGATCTCAGGCGCAAACCACGAAGTGTGGACTCCATTGCGGTGACCTCGGAGTCTGAGGCGGAAATAGGAGCCAAGCCTGTGAGTCGTGATACACAAATGGAGAGCCGACCAAGGCTTCAGACATCCTCCTCTTCGGACGATGTCCCCCAAACTAGGCGTTCGATCCGCATAAAGCTCTACAACGAAGACTCGACTCGAAGGAGAAAGCAGAAAAAGGAGACGATGGCTCCTGTGGGCGGTAATCCAGAGCCTACGTTAACAGTAGCTAACCTCAAGTCACCCACTTCACCTACACCCTCTTTGAAGATGACTAAATACCCTCGTGCGCCAGCTCCTCCCAGACCTCTCATTCCCCGGCGCCAACCATCCTATTCCGCGCCCGCAACTGCACGTTCTTCTAGACTTACACAGAAAACACTGGTGATAGATTTAGACGAGACCCTAATACACAGCCTGGCAAAGGGTGGCAGAATGAGCAGTGGCCATATGGTCGAAGTCAAACTTAACACCGCAGTCGGCTACGGAGGTGCCACACTCGGCCCTCAGCATCCAATCCTCTATTATGTACATAAACGACCACATTGCGATGATTTCCTTCGAAAAGTGTGTAAATGGTATAATCTCGTTGTTTTTACGGCCTCGGTTCAGGAGTACGCAGACCCGGTCATTGACTGGCTCGAGCAAGAGCGGCAGTACTTTTCGGGGAGATACTATCGGCAGCATTGCACGTTCAGGAATGGCGCATACATCAAAGATCTAAGCTCGGTTGAACCAGACCTGAGTAAAGTCATGATACTCGACAATAGCCCGTTGAGCTACATTTTCCACGAGGGTAACGCAAATTCATCGCACGCTCCAGGGCTCTCGCTAATCATATCCAGACAATGCCATTCCCATCGAAGGCTGGATCAATGATCCGACCGATAACGACCTCCTGCATTTGGTCCCTATGCTGGAAGCTCTGCAATACGTTACCGATGTCCGTGCTCTTTTGGCTTTGCGGAGGGGTGAAGTGGATGCTTCGCATTCGGCGTAATTATGTCTGTGACCATTGCATTTCGTAGCAACGAATCGAAGTATTTTGATCCTCTCGTGTGAGACCAACAAGCATCAGCGAGGAAATCGAGTCATCACCTCCGCTTTGACCTCGCATTGATCAGAATTATTTTCGTGCAAAGGAGACAAACTGCGTCGTGTTCTGAATTGGCGTAGCATGGTGTCACCATCCACTTCGCTTCCAGCACACTGTGGTTCTTCCTAGTGAGCTCTGACACTCTTCACAAAAAGTGATCCCCAAAGCCTGCGGGCAGCAAAACCCCGCCCTCCAACCTCCAAAAAGCCTTGTGGAAACAACGTTCAGACTTTGCGCTGCGAGCATGGCAGCCGACAAAGACTCTGGAACTCCTCGAGTCTTCCTTGCACGTCACGGTCCGTTGGAGGCTGTCCTTCTCTGCATCCTGATAATTGATCCACAATAGGTCAGACCGAATGGAGTATCACCGGCCGTTGGACAGGCTCTACAGACCTACCACTCACTCCAGCCGGCGAGGCTCAAGTCTCAAAGTCCGCACGCGCTCTAGTTGGTTCGGGCATGTTGATTGATCCATCAAAGCTCGCTCTCACATTCGTGAGCCCTATGCAGCGCGCTCGCAAGACATATGACTTGATGTTTGAGCCTGCGACCCGTCAGACTCTACTAGAGGGAAAAGTTCGCTTTACGAAAGATCTAGTAGAGTGGGATTATGGTGATTACGAGGGTATGTTGACCAAAGAGATTCGGGAGTTGAGGGAGCAACGAGGGCTGGATGGCAAGACTTGGGACCATTTCAGAGATGGTTGTCAAGGTGGAGAGTAAGTAATTGGGAATATCGAGTGTGTTCTCCAATCCGCTCATAAGACCGTTGTTAGGTCACCTGAAGAAGTGTCCGAGAGAGTAGATAGAATAATCAAGCAGATACGTGATATTCAGGGACCATGTATGCATGGAGGAAATGCCGATGTTCTCCTTGTGAGTCAACAACGCAAGTGACCCGCGGCTTTGTGTAATTGATGATGACTTGCTAGGTCGCTCACGGACACATTCTTCGGGCTTTTACAAGAAGATGTAGGTATACCCACCGCACCGAAATCTCGAAGCCGTTACCATGAACTGCTCCGTGTCAAGTACACACTCCAGGATTCTACCACCCATAGAAATTGACCCATATATCGATTTCTAAGGCTCGTGCACTGACTGGAAGAGATGCTATTAGGGCTTGGGTACCCCATGAGCTTTTCGCTGTCAATGATGCTAGAGCCCGGCGGCATCGGGATTCTCAGGTACGTGCTCGCACGCCGTTTTCTAGTCCGTCCGGCTACTGATCGGTTGAAGCTACCAGCATCAAAACATCGAGGAGCCTGCCTTCTTGCTAGGAATGGCCCTGCCTTAGCTGCCTTAGGATTCGGACATCCAAGAGGTGGTAGTCCTTTCACGTTCTGCTCTCCGCATAGTTCCAAGTTTTATTCTTATCGCCGGAGATAGGTCTCAAGTCCATTGATCAAAGACCCTCAACTGGCAATTAGAGCTACGTCTTGACTAAGAGCTAGGCAAAGCAGAAGAATCTCTAGATCTGGCTGCTGCCCACAAGGAGGATCACTAGTATGAATCAGCAGTCGTGGCCATTTCAGATGTCTTTGTCTTTGAGGTTCAGTCTCTCCTCGATACAAGATACGACATCACTCCACTCCCTCATAGCTCCGTCCCCGTTATCACCACATGCCAGTGTCTTCTCAATTGGGCGCAAGACTTCTATCCAGCCATCGGCATCTGCGTTTGCACCCCAGTCTTCCTCAAGCACTTTTATCTGCTTCTTCGTGATTGGCTGCCTCCACATGGCTGTGTTCATTGCGGGGGCAACAATTATACGCTTCTTACAGTCCCCATCGATCTCCCCTGTCGTATCCCAAGCTCTGACTATGGACAGCAGCAGACCATCTGCGAAGCCAATGGTCATTTTCGCCATTGTATTGGCTGACAATGGTGCGATGACCAAGAGATGACTCCAACGTCGTAGCTCAATGTGTAATATGGCCTCTCCCCGGACCCAATGCTTGGCCCACTCATCCTCGTCACGGTAGATTCCATCAACGTTTCTCTCCCGGTAAAGCGAACTGAGCAGTGGCTGCTCTGCACTTTGGCCTGCAAGAAAACTTTCAGCAGTCTTAGTCACAACGATTCGGATGGACAGATTTGGGTAGCGAGACAGCGCTCTCACGATATTTGGCAGCTTGATCGTTGCGACACTGCCAGAGGCAGCCAGAAGCAGATGCTTCTTGCCGTCGTTCGAATGCTCGGATGCCACGAAAGGAGTAGAAATGCTTGAGGATTGACCCGGCAGTATTGACATACTCATGACTGCTTTAATTTGTGCTAGACAGGTTCACGACTTTACCTTCTATTGCAGAGTGAGAAGTGAGAAGTAGCGGGCTAAACATTATTATTGTTGTTTCGAGGAGCCCGAGCTTGCGGTTCTTGTAATACGCTTGATGGGAGCACTTCTCGTCATGATCAGGTATCTGAACGACTACCGAGGTACGGATCAAATGGCTCTTCACTTGGTCCATCTAAACCACCTCGACTTAGCACAAATATTCTTTCTCTATTCAAAATTGATGCTACATTATGCCAATTTGCTTGAAGTCCATCATACGAACCTGAGGACACTTTGATTCGGTCAGTCGTATACAAATTGAGCCCTCACTCCCTCCAGGTCACGACATCGAGCCTCATTTGCAGTCATAGGCTATTCTACTAGGAGCGTCTCGTAGCTCCGGAACCACATTACGAGCCGCCGCGCATGTCGGGACAAATCTTTGCAGGCCACCTCGATTTGTTCCTGCATTTTGCGTAGATTTGCTCAGACCAGAACTTAGTGCTACGTAACCTCTCATCACTGTTCCTCAATGAGCGTCATCCCTTTAGTTAGATAGTGGTACTCGGCGCTCAGGGTTTACTTGGAAGAGCTAGTACCTATGCAGGGTAGATCTCAGTTCATTGAGCAGCTGAAAGACACATGGATTCTGGTGACGCATTCGAGAAGATATTTGCAAGGTAATATCTTACTTCTCGTCCCCGCCGTTTTCTGTCAGCTCCGTCCTTCATACTAGAACGGAAGCCTTTCTCTTACTCATTTCCTTGTCCCTTTGCGGGACGTGTACTGCATACAGAACAACCCGCTACAGAGCATTGATCTTTGCTCACCTTGAATGCTATTCAAAGTCCCATTGTAAGGTTTTCCAGAACCTCGTCAGTGTATTGCCTAATAGAGCTTGAAACAGGCCGTTGGAAAGCAGCACCGGTGTAGTAAGTCCCTCGGTACCCTTGCAAAGCGTAGAGACGGTCGTAGAACCGCGCTTTGATGTCAGACACATCCACTCGAAGGGCGTAGGGGGTGTGGCTCCTTAGGATAGGTATCTGCACCTTTCCTCCACTAGGAATAACTCCAAACCCACGGAGACGGTCCACAGTCGCCACGAGCGCATTCTGGACATTCGCTAGAGTGTAGTTAGCGATATTACCGTAGTACACGTGCAAAAGTCCCGGAACTGGCGAGGGGCCGATGTTATAAACCGCTGGCAGTGATGGCAGGTTGAAGGGTGTCTCTGAACCCGCATTCTGCAGAGTGAGGTTGGCAGGGATACCGGTGTTCTGCAGAAGGGCGGTGTACCAGCCTGTTGCGTGGAATCTGGAGAAGAGAGAGCGTTCGGTGGTGTCGTCGAGATCCCAGCCGGCGAAGTTTGACAGAAGTTGTGGGAATGCTACAAGAATTCGCTTTGCACGAATGGACTCCATGCCTGTAGGGGTGGCAACGGAGAGGATTACTCGTCCTTGAGTGGGCCGGGAGACGGACATGACCCGACTACGGAGCAAAACTGATTGGCCAAGGAGGGACTGGGCGGCAGAATAGAGCAGACTATTGTTGTGAGCGGCGGTCGTGAGGAATTTATTCGAGGAGACATAGTCCAAGAAATCGGAGTCGAGGTAGCGGAGGATGTAGAGGGTTGGGACGGTAATAAGGTCGCCGAAGCCTTCGCAGAAGAGCGAAATAAGGGGAAGAGCGGCAGTGAGATTATACTTCTGTACAAAGCGACCGAATGGAAGAAGCAAATCCGGAGGGACAGAGTCAGGGAGGTGATAGCCAGAGGATAGATAGGGATATTTGGCTTGTTGTGCTGAGTAAATCGCAAAGGCCGCGGCTTGGTCTTGGGGGTTGCTGGACAAAGCAGGACCCGAGACCGGCTTCCCGGTGCTAAAGTCCAAGTACTTGGTGGTTCCCGGGACGGTCAGGTCTGCCTTTGCCAGCGGAATCTTGAAGCGAGCGAAGTAGTCAAGGACGGTCGAGGTATTCTCGAATATCTCTACACCAATATCGACGGGAGTGTTGGTCGAGGGATCTGAGTAGGTTTCTGTATTTCCGCCTAGGTAATCGTGTGTCTCGATGAGGACGATATCTTTTCGTTGATCGTAAAGACGGACGGCCGCGTAGGTTCCTGAGACTCCTCCGCCAATGACAGCAACATCGACATTGCGTATTCTAGACTGTGTGGCGACTGTCACTGAAACGAAGAAAGTCGACAAAATGATCCAAAAGAAGTAGCACATCTTATTGCAAAAGGTCGGATTGCCAAATCATACCAAGATGAGGGGGGGTTGAGAGTTGTTGAACATTCATTATTCGCAATGACCTTACACTCGCTCGTAGATGGATTCATTGGTGCGGGACAGCGGTCATGCAAGAGGTAATTCGCTGTCTGCAATCCCGCAGATCGCATCGACGGCCCCACAAGCACGCCTATGCATCACGGCAACAGCCTTGTAGCCATGTACCTAAGTCTCAAGGGTCGTGGTAAGTTTTTTGAAAATTCCTTCGTACGTCTGAGATGGAAACGCCCGCTTTCTGTGTCCATCTGGCATCCCAGCTTGAAGACTGGCAGCCTATGAGGTTGCCAAGGGAGATGCGGGAACCGCCCCTCAATTCCCATATTCTAAGCATCCCTTTCTGAAGGCTGGTGCCTCAAGAGTGGTTAGCGTTGAGTGTCGCCCATCACACCCGCTAAAAGCGGCAGCTTTAAAGTGCATGTCTTTTGATA
>JAABUI010001740.1_pt1 | contig 12342 bp, 12 predicted proteins | sample 5559111 | NCBI WGS metagenome assembly JAABUI01 (sample SAMN10711870, study PRJNA513365) | rock metagenome | isolation source: Antarctica rocks | place: Antarctica: Victoria Land, Buttleship Promontory
TACGTGGTACCTGTGACTTATCCATGGGCTAAAAACAGTGCATAGAGCGTGTTCTCTTTTGTAGCGGTCGGCCACATTTACAAGGAACAGTGTCAGACTATACTCTAGATCGTTGGAAAATATGAAGCGTGAGAAAGTTCAACAAGTGCTTGAACATATCGAAAGAGCATCCCGGCCAACTAGACCTCGTTCCGGTTTAGCTTTCAGATATAATCATGGAAATTATCTAGACGAAATGACAATGGAATTCTGCAGCTGTACAAAATTGAATGAGCCCGAGCAGCAACCGCTTGAAGGGCGTGAAGTTGGTATGTTCAGTGCGCCATCTTCATTGATACCTCGTTGGCCGTTCTATACGAAAGTAGAAGAGATTTTTCGCAAGGGATTCTGGGATACAATGTGGCTTAATCTTTGGGCATTAGAGATTAGCTAGGAGAACACTTGAACCAGTCATTTGAAAGGATTTCATGGTATCACAAATCTTTGCTTTTGATGTCTAATACTCATCGTTGACGATGTGGACAAGGCCAATAAATTTATGATGAATGGATTTATTCTACCTTGACCCCAACATCACCCAACCCATCCTTCAGTGCTTTTAATGCGCGGTCAATGTCATCCCTTTTGGGATCAGTAACAGATACACCCATATGGCCAAATCGAATGTATTTCGGAGCAATCTCTTTATGCAAGCCTCCTGCAAAGATGACCCCTTTCTTAAGGATATTCGGCAAAATCTCGGGTGCTTTGACGCCATCTGGAAGATACATTGCCGTCATGCCATTCGCCTGATTTTCTGGTTTGGTCGCCAGCTGCTTAAGACCGTAAGAAGTGACCGTGGATTTTATTCGCTTGGACATGTCACGGTGAGCAGCAAAGCGTTCTGAAAGAGGCCGCGACAGAATTTGAGTCAAAGCCGTATGGAGAGCATTGATAAGTTGTGTCGGAGGTGTGGCGAAATAGGATGGCTTCTTTGCTTCGTAGTTTTGCATTACTGCCATTACATTAGCTTGATCCACACACATTTAGATAGTGGTTGAGTGAAGTCCATACTTGGTAGCCAGTTCTTGAATGAGGCAAAGTACGAAGCTGGCGGCGTTTTTCGATTCTTGAAAATTTCCATAGCGCGCCCAGAATACATTGATATCGAAAGACCTGGGGGGCAGCCAATGGCTTTCTGGCTTGCAGTCAAAACTGCATCGAGCCCCCATTCATCAAAGGCGATCTCTTCACACCCAACGCTACACACGCCGTCCACAACCACAAGAGTATCGGGACTGACCCGATGCACCATTTCAGAAAGTGCCTTGACCTCACTTAGAACTCCTGTAGAGGTATCCACATGTGTCACAGAAATCAGCTTATACTTTTTCTCCTTCAGTGCCTTTTCTATCTCCGGAAGCTGCGGTCGATCGCCGATTGGGGCTTTCAGCTGAGTGGCTTTCACTCCGTATGTTTCGAAGCAGTCGGTGAAGGAGTCCGCGAAGTAGCCTGTATGCAGCACTAGAACCTCGTCGCCTCGTTCTGCCAAATTAGCTGCTACTAGATCCCAACCCAGTGTGCCGCTGCCGGAAATGACGAAGGGTTGCGATGCAGGATCTGAGGTCTGGAGGAGTCCTCGAAGCATTGAGAGGGTTTCGCCAAATGTAGCAACGAAAGGTGCGCCGACATGACTCTGGCTAAAGAGGCTTCAGTTGCATCCCACCAGGTTTTTCACAGTCGCAGCCAAACCTGAAATGACCCATAGACTGTAGCACCACATCATCAAACTCGATGGGCCCCGGGATCAAGAGCGCCGGATGGTCAGTTTGAGCCATTTTCTGTTTTTCTTCTGGCAACGTGGGCCTCGGTGGATCTCGTTTGATGGGGGTATAGTCAACGTCGTCTGGCTCCCTTGACAATCTCTCCGTAGAAAAGGGAGTATTAATTTCTAGCTGCGGTCTCTGCTCAAGGTGCCTTGAGATGAGGGAAAGTCTTGCGCGTGGGGGAGCCAGGGTTAAAAAAGAGAGGGGTCTTCGGCAAAAGAGAGAGGGGAGTCTGGTGGCAGCCAGGATGACGTCTACAAGACCACGGAGCAAACAATTCAATCGGAGAGTCAAGAGATAGAGGACGTGAAATCGTAGAAATGAAGATGTAAGCCATTGGGCAAATGTCAGTCTATGTCTATGTACGAGGACGATCGAGGCGCGTTCATGCGTCTCCGGCTTCCCCACATAAATTCACAAAACCATCGGTGGCAGGGATTGATCCCAATTATAAGGCAGCCAGTCCGGTGCCTTGGCACGGGCACTATTTTCTAGCTTACTACCGCCTTTGCCTTTCGCAATCTAAGTATATTCGTCGCTAGCATACGAAATAGTCCTTAATAGAAGACGCTTTTGACTAAGTGTAATACACCTTTAGTTACTAAATGAGCTTACACCGAAACCTAAGGCAACTTATAAGTGTGGCCCGCGTATCGCAGGCTGGGCTCTCAGGTGGCTCCTAGAGGTAAGGGTGGCCCGAAGGTGGCCCTATTTACCGTAAGAGCCGCATAAAATGGTCAAGCTAGGAGAGATAGTGCCCGCGCCAAGCCACCGGACTGGCTGACTTATAATCGGGATCCAGGGATTCTCGGGCTACTGCAGACCCAACCTCTTTGAAGCCTCACACGCTCCAAAGTTGTCGAAAGCTAAGAATGATTTTCACAGATCATCTTGGGACACTGAAAAACACTAACGCCCTATCTGCTGAACAAATGGTTGATTGAGAAGAGCGAAAAATCTTTGGCGGGAAAAAGATTTCAGCAATACTCCAGCAGGCAGCCCTAGAACAGGAAACCTCGAAATGTCCAAAGCCCAATGATAAGCACATTGTATTACTATGGCCTCAAGACTCGTCCTGGTCCTTGGTGACCTCTTCATACCCGATCGCGCTCCCGTACGAATGCTCCGCAGCCATTGGAGGTCATAGGCTGATTTTTGCTATAGGATATACCCGCTAAAGTATGCTTCAACCATGCCTCTCATACTACCCTGAAGGAACGACACTGAACATTATGCCTCTAGTTCAAGAAGCTCCTTGCTCCCAACAAGATCGGTCAAATACTATGCTTAGGCAATCTCACTGATAAAGAAACTTACGACTTCCTCCGTGGTATAGCCCCAGATCTACAAATTGTAAAAGGCGATTTCGATGTCGAGGCACCAAATCTCGCCCTCTCCAAAGTGGTCACACATGGCTCGTTACGCATCGGTTTCACCCACGGACATACCATAATACCACCGGGCGATGCGGACAGCTTACTGATAGCAGCACGGCATATGGATGTGGATGTGCTGTTATGGGGAGGAACACATAAATTTGAGGCGTATGAGCTGGAGGGGAAGTTCTTTGTGAATCCAGGAAGCGCGACAGGAGCACTGGGGACAGGGTGGTGGTCGGAAGGCGAGGAGCCAGTGCCAAGTTTTTGCTTGATGGATGTAAGTCTTATCAGACCTCATCCACGTTGGGCTAAGGCACTAATCATCACGACTGTAGGTTCAAGGAGACGTGCTTGTGCTCTATGTATATCAGCTAAAGACCGACCCCAGTGGTGTGGAGACCGTAGGGGTTGAGAAAGTCTCATATCGGAAAAATAGCGGGTTGGCAGTTTAATTTATAATGCAATGTCTTGGTACAGTACAGTCTGGTCCATTTTCCGAGTCTCTAAAGCTTTCAATAGAGGGACGATCCCCGCGGAACCTCCTCGTGCTACAATACTAGCATAATAGCAGTGACCAGTGTTAAGCCAAAGACAACGCATCCTAGTCTGTACAATTGCTCACGACCAGCTTCGATGCTCCAGTGTGGATTAGCCTGGCTAGAGACAGCCACCTCGCCAGTCCGCGCTCTCCAAGGGGTGGCTATCACTGAATCCCTTGTATTAATTGGTGTGTCCTGGTCCGTAACAATGACTCGATCTCGAAGAAGAGGCTTTGATATGGGATGGACGGCGGCAGACCTCCTGCCATCACGATCTTGGGGTGTTCCTGGCGGGTCACTCTCTTGATAAGGCGATGCTGCTAAAATCCTGTGATTGTCCTCAAGGCACAGATGAGATGCCCAGCAAAATCCCATTGAGGAACATTCACCAAGAACCTTGGTGGAGTGGGAGGTAAAATAGGAAGACTGACGGTAATTGGTATCTGGTTGACAGTAAGTCTCCTACAGCGACAGATGAGCCAAGCATTTTTTGATGAGGATTTGTGACTTGCCGAACGCTCATGGCCGGCGCAAGGACTTTCACTGCAGTATTTGTGTGCCTTCGGAGATTCTGCCTTATCTAGTCCAACTACTCGAGGTGACAACTTTTGGATCCCTAGGGTCGGGCCTGGATTCGGCAGTATGAGCGTGGATGTGCTGATCAGATACTTCACTGCAGCTATCCAACCGAGCAAGACGAAAGGTAAGATGACCATGATGACGCCAGCGGCGGTGGCAGAGACGAGAAGAATCACGAGGAAAGACCTTAGGCCTGAAGATGTGGTCAGGTGATGAATGCCTCACAATTGGCGCAGCTAGACCTGCTAGAGGTGCCACAAGAAGCAATAGGATAGTTGCGGTATGCATTTTTCGAGGATGAAGTTTGATGCAAAGAATAGGGAGAGGTGAACCATTGTCGAACGTGAGGTAATCGGGGTGAAAATGCTGTTGTGTACATGGAGATCTTTGAGATCCAGAGTTTTGAGAGATAGGACTGTATCAAGAGGTTCAGAGCTCCTTCCAGAAGAAACTGGCGCAGTACACCCTCGAAGCAAGAGCATCTGCACAATGGTTTCATAGACGAAAGGAGCTTCTTGCGAAAAAACACATCATCACGCTTATCTAGGACGCTACGGATATACAACAGAAGCTTTGTTTTCCTAGAAACGATGAAGTCCTTCTGGACAGATTGGTACAGAAAATCAATTGCAATACGAAAGTACAGATTCAGCAAGACGCAGCGTCAAGTGCAGCAGCCCATCTTATAACGGGGTCTCTTCGGAACAAAGTGGCCTCGACTCTTGAATATGTTGACACCAAGTCATGATGCTCATGATGCTCCTCGCTCTTCATTTTGACTCGGAAACCGCTTCCCAAAGTGGCTTAGATTAGGGTTAACCCGTTGGACCTCGGCTGTTCGACATGGTCGACGGGTCATCGTCTTCTCTAGATGCTGCCGTTATAAACGGCCAATTCCCCCTTCGATTCCAGCAGGAGAGGATCTAATCGTACGATAGGGATACTGGCAATGGCACCAACGTGGGTGAAAAAGCTCTCTCCCTCCAGTCCGCAGGGGACAGAGCTTCTCGACCAAGAACGGGCTCAATCCCGGGTTCCTGTGGAGAAGCTCTCCGAGTTCCTATTTACCAAGGAAGTCCTCGCCAGGCAAGACAAAGTGTTGGAGATTCTCAAAAGCGAGGAAGTTTTCAACAAGTCTCAAAACTACTTCTCCGGCAGGGAAGAAAGATTCCAACGGGCTCTCGCTCGCGCAAAGCGAATGCGCCAATTGGCTGTCGAGCACCGCTGGTCCCAAGACGAATATATGATGGCTTCAGAGCTGATCAGCGAGCCTGGCCCATACGGATTGCATGCCAGCATGTTCTTGGTTTGGACACTCCTTCCGCTCCAGTAATCCCTCTGACTTTTGAGCAGATCACCCTACGGGACCAGGGAACACCTGAGCAACACGAGCTATTTCTCAAGAAAGCCGAAAATTATGAGTACATAGGATGTTATGCGCAGACTGAATTAGGTCACGGATCAAATGTTCGAGGTCTGGAGACTACAGCTACCTGGAATCCAGACGACAAGACTTTCACCATTCATTCACCACATCTTACGGCCTCAAAATGGTGGATCGGATCTTTGGGGAGGACGGCAAATCACGCTGTTGTGATGGCTCAATTGATCATCCATGGAAAGGTTTACGGCCCGCACCCTTTCGTTGTCCAGATCCGAGATTTGAAGACACATGAGCCGCTTAAGAATATACACGTGGGTGATATTGGACCCAAATTCGGCTATAACACAATGGACAATGGATTCCTGCTTTTGAACAATGTTAAAGTACCGCACATCAACATGCTAGCAAAGTTCTCGAGCGTCGATCCCAAGACTAATAGATATGTAAAGCCGGCATCAGCTTCCTTAGTATACGGTACCTTGACGTGGGTCCGAAGCACAATCGTTTTGCAGTCAGGTGGAGTGCTCGCACGCGGTGTCACCATTGCTACAAGATATGCCGCTGTCAGGCGGCAGTTTCAGGACAGGGATTCGAAAGAAGATACTGGTGAGAACCAAGTGCTCAATTACACAATGGTTCAAGTCCGGCTGCTACCTCTCCTTGCTGCCACTTTTGCCTTACATTTTACTGGAAGAGGAATGATGGCGCTGTACCAAGAGAATCAAAAGAAGATGGCTGCAGACGCTGGAAAAGCCGGAGACACCAGTCGAGGTCCTAGTCCCGAGGAACTTTTCCCTAGTACGGACCTTCTAGCCGATCTACATGCTACCTCTTGTGGTCTGAAAGCCTTGGCGAGTACTACCGCTGCTGAGGGCCTCGAGGTTTGTAGAAGAGCGTGCGGTGGTCACGGTTACAGCAGTTTCTCGGGGATTGGAAGCTGGTATGCTGACTATCTGCCGACGACAACCTGGGAAGGGGATAATTACATGTTGACTCAACAGGTCGCAAGATATCTTTTGAAGACTGCGCGCTCTGTCCTGAAGGGGCAACCATCAGAGAACGACACTACGCGTATATTTCGCTATTTCCTTGAGCGGCGAGACATGGGCGCTGCTTTTGATGTACTTGGCAGAGACGAGGATGTTGTTGCAGCGTTCGCTTGGCGCACCTCATTCCTCACTTTCGAGGCGCTGAAGCATCGGGACGAAGAGAAGAATAGCTGGAACAGCTTGCTCGTGGACTTCTGGCGGCTCAGCACGGCACATTCTCAGTATCTCATCGTCAAGAATTTCTACGAGGCGCTACGTTCTAAATCGATAGCCTCTGAATTGGACCCTGAGACCATCACCTTGATGCATAAGCTGTTCCGTTTACATGCCCTACACACTCTCGAGCGCGAAGCATCCGAATTCTTCTCGTCCAGCGCCGTCACAGTAAGGCAGATACAGCTCGCACGAACAAAGGCTGTGATGAAACTGCTTGAAGAGATCAGGCCGCACGCTGTGCGGCTAGTTGACGCGTGGCATTTCCCAGATTGGCAACTCGACAGTAGTTTGGGCCGATATGACGGGAAAGTGTATGAGGACTTGTTTGAGAGGGCAAGTGAGATGAATCCATTGAACGCGCTGACGATCGATCCGTATCCTAATAGCGAGGTTTTGGTAAAGAAAGATGAGAGGGAAAAATTGAAGAGCAAGCTGTGATCACGTCAGATCATGTGTGATACTGACTGATAGCGGTATTTAACGCGACGGTTCTGTAAGGTATGTACATAGCTTCTGCAACTCATTCTACGTTTCGGTTCAATTCCATACCCCATTCAAGATGCATTCTTCGCTTGTTAGCGGTCCAGGCCAATGCCAAACACCAATCGGTCGTACATCATCAGATGCTCGACATCCGTCATCTGTTTCTTATCCCAACTCCTAGCGCTCCTTTACATCATGTCACTCACAGGAGACCACGAGCCACCTGAAATGAAGAACGAAAGTGCAGAACATGACGCTGGCGATTTCATTTACCTTTTCTATCACTGCGTACCTTTCCCTGGATAATATCCATCAAGTTTTGTAACGAATAGGGGCGTCAGTGTTTCTGTGGGATGTCTGAGGTGGTGCCGATGCATTATACTTGGCGGCAGTAGTTTTTAAAATGTCATGCTAGGTAGGGTGATAAAGCAGGTGAAGAGGGACTTGCTTTGGACAACAAGTTGTATTCCTATGAGCCCCTTAACAAGGCTGGGTATCCCGATCGCTAATTCAATCTTATGCTCCTCGCTATGCAATGAGAATTCGAAAGACGTTCAAAGCTACGCCAATTGCAACAACATCACACTCGCACTCGAAATCAACATCAGCGCCCAAGATCCCATCTCTACTACACCAGCATCATTGTTCTTCGCCACCGTCGCCATTCCCGTCTGACCTCCCTGCACCACTACCCCAGTAGCTGTACAGCTCGTCCCACACGCATATCCACTCGGGCAACACCCACCTCCCTGTCCAGCCGCGCAGCTGAACCAACCCGTCGCACAACCGCCAGCGTCGCCAGTCCCACTTGGTATTACATTGACAGTCACGCCATTCGAATTGACCGCCAGCGTGGAAGACGCGGCGGGACAGGATGTGAGACCGCAGTCACGGCCGACACGGCAGCAGCCGAGGTGGTCGTAGGCGCTGCATTGGTAGAAGCCGGTGGGGCAGTTGGACGCTGTGATTGTTGTGGGTGGGTCGGTGGTTGTTATCGTTGGGATAGCGGAAGATGTGGGGCGGATGGGGAGGATGGCGGTGGCGGAGGATGTGGTCGTTGGTTTTGGGGTTGTGGTCGAGGCGGTGGGAGAGGAGGTGTGGGATGAAGAAGAAGCGGTCGCTGTGGCTATTGTGGATGTTACGTCTGTGAAGGTGGAGAAGGATGTCACAGCGTCTGTGTTCGAGGTAGATTGGGATGCGGGAGGTACAACTGGTGCTGGAGCTTGGGTTGTTGAAGAGGGATCGGGAGTGCTGTTGGGTGGGGATGCTGTTACCACAGGCTGGATGGTGGTGATTGCTGTGGAGCTGGCAACACAGCCGACACTCGCACATGCGTATCCCGCTACGCAGCATCCTCCACCAGCGCTGTCAGGGCAACTTATATTTCCTTCTGGACAGCCCGCGACCTCTCCTCCACAGTTCTGTCCTTCTCCGCAGCATCCCACATCCCCTTGCCCTGAATCAGTAATCGATTGGCAGGTGGAGCCGTTTGGACAACAGCTATTTGGCCGGTTTATGGAGGTGCAAGCTGTCGTGCCACCGGGACATGAGAACGCACGCTGGTCGAGGGAGAAGATATCTCGTGGAGATTTCAGGAGGCGGCCTGCGAGTGGTCGCGCGTTGCCCTGTTGGTTGCCGTGGAGGGCAAATGGAGCTTGCAGTGGCTGAGAAATGCTAGCATTGGAACAATCTCGGGATTCGTCTTTATCAAAGAGAGTATTCAGTGAACGTGGTTGTGTGCGCTTCTGTCCTAAATCGATGTCCAAGCCGTTCGTCCTGTCAGCTTCAAAGCTCCAGTATTGCGGTAGAAACATTTCGCCCTCGTCGCCACTCATCTTCCGAACCCTAACGGGCAGTTGTGCCTGCTCTGAAACAACTCTCTGAGATTGCTCGTTCCTAGCCACTCGACTTTGGTGCATCTCTGCAAGATTCTTTGACTCGATGAGTCTTAGGGGCCATGGCAAGTCGACGGCGTGTGACGGGATTGCCGTCAGGGCAAGGAGGAGAAGCAGTAGATCTGGCACAGAGTGAAACGCAGCCCGAGTGACCATCTGGAATTGCGACCGGACTTTCGAGGGATTGTCAGTGTCTAGTGTCCAAAGAGCTCAGTGAAGTGGAGTGGAACGGCTGTAGATGATTTGAATTGAGAAGGTCAATAGTGACTGTAAGTACATGTGAAATCTAGTGAGGGGAAAGACCTTGAAAGACACAACAACAGAGAAAAAAACCCATCCATCATTAAGTCATAATTATCATGGCTGTATTTATGTGAGCTTCAGCAGGATTTTGGCGGCTGGTCTCAAAATCGCTGGCTGGGTATCAGAGTCTCGCCTGCAATCGCTGTAAGGCTGAGCTAGCGATCGGTCCTTGCTTATCTCCACTAGTGTCTCTAGCGCACAGAAAAGTAAATAAGACTGTGAGAGCCTCCACGTGTAGCAAAACCCTAGCAAATTTCTCCGCAAGACTTGTCTATTTGCTAGGCGAATGACTTGGCCATACGCTAGGGTAAGTCCCTGGGTCTTTATCAGTCACGATTGTGGCAACATCGATGCTCAGACTGAATACCATGCATTGCCGGATCCAGAGACCTAGGACGCCACAAGGGGCATGCGCCAACGTAGCATTGGAATTGGTGAAATTGTTCTACCAAGGGTAATCTTCAAGGTATTGATTGCTAGTATAAGAGATTATATTTAATATCCCTTCATCCATAGAAAGCAAGAGCAAGCTGCGAGATAGGCCTCGTAATGAGTTCTGGGTATGAACGCCTGATTGACACCAAATGCCTCGCTCAAAGGGATGCCAGTGACAAGAATACGCCCGCTCGAAGCTATGTACAAAGAGTTGCTCACGACGTGAAGATTGCTGGCAGCCACGATGAGCGCCGTGAAGGTGATTCTGCAGGTACCAATGAGCAATGATCTCTCAAAGTCATAGGGCATGCTCACCATTTTCGACGTGCTTTGCATGGACTTCCATCTCCGGAACATCGTCTTCCTCCTCTGATTCATCTGGTCGGCCTTCTGCACGTTCTTCACCTTCAGCAGCAACTTCTCCGTCAAGGAATGCTGGCTCTGCATTTTCAGCCCTTTTACCCTTGCCCGCTGCTCTCTCCTGCTGCGACGCAAAGCCCTCCCTCATATTTTTTTCATCGCGAGCTTTGCGTTGCCTTTCAGCTTCCTCCACACCACCACTCTTCTTCAATCGGCCTTCTTCTACGAAAGTCGCGACCTCCTTCGTGAATTCCCCCTCCCGTCGAGTCCCAAGCTCCCTTTGTCTAGCCTTCTCCGCCCTTTCAATAGCTTCTAAACGTGTCACGTGGTTGGGCCGAAGAGCTCTGACTTCACCCAAAACTCCGTCCTTGGCTTTCTTCGGGTCGATGTCTTGGTCGGATGCTATTGCAGCTAAGCCCTTGGAGGTACTACGAAGAGCTACTCCATTGCCCTGATTAGACTGCAGGTTCTGCTGCTTAGTTGCTTGCTCTACGAGAGCAAACGTCTGTGTGGCTTTGTCCAAGTCATCCTCCAGATCTGCAGCAAGCTCTTCTTGCATGGTCAGTAAATCCCTGTCAGTGCAGACGAGCTCAAGCTCTTTCTCCCATATTTTTGTCCAGATGGGTTTCTCGCGTCTGAGGAACTCTTGCATCTTTTTGAGATCAGCAGTTGCAGAGCTAATGCTTTTGCCGACTGTTTCCAATTGACGAGGCAATGGGCGTACGCCCCGAAGAACGACATCTTTGCGAAGATCCTCTACTATATCTTGGAGATCATCAACGCGATTGACAATATTTTCGGATTCTTCTCCGAGAGACTTTTTGCCAGTATTGACATATGAACGGCCACTCGAGGTGTCTAGCTCCGGCATGACACCATTGATAGCCATTGTCTTGATTGAAGCAGCATTGGATTGTACCGTGGACATTGACGTACTCATTTCAGACACCAAGGACGAAAATGTTTGGCGAACGACTGCAAGATCTTGCCGTAAGTCTTGAATGCCTGCAAGCTGACCGGTCGGCGACTTGAGGGCTTTGGCAGAGGCTGGAGATAAGATGCCGTTGAGCTTAGGCTTTTCGAAAGTCCGACCCAGGGGCGGCGTGGCTTTGGACGTCATCGACATCCGTGCCATCTCCTTGGTAGTGTCTTGTTGACGTTCAGACACCCGTTGCAAAGTTGTCTGCTGGCTGTCAACGGCTGTACGGACACCTTCTACGATCTTCCGTAGGCCCCCAAGACCTTCATCAATGTGCTTTTTGACCTCGTCGAGTACTTCAATGTTCAGCACAAGCACAGAACGGTCCTTTACGTCTCGAAGATCTTCTAGCTCATGACGTACGCCTGACACCGGGTCTTGTATGTAAATCTCTGGCAAGTCATTCCCGTTATTGTGGGTGTTCCACGCAAACTTCTCGATGAACGCAAGTTGTAGCCTAGCTACAGATAAGTCATTTGAGCCTTCAGGAAGCACAAACTTCTTGATCTTGGACTTGTATTGCAGGAATAGGGTGAGTTCTTTTCCAGGCTGTGGAGATTGCTCAGGGACGAATTGTTGAGCAGCTTGGCTGCCGTCTGTGGACTGAGATGAAACGCTGCCTTGATCTACGATGGTACGCTGCGGGCGTTTGCTGGGGTCAACCTCCTGTGTCTCGGTAGCACTGTAGGCTGGTATTCCGTCGACGGGACCACCAAGAGTGGCTCCCATTTTGGGTCTTTCACTATCAGGACTTTGTTCACCTGAATTAAAATCCTCATTGCTGGGGTTTTCAGCTGATGGTCTGGTATTACGAGCGTCGGTACCATGGCTGCTTTCTTCAGATATTCTATTGGCCAGTGTATGTTGTCGGACTGGTGAAGGCGTCCCTGCACGGTGCGAAGATTGCTTGCGACTGAGAATCCCCGAGCCTCGCGT
>JAABUI010001743.1_pt1 | contig 12333 bp, 7 predicted proteins | sample 5559111 | NCBI WGS metagenome assembly JAABUI01 (sample SAMN10711870, study PRJNA513365) | rock metagenome | isolation source: Antarctica rocks | place: Antarctica: Victoria Land, Buttleship Promontory
AAACAACCGTAACTCAGTGTAGCCATTTTTATGTAAAAATGTAAACACTGAATCCCTTTACTATCGTATAAGGAATATAGAGTAGGATGAGCCAGAATTCATATAAAGCTATAAAACAAATACAAGGGGTTATAGTTATAAACGCTCTAATTCATATAAAAACTAAAACCAGCCAGATAGCATTCCTTCTATTAAAGGACTAGATTATGTTTCATTTTCAGTATGTACAATACTGATTACGTAAAATATTCTTAAATAAACCAATAATTTCCTATAGTTACTGTAAATATTCTGGGCAAAAAGGCTCATAACCATTATTCTGGTTACTTATAAATCTTTATAAATTAGTGTAATAATGAATATTACCATTTATATATTGTCATAGATCAAGCATTTGAGTAGTATTACAAGCTACATGCCATTTGGTTTATAGGTCAGGTAAAACTTCACTTGGTTGCTTGCATAACTGCTAAAAAAATCAGAATAAGTACCTAATAAACTCAGATAATTAGAGTCTAAATACAAAGCTAGCCAGTGAACCAAAAATATAAAACCGTTTAACAATCAACTCATTTGGTAATCCTAAAATTCTATTACTTGTGTAGCAGGTAGGATATGAACCAATTTGTCTAATACAGCAATATAATTTAGAATAAGTTGAGGTATAAACGGGTAGGTTATAAGCATTACGGCTAAAGTATGAACATAAATTTGGTCCGCTGGGTTAATGCAATTAAGTCTCAGTATAGCAAAAAATTCGTTGTGTAGTTGTAAAACCATAGCTGTCCTCATACCTAACTTATGATTATTAAGAGAAACTTGATCAGGTAGATCCCTATAAAATTGGACTCTTAAAACATGGCTTTTGTCATTGTGTTAAACAAGTCTAGCATTAAGTATGTTATTGTCCACCATTTTGCGGATTTCTATCCTTATATCATATATTGCAATACTAGCATTAATCCTTGCATATAGATCAGTAAAGATTGGAAAAGCTCTTATCTTACTAGCATCATAAATAATAATAAAATTTTGCGAAATAGGATTAGCTATAGTGCTAGTACTATAAAAAAAATCAAGTATATTTTTTTAACAAAAACTTACCCCTAAGGTTTTACTTTTACAATTAGTATAAGTATTAATATAAGGGATCACTTTTAATTTTATTATTAACAAATTGTAAACTTTTATTTAAAGGTTTGCTAGTTACAACTTGTAAGTTTTTATTTAAAAGTTTACTATTAACAATTCCAAACATTATACTACTATCTTATATAAAGTTATAAAAAAGAGTTTTTAATATATTAAATAAACCTTTATCTATAGGCATAGATATTGTACCGAAACTTACCTTTTTAATTAAATATATGGACTTTTTATTGTACTTTCTCATGTCTGTACATAAAATCTGTCCCAGTCAGGCTAGTTACTATATTTATTTTTAATCATATGATTAAATAAAGCAGCCTATCTCATTTTTATAACGAATTCTATAAATTTATAATAGTTACAGATTATTTGTAACTATAAATCACTAAACAGATCAAATTTATTTAATATTACAGGCTGTAACATTGCAGCTATGACTACAAATATTACACCTGGATAAGCATTAATAAATATGTTAAGTTAATTGAGATAATTAAAATAATAAAGATTTTGTATGTATATAAAATGGAAGGTGTTTAAGTAAGAAAATACATCGCAAACATCTTTAATACTGTTTTGCTCTAATTTTTGTGATTTGGACTCCTATATTAGTATTATAGATACTTAAAATGAAACTTTATTACCTGACCCTTTAATAGAAAGTATGCTCTCTGGTTTTACTCTAGGGCTAAAGACTTGTATAATGATTTTTGTTTTTATATGAGCTAGAGCTTGTTTTCCTAGAATACGATTTGACCAATTAATGTCACTTTGTTGAACTATATTATTACCTATAGTTATAGCCTTTATAATTTTAGTCCCTTGTATTTTATATAGCTTTTAGATGATACCTAGTAATGTGTATTTATTATAATAAAATTATTTATTATTACAATGATAAGGTTATCTGTGTATTGTTTTAAAGTTATGTAAATAACTTACCATATAGATATATATGGTGTTACTAGCTATTGCTTATTTATCTAAACATAATGTAAGTGATACTGTGGGAAATTCTTATATTAACCTCTTTTTTTTTTTTATGTTACTTACACTTTTATTATTAATACCTATGGTAGGTATATTTATTATATCTGCCGGTGTGTCTTTTATACAAGACTTATCTGATATAAATATTAAACGAATTAAATTTACTGCATTAACTACTTCTATAATAAACTTATTTGTTAGTTTAATAATTTTTATATTATTTGATTCTAGTAGTAACCAATTTCAATTTGTGCAACAATATCATGAAGTAAATTATTTGGATTTTTATTTAGGTATGGATGGTTTATCCATATATTTTGTGTTATTAACAACTATTATAATACCTATTTCATTGTTATCTAATTGAGTATCCATACCTGAAAATATAAGATCATGTGTTATAATAATTCTATTACTAGAAACACTGTTATTAGCTGTTTTTTTAGTGTTAGATATATTATTATATTATATATTTTTTGAAAGTATATTACCTCCCTTATTTATATTAATAGGACTATTTGGTTCAAGCGACAGGGTGAGAGCTAGTTTTTATTTATTTTTATACACATTATTAGGGTCTTTATTTTTATTATTATCTATTGTTACAATATCTTCAACAATGGGAACTACAGATTTTGACGCTTTATATAAAACTAATTTTAAATACTTTAGTCAGTTCTTTTTATTTGTTGGTATATTTATAGCTTTTGCTGTTAAAACACCTACAATTTTATTAAATACCTGACTTTTAAAAGCTCATGTTGAATCACCATTAGGGGGTAGTATAATTTTAGCAGGAATAGTGTTAAAATTAAGTTTATACGGTATACTTAGATTAAATTTACCACTCTTAGCTAAAGTTTCTCTAAATTACATATATATAATTTATTTAATTGGTGTTACAACCATTATATATGCCAGTGTAAGTACCCTAAGAACTACAGATGTTAAAGAGCTTATAGCTTATTCATCTGTTTGTCATGCTGCAGTTTATTTAATGGGTGTATTTAGTAATACAATACTAGGAATAGAAGGTGCTATTACCTTAGGGTTAGCCCATGGGTTTGTTTCCTCTGGTTTATTTACATCAGCAGGTGGTGTTTTATATGATAGAACTTACACAAGACTAATAACATACTATAGAGGAATAGCTCAATTAATGCCTTTATTTTCTGTTATGTTTTTTATTTTATGCTTAGGTAACGCTGGTACACCACTTACATTAAATTTTGTAGGTGAGTTCCTTTCACTGTATGGTATATTCGAAAGATTACCTTTTATTGGTATTTTTGCTAGTTCTAGTATCGTTTTTAGTGCTGGTTATACCATATATATGTATAACAGAATAGCTTTTGCAGGGTCTTACTCTAAATTCTTTAATGTTAACATATTTGATTTAAATAAACGTGAATTTATCATATTATTAACTTTAGTTTTGCCAGCTGTAATATTAGGTATCTATCCTGCTCCTATATTAGATGGTTTGCATTATTCTGTTTCATCTTTGATATACCATGTATCTATTATATAAATCAAAGATGAAAGTCAAAGTCAGTTTTATCATCTAAAAGTATAGAAAATGGTAACTTCTATCATAATACTGGTATAAATAATAAAAAATATTATCCTATTACTTTAGCTTGTCAGAATATGCAAGTAAAAAAAAGAGAATTTCACACATTAAAAAAAAATACCACTAACAATTTAAATTATAAGCTATCTGGTGTCTTATTAGTTGGGGTATTAATGTTTAGCATGGCTATTATATCTTATATTTTTGTTAATTTGTGTAAAATTAATTTTATAGATTTATATTGTAGTGTTAACTTAGATTATATATATATATATTTTTTAAGTTTAGTGCTTACATTTATATTTATAGTTATATATGATTTTTTGTTAAAAAAAATATTATTAATAAAAATTTTTAAAAATAGATTACCTGCAGGGTTTATATCTGGATTATCTAAGAAAGTTAAAATAAGAGACAGATTTTTCTATATATTTAGTCTAAATTTTTTTAAGATTTTTTTATTAACAAGTTTTTTTCTACTACTGCCTTATATATTATATTATATATTATTTTATTCTTTTTTATATACAAATAATTTATTTATATTAGTTATTTACATATTATATATTAGTATATGTATTAATTTAAGCAATTGTTTTATTAATAGTAAAAACTTTTTTTCTATGAATAATATGTGTAACATTGGTTATAGTTTCATTTTATTATTATGGGTAAAATTTACTGTTATATCTATAATTCCTATATTACTACCCTATTTAGTAACTAATAGTAGCTTTATAGCTATTAATAAACACATAGCTTTTATTGAAAAAGCTACCTTAAATTTTTTAAAGAAACTACCTGTTGTGCACAAACTTGTATTTATAAAAATTAATAATAATAGTTTTTTAAATTCATCCCTGGTTAAGTTTAAACATCACAACCATAACACAAGTGTACAATTAAATAGTAGTAATGTTAAATATATTCCTTTTTCTAATCATAGAGTGTTTACTAATATTAACAGTAAACCTTGTTCTGTTATAATATCTGCAATACAATCCGCTAAAGTAACATCATCTTGTCTTATGTTTACTTATAATCATAAATCTAATTTTATAGTTATAAATAGAATATCTGTGGTTAATATACCTAGACTAAATACACAAATATTGCGTGTAGATCTATTAGGCTTTTTACCTAAATCAGGTTACTTTCACATTAATAAACCAGAAATTAATCTTGTTATCAAATCAAAACCATTAGAAATTCCAGTTTATTCTAGCAAGAATGTTTTATTAAAAAATACAAATTCTTATAAACCATTATCAGATTGAGAAAAAGGTATTTTTGAGTATACACTAGATAACAAGCCAAATATATCTTTACCATCTGATTTATCTTATCTATCAGCAAATCCTGATAAGTTTAACCTGGACATGAAAATAAATCAGTATATGGATATGAATAATATTTCTCCTGATTTATTAAACCCAATTGTTTATATGTTTAGTTTTTCTAATCAAGACCAAAACCCGGAAGGTAATGAATATAATAAGGGCAATAATAACAAAGGTAAGGGCAAAGCCACCGACCAGGAGATGGAAGAATGAGATAAACAAGATACTGGTCAAGAGTTGACTGAAATGGACATAGACACAGATGCAGAAACATCTCTAGAAGATAGAATACAAGAACAAGCAGCTAGAAATCTTGCTAGTCAAGCTGAGTTAAATGAACAGGTTAATCTATGAGATTCATACTCATACCGATTTAATACTCTAAACAGACAGGGTGAAACTGAGAGCGAGGTAGTTGAAGATACTGCTATAACTGCAGCTAGATCTAATTTTATTAATGATAGAGATGATGTGCGGAAAGCTATAAATTTCTTTATCATTAATAATGTATCAGCTGATGAAAATGTTACTAATATAACTTCCAGGCCTTCAGCTTTAGATCGTATTATGACACAATACGCAAGTTACTTCGACGAAGATAGTGGTAATCAGTCTAATATTGTTCAAGGTTTAAATCAAGTTAATGATTACTTACGTGAAGAAGAAAAAGCTGTAGTAATTGCAGAACAACAAAAGGTTGATCAAAAAAGACATGAAGCTAGTATTAAAAGTCAACAAGATTATGTGGCTGATAAAAGTAAAGATAAAAAAGCAATAGCTTTTCTTGAACCTATTACTGACAAAGCCGGGTTATCTAGTGGAAAGCCAGCGAGATCAAACTCTGTTTATGATAGATTGGGTTTCTCAACTAAGAATGAATATAATGCTGCAGTTGAAAATAATTATAATGAGTTGTATCAACAACATCTTAATAACAATTTATCTGACCTTACACAAAAAGAAATGCGCTCTATGAAACATAAAGCACGTCTTCATGTTAATCGTACTAGAGAAAGGGAATTAAATCCAACAGAATATAAACAAAAAATCGCTCTTAATACTCAAAATATTACAAATCTAGATCCTAGTTATATTTCAGATAAAAAAAAAATCATGAGAAATAATACATTATCCCCTGAACAAAGAGATATAGAATTACAAGCTCGTAAAAAACTACATCAAGATATATTAAAGGAGAATAAAAACAAAAAGAAAGAATAAAAACAAAAAGAAATAAAAAAAACAAATAAAAAACTTATATATTAAATATAAGTTTACTTATAATTATTTATAAATATGATTTATAAACCTAAAAGATAATAATACAACAATAACAAGTTGATGTTAATAAATTAATATTAATATAGTAAAAATTACACAATTCCCCTGTTATATCTTATTATTCATATATCTTAGCTTTTTATCTTTTTTTTATCCTAGTTTTAAAGCTTTAGCTTTTCTACAGCCTTTAACGTGATTTATTACCTATTTAGCTAATATATTGTTAGTATTAGTTGTCTGCCTGTCTGTCTGGCTTGCTTGCTTGCTTGCTTGCTTGCTTGCTTGCTTGCTTGCTTGCTTGCTTGCTTGCTTGCTTGCTTCCTTGCTTGCTTGCTTTCTATAGTTTACTAACAAATTAGCCCTCTCGTTATTAGTAACTTATCTCTTTTTTTATTAAAAATTTAAAAGAAATAAACAAGGGATAGGATAAAACTTGTAGTATTAGAGATAATTGTATTGCTAGTTGTATCTAAAGTCTCTTTTGTTTTATATGTGATAAACTAAACTTGTTAAACTAGCTCAATCTCATTTTGAATAATCCATAAACTACTTTAGATATATTTGTCTTGTTTTTTTTAATCTTTACATAACTTAATTTTTGTTTTTATTTATTTATCAATGATCCATATATATCTTTGTTACTTGGGTTAGGAAAAATAAGCCTTTGTTTTTAATCTAACTAACGCCTTATTATGAAGTGATAGCTCTAATTAGTGTTACTTAAAAATCTTACTTTTACACCTTACCTGCTCTACACTTTTTACTAAATATCTGCATAATTTTAATTTGTACAGCTAATTATTTTAATTTATTGATTAAACTTTATAGTTTTAGCTTATACTAGTATATCCTTTTTATTTTATGTGATTTAAAATAAAAATATAAAAATACAATATATAAGGCATCCTATCCTGTCCTCTGGGTATACATTTACAATTAAAATATTATGTCCAAACTTATGTGTATATATTATTATTAAAAATAAGAATATATATAAACACAATTGCCAAAATTAACTCTGTTAACCTCTACCTTTAATCAGATTTTGATGCAGATAGCCTAATCATAAATGATAGCACCAATTATTTTATTACAAAAAAACATGCCACAGTTAGTACCTTTTAACTTTATAAACCAAGTTACTTTTGCTTTCATATTACTTATAATAATGATATATGTGTTTTCAAAGTATACTTTACCTAGATTTGTACGTTTATTTTCAACACGTGTTTTTATAAGCAAATTATAATTGTTTTTATATGCAAATTATAATTATAATTCTCTATGTTATAAATATAGTTTACATATAAGCCTTTGCTAGTTATATTGTAATACTATGAAATATGATCTATATATAGTATAAAAATATACTATGTATTTTTCCAACAAGGTTTTTATTTAAAGAAAAACTGTTTTTATTAAAAAAAAACATAAAAATAAAATAACAAATGTATAGTTACCTTATGTTTTTAGCATATTTTAAATTTATCACTAACTAACATGTTTTAGTATTATACCCCTTAATACTATAGTGTCTTGCTAACCCTAATATCTTAATATCAATATTGATTAAACTAAGGTCCGGCTACTACAATACTAACAAAACCACATCCAAACACAAATCTATATATCAATGTTTACTCATAATTGTATATTATTAACATGCAAATATTATATACACAATTTCTCCTGAGCCTTAGTAAACACTCACCTGATACCAGTTCTTTATGTAACTGGTTTAGCGATTGTTTATTATTTATACAAAGTAATTGGTTAAATTGTACAGTTTTCATAGGTGTGGTGACAGTACCACTAATTTTAATTTTGTGGTCTAATATTAGTGATTTATTAAACCCAATGGAGGATCAAGCTAAACAGAAGCAGGAACTGGATCTTATTAAAAAAATACTTGCTAAGAATGAACCAGAGAGACACCATATTGACATAGCATTTACTTGTAATCTTCAGGATCGACTTAGACCTAAATGGTATTTGCTCGATAATAATGAATTTTCTTGTCAACGGTTAAAACAATTATATCCACAACAGACAGCTGTATTACAAGCACAAATTATACATGGTACTTTAAGACATTATCTTAAAGTGCCCAATAATTCACTACAGGTTGAAGCTAGCAATGCACCACTAACAGGTTTGTGAGTCAAGAAACCAACTATATTTAATGCAGAAACTGCAGGGTTTATTATCACTAGTGGTAATCTGCCCCTTACATATAGTAGAGATGGTACAAAAATTCTTGTGAAACCTTAATTAATTACCTTGCTGTTTTTAAACCTTAAAATATAAATAGTAAACTGGTACACTTTTTCTCTCTATCATTATAATTAGTATACATTTATGATAATCAGTTGTTGTTAAACAAAACAACAAACTATATATAAATGTTTACAATTTTAATTATGTCTAAATGCATAACTTTGTGTTACAAGAGATCTCCAGCCCTCTAGATCAATTTGAGATTCGGCCTTTACTGAGTTTAGATTTACCTATTATAGCTAATTTACATATTTCTTTAACAAATATAGGATTTTATTTAATTATTGCATCCTTAATATCTCTAATTGTAAACCTTTTAGCCACAAATTACGATCGAGTTCTACCTGATGGTTGGTCCACAAGTCTAGAATCTGTGTATTCTACGATACATAGTATAGTAATAAATCAAATAAACGCAAGTAAGGGGCAAATTTATTTTCCTTTTATCTATACATTATTTGTGTTTATACTGATAAATAATTTAATTGGTATGGTTCCATACAGTTTTGCATCTACTTCTCATTTTGTATTAACATTTTCAATTAGTTTTACAGTTGTGCTGGGTGCAACCATCTTGGGATTTAATAATCATGGCCTTAAATTCTTTTCTTTATTTGTGCCTGCAGGGTGTCCTTTACCTTTACTACCTCTACTAGTATTAATAGAATCTATCTCCTACTTAGCAAGAAATATTTCACTGGGGCTTAGGTTGGCAGCAAACATACTATCTGGTCACATGTTACTAAACATATTAGGTGGTTTCGCATATAACATAATGACTTCAGGTTTTTTTTTTTTTTTTCTTGGTTTAATACCATTAGCATTTATTATTGCGTTTTCAGGATTAGAGTTAGGTATAGCTTTTATACAGGCACAGGTATTTGTTGTTTTAACTTCTAGTTATATTAAAGATGCTTTAGGCTTACACTAATATAAGCTGTGTTCTTTTTTTATATAACATAAGATAATATAACACAACATAACATAACATAACATAACATAACTGGTGACATAATTGCAATGATATATTTACCATTAATTATATTTTCTACTTTTTTATATAAAGATAAAGGTTATATATTGCATATACTTGTTATTAATACACAATTTTACAATTATATTTTACAAATTTTATTAAACAAGAGTAAAACAAACTGCTTAAAATAGTGTTTTTCTAGTCCACCTAACTTCAAATTTTAGCTTTTAAATCGTATGTTTCTTTTTGTTTGTTGTTATAACAAGGGTTGTTTTTCTTATTTATAGCTTACAATACTAAGCTTTATGCTTTAATACATAAAATAGCCAAATTTTATTTTGTCATAATTTAAATTATTTATAAAATACATTAATAGTAGTACTACTACTATTACTATTACTATTACTATTACTATTACTGTTACTATTATATTATTAATAAATATTACTTCTGTAACTAAGAGATTTTTTTGGTATTATACTTATGATTTATGTGGTACATATTGTGTGATCCCGTTTTAAAATAAACGGAGTAGGAAAGTCCAGAGCTTATTAGGTTTATGCATAGTTTTATAGCTAAATGTTTATAATATTTTATTATGCAAAGGTGAAAACCTTGGTTTCTTAACAGAAAATATAAATTATACTTGTTATATAAGTAGAAAGAGACAATGGTGCTTTTTTCTTAGTATAGTATAACGGCGAACTAACAACCCTATTCTTAGCCTTTTTTTGGTTTCATACTCAATAACAGGAACTGGCTTACTTGTACCCTTAAACAGTTATATTTAATAACTTTTGTATTTAATAACTTTTGTATTTTTATATTATACATCTTTTTTTAAGCTAATATATAGTATTATTTTATACTAATATAATAATTAAGAATATTTATCTTTTTTTATTTATAAAATACATTAATAGTAGTATACTACTTACTATATTTTTCATAGAGACGTACTTATCAAAATGAAAAAGTGGTTTAGGCATAATCGTTTTTAGGTTACAAAGTGGTTTAAACTTACAATAATATAAAAATTATATATAACATATCAATTATACAATTAATAGGTATTTACATTTACAATACAATTAAAAATATAATAAAGGGTTGATTACAAACAAAAAAAAAATTATAATTTGAGTTTGATGATGGCTCTGAATGAACGCTGTCCAAATGCTTGACACATGCTAATCGAACGGCTAGTTTTATGATATTTAACTAGTAGTGGTGTACAGGTGAGTAAAGGATACTATAACCACCTTAGAGTAAGGGAGAAAGATCCCTTATACTAATAAAGAAACTTGCACCTTAAGAGGTGGTTTCGCTTTAAGAAGTTTGTATCTCGGGTAGTAGTAGTAAAGGTGAATGCTTAACTAGCTTAATACGCGTAGTCGAAACTGAAAGGTTGATCGATCACAATGGGCCTGAACAAAGCCCATGATGATAATTACAGCAGTGGGGGATATTGGTCAATGGCCTAACGGCTGAACCAGCAACTTGGATGAATGTATGGCAATAGCTGGTTGCATTAACAAAAAGTTAGTGTAAGATCGACTCTGTCGAATAAAATTCTAGATAGAATTATGATAATGACATTATCTATCTATGTGTCTTGACCAAATTACGTGCCAGCAGTCGCGGTAATACGTAAAAGACTAGTGTTATTCATCTTTAATAGGTTTAAAGGGTACTTAGACGGTAAATAAAGCCCGAATAGGGAACTAATATACTAGAGTTTGATGTAAGGAAGCATGAAAGTACTGTTGGTGTAGAGATAAAATTCTATCATACCAAATATGGCACAGGTTTAGGCGAAAGCATCTTCTTATGTAATAACTGACGTTGAAGGACGAAGGCTTTGTGTCTCGAACAGGATTAGATACCCCAGTAGTCTAAGCAGACAATGATGAATGTCATAGATTAGATTTAATTAAATTTATTCTATAAATGAAAGTGTAAGCATTCCACCTCAAGAGTAATTTGGCAACATTGGAACTGAAATCATTAGACCGTTTCTGAAACCAGTAGTGAAGTATGTTGTTTAATTAGAAGATACGCAAAAAACCTTACCACAATTTGAATTAGTAATATGTTTTCACAAGCGTTGCACGGCTGTCTACAGTTAATGTCGTGAGATTTTGGTTAGTTCCATTAAATTAACGCAAACCCTTACTTTATTTTTAATATAAAGTAGTTCACCGCCATATTGGATATGATAATAGGGAACAAGACAAGTCATCATGGCCTTAATATTGTGGGCTATAGACGTGCCACAGATGCCTTACAAAGGGATGCGAAATTGCGAAATTGAGCTAATCCTCCAAAAATGGAAATATATATCATGGATTGTAGTCTGTAATTCGACTGCATGAAAAAGGAATTACTAGTAATCGTGAATAAGTACGTCACGGTGGATTTTATCTCAGTTAGGTACTAACAACTCGTCAAGCACTGAAAGGAGTATGTGCAATAAGTTTGGTTGGTGTTTTCTTATAATCTAGGTAAATGGATCTAGAAATGTAAACAAGTAATCTTCGTATGCGCGACTTTGATTATTGTTAAGTCGAAATATGGTTCGTGTAGTGGAAATTGCACGGGATTCATTACAATGAACAATACCCCCCCCCCCCTTCAGATACTGATGTAAAAACAAACAGTAAATTTTTATTAAAATTAAAAAAATTTAATATTAATATAAAAATATTAAAAAGTATTAAAAAGGTAGGTGTATTATCGTACCAAAA
>JAABUI010001744.1_pt1 | contig 12330 bp, 21 predicted proteins | sample 5559111 | NCBI WGS metagenome assembly JAABUI01 (sample SAMN10711870, study PRJNA513365) | rock metagenome | isolation source: Antarctica rocks | place: Antarctica: Victoria Land, Buttleship Promontory
TTCCGATTAAAGAAATCTCAGCAAATCTTTCCTCCCAAATTGTCGATCAGCTCCCGGGTACCCACTCACAACCGCCTTCTCGTATGGCGACTATGTCCTATTCTGCGACCAGGGCAGAGGAGTCATCAGTCGTCGACTTGCCACACTGCACGCCTATCCTCAATAACTTCCACGGCCGAACTCCTTAAACGATGTCATCGCTCTCCCACCGCCTCCCCACCTCGCCAGTCCGTCCAACCACTCGGCGACCACGCAATCCCGATCCATCCCTCCTCCTGGTTCGACAGTATGGTTCATCATCCCCTGCTACGGCAACGAGCAAGGATTCCGTCCTCCGTGCCAACTTCCAAACCAGGTATAAGTCTTCCACCCACCGACAGGGACGATCACAGTCGTTGCCGACGGGTTCGACCATCCGAATGGGATCGCATTCAGTCCTGATGGCAAGATCTGCTATATCACCGATACGGGCGGGATCCATGGGGCTGGCAAGATCCACCCTCGGTTACCTGGTACCATGTGGGTTCACGCTTGGTGAGGGTACTTGCGCTGAAGGGCGCAGATACGCGTTCGACGTGGTTTGGCCGGACGAGACGGATCTGAGCGCTGCACTGCCGTCTTTGAGAGATGGGAGGGTGTTTGCGTTCTTAGACACCGGTATACCGGACGGGAGTAAGTGCTGCACGTTGTCTCTAATCAGAAGGCTGACGACAGGTAGTCAAATGTGATCAAGTGGTGATGGTGTTCACGTGTGGAGTGAGCAGCTCCACCCTCTGTCGGATCCCGCTGATTAAGAACAGACAAACACGGTACCCTTATTGGCAAGATGTAAATCGCCCCGTAATTCCTATAATCGCGCTAACGTGCACTTGCGCAGCGTGCTAGGAGCAGCAGATGGTAATCTCGGGACTTACTGCGCAAACCTTTGTTTCATTCCGGCGGTCGGATGGTCTGCTTTGGTGAGGAGAGGATATACCTCGTAGAAGGGTTGAGCGTGGAAGGGTCTCTTTTCGCGTAAATTGGGAGAAAGTAAAAAATGCATTTGCACAGTTTTGGTTTTGTATCAATGTCGATGGAAGAAGTAATCAGATATGTTGAATCCTTCTGGATCGTGGCGATGTAATCTGGGTGGAATGGTCCAATGATCAGCTGAATCTTTCAGTTGTCTCCAGCTTCATCCAGGGTCAAACCCTATCGCCTGACATACAGACGAGAATGCAGAAGGCTACTGTGCAAATGCTTTTGATCATACCACGTACTATAGGACTGCACTGCCCATCCCATTTTCTCAGCCCATCCCAAAATCTCGTCTCACCTCGGGCAATCCCTCCGGTCACTTCCCCATTTGCGCCGTTTGTCCCCTCTTCTGCATCTTCCTAAACTCCCTCTTCTTATCCAGCTCCTCCGCCTTCTTAAGCTCCTTCTCGCTCATCGCCGCTCGTTCCGCTCTCTTCTTGGCCAATCGCTTATCCTCCGCCGTCTCTTCTGGCGGGTTATCCTCCGCCTGCTCTTTCTGGTGGGAGGAGGTGAGATCGGTGTCGACCGTCTTTCGTGTGTTGATCAGTTTGCGGGAAACCTAGTGCAGGAAGTGGTAAGCTATGGTAGAGGGATGAAGTGAGAAGACATACGTCTGGCTTGAGGAGACTAGGCTTCGCGAGGAGGTCCGCGACGTTGAGTGCGACTTGTAGCCAGGCTTTGACGGCCTGCTCCTGCGCGGGATTGGAAGGCTTGCGCACGGCGAGGATGACTTCGCGAGATCTGTATTTGACGGGGAGGGGTCCTTTTGACGGCCGGCGAGGCGGTACATCTGTCACCTGATAAGGTAGTACGTCAGATGGCAGCTCGTTTGTATGCGCTATGTGGGGCACTCACGAGAAGGTACTTGAGCACACCAGCCGCTTCGGGCTTACTAAGCAGCTCCGAGATCCCCACGTTCGGGGTCTTGAGCATCACGTCCGAGCAGTCCGAATGTTCCGTGAAGAGCGCATGGGTGATGGGCACGTTGACCGAGTCCTGCAATCTCGGGAACGTCTAGTCCTCTTCAGCTCACAACTAGCGATACACAAGGTGCACGTACAAGATCCCACCTCTTCTCCCTAGTCTGCCTCATCAAGCCCTTATCCACCACCGCCCACACCCCGACTCCCTCGCCTTGCAGCCCAGTCTCCCCACGGCCGAGGGTGAGCTCGAAGAGGATCCCCTCGGAGCCGTCGTAGGTCGGCTCGATGATCGACTTGACTAGGTGGACGACGAGGCCTGCGACGTCGTGGTATGGGAGGAGGGAGAGGGTCGTGTGCAAGGACATCATGTTTCTGCGACCGGAGGAATAGAGGAGGTGCAGTGTGGGACCTGAGGATAACAGGGGACGAGACGCTGCGAATTGCGCGTCTATCAGGGCTTTATACGGCGTGATCCTACATGGTCAGTGTCAGTCCGGATCCAGACCCGTGAGCGGTGGGATACTCACGCTGCTCTCGCTCGCGACTGGTTGACAGTCCGTCCGATCAAGAAGACCAGCGCATAGAGCCCGAGGACCCCTAGCATGACGCCCTCGAGCACGAAAATGGCCGGACGGAAGGCGAACATCTTCCATCGTATCTCGAATCCGTCATATTCCCGCGAAGCAGGTCTGGGCGGGGGTGGAGTCACCGCTTGGAGGAGCTGCATAAGGCCTGACATGGCGTGCGGTCGTCAAGTTTTGATACAAGGAAGAGGGAAGATAGAGGTTGAGGAAACGGAAGAGATGTTTGAGGCGGGTCTTGATCCCGTTCTGACCCCTGAGCGGTGGTGGCCGAGCAGGGGAGCCGCTATGGGCGTTATGGTCTCAAAGGGGACGCAGAGCTGAAGGCGCCTATCTTCATGGGCTAAGCCTCAACGTTCGGCGAGCAGCGAAGCTCGATAAGATGGAATCATGATACATGCTTACACCACCTCGCCTGTGAAATCCCGCTCAATCCACCTTCTCCTTCCCCCCAGCCTTCTCCATAGCCGCAATCAACCCATCCACCGTCCCTGCACTCTTCAGCGCCTCCCCAACCTCCTCCTTACTCGCCCCTCCCTCCGTCAATCCCAGATTCAAAGTCATATTCGCACCCTTCCCTTTCTCCGCAACTCCACCCTGATCCTCCTCCGGCGCGATCAATCCCACCTTGGCCTCATCTGCTGCTCCTCCATGTCCCAGTTCACCCGCGAGCTTGTCCAGATCTGAATCCGTCATCTCCCGCATGAGCTTCTCGAGCTCGCCCTCGCCGCCTGCCTTGGCGTCTTGGTCTTGCTTCAGGAAGGTGGGGAGGGTGGCGGTCTCGACGGCTTGTTCGAAATCGTCCATTGTCTATGGGGCGGTCTCGATCATCAGCGCTTGACGTGAAGACGGTACAGCTCCTTTGAACGCGGACAGCTAAGGTGGGGATCGGTGGGCGAACGGCTTAAACTCACACCAACCCATTCTCCTCCGACGAGAAACCCAGGTAAACCCACGACCAGCCCAGTAGGTTTTGCCCGCTGCCATCGTGTCTTCGCCTCGGCGTCCATTACCAGATCGTATGCCTGTGAGACAGTCAGTCACACTGCTTCATCCGGAGACAGATTCAGGAAATAGCTCCAAGCATAAGCGAACTAACCTCATACGGTATGTCGAGACCCTTCAGTGATCTGGATGGAGAATCAGCGTTTATAAGCGAGCGGGACAGCCGGGTCTCACTGATGTAAGAGGTCAGTGTGCTGTCGGACTCGAGGCTGGGAGGTGAGACTTGTGACCTGTCAAATGTCAGTGCTCCAGCTCCTGTCAAGGGTCGTAGACTGGGAGAGTCGGGAAGGGGACGAACGTAGATGGTGACGGCAGGAGGGGCCATGGCGTGGCACCACTATCTTCGGGAGAAAATGAAACCAGATCACGAGCGGGTGACTGCGTTTCAGCGGAAAAGAAGGGGAGAGACGGAAGTCTGTGTTGCTCTATGATACCACGCTGAAGTTCGAGCTATAGTGCGGGGCACCTTCGAATAATACTCCTTTGTTTAGTCGATCGTGAATAGTTCAGGTTTGAGGCAGATCGAGATACATGCATACATGCGCTATGGGAACTGGCAGCTTGGTTGATAGGTATAATCTGACATTTCATATTCTCGTTGTCTGCATTGGCCTTGGCCACGGCCACAATACTTCCGATCCTTCAGCTACTCCCCCTTTCAAGGTGTTCGTGGGATCCGATTGCATTCCATATCTGTACGGTGGGGCTCGGCAGGAAGGGCGCAATAGAAACCTGCTCGATCAATTTGTGCGGGGATAATGGGCGTTGCATTGGATCGTCGGCGAGCAGCGGGCAAGTACGGATGAATGCGGAGAAGGGGGAGGGAAGAAAGTGGTAAGCACGAGCAGATCGAGCAGGAGATGCAGACGAATGATCAAGGAAGGGTCTCACCTAATGATTGCATGCTCTTGAACAGCGAAGCACTGTGCATTGAAAGCTGAAAAGATAGCCAGAGTCAGCCTGCATCGCTTGAGATTGAGAGACCGTCATGGGGTGCTTCGGATCCCGATCTCTCGATCTCAGAGAGAGGCTGGCGATGAGATGGACCCACCTTGACGCAGCTTCTTCCGCCATCGGGCGTCATCCTACAGAGCTCTGCATCCGGATTTTCACGATTTGCGCGGGAGTCGAATGTATATCTGCAGCAGTCGAGCATGTCCGGTGTCAGCTGATGTTTGGGCCCTTCTGCCTGGAGGACCGAATAGTCCAGGTGAAAGAAGACCGCTTGGAAAGCAGACTGACTTAGCATTTGGCGCTTCCTGCAGCATCGATGGGTCAGCAATGTTCGACGCCGTTCATCTTCCACGAGTCGGATCCGCCCTGATGGTTCAGACGACGAAGCTGACTTACCCTCACGAAATCGATGACCCGTCTGTGCTGCTCTGGCGAGGGTGCGTTCACGGATGAATCGGATCGGGGAGCGGGGATCTCATTTGCGCCTTTTGCTGCGGGCGCAGATGAAGACGAGAACCAATCGAGAATTCCCATCGCGACTGAGGGATCGAGAGTAGAGGTGTTATGAGGAAGAGAGGTAAGTGCGGAAGTCTTACGAGCACTCACACCTCGATGATCGGACTCTTGACAAGTGATCACGTGCCTCCGGCCCTGTAGAATTCCGGGGGCTAGAACCTTTGCGCGCCTAATCAGACTCGGATGAATTACCGCTTTTGATTCGAGTTTCACGTTAAGGTTCCCGAAACGTTCGGATCCGAGAGATTAGCAAGCTGCTTACCCGTTGACAAATCCGAGGGAATGATCCCTTTGTTTTCAGGATATAAGCTAAGTGGAGAAGGTCACTTGACACTCTCATCCACTCGCCGGCCGACCTTTCAAGGACCCGCCGACTATACCTTCTACGCTGGTAACGATTGAATACTTTCATTGCTCCTATCTCACCCCTTCGAGGTTTTAATTATTCAGAGAACAAAATGTGGGCGCCTTCTTTGCTACCGCAAAAGAAGCTGACGCGACGTAGGACCGCCAAACAACCTGTCATTGCCGTCGCGTTCTACTCGACCTGGGGTCATGTCGGTACTCTCGCCGAGAGCGTGATCAAGGGCGTGGAGGCCACCGGCGCCATTGTCAAGCCGTATCAGTTGTACGCTGAACCTCTCCACTAAGCATTTTGCTGAAATGTGAACCAGCCGCGAGACTCTTCCCGAGGACGTGCTGCAGAAGATGTACGCCGGCAGCTCGCTCGATCCAAAGTATCCCATCCTCACCCCGGATGCCCTGAGGGAGGTGGACGGTTTGATTATCGGTACTCCCACCCGGTGAGCGGCTAGCCAGATACCGGTAGCCGCTTTTTCTGATATGCATCAACTAGATACGGCCGAGTCCCCGCTCAAGTCTCGATCTTCTTGGACAGCTGCGGGCAGCTCTGGGCGACCGGCGCCCTCGTTGGCAAGTTTGTCACCATGTTCACCTCTGCCGCGGGTCAGCATGGCGGTCACGAGGTACGAATGTCTTTGCTTCCGCTGATCTTATTGACTGACGGAGGGGTTTCGCAGACCACTGCTCTCACCACTATGCCGTTCTTTGTGTCCCGTGTGTATCTTCCGCCCTGCTCCCCCTCAGCTTACTGACATCATCGTAGAGGGCAGTATGTCTTGATCCGCCTTTCCCTCATTGGAACCATACTCACGATGTATCGCCTCGTCCACAGTGGTGTACGTGCCCATCGGTCAGTCACCTGTAGCGCAATTGAGCGTATTCTCATGCCGAAACAGGTTACGCCAATAAGAATGTCTCGATCGTCGACAAGGTCTCAGGTGGTGCTGCCTGGGGCGCCTCGACCGTCGCCGGTGGTCAGGGCGAAAGGTCAGTGATCCCGGAGGAGCTTGAGGTGGCTGAGTACCAGGGCAAGGTATGTCATTTTCGCTCCCTCGCACCGTCATCCTCTCCGCCGAATACCCTGGACTCGAGCTGACGGTACGGCTACAGTACTTCGCCAACTTCGTTGCGACCTACGTGAAGGGCAAGCAGTGAGTACGCGGTCCAGATTGAAAGTCCATGAGAAGGATCAGCGGGGAGTAGCGGGCCGAGGGGCCAGAGGTACAAACGATGCATGATTGTGCCCCTCGGCCCGAGTAAAGCTTGTCCTGATGTAGGCACTGCCGGTCGTGAAAATTGAGAATTGGCTGCGAGGCTGATCTCCTGTGTTCAGGGCTGCTACTGTCGGCAGCTCCACGCACACCGGTACGACGACCGCTGCCGCTTCTACGATCTCTGCTGCCAAAGAGGTACCAGCGAGTACGACTCAGGCTGAAAAGGGTAAACCAATTTATTCCCGCTAGATCAAATCGCTGACGCATGGGCTTACTTTCAGGTTATGCCGTGCCTGCCTCGACCACCACTGCCCAAACCGCTCCGACTACATCCACCGCAAGCCAGTCGCAGACGTCAGCCCCCAAATCGACAGCACCGAAAGCTGAGCAAGCATCGGCCGCGACGACAGCACCTGCCAATAAGAAGGGCGGGATATTCGCGTCGTGCTGTGGTGGGCAAGGAATCGACGATTAATTTGGCTCGACAATTTGTGTGAATCTACGTCTCGTTTGGACTCCTTAATGTCAGACCTGACTGCTTCTCTCGTCACCTCGGAATCTGAACGAGTGGGTCAGGAGGTGGCAGACGAACAGTGCATCTCGCTATGGACAGTAATACATGGAACTCCAGGGGACCTTGCGCCTCATGAGACAATCAAGGCCAAGGAGCGAGCAGGAACTTCACTCTGCCCGCTTTGATCTCCGAGGTGGTGTAAAGGCCTTGATCATCGATACTCTCCTCAACAATTGCGGATCCGGTTGTCACGCCAGCACCAGGACCTGAGTCTTCCGTGGCCCTGACCTCGAAGACAAGTGAGATCAACGGGACGCTATAATGCTTCTCACCAGGGGTCGCCCACACGTCAAACCGTGCGAGCTTTTGGGCTGAAAACCCCTTCAGGCTTTCAAGAGCGATCTCGCCGCTGGATGACGTGAAAGCTTTCTTGAGTGACTCAAGGGTAGTGTGGGTTCAAGTCCACTGGAGGGCTGAGGGATGTCTTTCAGGTTCAGGTTGTCGAGACTTCCTGGATCTTCCATTCCAAGCTGTTGGGATCGCCACTTGAGCCTGAGTCGCTTGCGTGTGCTGCCATTATTGAGGGGGAAAAGAAAGATTGAGATGGTGGTACTGGTTGGATTTGAAGAAACATGAACGCTGAATAAAGAGCTTTATATCAGGTTATGGATCGAAGCATACAGTGTCAGGGAAGGCCGGATCAGTGGCGTCTCGCGCAATGGACGAACATGGGACGATGGATCGTGGCGCGAAGAAGAGGACACTTGGACGAAGGCCGATCAGTGACGCTTGGTCTTCAAGGGAAGGTTTTTGGCTATGCCTCGTTTATTAGAAGTGGGTCGGAAAGCGATGCATGAACGCGACTGATCTGGCTACAGTCCACCATTCTATATTACACGTCATCCCAATCTGCTCCATCCCGTGCGCGTACCTGACAGCACTCGAACTGCTACTCTGAGCGACCTGTGTTCCGCCGGGAGAGTCGTAGGCTGCTCTCAGAGAGCACTGCGGATGCTATCAGGTACCCGCACGGGATGGAGCAGAACGGATGACGCGTTGTACAGAATTGCATAAGACTGCGGCTAGATCAGTCGAGTTCATGCATCGCTTTTCCACCCACCTGTAACAAAGGGTACATCACGGTCATCAGGCTTTCTCCGCCATATAATTATCCTTCTCGGACCGCTTCAAATCCCTCTTTAGATTGTCGTGGAGACGTGTACGCTAGTTGCAATCCTCTAGAATGATAAGGATACGATGACCAGAGACTGCTCCAATATGACATGTAAGAGTAGAGTGAGTAGTAGTCACAACTTAGAGAAAAATGAGGAACTCCAGGCCAGCTCGTCCAGTTCTCCCAATACTCATCCCCTTTACAAATGCTTCAGCCGAAGTTTGAGAGTCGGCTTCATCTGATTGCTTGGATACGCAACCCCTTTGGATCAAGCCTGATCTTCGAGACCTCGATCATCACACAACCTGTCCCCACCCTCGTTCGTACCATCCCTACCCTCATTTCCATTCCCATCAATTCAAAGAACTCTTCAGACGACTCCATTCCGCGATTATTTATCTTGGTAATATCTTACAATTCCCTTCCCTCCCACTCCCTCTTTTTCCACCCTGCTTGACAAGCCCCACATATCGGAAAACCCAAGAACGGACAGTGGTGAAGTGAAGGAGAAAGGACCAAAACCGACCAGAAAGTGTGGAAGCATCAGTAGTGCGTCCTCATTCAACCTGGATCGGTCACGGACGCCTCGGTCACCCTTCGGGGCCGAGAACCTCCTGCTGTCGAGCAAGCGATCATGTCCGGTCATCAGCTCGAAGCTGCTCGCTTGCCATCCGACAATGATTTCGTCGGTATCCTTATACCGCCCACGATTCAAGGAATACATCCTGCGCAGGTCTTTCTGGGAGAAAGCTTTGAAGAACATAGAGTCTGGTAAGGACGTGATCATACTAACAACCTGTAGGCGACTGGCGACCGACGCGGAAAAGGCGCCTGACTCGGACAGGCCGCAGTCCGCGACATACTCAAGACGACGATGTTCCACCCAGACGTCCGTTTCGCCACGCTCTTCGCCGATGAGATCGCCGACATGCGCGATCCGGAGACAAGAGTGCAATTTTCTCTCCGACGCTCAGTAGAGAAATCGGGCTACGTGATCGGGCCGACCGCTACACCGATCTACACTTCCGCCATGGATATCGTTAACATCGGTCGAGTCCTTGGCCTGCCCATCGTTGTGGAGCGCCCCGAACCCCGCCTTCGTCCTATGCGCATGCCCACGCAGCCCACCGACGATTCGAGGCCTGACCCCGAATTGGTTTAGGGGCAGGACTACAGAGAATGCACCGGGCAAATCCAGACACTGGCCGACCGATACCAGGCTGTGGAAAAGGTTGGCGAGAAAGCTCGGAGACAAGATGGCGGCGTCCAAGAAGACAGCCGAGAACAAGGAGCCGGCCTCGCAGGCTGTAGGTATTCGGCCGTAACCGCATTGGGCGGGCTCGGCGTCTGAGGCGAGCGACATGCTCGACAACGCTTGACGAGAAGAATTCGATTGCCAAACTCGTACGCGCCTCGATCCACTCTGCCAGACCTCAAGAACTAGAAATTCAGGCTCCGTTTGTTTGGAACAAAGCTGTGCCGAACGGGATTTCATATCAAAGGCGCCAATAGAAAACCTCCCACAAAAAACTCCGAATGCGACAGGATTCGAACCTGCGCGACCGAAGCCAATTGATAGTTGGAAGCAAGAGCTTGCCTTCAAGTCAATCCCCGTAACCGCTTGGGTACGCATTCTCGCTTACGTAAGCGTCGTGCTTTCCGCCAATCTAAGAAGTGCTTCATAGACATTAGAGCCTTGAGAAAGCCGCATCAATGGGCATCCGGTCAGAAAACGTCACACCTCCGCCAAGGAACACTCCTTGCTCATTTTTTGAGACATTGGATCCTCGAAGGCTGCTGAGAAGCAGGGTTTGATCCTTGACCATCTGCGACGCCAAGCGTATATCGACCTTATCGATACGCTCATACAGCGCAAGCTAGGGCAAGCGCGATGCTCGACGTCTGACATCTACGCCACCTCACTCAACCATTTCCTCACCACCGCTAAGCCCACCCAATGTTAGTCCAGCGGTAAGGTCGGAGAGGAAGTCACGAACCGAAGTACTCATCTGGGCAGTCCAAATGCGGGAGGTGCTTGGCCCCTTGAACCTCCACCCTGGTGACCTTCTTGGATCCCGTGAACCGCTTCACCATCGCGTCTTGGCAGAAGTTGGCCTCGTCATCGGACCCGTAGATGACGAGAATGGGTACGGTGATCTTGGGAGCGGCGGAAGCGAGAGAGGCCTTTGCGGCGTTGCCGGTCATGGTAAATTCGCTTGGATGATCAGCAAATCGAACGAGCGAAAACAAGGACAGGTAACATGCCTAGGTCCCCATACTGAGCGCGTGTCACGGCTTCAGCGGTTTTCGAGTCAAGATTCAGGTAGTCAGTTCTCACTAGTTCCTGTAAGCGAGACGTCAGGTACTCCTCACAGCGAAGATTCGCTTACTCACCGTACACATGGGTATACTTCTCCAGCTGCTCGAGCGCACCCATCACCTCCTTTGGGGCAGTCTCGAAGTTAACGGCGAAGCGACTGAAGAACTCCTACTTGAGAGTGAGCCCGCGCGATCAGAGACTTCGCGGAAGTACCTCATTCGCTTTCTTGTAGTCCGCGCCTTGGTAGTCCTTGTTTTCTTCGCCGATGCGAATAGCGTCTTGTGCCCATTGAGAAAGGGCAGGAAGACGAGCTCGAATAGCGTCAGACACTTCTTGCGCGTCTTGCATGCCGTCCGCGAGCCACAGAGCGGATACGAGGTGGGGGTATTGCAGGGCGAAATCTTGGACGATGAACGCGCCTGGGTGTTGCGTCAGCGAGATGAGTTGCTACACCGGGGCGCTTTAGGAGAGAAGGACTGACCGAAGGAGTGACTAGAAACGTCAGCACGAACTAATGACGGAAGAAAAACTCACCCTGCGAGGATCGCTCCACCCTTCCCGCCAGATGTCGGAGTCTCCAATCCCAAGTACTTCAACAAGTGACTCAGCTCCTCGATAAAGAGCTGCGTCTTCCAGAGCGGTAGATACTCGTCTTCGACTAGCATTGTCGAGCGACCGCAGCCCACCTGGCTGGAGGAATTGAGCTCTGATCCTTGCTTAGCGACCTACTCGTAGAAAATGATTGGATGACCGGTGGGGATAAGCTCGGTCCAGTTGAGGATGTAGTCATGCGGGCAACCTGCGAGGCATGTTGAGTCATGTGCGATGTATGGAGACTGGTCAAACCCACCTGGACCACCATGTACCGCGATGATAGGAGTCTTTCCACTATTCAGATCCCCATTGACCCTGTACCATGTCTTGACCGTGACGTCGGGTCTCTCAGCGGGACCCCAAGAGACTGTGCCCTCGATGTCTGGCTTCGGGATATTCCATACGATCGACATCGCAGCGGGATCGGTGAGAAGAAGACTTTCGCCAACCAGGCTCAAGGTAGCTAGCTGGAAAGCAGATGACAAAAAGCTGAATTGATCATGATCAAGAATTTTGTGGGCTTTGATCGCCGATAGGCCGAAACAAGGCACAGACATCCGGAATGGCCATCTCGAATCTTCTGCTCGCGGATGCCTTTTCTACTTTTTAAAATGTAGCTACCGCTGGATTGGGCATTGGCCGAGGTAATCTCGCCACAGACCTGCTCACGTCTAAACGAGATCTCTGAGGGGAGTTCAACCAGAGCCTACTGACGCTTCAAGCAGAAACTACCCCGGCATAGGGAATGAAGTCTGAAACGGTCGTCATTCGGGGTTCAAAAGGGAGTTTACAACTGTTCATAGATCTTTAACTCCGCCATCATGACGACGTCCAACCGACACTACCTGATAATGACCCACGCGTCGTAAGCCTATCGCTTTTGCCCAATCTGATCCGCTCATCTCCTCCAGGTGGGGTCACATCCGCCCTCTCGTATTGCCTTCCTGCCTTCCTCGTCACGCTCGCACCAGATCTCCACATCACGGTGATCTTATTCGGTCGACAGGCACTGAAGGCTGCAAAAGAGGAAGAGCGCTATGGGCTGACCGAGGAGCAGAAAGGGCGGATCAGGAGGATACATCACGGAGATGGACCGATACCTGGACCGGGATTGGTGCCAGCGGCCGAGGTGCTTGCCACCGTGTGAGTCAAAAT
>JAABUI010001745.1_pt1 | contig 12330 bp, 15 predicted proteins | sample 5559111 | NCBI WGS metagenome assembly JAABUI01 (sample SAMN10711870, study PRJNA513365) | rock metagenome | isolation source: Antarctica rocks | place: Antarctica: Victoria Land, Buttleship Promontory
TGGTGGGAGCCCACAAGGTCGATCAAAAACCCCGTCGACAGCAAAGACCATTCTATCATAAGTTCCCCTTGTGGGAAATTTCCCCTCATTCTCCCTGCAAAAGTGGTGAGATTTGACCAGGTTTGGGATGGAAATCCCTTGAGCATCATCGTAGCCGCTGAACAGCCTTGTGACGAGCATGCACATATACAGCGATCGTGTGCACGATCCGAGAATAGAGTCGCTAATATCTCTTTCGAGCATTCGCTTATGCATTCTAAATGATCCTTCAGCTTTAGCGTTATTGACGGGTATAGAGTTTGGAAAAACGCTAAAACCCTGTCACAGTCTATAAAGCGACTTCTAAACGAAATGTATTGTGTAGCATAAGCCTCTAATATGTAATCCCCGATGTAGACTGCGGCACCGATGTTGGCAGCTACATGATGTAGAGGTATATTTGCTGATGACGATTCGACCAACCTTTCCACTGTATCGGGATCGTGATCTAAAGAGCCATTTATATGTCGATGCAGCTTCGCACCTTTTTGAACCAACCAAGTAGAAACTTCAATTCGAGTTACCAGATCTACGTCGTAATTGGAAAGCATCAGGGGAGTCCGACCATACGTATCAGTGACATCGACATCGCGAAAACCAGCCTGCCAGAGTTTTTCTGCAACTTCCACGGTCAAATACGGCGTGTGGTACACAGTCCGCCGTCTGGGACCAACTGTAGACACGTACAATGGGTATCTACCGTAATTCAGTAAAACTTGCTCGGCATCGCGAGCATGGTCGTCGAGAATTCGATCACTCTGAACCAGATGAGCGCTAGCTTTCCTTGTCGTGTAAGTCTCAGCGAGTCGATCTTGTAGGTCAACTCGCCTCCCCGCTTCCAAACTTATGATAGTGTCTAATATCGCCTCGCGATCTTCAAGCGGCAACAGCCCCGAAGGCTCCGCTTGATGACGAAAATACATCTCGGTTGCAAATTCAATAGGGTCGAGAGAACCTTCAGCTACCAGTTCCAGACTGCAGCAAGCCTCCATCAAGAGGCAGACTGTTTCTGTACAGCCAAGTTCGATTGCGTAATAGAGCGGTTTTCGGCCCCATAAATCACTAGATTCTTTGCTTGCGCCCTTTTTGAGTAGTAGTCGCACGCCGCAAGGCCACTTTACAGCAAGGTGAAGGGGAGTCTGGCCTAGTCTATTTACCTGATTGACCATCTGGGGCCAGTCCTGCAAGATGTTGATGAAGTCTCCCTTCGACTGCTGCAGAAGAGAAATACTTAAAGCATTGCAGCCTATAACTGCAGAGTCTATTCAGCACATGGAAAATCTTTGCATGGATCCAAGTTCACCATCCAAGATCTCAGGGGAACTCGCGCATTCAAATGCGTGAGAAGGTCTGAACGCGGCGATATGGTTAGGAGTGCCTAGCTGCGCTCTTGATTCGAATAGCCGAGTAGCAGGCTGCAAAAGATTGTGCGTAGGTATGTAGTAAGAACAGCAAAACAAGACACTAAATAAGAAGGTCCTGAATTTTCATGCTCGTTAGATGTGTCGAATTGGATACGGAAAGGGGCTCTTACTCGTTGGAGTCATTGGCCCAATTGAGAGGAACATAAAGCTCTTGAAGTCTCCTCAAAAACCACAATAATGATTCTAAGAATTGAGCTTGTGGGATTTTCCTAAAGCAAGCGCTATATGCAAGCTTATAGTAGATAGCTTTCTAAAATCAGATAATCAGTTGTAGCAAATCCGGGGAACGTAGCAAAGGAAACTACGGACATGTAATAACGTATTCCCATTCAAGTCGACATCGTACGGAGATGCTTTCCCAGCACTAAACATACTCTCAAGTCCCTTAATTTTCGAGTGTAGAAACGCGTCCCATTGAGTCATGTTATTTATAGGACAGTTGTGCCAAAATAAGACTTGATCAAATTCGATGAGGCGAAACGCGGGACTGTCATGTGGAACAACCTGCGCGCACTGTAGTTTAGGGCCGATAGACAGCCCCCCTGCGCCTCTTTTAATTGCAATCGAAACCTCGATAGCACCGGCTAAGAACACTCCGCAGCTTTTGATGCATATCCTAGCCGTATGGGTTTTCGCCGAAGTTGCGAAAAAGGGGCATGAACGGTAGTGACTTGAGGATTGTGTCTCAATTTTGAGCTTCCACTCTGGTTTCGGCATTAGATCAAAGCGGTTCCATGTAGGAAAAGTTTTAGACCCTGTTCTAATAACGTTCAAGTTACAGCTGCATGTCTGACGCGAAAATCTCTCATCATAATGTAGTCCAAGCGGACTGCTTTTCGATCTGAGGCTTGCTGTCGATGGATATCCTAAGCGGTCGCTCTCCTGGCAGACTGACTGCATAAAGCTAGGTTGACTTATGAGGCCAATCTGAAGGGCCTTGATACTTTGGTCCTATTGAAGTGTGAGCATAGTACAATTGATCAACTGTAATACTTACCACAGCTTCTACCTGAGCTGTCAGCCTCTTCATCTCGTCAGGCTTTTGTGAGAGATTATCCATTCCTGCTTGCCGTAGGTGAGTAAAGTCATCATACAGGCTATCCAGTCTCATGGCTACGGCGGCCGGGATCATTTCCTGAGACTTCTCGAAGAGTTTGCTTAGATCCCCAAATTCTTCAAGCATTGCTTCCCGAAGACTGAGAATATCTTGGCGCGAGTCTCGAACTATATCGTGAACAGCTACAGTATTGGCAGCTGCGCCTTCAATCTGCTGTTGAACTATAGGTATTGCTTGATGAATATTTCGTATTGGCGAAGAGAGTGCCTGAGTTGCCAAGTGGTTGTCATGAACAGCTGTTTCGGTATTCGACGAAGTAGCGCCCAAGGTTATGAGCCTTTGCTCAATATTCGTAGAAAGATGACTGCGAGGATTGTTTCAGTCTTTTCAGGATCAATTCAGTATTTGTTAACGTACAGTTGCAATATCTGTAATGCATTGCCCAGGTTGCCTTGTATGCCGTGTACATTATCCTCCAGTGTCTTAAGCGTTGGCTTCCTGACTGGGTGTAGAGCTCTAGCGCGGTACAATCTGATCTTTTCATGCAGACTAGGCGGGACCTGGCCCGGATGACATCGGTCTAGCGCTGAGTGGAGGCCATGAATACCATCGTCGCATGAAGAGATAAGCGAGACGACATGTTGAACAATGGGTTCTTGGAACCGTGCGATTCTCTGCAACTCGCGCTCTAAGTTCTCACAAGAGATCCTCAACTGCTCTATGTTGCCGGAAATTTGACTGATCTGTTGGTCAAATAATGCCCAGGAAGAATAGTATGATATCAGCCCCTGGCAGGACTGAATACCTAAGGAAATCAAACCGGCGGCACTCCCAAGAGCCGCAAGTTCGGCCATTCTGAGACGATTCGTCCTTCGCACTTCGTTATCATGAGCTGTGAAACTGGGATAAGAGGTGTCTGATGAGTGTTCTGTGATCCACGACAAGGCTACAGGTCTAGCAGAGCACTCACATGAGGCTGAGCATGCTATACATGGCGGGAGGACTACTGCAAGGATCTACCACATCCTCCAATCAGATTAGATGCATCAGGATTCCGATACGTAAGAAGAGAAACAAGCTACCGACTACCTGGAGGTTTCGCTTCAATTTTGGATTATCAATTGTAGCGCAATCTCTGACTGTCAGTATATCGAGAAACTCGTTTCGCTATCATTCGTCTTTCTCGTTTCCCTTCATAAGGACAAATTCCTGTTCTACACCCAAGAATGACTGCCATCATCACCTATGCCCTACTGCCTTTAAGCACCATTCATGTGTTAGATACGTGACAGATACAGAGTCCAAAAGCTGGAAACTAGGGCTAGAATGTTCTGAATTTTGCGGAAAGGCTGCAAGCCCTGATCCTATCCTCCTTAAATCTAGGCTGCAAGGCTTTGGACCATGGGGGCGATGACCTCGTCCATGGGGAACGAAAGCTCTGGGCGACGTCAGAGCGAAAATCCGTCGTTGCGGACGCAACATTATCAAGGACTCATCGAGGTATAATACGTTGGACTTGCCATTGAAGATCAAATGCCTATGACGATCGTTCCATTTGATCCGCGACCGTTCGTAACCATCGGAACCGTCTCCGAGAAAGGAGTTGTCAAATTCGGAGCTTCAGAAGACGAAATCATCTAGAACTATCAGAATCAAGGGAAATTCCAGGCATTACTCAAATCTGCCAGTATAACTTCTTCAAAGATACTGAGCATTTGGGACTTTATTACTACCATGGGCAAGACGGAATGAGCGTCGCCAATTGAAACTTGTGAATTCGCTACGGCAAGAATACCAAAGGGACCCTCAGCCGTAAGAACAAGAGGGGATAGAGAGGGACCACTTCGCATCTTGTAGATGAAGCGATTGTAATAAACAGTCTTTACAGACCAACGAAGATCTAGAGCAGCGCCCTGCAATGTACTAGTACATTGATGTGGGTATGGAGCGGATTTGAGGCGTGGAGCTTTATTTCTCATCTCTATTCGGATCGGATGAACTATTTCCCTAGCGTTTATTCCTCGGTCTTGTTATTGTATCCATGACATGCTTCTCGTCAACCCCTCATCATGCTTGATGATTGAAGGTACATCGACCACGAGCGCGGCCTGAGTGACAGCGCTGAATGTCAAAGAGATCACGCGTTCAAGTGATGCAGCCACACAAAAGAGAGTCCAAGGAAAGGACAATGCTGAAGGATGTGCCTCTCAGAAGGAAGGCGACTCTTAGCCAGTCATCGAAGAAGTGGCGGCTCCCGGGCCTGTACCCTTCAGTCCTTGAAGCGAACCCGAGACTGTGTTGCTTATGGGGTGCTGAGTGACCTAGGCGACAACAATATTCCGGCCTGCCTCTTCCCTATCGGTGGCCCTCTTTCCCTCTGCTGTCGGCCTAATTCTTCCCTTCGTGGTTCGATGCAGAGCTATTGTTATGCATGGTCCAGGATGATCGATACTAGCACTACAAATTGCCCAGAATGGCTGAAGAGAGAAGAGGGTCACAGACTACACAGGGGAATAATACGGGGAATTACTGTCCCCATAAAGACGCTGCAATCGCGCGCTACAAGATCATACGAGCTAGTATGTATGGAGAATGAGTGCTTCGTGCTTCTTGGGGAAGTCAGAAATTGATGTCTTCTTGGCGTTCGTGACTACGGTGCTGCACACATAACCCATGACATGGGTCAAAATCGCTGCCTCTTTCGAGACTCAGAGGCTTTGATCCGGTCTAAGACTGGGAGGAGACGTTAGACCCTCCAAAATATGTGGCCCGTGTCTGATATGCTCCGCAGGCCCGCTGCAAAGAGGGCAGGACCCTCCGACGCCAACAGTATCAGGACACAAGCCTATTTTCCATCCACGTTTCAGGAGACCCCTTTGTAGTTGACATACATTATGAGTTGACATTGAGGCCGCGGCCGCCACCCTCCTGCTATCTAGCCTTCATGGCTCCGATGCTGGCGAGCTTAGCTCGCAGACTGGTTGAAGATAAGCAATACCAGTCCATCTGTTTGAAACCGCTGAGTATTGTCAATGCTGGCCTGATCTGTCAGCGCATACTCAGATGCTTATGCCATTTTAAGTTTGCTCAAGCGATAGATCTTCAAGACTTCGATCTCAATCAGACAAGATCCGTCCAGGAGGACGGCATGACAAGGGACCCCGTTACGGATAACGCTCCCCATAATCCGCTTGATGGCTGAAGTCTTGGCGTTTTGTGATAGGCCACGTAGGCCAAGGATTCAGCCACCTGTGAAGCGGGCTGAGGCCTGAAACATAATTTGCCGTTCCTGCGGGCGAGTATCTCCAAGATTCCTTTCCGCCATCAATCATTCGGCGCATCTGAAACCGGGCCTGTGCCGTGAAGGGTATCTAAACGTCTGCGAGTCTGGGCTGTGCCGAGGATGAGGATTCGTAATCTCCGATTCTGACCTGTTGTTTACGACATGCTCTATATCTTGGTCATCTGGTGTGAGCATGCAAGCATCGACGGTATGCCTGCCAGAAGCCAGCCCTCGGCCCCTAAAGAATATCCGTACCATGCACTCAGCCCAAGCACCGCAGCCCGTACCGTGGAGGCATAAGTTGTCAGGGCCCTTGAAGGTTTGTACTCTCAGTTGAGGTCCAGACTTGGGGCAAACGCTTGAAACGAGAAAATCGTCAAGATATGGAATACTCTGAGACTTCGTTATCATTATTGATAGACACAGTGCCAGAGAAATTTTATCAGTCTTCCCAGGGCTGCCACCAAGCCTGTCTACGTGTCGGGACTCAGCTTCGTCATCGCTGCTCAACAGTGATCTTTCCGATCTCAACTGTCTGCCTGCCGGATTCGACCTAAAATGCCGTCCAGGCCTCTCATGTCGCCACAGCACGATCCCTTCTTTGGGGGCGATGGTGATGTTTAATTGCACCCCTCCAGGCACGCTCAGTGTGGTGAATGTAAATGTCTTACAGCATCCCGTGATCTCCAGATCTTCGCTTGCCATCTATTTACAGGACAGTCCTCTCTTCTCGTGTATAAATAATAGCTCGTTGTGAGAATAATATTTTATATTACACTGAATTTCTTGATTTAGGGCGTTCTGCTACTTGTGTCCTATATCTGAGATAGTCGTCTTCTTGCAAGCAATCATCTTTGCCTTAGACAAATCCTCGTTGATCAAATCACACAGTATGAGATATTCGCATATTGTCTGTAGCTTTGGGGTCTTCGTCTTCTGCCAGATACACAATGCCTTCAGCTTGCCTGCGCCACAGTCGTCGGACACGTCATCCGAGTTGATATCGCCGTCCTCAAACAGCATTCCTTCTCCAACAGTATCCATTGGCGGTAAGGGGCATTTTGTCTCGGTGGATAAGCAGACTGAATTGTTCAACATAAATGGAAACAATGGATACTTTTCGGGTACCTTTCATCCTGGGTATCGTATCCTGCTCGTGTCTCTGATGGAAAAAAGGAACAAACACATGGTGGCTCGCCTACACCTATGATAATTCAGACGTTGACAAGGTCCTGGGCGAGATAGCACATGTAAGTATGAACTACAAAGCGTGCTATTCCCATGACGGTGGCTCACAATTTGCTAGTCCGGACTGTTAGCCACGCGAGTTTGGGGATTTGGCAACACCAATGACGCATCGAACTCTCAAGGTGTGTTTTTTCAAGAGCTCAAAGATGGCCAGCAAAAGCTCAACTTCAACAAAAACACGGGTGTGTACACCAGTATCGTCACAGCGTTCTGAGCAACATTGCTTATAACTTGTCCAGGCATACCCAAACTCGATTACGTGGTCTCCAAAGCAGAAAGCTTAAATCTCAAACTCATCGTACCTCTCTTGAACGGTCTAGATGACCTTGGTGGCATTAATACTTACGTCAATAATTACGGCGGAAGCCCTACCTCTTTCTTCACCGACAAAAGCTCTCAGACTGCTTATCTCGCTTACGTCGACTTCATCGTCGACCGATACAAGGATTCTCCCTGCCATTTTCTCTTGGGAATTGTGCAACGAACCACGTTGTGCCAACTGCGACACGTCTGTCATCACCAACTGGACAACGAGCGTCAGCGCACACATCAAGGCCAGAGATCCTAAGCACTTGGTCTCACTCGGAGACGAAGGCTGGTTTGCGCCTCCATATGCCGCTCCCAAAGGCGCCAATACCTACCCGTACCAAGGCAACAACGGTATCGACTTTGTCAAGAACCTCGCCATATCTACAATTGATTTCGGAACCTTCCACATGTATCCCGGGCAATTCTCCGAGACCGATGATTGGGGAAATACCTATATCCGAGAGCACGACCAGGCTGGGAGAAATGCGGGGAAACCTGTCATACTCGAGGAATATGGTTCTACTGATAGCCCGAAGACGAAGGCCATGTCGCCGTGGCAGGCTATGTTGGAAAGTACCAGTACGAAGATTGCGATGGACTTCTTCTGGCAGTTTGAGGAGACGCTGTCGAAGGGGTTCAAGCCGGCTAGTGATGGGTATGGGATTCAGTATGATACTACTTCGGGGAGTGAGTATGATGTACTGGCTATTCAGCATGCGAAGGCTATGACGGGGAAGGCAGTCAATCGTTAGTGAGAGTTCGGAGGACAATCTGGAGAATTTGGGGGTTATCATTTTGCTCGGACTGAGTCCTGAGATTATAAGTTGATTGTTACATCAACAGATGTCACTTATACATATTCGCTTCTTCTTCAAACACCCATCATACAAATCGTTGAACAGAGTTTTATACTCTGCACATCCATCTCGAGCTCCCGTTTCCACCCTCATTATCATCCATGAGTGTCCATACAGTTCCCGCGCCGCCGAATCTTGGGGTACAAAGCATCTATGTCATGCCCATGCAGACCGCTAGCAACGAATACCTGGGACACATGCAACCTAGCTGTGGAATGATATAAGAATTATCTTCGAACGTCTAAGTAGGACTCAGTAGTCAAAGTCTCTATCGACTTACTTTTATATAACTCTTCTTAAACGATCTCTTAGCCGCTGCTTAAGGAAGAGGTGTAGGTTAATAATAACGTTAGTGCTGACGGTGGCTTTATGACTATGGTGCGTCTCTCTGACTACTTATAGGGGAAGGTTTGATAGAGAAATTCGCCAGCCAATAATTTTCATGGGTTGATGAATTGGAACACGGGCTTCGTAGGGCTGACGCCAAGAAATCTTCGTGGCTCCGAGGGATCAATCAACGATCAATACTGTCACAAGCATCCTCTTGACACGGGCCATCGCCTTGGGCATGAAGAAGGTCTGAAGATACTTATGAAGAGATGTCATTCGCGGGCAAGTCTACCGGTAGAGCGCCGGCGTTGGACTTGGGACATAGAGTGGCTCCAAGCTTGCAATGTTATAAACGGGACAAAGGAGTCAGTTGCGAAGCAGCAATTGTGGATGGCCAAGTGTGATCTGATGAAGCCAGCTAAGCCATGACGATTCCCCGCGCCGCGAAAGCCTTGCTCTTCTGGTGGCGAGTGGATCGCTTAGAGTGTAAGAAGCTTGTCTTTCATAGGTAAGCGCTTTTGCTCTATACCGACTGTGGTGAAACGCGCTTCTGCGCTTCACCCTTCATTCGATTTGACAATAACTATGCGCGAAAGCTGCAATCATTTTCATGATCAACTGAAAATCCTCAGATTGGTTTCCCGGACTAAACATCGAAAACCAAGGCGAATTGCCTGGCGGTCCAATGTGGTATTTCCCAAGGCCTAAGCGATACCTTTTCTCTCTTTTTACCTACGTGCTTCTTTGCCATTGCTCGGATGCACTGCCGTCGGACGTAAGACCCTATACAGCAGCAGAGGTACTAGACAAGCGCCAATGGACATCCAGAGGAATTCAGATCATCCCAGGGAAATGCACAGGCGACCAATTAACAGCCATGCAAAACGCCATACTCGACGCAAGTTACCTGGCCGGCGCAGGACTCAACGCAGCAGTTAAATTCACAGAATTACCCTTTCGATATTTCTTCAAGGATGACATCGCGACCGCAAACACTGTCGCAGGCGTGTTCCGCAGAATCCAGGGAAGCCAGCAGGGTCAAGGCAACCTTATTGGTGCCACCTGCGAAGACGTCTATAATGAATGTGGCACAGGAGAGAGCGTGCAGCCTGCATACTCTGCGCAAGCCCTGAACAGGGCGCCTATCATCGTATTCTGTCCGACTGGGTTGGCTCTGGCACGAAACCCAGTTCCTTGCACGAAGAACCCTGGTAGTATTTCTCTGGGTTGGCTCATGTTGCATGAGATGACTCATATATATAATATTGCGGGCCCGGGGCTCGATGTTTACGACAAGACGGGCGAGACGGCAAGAGATGTAAATGACGCTTTGGATGATGGCATTGAGACGACCACGGACGCCAATTCTTATGCTTTTCTTGGGAGTATGGCTTGGGATTTGGGTCTTGGCGGACCGCCTTGGAATCAGCAGAAAATTTGTTTGCAGAATTTCCCGAAAGGAAATTTCGATATGATGGGGATGGATGCTGTTAATGCTGCAGCTAGGGGGGGTTGAATCTGACTTGGTATTAGAGAGGTCGAAGTGACATGGCGATAGCGGCCTAGTGTCAGTGCGACTACAAAGGCACACGGAAAGGGCATCTGCCTCGAGAAAAACAGAGGAACTTCGTCTCTCAACATAATGTAGTGATTGAAATTGTGTTCCTAAGTAAATATCGGCCGCTCAAACACTCACGCCGCTTCTAATGACACTTTCCCTAGCACCAGCGCTCCGCGCACACCACAAAAAGACGAATAGATTGCTATATGCATTTGCTTTCCCACTCCCCACCCGACATTCCTTGCAAAAGCACCACCCCCCGAAAATCCATCAGGTCTTTCAGTTCTAAGCAAAGCATTTCTTGACAGTCTTTTCTTTTGCAAGATGAACAGCCTGACTCGATGAGCTATAGAGCTTAGTAGTGTTAATATGGAAACGATTGCTCAACGAGGCGCAAATGGGGGCATAGTTGACGATACTGATGATACTGCTTTGCACAAGTGCACGACAGGATGATGATTGTGTGGTAGGAAGATCTGCTCTGTAGTTGATGAGCGAATCATGATTCTTCTCAAATTGAAAAATTGGTGCCCTGGTGAGGGATTGAGGCTGCCTTCGGGGATGAACCCTTGTATCTGGGTGGGGCGATGTCAGACTTGTGCAAGTGCGATTCGTCCTTGAAGAGAATGTTCTTGCCATCTTGCCATCAGCAACGTCCTTGTAGGAGCTTTGATCTCCCATTACCAGACCGTAGTTGGTAGGGAAATCATGAGCCTTCTCAAATTGAAAAGCTGGTTTTCTGGTGAGAAATTGAGGGTGCCTTCGGGGAGGAAGCCTTTGAGGGGATGTGAGACATGAGTGGATTTGTATCGAAATTTAGGGCAACTGTCTTGCCGTCTTCACATCGGCAAGGGCTTCGTGGATAGGGTTGATTGCGTTTGCCATTGGCAACGGCGATTCGCCTCCTCTGTTAGAACAAATCAGGTCGGACCAGCTTTTTCGCCGACAGTTGGTAGAGAACGACAGGTTGTCTCGAGGAGTTTGAAAGTGTTTGCTGATTGGACCGAAGCCTGAAATGGGGGCTTCAAACCACAGTCTTCTACATGCCCGCCAAAATCCCAAAGTCCAAAGATTCATCCCAAATTGTTGTAGGGAGGGGTCCGAGCAACACGTTGTGAGCGAGGATATTGAACCTGATGATCAGAGTTTTCAACCTTTTCACCAACAGCATCTCATCGAGAATTCTGGTCAAATTTAGACCACAGCACTCCCGGTATCTTCGTGTTCGAGCTCGTCGCCCCTTGGACGAGCAGTCGTGGAGAATTGCGATACGTTTTCTCGCACTTGAGTCTGTCGGAATAGACTTCCGGAAAATGATCGGTCCTTTGAAATCTCCATCCACTTTGTCATCAAACGCCAGAGCTCAAAATCCCTTGATAAGTCCTCGCTTCGAAACTTCGGCTTCCCATATTCGTACCACATACTATTCACGGAGTCCGATGGGCCCGAGCAACCAGCCAGAACGTTGCAATCTCTTTGCTACTGATTAAAACGCGCACATCGATCATGCCATCTTTGAAGTCTAGCGTAATGTCTGTGGTAAGGACGTGAGTGAGAGTGAGATTGGTGATTTCCAGCCCAGGAGCCTGTTTGTGAGACTGTCAAAACTTCTTATGAGCAACTGTCTGTAATTCCATTTGAGAGTCACGACTCATTCTTGAAAAGACGGACAACGCAGTCGTCTTGCGGAAACGAGCCTCAATGGAGTTGCTGTAATTCGAGAAGAGGGAACCTGCAAGTTCCCATTCATTACCATTCCATGGACTTCTTTTGCGTCCATGCCCTATCCGATGGCGCCTAGGCCTGGCTGTGGCAGTGCCGTTGTAGTAGAAGAGCGGCGAAGTCGATGTAATTGAACCATGAGTTTTTCCATCAATAACCACATACTTGCCGCCTTCGGAGAAATTGAAAATTAAATGAAACCCATTCGGCCCAAGCCATCCGATCAAGATCGCACATCTCCGATCATGGAATTGAACATTGGGGTAATGGTACTGGGAACAGCAATGACTTGTAATGTCTCCTCATCAGTGTATCGTTCTGCCAAATGTCACGCCGTCTTACTGGCCTCGTACTCTTCATTGATACTTTCATTGCGATAGTGTTCCTTCCGTCCATAGTAGCTGAAATTTGTGGAATAGGTTGAGATACAAGAATGCGTAAAGTCTGTGTGAGTGATCATCAAGGATCCGATCGACAAGGTGATACTCCACTCGATTTGT
>JAABUI010001746.1_pt1 | contig 12319 bp, 8 predicted proteins | sample 5559111 | NCBI WGS metagenome assembly JAABUI01 (sample SAMN10711870, study PRJNA513365) | rock metagenome | isolation source: Antarctica rocks | place: Antarctica: Victoria Land, Buttleship Promontory
GCGGCGGCGGTGCGGGCGGAGGTGATCGACTCGTCCAGGCACATTGGGGTGCGCAGCTGCGTAGCCAGCTGGGCGTGGCCCAGGATGTCGTCCTCCTCCAGCGGCTGCTCGATGAGCAGCAGGTCGAAGGGGTCCAGCTTGGCCAGGTGTGGGGCGTCGGCAAGGGTGTAGGCGGTGTTGGCGTCGACCTGCAGCAGGAGGTCGTTGCCGAACCGCCCACGGACTTCGCGCACCGGCTCCACGTCCCACCCGGGCTCGATCTTGAGCTTGATCCGCTGGTAGCCCTGTTCGAGGTAGTCGTGCACCGCGGCTAGCAGCGCGGGGACCGAGTCCATAATGCCGACCGAGACGCCGCAGGGAACCCGGTCGTGGACCGCGCCGAGCTCCCGGGCGAGCGGTCGGCCTTCCGCTTTCAGCTCGGCGTCCAGCACCGCCATCTCCAGCGCGGCCTTAGCCATCCGGTGGCCCTTGAAGGGTGCGAGGATCGACGCCACGCTGCCGCCGTCCAGGTGCCCGGCGTCGGCGAGGGCGGGGATGAGGAACCGGCTCAGAACGTCGACGGCGCCGTCGACGTACTCCTCGGAGTAGAGCGGGTCGGCGAGGGTGACACACTCGCCCCAGCCCTCGGCGTCGTCGGTCACTGCACGCAGCAGAAGGATGTCTCGCTCGGTCTGCGTCCCAAAGGACGTCCGGAACGGTGACACCAGTGGTAGGCCGATCCTGCGCAGCTCGACTCCGGTCAGCTTCATCTCACGTGTCCTCTGTTCGGGCGACCAACGGCCGCGTCGGGTCCTGGCGGACGATGTACCAGCCGCCCCGGTCGAACCCGCTGATCCGGGCGCCGCCAGCCAGCAACCCGCCCAACGACTCTCTTACCGCCGACCGCCACTCCGAGGCCAGCGCAGGATCGTTGGCGCGCATCGACTCGATGTCGGGGGGCAGGGCGACGAGCACGGTCGAAGCGTCCGCGGACCCCGCCACCGGTGCGCCCGAGGCGGAGATACCGAGGGCGACCTGGGCCCCGCCCTGGCGCTCGGCGCGGACGTCACCCGGCTGCGCGTGGCCGGAGCAGGCCCGCTCGACCGCGGGAGACGCAAGGTCCCAGTGCGCCAGCAGCCGGTCGCTACCGTCGTTGCCGTTGATCCCGTCGTGCATCCCGCCGTAGAAGTTGCCCAGGTACTCCACCGGGTGGGCGCCGAGCTTCACGATGTTGAACCAGGCGTTGCGGGCCACCAACGGGTCGAACGTCCAGCCGATCGTGGACGCACCACGTTGCAGCACCCACGCCCGCTGATGCAGCTTCATCGCGAATCCGACGTGGCGTTGGCGCGCCGCGGCGGAGACCCCGGCGATGTGGCTGTGCAACGAGCTCTCGGCGGGAGCGGAGAAGAATCCGACGCACGCACCGATCAACGTGGCGCCGTCGAACGCGCCGGCCACATAGTTCCCGGCCTTGGCGAAGGCACGCATGAGCTCGGCGGTGAGCAGCGGTCCCGACTCCCGACGCCAGATCCGGTCGAAGAGGTCGGCGACCGATTCCAGCTCGTCGATCTCAGCGATCTGCCGGATGTTCACGCCGGCTTCCCGGGCCGAGTCGTTCGCGAGCTCGGATGCCGTTTCGACACAGCGGGGCATCAGGCTGGACGAGGTCACGTCGTTCATCGTGGTGGTCTTGTCGGGGAGGGTGGTCATTGTCGACGGGCACCAGAAGGCGAGCCTGGATTCGGTGCACTGGACCGACCACCCAACAGGTCTGCGGTCAACGCCGCCAGCAGGGCGGTGCGCCCAGCGACATCGGCCACGAGCACGTGCTCGTCGTCGGCGTGTGCGCCCCCGCCGGTGGCCCCCAGTCCGTCGAGGGTCGGTACGCCGATCCCGGCCGTGAAGTTGCCGTCCGACGCCCCGCCCACCGAGGCCTGGGCCAGCTCAGGGAGTCCGAGGTCGCGGGCGATCGCCGTCGCACGGTCGAACAGTGCCGACGCCGCCGAGTGCTCCAGCGGCGGGCGGTTGGGGCCGCCGGTGACCTCCAGCCGGGCGCCGGGCAGCACCGGCGTCAGCGCCCGCATCGCCGCGTCGACCCGGGCCTGCTCCTCGGCGTTACGGACCCGGACGTCCACCGCGAGCTCCGCCCGGGCCGGCACGGTGTTAGAGGCGGTCCCCGCCGAGCTCATGGTGGGGGTGACGCTAGTCCCAAGGGCGTCGTCGGACAGCGCCGCTACCGCGAGTACCTGGTGAGCCAGCTCGATGCCGGCGTTGATGCCCGCCTGCGGTTCAAGCCCGGCGTGCGACGCCCGGCCGAGGGCGGCCACCCGGTAGAGCGAGACACCCTTGCGCTCGGTCTTCACCGCGCCGCCCTCGGCGGCGGCCTCGAGCACCAGGGCTGCTGCGCACCCGGCGGCCTCGGCCTCGATGAGCTCGCGCGAGCTCGGCGAGCCCAGCTCCTCGTCTCCGGTCACCAGGATGATGACCCCGTCCCGGTCGGCGAGGGCTGCGACAGCGTGGAACGCCATCACCAGGCCGACCTTCATGTCGAAGCAGCCCGGCCCGCGCAGCACCCCGTCCTGGATGGTGTTGGGGTGGGTCTCGAGGGAACCGATCGGCCAGACGGTGTCGTGGTGGCCCAGCAACATCACCCGCGCAGGCCCGGAACCCCAGCGCCAGCGCAGGTGGCTGCGCCCGTCCAGCACGATGCGGTCGGGTTCGGCGCCCATCCGGTGCGCGCCAATCTCGGCGACCAGGTCGGCGCTGCGGGCGACCGCCTCAAGGTCGGCCGACGGCGACTCGCACCGCACGAGCCTTTCGACGTCGGCGAGCATGGCCGGCAGTGCGCCGGCGGTGGTCTCGGTGAGTGTGGTCATAGCGGTCAACCCTTCGGTGCTGGTACGCGGTCCAGCGGCTCGTCGCCGTGTCCCGGCTCTCCCGCGAGCGCGAAGTGGCAGCTGGCTGCGTGCTGGTGGTCCGCAGACGGCTCGGTGGTGCGGCAGATGTCCCGTTCGGGGTGCACGAGCGGGCCGATCGGGCACCGCGGGTGGTAGCGACAGCCGGGGGGCGGGTTGTGCGGGTCGGCCGGTTCCGCCGCGGCCAGGGCGGGCGGTAGTGGCAGGCTCAGCCCCGGGGCCCGCTCGCCGGGGATGGCGGCGAGCAGGTCGCGGGTGTAGGGGTGCTGGGGATCGCTGAGCACGTCGGCCGCCGGTCCGTGCTCGACGATCTGTCCCAGGTACATCACCGCGATCGTGCTGGCGACGCACCGGACGACGGCCAGGTTGTGGGAGATAAACAGCATCGACATGCCCAGCTCGCGCTGCAGGTTGCGCACCAGGTTCAGCACCGTGCCCTGGATGGACACGTCTAGCGCGGAGGTGATCTCGTCGGCGATGATCACCTCGGGGCGGGCTGCCAGCGCCCGGGCAAGCGCCACCCGCTGGCGCTGCCCCCCGGACAGCTGGCTCGGGTAGGTGCCGGCTCGGCTCGAATCAAGCTCGACCAGCTCCAGCAGCCGGGCGACCTCTCGGCGGCGGTGACCGGACTCGTCACCGCGGGGAACGGCCTCGGCGATGCTGTCGCCGACCGTCATGCGCGGGTCGAGGGAGGAGTAGGGGTCTTGGAAGACCATCTGCACCGGACGACGACCGGTGCGCTGCACCAACGGCTGACCGTCGAGCAGGATCCGGCCGCTGTGCAGCGGTGCCAGCCCGACCGCTGCCCGCGCCAGTGTGGACTTGCCGGAGCCGGACTCGCCGACGAGCCCGACGACGGTTCCGTCGGCGACGGTGAGGTTGATCCGATCGGTGGCGGTCATCCCCCGGCGTCGTGAGCCGTAGCGGATGGTGACGTCCTCGAAGCGAAGCTCGCTCATTGTGCGTCACCGGCCGTGACCGCTTCGCGGGTCTCGACCATCTGCTGCCAACCCTTGGGGATCGGCGCACCGGCGTGCCAGCACGCCACGCGCCGCCCGGTCTCGTCGGTGACGAGCTCGGGGTCCTCCCGCAGGCACTGCTCGGTGGCGAGGGGACATCGCGCGGCGTAGGCGCAGCCGTTGGGCTGGTGTCCCGGGTCGACGGGGCGCCCCGGGATGACCGGCAGCGGGCGGGACAGGTCCACGTTCATGTCGGGCACGGCGGCCACCAGCGCTCGGGTGTAGGGGTGTCGCGCCCGGCTGGACAGCTCGTCGGCCGGCAGGTCCTCCACGATCCGGCCGGCGTACATCACCAGCACCCGGTCGCAGACCTGCCGCACCACGGCGACGTCGTGGCTGATCAGCAGCAGGGCGACGTCGTTCTCGTCGCGGATCTGAGCCAACAGGTCGAGCACCTGCTGCTGCACGGTGACGTCGAGGGCGGTGGTGGGCTCGTCGGCGATGATCAGTGCCGGGTCGTTCATCAGCCCCATGCCGATCATGGCGCGCTGCCGCATCCCCCCGGAGAACTCGTGGGGGTACTGCCGTGCCCGGCGTGATGCGGCCGGCACCCGCACGGCGCCGAGGCGCTCCACCGCACGGGCCATGGCCTGCACCCGGCTCATGTCCTGGTGCTGAGCGGCGGTCTCGGCGAGCTGGCGCCCGATCCGCCAGGTGGGGTTGAAGGAGGTCATCGGGTCCTGGAAGACGACGGCGAACGAGCGCCCCAGCAGCGCCCGGTGGTCGCGTTCGGTCCCGGCGAGCAGGTCGGTGCCCAGGAAGGTGAGCCGGTCGGCGCCGACCTGGCCGGGCTCCTCGATCAGCCGGGCCAGCGCCATCGCGGTCAGCGACTTGCCGGAGCCGGACTCGCCGACCACCCCGACGGACTCGGCGCGGCCGACTGCGAAGCTCACGGACCGGACCGGTCGCAGCGGGCCGGCAGGACCGGGAAAGGTGACTGTCAGGTTGTCGACCACGAGCACGGGATCAAAGCCAGGCTGGGTGTCGGCGTCGTCGCTCACCCCGTTGGACGCAGCCGCCTTCGGCTCGGGCCGCGCCAGCGGGACCCGGCCGATCGTGGTGCTCAGTCCGATGCCCTTGGCCACCGACTCGCCGAACAGGTTGAACGCGAGCCCGGCGACGACGATGGCCACGCCGGGGGCGAGGGCGGCGGCGGGGTGGATGTAGATGCCGGTGAGTCCGTCCTGCAGCAGCGCGCCCCAGTCGTAGCTGGGGGCCTGCACGCCGAGGCCGAGGAAGGACAGGCCGGCGAACGCCAGCAGCGCACCCCCGGCACCGATGGTCGCGTTGACCACCAGGGGCTCACCGATGTTGGGCAGGATGTGGCGTAGTAGCAGCCGAAAGCGTCCGACGCCGGCGATCCGAGCAGCGGCGACGAAGTCGCGCTCCGCGATCCCCGCGGCGAGGGTCTGAGTGAGCCGGGCGAAGGTCGGTGCGCCGGCGACGCCGATCGCGAGGACGGCGCCGGTGATGCCGATGCCGAAGATGACGGCGAAGAACAGCGCGAGCAGCAGGCCGGGGAAGGCCACGGCGATATTGATCCCGGCGGTGACCAGACGACCCACGACCCGCCCCGTCAGCAGCGGCAGGGTGCCGAGGATCAGCCCTGCGATCACCGAGATCGCGGTGGCCAGTACCGCCAACCCCACCGACAGCCGGGTGGCCACTAGCACCCGGTACAGCAGGTCCCGTCCCAGGTTGTCGGTGCCGACCCAGTGCGCGGCCGAGGGCCCGGCGAGGATGTTGTTAGTGTCGACGGCGTTCGCCTGGTGGGTCCAGATCACCGGGGCGACGATCGCCAGCAGCAGCACCACGGCCAGCAGCACCCCGGCGCTGAGCCCCACCGGCGTGCGCAGCACCGCGAGCCAGCGACCCAGGTTGCCGGGGCCCCGCAGACGTCGTCCCCGACCAGGGGCGACGGAGATCGTCGTGGCCGTCATCGATCAGCTCTCCCTGATGACCGAACGGGGATCGAGCAGCGCCAGCGCGACGTCGACGACCAGGTTGATTCCCAGTACGCCCGCTCCGTAGACAAGCACGATGCCCTGCACCACGGGGTAGTCCTTGCCGAGGATGGAGGCCACGATCGTGGAGCCGAGCCCCGGCCACGCGAACACCGTCTCGACCAGCACGGTCCCGGCGACCAGCGCGCTGAGCAGCAGCCCGCCCAGGGTGATGGCGGCGGTGAGGGCATTGGGCAGGGCGTGCCCGACGTAGATCTTCAACGCGGGCAGCCGCTTGGCGCGGGCGGTGCGCACGTAGTCGCTGCCCAGCACCGAGATCATCTCCACCCGCATGATCCGGGCCAGCGACACGGCCGGGCCGACCGCGAGGGCCAGCACCGGCAGTACGTACGAGCTCGGGCCTGCGCGTCCCGCCACCGGGAAGATGCCGAGGCTCACGGCGAACACGTAGACGAGCCCGACGCCGAGCAGGAACTCCGGGATGGAGCCGAAGACGACCGTGGTCCCGGAGAAGGCAAGCTCACGGCGCCGGGCACGCCCTCCCCGGGTGACCACGCCCATCAGGACCCCGAGCGGGATCGAGATCGCCACGATAACGGCGAACGCCAGCACCGCGAGGCCCAACGTGGCCGGCAGCCGCTGGCTGATCACCTGCGAGACCGGCAGCTGCGAGCTGATCGAGGTGCCCAGGTCGCCGGTGAACACCCCCTTCAGGTAGTGGCCGTACTGCTGCAGCAGCGGCTTGTCCAGGCCGAGGGCGTCGCGGCGTGCCGCCACCAGCGACTGCGGCGCGGTAGGCCCCAGCGAGGCCCGGACCGGGTCGCCCGGGATGAGGTGGATCATCAGGAACGACGCGGTGATCAACACCCACACCGAGACCACCAGCTGGGCGAGGCGGCGCAGGCCGAATCGCACCCAGACGTTGTCCAGCGCGTGTCCGAACCCTCCGGTGAACCTGGTCGACCCGGTGCTCGTCGACCCGGTGGTCGTCGACCCGGTGGTCGGTGCCGTCATCGCTGCCTCCTGCCGCACATCCGTCAGCTGGCCAGCATCCGAACCGTCGAGGGCACCACGGCGTTGAACCCGAAGTCGAACTGGGCGCCCTTGCCGAAGGTCTTGATCGCGTTGTTGGCGAACGGGATGACGTCGGCGTCCTTGACCAGCTCGGACTCCGCGGCCAGCCAGTCGGAGCACCCAGCGGCACCCTGGAGCTTGCTCGCCTTCGCCACCCCCGCGTCGTAGGCCGCGTTCTTGATCCCCGCGAAGTTATTGCCTGCGGTGGGGGTCGGACCGGACAGGAACGGCACGAGCTGATCGGGGCTGGAGACGTTCACCTGCAGCCACGTGATGTCCCAGTTGCCGCTGCCACCCAGGACGGTCTGGATCACCTGGGGGTCGCTCTTGGCCTGGGTCGTGACCTTGGCACCCAGCTGCTTCCACGTCGAGGCGGCCAGCTCGGTCGCCGCGGACCCGCTCGACCCGCTCCCGGTGATGTACAGGAAGGTCAGCGCCAGCGGGGTGCCGTCCTTGCTGCGGGTACCGTCGCTGCCGGCCTTCCACCCGGCGGCGTCGAGGGTCGCCTTGGCTTGGTCGAGCCCGTGCTGGGGCAGCGCGTTGGCGACGGAGTTGCCGGGGCACGCGACCGGTGCAGCCACCGCGAGGGTGGTCGCGGCGGTGCCGTCGCCGGAGGTGAGGACCTTGTCCAGCTGTGGCAGGTCGACGGCCTGGGTCAGCGCCTTGCGAACCGCCGGGTCGGAGCCGGGACGTTTGGCGGCCTGGTTGAACCACATCTCACCCGTCAATGACGTCCCCTTCGACACGAACAGGTTCGCCGCCTGCAGCCGCTTGCCGTCCGGGCCAAGGATGGTGCTGGCGTTCAGTCCGCCGGAGAGCAGCAGGTTCGCCGCCGTCGTCTCGTTGGAGACGAACTTGACCACCACCTTCTCGGGCAGGCCCTTGGTGTCGCTCGTTACCCCGCCCGGGCCCCAGGTGTAACCGGCACGCTTGGTGTAGCCCACGTGGTCGCCAGCGACGTCCTCGGTCAGCGCGTACAGCCCGGTGCCGTCGGTTTTGTTGGCCAGCTTCTTGCGGTCGGCCATCCCCTTCTTGCAGACCATGTACACGTTGGCCAGACCTTCGAGCAGGAAGGGCACGGGCGTCTTGAGCTTCACCGTCACCGTCGATCCCGAGGCAGTGGCGGTGGCACCCGGCGGGACGTACGTTCCGAGCAGGGGGCTCTTGTTCTTCGCGTCGCCCACGAAGTTGATGTTGGCGGCAGCGTCCTCGGCGGTGAACGGGCTGCCATCGGTGCACGTGTTCCCCGGCCGCAGCTCCAGGGTGGCTGTGGTGCCGGACGCCTTCCACGACGTCGCGATCTGGGGGCTGAGCTTGCCTTCTTTGTCAATGTGGATCAGCGTGTCGTAGCCGAAGCTGGTGGTCTGGAAGACCGCGTTTGCGGCTGACAGCTGCGGGTCGAGGTTGCCCGGGTCGGCGGTCAGCGACATGGTGAAGGTGGCGCCGTTGACGAATTTCGCTGCGCTGCTGACCTTGGGATTGTTGGTGCTGCTTCCCCCACCTCCACCGCAGGCGGCGAGGGCGGTCGCGGCGACGCACAAACCTGCGACGTTAGCGATGGTCTTCATCGTGGTGTCCTCTCGCTGATTATGACGTTGCCGCACACAATGCGCTCGGCCCGCAGTGCCAAGTTCGTTTCCGGCGACAAGGGCACCAAGGGGTGTTCGTCGATCTGGACAATCTCAGGCCGAAGCTGTCGAACCCAGCTCAGCCGACGCACGCGGCATCACCCGTCCGATGTGCAGGTACTGGGCGTGACCGGCACCGTCGTCGCCGATGAAGGCGTACGGCATGTGCAGGCCCTGCTCGGCGTCGCGGGCGATCAGCATGCCGTCCTCGTAGGCCACCAGCTCCACACGCGAGGGCGCCCCGCCGAGCTCAGCCATCTCGCCCTTGGGTCGCAGCTGCCGCCAGATCCGGCCGTCCTCGTCCTGCTCGAGGACGACGTCCGCGACCCGGCTGGAGTAGGCACCCAGGTAACGTGACCCGTCGATGCGGGGTGGCTCAGCCGAAGGCTGCGGCAGTGGGGGCAGCTCGGTGTCGGCCAGCTCGGCTAGTAGGTGGCCGACGACGTCCCGGTACAGCGCGTAGGCATCGCCCCCGTTGGTGAGTAGCGCGACGGCAACACCTCGTGCGGGCACCATCCGCAGGAAGGACGCCTGCCCCAGGGTGCTGCCGTCGTGCCCGATGACCGTGTCTCCCGAGGTGTCGTAAATCTCCCAGCCCAGTCCCCACGCATCACCCATGACCCGCAGGTGTGGCAGCTCCACCTGTCGCTGAGCCATCACGTTCACGGTGTCCGCGCGCAGGACCCGAGTGCCGTCGGCGGCCTCGCCGCCGTTTAGGTGCATGTGCGCGAAGGTCACCAGATCGGCGGCGCTCATGGCCAGGATCGACCCAGCGGGTGCGTTGGAGCGGGGCAGGTTCCACACCGGCGCGGACCGCTGCTCCTGCCCGGGTGCGGGCCGTACATGGCCGACGGCGGCGCGGAACAGGATCGCCTCTGCCGCGCTGGTGGCGGCGTGGGTGAGCCCCAGCGGTCCGAACAGCCGGCTGCGCAGGCACTCGTCGTAGGTCCCGCCACGGAGAACCTCCACGAGGCGGCCGAGCACGCAGTAGCCGGCGTTGTTGTAGGAGAACTGCTCACCCGCTGGGAACAGCTGCGCCACGTCGCCGAGCTGCGCCACGTACTTCTCCAGCGCGTCGTCGCCTGGCCCGGTGTCGGTGAAGATGTCGCCCTCGAAGCCGGCGGTGTGGCTCAGCAGATGCCGGACCGTCATCGACGCCGCCGCGCGCTCGTCGGCAACCCGGAAGTCGGGCAGGTAGCGGCGCAACGGTGCGTCCAGCTGCAGCTCGCCCTCCTCGACGAGCTGCGTCACCAAGGTGGCCGTCCACACCTTGGTGATCGAGCCGATCTGGAAGACCGAGTCGGTGGTCGCCGCCACCCCGGTCGACCGGCTCAGCAGGCCGGCGGCCGCGTCGACCACCTCGCCGCCCACGCTGGCCGCGACGGCTGCAGCGGGGACGTCGTGGGTGTCCACGAGCTCGGGAAGGCGGGTCTCGAGCCATCCGGTGATCTCGCCCAGCTTCGTCATGACGAAAAACCTACGAACGTTGGAACGCGCCAGGTTCGTCTGAAGAGCCAATCGACCATGCGTCGTTTGGTGCGTCCGAACCAACCGGCGAGGATCACGTCGGGGCATGCTGCTGCCCTGAGCTGGTTACTGACGACCAGCTGGCGGCAACCTGTGCAGGTCAACCCGCTAGTCAGGAGAAGGTCACCCATGGTGAACAACGTTGCGGTGGGACCGTCGACGACGCCACCGCGTCCGCGCGCGAGCCTGCGGCGCGTGCTCGAGGACCTGGGAACCACGTTGCTGGAGCTGGTCTGCGGCCAGCCTGACCTCGACGACGACGACGTTGGTGGCGTCGTCATCCACGACCCCCTCGACGACTCGGTACCGCCACCGCGGGCTCTGGTGCTCGGGGTAGGGGTGCAAGACCCCGTGGAGCTCGCCCGCCTCCTCGACCACCTGGGGAGCCACCGCGCAGCGGGGCTGGTGGTGCGAGCGCCGGTGGCGGCCACCGACGTGGTCACGGCCGCGGCAGCACGCTCAGGGGTACCGCTGCTGGGCCTCACCCGTGGGGCCTCGTGGGCGCAGCTGGCGGCGATGGTGCGTTCACTGATCGCCGAGGGTGACGTCGGTGAAGACGGGCCCGAAACGCTGGGCGGGACGCTCTCGGGTGACCTCTTCGCCCTTGCCAACGCGGTGGCAGCGCTGCTGGACGCGCCGATCACGATCGAGGACCGCAGCTCGCGGGTGCTCGCGTTCTCCGGGCGGCAGGACGAGGCCGACCCGTCCCGGGTGGAGACCATCCTCGGGCGGCAGGTGCCCGACCGGTTCACCCGCATCCTGGAGGACCGGGGTGTCTTCCAGGCGCTGTACTGCACCGACGAGCCGGTCTTCATCGAGCCCGTGCCGGACGCGGGGCGCAGTGGGTTCACCCTGCCGCGGGTCGCGGTCGGCGTCCGGGCCGGTGACGAGATCCTCGGTTCGATCTGGGCGGCGGTGCGCGGTCCGCTGTCCACCGAGCGAACCCGGGCACTGCGGGACGCCGCCAAGCTGGTGGCGCTGCACCTGATGCGGCTGCGGGCGGGCGCCGACGTCGAGCGCCGATTGCGGGCGGACCTGGTGAGCACCGCACTGGAAGGGGGCAGCGGCGCGGGGCAGGCGCTGCGCCGCCTCGGCCTCGCGGACCACGCCGGGGTCGTGCTGGCCCTCGCGCTGACCGAAGACGGCGCCGACGGCGCCGACGTGGTCCACGCCCATCTCGTCGCCGAACGCCAACGCATGGCCGATGCGTTCGCGATGCACCTCACCGCCGTGCACCCACGCTCGGCGGCCGCCCTGGCCGGCGGTGTGGCCTACGGCATCGTCCCGGTCCTGTCCGGCCGCTCCGACGGCGAGGAGCGGGCCGCCCGCATCGCCACCGACTTCCTCGACCGCACCGGCCACCGCGTCCGGCTGATGATCGGCGTCGGACCCGTGGCGACCGACGGTGCAGCGCTGCCGCGGTCACGCGCCGGTGCCGACCGGGCGCTGCGGGTGCTGCGCGCCCACGCCTCGAACCGCCCAGTGGCGCGCATCAGCGACGTCGCCGTCGAGGCACTGCTCCTGGAGCTCGGTGATCTGATCGCCGAGCGAGGGGATCCGCCGTCCGGGCCCATCACCGCACTAAGTGCCTACGACGCCGAACACGGCAGCTGCCTGATGGAGACGTTGCGGGCCTGGCTTGACGCCTTCGGCGACGTGGTCGCGGCGTCGTCGGTGATGTACGTGCACCCCAACACCTTCCGGTACCGCCTGCGCCGGCTCGCCGAGGTGGGCGGTCTGGACCTCACCGACGCCGACGCCCGCTTCGCCGCCATGCTGCAGCTGCGGTTGCGGCCCCCGCCGGCCCCACGCGGATCGTTGGCAGTTGCCGGACCGCGGGGGGTGGGCTGAGCCGTGCAGACACTGTTGCGGGGCGGGCGCGTGATCGACCCGGGGACAGGGTTCGACGGTGTCGCCGACATGCTGGTCGACGGCGGTGTCGTCGGCGCGGTCGGGCCGGGGCTGGCGGCGGCTGAGGACACCGTGGTGCTCGACGTGACCGGCCTGGTGGTGGGGCCCGGGTTCGTCGACCTGCACAGCCACGTTCACTCCATCGCGGGCCAGCGGCTGCAGGCGATGGACGGGGTCACCACCTCGCTCGACCTCGAGGCCGGGTTGATGCCCGTGGCCCGGGCCTACGAGCACGCGGCGCAGCAGGGGCGGCCGTTGCACTACGGCTTCTCGGCCTCGTGGGGCCAGGCCCGGGCGCA